>BNJT01001100.1_pt1 | contig 120766 bp, 204 predicted proteins | sample 8540491 | NCBI WGS metagenome assembly BNJT01 (sample SAMD00202455, study PRJDB9452) | human saliva metagenome | host: Homo sapiens | reverse complement strand
CTAGTCAAGTTTTTTTCTTACATTCAATACGTAAAGTATCGATATAATTGTGATAGTTTTTCCAATGTGATTTTTACTATGTTTTTCGTGCTCTTGTGCTTGCTTGCAATGGTACATTTCATAAAAATGGTGTCGAGTTGTAGCCTAGCAAAAAATTTCGATGGTAGCAGAATAGTTTTCCTTTATTTCAGTTTCAACGGTTGCTAGCTGTTCGTCTGTCACAGTTATTTCAGCTTGTTTTAGAATCTCTTTAAAAATCCTTCATTTTTTTCCTCCTTAAGTCTTTTTTTATACCGAACCTTCTTTGGTGTGGGGTATATGAAAAAGACACCTCAATTTGAAATGTCTTAATCAACTAAATATTTTTAATACCACATAACTAATCGTTCTGAGCAAATTTCATTGTCTTTTACCATGCGCAGAAGGCTATCTCTTGCATGTGCCATATAGATTAGGTTGTCTGCAAAAATCTTCAGGCATAGAATACTCTTCGACATCTTGTTTCTCAATATCAACTGAAATATGACCAAGATTTTCTGAACCCTCACAACTAAAAATCTGCGGTAATAAGATTGTTATTCTTTTTTTATATTTTTTTAATCTTAGCATAGTACTCTTTTGCCTTCTTTGTGTATTTATACAACAAAATTATTTGCTTGTGCGCATCATTTTGTGATAAGCCTAATTTTATCAATTCCTTTTTCGTATATCTCATGTTTTATCAACTTAATATCATGGGCTTCTTGTCGACCTTCCAGAAGTCTTTGAGATGATTCAGCAATCATAAAAATCAGGATCAAATCTCTTTTTCGCCAGAGATCGCCTAAATCGTGTTTATCAGTTGTAGTCTAGCAAAAATTTTCGATGGTAGCAGAACATTGGTTGCAGCTAGTGATCGCGCTCCTGCGTTGTAGCCTAGCAAAAAAATTTCGATGGTAGCAGAACTAGGATCAGCTATACCATTAATTTCCGCTAGTTGTAGCCTAGCAAAAAAATTTCGATGGTAGCAGAACCACAGTCAATGGACTGGAAAGCGTACAAATGTTGTAGCCTAGCAAAAATTTCGATGGTAGCAGAACTGAAATGGTCCGGTGTTGTTTAAATCATCGGTTGTAGCCTAGCAAAAAAATTTCGATGGTAGCAGAACTTAAATCAGCCCTGATAAAAAGTCCGATGTGTTGTAGCCTAGCAAAAAAATTTCGATGGTAGCAGAACACCCTTTTTGAAGAGTACTCATTCACCAAAAAGTTGTAGCCTAGCAAAAATTTCGATGGTAGCAGAACGATAGCCATAGGCTAATTTTTATGGACTGTTGTTGTAGCCTAGCAAAAATTTCGATGGTAGCAGAACTGAATCTTTACGGGTTGTATAGACTCAACAGTTGTAGCCTAGCAAAAAAATTTCGATGGTAGCAGAACACATGAAATAAGTTTTGATGATGAGAATGTGTTGTAGCCTAGCAAAAAAATTTCGATAGTAGCAGAACCGAAGACGACATCAGTTTTGTAAAGCCTCAAGTTGTAGCCTAGCAAAAAAATTTCGATGGTAGCAGAACTGAACTTTAACGGTTAATCTATCAAATTCAGTTGTAGCCTAGCAAAAAATTTCGATGGTAGCAGAACCAGATGTTGATATTATCATCTTTGAAGAATGTTGTAGCCTAGCAAAAAAATTTCGATGGTAGCAGAACAAATGTAAATAGAGAGGTGACAAGATGATTGTTGTAGCCTAGCAAAAAATTTCGATGGTAGCAGAACCCATAATGTCGTATAGACGGCTAAAAAGTCGGTTGTAGCCTAGCAAAAAAATTTCGATGGTAGCAGAACTTAATACATTCGTAATGGTGTTGATTACAAGTTGTAGCCTAGCAAAAATTTCGATGGTAGCAGAACTCATCGTGTTGCTTTTTAGCTTCTGCGATCGTTGTAGCCTAGCAAAAAAATTTCGATGGTAGCAGAACTTGTTTAATTGCTTTTCAATTTCTGCAATAGTTGTAGCCCTAGCAAAAAAATTTCGATGGTAGCAGAACACACCAACACACTTTATCCAAGCATTTGTCGTTGTAGCCTAGCAAAAATTTCGATGGTAGCAGAACAAATGCGCCTTAAGATTGATGAATTTATCCGTTGTAGCCTAGCAAAAATTTCGATGGTAGCAGAACGCGTGCTACACTTGTTAATTTCATCGGTGCGTTGTAGCCTAGCAAAAATTTCGATGGTAGCAGAACTAGAAGAAAGACGAAAAGCGCTAAAAGGCTAGTTGTAGCCTAGCAAAAATTTCGATGGTAGCAGAACGATTGGCCGATGATAGATTTAATGTTTCTTGTTGTAGCCTAGCAAAAAAATTTCGATGGTAGCAGAACAAGATGATAGATCAGATTATTGTTTTTTTCTCGTTGTAGCCTAGCAAAAATTTCGATGGTAGCAGAACAAAACCTCAACCATTACAGGAATACAATGCGTTGTAGCCTAGCAAAAATTTCGATGGTAGCAGAACTATTCTTAGTCAGATTATAACGTGGTGGCTGTTGTAGCCTAGCAAAAATTTCGATGGTAGCAGAACCAAGTCAATGATGATACATTATTTATCGTAGTTGTAGCCTAGCAAAAATTTCGATGGTAGCAGAACATCCTTTTTCTTAATGCTTTAACTGATTGTTGTAGCCTAGCAAAAATTTCGATGGTAGCAGAACAATTCGTTGTTTTGTTTGTTGCTGTCATGTGTTGTAGCCTAGCAAAAATTTCGATGGTAGCAGAACGCTTTCAACAGTTGAAAGTGCAGCTATTAAGTTGTAGCCTAGCAAAAATTTCGATGGTAGCAGAACTCAGAAAGAATATAATGCAAAGTGGCGAGCGTTGTAGCCTAGCAAAAAATTTCGATGGTAGCAGAACTTAGTGCGCTTAATGCTTCCAAAGTCGAACGTTGTAGCCTAGCAAAAAAATTTCGATGGTAGCAGAACATTATTCCTAGTTGTATTTAATTTCATAAAGTTGTAGCCTAGCAAAAATTTCGATGGTAGCAGAACACATAGCTGGAACAACATACACGAATAAAGGTTGTAGCCTAGCAAAAATTTCGATGGTAGCAGAACTTAGCAGACTCATGTCTGTAATGGATAGACGTTGTAGCCTAGCAAAAAAATTTCGATGGTAGCAGAACTCGACATCCGATTCGGATAGTTGCAGAATGGTTGTAGCCTAGCAAAAATTTCGATGGTAGCAGAACTAAATAATTCATAAAATACTTCGTTCTCGTGTTGTAGCCTAGCAAAAATTTCGATGGTAGCAGAACCTCAAAATATCTAGCATTATTTTGAGTATATTAGTATTTAACTAACGGTTTTCCCATCTTCTAGACCAAGAACAATATTAACATATTCTGCCATATAATTAACACCCTCTTTCAAATTAGAAACACATAGGATCTCATTACAAATACGTTCATATATACTTTCTTCATCAGCCAAGTCAATTGTAAATTTATCAATTAGATAGCAGCTATTAAGTTGATAATCAGTTTGTATTGTTTTTACAAAAATACAATTATCATTGAATTTGATATTTCTTTTATTTTATCCTGAATTTTTATTTGTTACTATTGGACAATCTACAATTATTAGATTTTCCTGTTTTTGTAATTGAAGTTGCTTGTCTTATAAGATCTAATTGCAAACAAATAAAAATCTTCAATTGACAAGTCAAATTCATTCATTTCAAAAATCATCAATTACCAAAAGTCGGTTCAATTAGTTTTTGCAAATGTTGTTGGCGATATTTTTAATATCTCTTAACTTAATATCATGGCCTTCATTAAATTGTATACACAACATTTCGGTTAATGATTGAATTGTTAAGAAAGTTTCAATATATGATTCATCTGACAACTCATTTATCAACGCCTTTAGCAAGATTGATTTAGATTGTAATTTTAGTTCTTGATAAAATTCATAATTAGGTGAAATAAAGTATATATTAATTTTTCTTTTTGGGTAAGTTCGTTATCATCTAGATAAATATGAACATTATTATGATTTTCTTCTTCATATTCACTCAATGGTAAGCCTACCTGAAATTCCTTTTAAAGATCTTTTTAGATTCAATTTCTGTATTTCATTATTACCAATAATATATTTGTACTTATCTATGAGTAAATCTGTTCTATATATTCCCTTCTTTATCGTCAGTTTTTCTCATATGATTATAAATGCATCAGAATTGATTGAAGATTCTTGATGAGATTTACTACCTGTTAACAATACCATTTTTGAATATTGTTTTTCTGTTACCATCATTACACGCACATGTCCTTCTACTGGTACATTTCTTTTTAGTATATCCACATGCTTTTACAGCTGCTTCTCTATTCGGAAATAACTTACAATAAATAGAATACTGCATCATGAAATATCCTTCTTGTACAAGGTATTTATGAAAATGTGTATAGATACGAACATCTGCCTTGGTAACCATCGGTAAATCAAAGAACAAAAATTAATCGCATAAAACTATATATCATAACGAATATTGCAATCAGGGTATTTATAGTAATCAATGCTATCTTTCTCAATACATTTTAAAATACTTTCAAAATATAGCGTGACTGCATTACTAATCGTTTCAGTATTATGATCAAATTCAACTCTTGCAGTCGATAATTTGATGAGAGCTTCCCTATGTTCTGCAGTAAACAGAATATCATCTTTCATATTTGTGCAGACATAATCATCAACTATTGGTCTAAATACCTCTATCAAGTCGTCTGATAGGTTAAATTCATTCTCTCTTCCTTTATGAAATAATCCAATATTTGGAAGATATCCTTTTGAAATAATAATTGATGATATTAACGATCTAAAGATGCTATAACCATAATTCAATCCTGCGTTAATAACATCACTATCAAATCTGATAAACCCATCCCCAAACATTTGTCTAAAATAAATTTTTGCAGCTAATCCTTCCCTATTGCCAGGATCACCATCTTCAACTTCTTCTAGAAATTTCTTTAGATTTGCATAAGATGTATCAGTACAATAGTGCTTGGACATTATCTTCATTTGATTAGTAATTTTTTTCCTTTTTACAATCTCTTTATGTAACTTAGCCTTAATCTCTTCTGACCAATCTATCTGTTTTAATAAATTACCACTTTGTGCATAATGACCATTAATTGGGAATATGTATGTTTGTGGCAAATGATCAACACCACATAAAATTGTACAAACATTATTATTGGTTAAAGCGTTCATTAGTCTAGTAGTTAGAGTTGTTTTTATTGTTATCAATTATCAAAGTTTGAATATCTGAGATTGGAACTTTTAAATCTCCTTTCTCGGTTTCAATTTTCAAGTTATCTAAATACAAGCTCAGATGTTCACTATCTTTGATATATAAAACTCGATATGACATACACAAAGAAAAAGACTCCCTAAGGAGTCGATTCCGGGATAAACCCTTGTTCTGCTAGATCATCAAAACCTTTGCTAGACTACAATGATCTATAAATATGTTACATCATTTAAATTCCAGTTTCAACTCCTGATTTGTTACTTTATATAGATTTCCACATACATCAGTAGCGTATTTCTCTAGTAGTAATATCTTTTTACCAATTGCTCGGCATTAGTTGTTTATTGATCTTGTACCCAATTGGTTTAACTTCAATTTTTATTTCTTGAATCATCATTCGTTGCTGTAAATCTCCACATCATATCCTCTCCCTCTTTCTTGATACGGATAATTTCATTTCTATGCATGGAGAAACAGAATTCAAACGAATCATTAATCTTCTTTGATTTCTTTTTGGGATTTATACCAATCTTTATCAATTACATATAAACCTTGGGTGGAGGAATAATAAACATTTGAGTATCTTACTGTCACAAATCTATATCCTTCTGTAGGTGAGTAATAGAAGTCTGTACGATATGGGGAAATTTGTTGCAGAACTACTTTTTTTCTTTTCTGTATCTAATGAATAGTTCTTTGAAATATCTATCTTATTTCCTAATCTTCCATCTGTATATTTCATAGAAATAATCGCTGGGTCCATTGTTATGTTTTGATGGCTTATGTAGATACTCATGATGTTCTTCGAAATATCTATTTAATGGGTTCTTTACAAATAATCCATTTTTCATAAGCTTCTCATCATCACGATATTCTTTTTGCATAATGCAGAACAATATCAGATATATACTTAAACGTTTCTGGACTATTGCGATACATTAGATACTTTTTCAACATTATTTTTCCAGAATATCATTTGCTAATGTAACAAACTTTTTCTTCATAAATGTTTTTATATTTCTTAACAACAAGATCTTCCCCATTAATATTTCTTGTAGAATAGATTGTTTCGTCAGCTACTTGTCGATTAGGTTTTAGTATCAATCTTGTAAGAGAACTTCGTTACATCCTTTTCTATCAGTGAAAGTTTATGAACAATTTCTATATACCGTGGATCAAAGAATTTCTTGTCCTCAATAATTTCTAAAAACTTCACCTGTTTCTTCATCGATTATTGTTTCAGGACGCTTATCAAGAATTTCTCCAAAGCGGCGGAAGACCTTTAAGGAAGCAATAATCAATGCATCAATAGCGTGATGTGCATCACCAGTATCAATATCACTTCTCTCCTTATCAAGATGAATCTTATTTCTAAACATATGCGTTAAATTACCTTTTACAGTATTTACAACAGTAGAAATTTCGTTTGCACGGAAGTAGTCTTGCAATGTATTTAAAACAACCCTTTCTGCATATGCAGTATCCACAATATTTCTAGCGATAAATTTCTTTTGTGTATCAAACTTCGTCAAATCCTCATCTGATAATAAAAGATTTTTCTTTTTCTCATATCGTAGTCCATTCATCTTGCGTAAGTCATTGACGTTTGCAATATAACTTGCTAAATCTGAATACTCTCCAAACTTATGATTCTTATGTGCTTGTAGTGGTGTTAGATTACCTTTAATCTGATTCTCCCAACGAGTTACAAGAACCTTATTTGAGAAGGAATCATCATAGGAAATAGAAATTGGAATAATGTGATCTACTTCAAAAGCTGTTGGATCACTAATTAATAAATCTAAATCAATTGGTATTAATGCATACGCTGTCTTACAATTCTGTTCTGTATATAAACGTAACTTCTGAATTAGCTTTGCATTAACTGTTAGATTATATTTATTTTTCATCGACTATTTGCTGCGCACGTTTCTTTTCCTTCTCAAAGAAAGCCTGTGACTCTTTAATTTTTTTGTCTTTTTGTTCCTGGCTGTTCTTTTGCACGTGTTGTCTCTACAACGATACTATCAAATTCACCATAGAGTTCTCTAAGTCTATTAACGACTTTCATTGCTTCTCTTTGTGCTCTCTTAGCAACCGGACTTAAAATTGCAGTATCATCTGCATGAATCTCTTTCATTCCTTTTTAATTTATTAAAACGGTCATTCTGATTTCCTCTATTCGTAATGATTTGCATCTGGTTTAATGGTGAAATAAGCATCTCTTTATTAAACTCATTAATTGCCTTTTGCTGACATAGAATGGTATCCAGAAATCTGAGTTAGGTTAGCTAATGCCTCTATCTCATCTTCACTAAACTTATTTGATAGTTTACGAATTTCATTAGCACGTCTTTCAACTACCTTATCGCGTGTTAAAACATCAATTATCTGGTCAACAAGTTCATGGTCATGATACAAACCAGAATTTTCAAGAACTTTCTTAACTTTTTGTATAGCCTTTGAATTCAGTGAGTATTGGCTTATCGCTCTTATCTATTCTGAAACCAGAGATATCATCAATATCATTGAGCCCCAATAATTTTGCTAATTGTTTTGGCTTGATTGAACCCTTTTCATTAACGTATTCAATGACTTGTTCTTTTTGCTCTCTTTCAAGTTTTTCACCTTTGATATTTAAGTTATTCAGGTCATTTAGCAAATTAAATAAATCAGCTTTGTAAGCCATTTTTGCACAACGTAATTGATCAGGATAGTATGAACACTTACCCTCATCTTCTCAATCAAGTCTATTGGTTCTTCTTGGTCTTTTTGTTAACCAACGTCCATAAGGTGTAGGAGATTTCTGAGAACCGAGTCCGTCAGAAAAAAATCTCTTCTACGCACTATTAAGTTTTCTACATAATCATTAAAAATCTTTTGACTTATCTTGATTTGATAAGATTTGTTTTAATTCCGCAACATAATCCTTTGTACGGAAGTTGTTAATATGCCCACGAAGTTTTCCTTTTTCAGATAATCGTTCTTGTTGAATTTGGCAGACATATTTTTCCACTCTTAATTGATGCATCGTTTATTCTTAAATTATTTTTTTCGTACTTAGAGAATCATCACTCTTAGTATCATCTGTATCTTCTACAGTCTCCAAACTACTTCCACGTAGTTTTGCCAAGTTGTATAGAACTGTCGCAAGTTCTTCATCTGTTAATTTTTCTGATAACCCCTTAACTCTTAATGCGTATGGATCTAGATGAAAAACATAATCAGAAGGAATCAAACCTTGATTAACAAGAAACTTTTTCATATCTTGTAGTCGATTTTTTTCTTCTAGAGCGAAGTCTTCTGCCACTTCTCTTCTCACGTCTATTTTGGTTATTTGTGGATCCCATTCGCTAAATAAGCGCACACCAAAAATCAACTGCTTCACCAGTTTCACGATTTACAATTCCATACCCAACTGAAGTAACGCCAATGTCTAACCCTAAAACTAAACCATTATTTCTTTTTTTCCATAATCCCTCCAAAAATAACTTTTAGTATTTAAAATTTTTTTACTCTTAATTATGTGGAAAAAAACAATCAAAAAAATATCTCATTGTATTATTGATTGTTTCGGATGACAAAACTCACTATACAAAGTATAGTACAACATTTTCTCTATATCAAATATGATTTATCATGCATCATAGATAGAGTATTTAGGTACATTACTAATAGCAAACTTACATTCAGACATATTTTTTTCCTCCATATAATAACAAAATACTTTCCGTCCTTAATTCAAAGTTTATATTTTTTTTGATATACAAAAAAACACGCCAGTGATAAAAAAATAGTAAACTTGATAAAAAGAGTAATGATTTTACAACCATCACTCTTACTTTAAGTAAGCGCCTTGAGTTGAACAAGGTTCACCGCAGTGGTATTAACCATACATCACAGCATAGACCGAACTACCTCGACCTACTTAATTGAAACCTAATATAAAGTTTTTGATGAGATACTATCAACCTATTAAGAATTTTATGCGATGAAATTACTTCCAATTAATAATTATTTCGTATTCTGATTGTTGTGTGTTGATCAGTAACATCTTCACTTGGCTCTTAACAACTTCTTCCATACGAACTTTTTGCTTTATCAAGTAGTCCATTCTTAATTGCAAGTTCCTCAGCTTTAGCCGTTTCATTAGCTTGGAAATTCTTTACATCATTTACAGTAATCTGGTTGATTGGATTAAAGCTTTGATCATAAACTTCAATACTGTTTACATCAATATATGTATCTAGCACTTCAACATTTGGTAAATCTACGATTACCTTTTTCTCTGATTGATTAACTTCAATGTTGATTTCAGAGATATCCTTGATGCCCGCTTTGCATACACCACTGTAAGTCATTAAGAAAGACTTATCTGTAAATGGAATAGAGATTCCAAACGCAGACATATTATCTTGGCTAAACTTTCCTACATTTGTAAAGTTATATTCCTCTACTGCTAATTGACCTATCTCTTTAAAAGAATTTTTGATTTCTGTAGATGTCATTGTAATCTTTCCATTTCGTGGTGCAAGTACAATTTTGTATCCTAGTACAAGTACTAAGATTGTTAATACAGATACGATGATTTTTTTGTGATTAAACCCTTTGCCATAATTATTCCCCTGTTTTATTTCCTGAAGTAATATCTCCAGGTTCTCTTTTTGTATCTTAATTTTCTGTTGTTCATTTGTCAATCTGACATTTGCTTTCTGTAAATATTTGTATGTATGCTCTTTTGAATCACTAAGAATTTCGCGAATCTCTCTTAATAATAGCCCAGCATTTTTATACATTTGAATCTGATGCAATTTATGGATTGCATTCTTATCATACATTTTTTTGTATGTTGCGAACCAATTCTTCTCTTTGGTAATAGCAGACCAATCTTATCGTAATAAAACAGTGTTTTACGACTGATATTCGCAATTTTACATACTTCATTTACAGATAACACTTTTTTTCTTGGCTTTCTACAATTTCAACTGTAGTACTGTTCCCTAAGGGAACAGTCAATACCATTTCATCTATTTTGTTGTGCACAATTGTCTCCTCCCTGCACACAACACCCTGTTTTTTTCTCGCGAGGATAAATTACGATAATTTTTGGTATATATTCTACTAATGAAAGTTAGAAATCCTATAAACTTCAGAAACTTTTTAATTACTGCAATGAATGCAATCAAACCGAAACACACAAGATTGTTGATTATTTAATTCTTCTCACATATCTTTAATGTTTCTCCATATTAATATCAAATAAAGTTCTCCTTTCTATATTTCATATTGTATGAATATTGCCATACAAAAAATACGCCAGTAACCATAAATAAAAACCGATCATACGATCGGCTACTTTGATACGAACTGTACTTATTTTATGTAAATGTACTGTCATAACTAACTAATGAACAATGCGATAATATGCTCTTGATGTAAGACGGAATATAACAAAATAAACAATGGAGAAGATTCCTATTACTGCAAATAACATCTGTGCATACTCCATATAGGAATGTACCGCAAATAAACCAAGTAATTGAGAAACTATCTTAGAAGCTACTAGGCTATGTAAAGTAGCTACTGCTAATGGTGCTAAAAATAGCCATAATACTTGTGAATTACTTGTTTGGTGAATTAATTGATCTGGTAATCCAACTTTTTTCATAATCTGGAATTTATCGCGATCTTCATATCCTTCATTTATTTGTTTATAATATGTAATCAACACAGTACCAACAATAAAGATAATACCAATTAATATACCCAAAAAAATAAGAATCCACCATTTAATTCATACGCTTTTTTTACAGTTTGTTCTTTTTGTCTCAAAATCGAAAGAGTTTTCTTTTGCGTATGTCGACTGTGTTGCAAAATATTTTGTTTTATCAACTACATTTGACTTAAGATTCCAATTTAGGTCTGCTGTAATATCTGGGGTGTAATATTCGCCTGTGTCAATATTCTTCATCTGTAGAACTTCCCCAATTTTTTTCATAACTGTGAAATCTTTTTGCGATGATTCCATAACTTTCTACAGCATATGTTGAAGGAATAAAAATTTGGAACTTTATGAATCGTATATGTAATATCACCAATCTTCACTTGATCTAAATCTAGAAGATTTTTTTGATTTGCACACATTAATATTTCATTGTCTTTTAACTCGATTTGTTGATGTGTACGTTTGTTATAACTTGCAAGATCACGAACAATCATAAAAATATGGTTTTTGTGCTTGTTCTGCTTTTTAAAAGCTTTCAATTCATTTCCTACACGAGATGCAGATGTCATGTATCCATAAGAAACGTAATCATCCTCAATGCCATTAGAAACTTCTAAGCCTTGATTCGCTGCAGTATATAAAAATATGTTCAATTTCATCTTTATTTTCTGTAGTAACAATTTCATCCGATGATAACAAATATTCTCGTGGCATAACATTATCTACTGTTTTTTTGAACTGTAGAGTAAATCGCTGCTGTTGCAGATAATGTAATCAATACACCAGTGCTAAGAATCGACACACTCGCAAGTGATACCGCATTTGCCTTCATACGATACAATAGTCCACTAACACTTAGAAAAATGTGTTGGCTTATAGTAATATCTTTCATTGGTTCTTTGTAGTTTTAGGATAAAAAAATTGAGAATGATATATATAAAAGATATGTTCCTATTAGCACTAATAACGCAGCTGAGAAGAAATAGACCAATGAACTTAATATTCCTTGAATCGTTAAGGCAATTGCATATCCTGCACCAAGTAAAATGAAGCCCAACAATAAGAATAGATATCTATTTTTTTTGGTTCACCCTCACCTTTATGTTGATTTCCTAGAAGTTGTACAGGAGTTGCAAGATATATCTTAATATTATTTCTGATAAGAGTAATAACAAATAATACGAAAGCTAATACTACTGTCGATACACATAACTTCATACTAAATGGATAATCCATTAAGCTACCCTGCTGTATCTTTCAACAGATAATTCAATGCAATGAAAGTAACTTTGCCAAAAAAATATCCACCAACAACACCAATAAAAAGAGAACAAATAAATAATACAAAAATACTCAATGAATAGGATTTTACGAATATGTTTCTTTTTCTAGACCAAGAATTCCATATAATGCAAATTCCTTGTTTCTACGCTTGATTAAAAAAACCATTTGCATACATGACAAAGATAAATGTAAAGATAGCAATTATAACAACACCAAATTGAATAACAGATGGTAAATCCGCATGTCGCGTCAATACATATTGATTTGATAAGAGTGATACCATGATATTAAACAATAGAAACATGATTCCAATTGATAATACAAATGGTATTTCAAGCAATCTATTTGCATGCAGGTTACGCTTTGCAAACCCTAATGCCATACCCCACTTCATTAGTCTTCACCTCTTTTTGAAAGAACTAACTGTGCTTGATGAATACGTTCCATAAATTCTGCTTGATTCTCATTTGTACCTCTATACAATTCATGATAAACAATACCATCTTTAATAAATAAGACTCTCTTCGCATAAGAGGCAGCACGAAGCGAATGTGTAACCATCAAGATCGTTTGCCCATTTCGATTAATACTTTCAAATAGATTTAGAATCATTTCGGATGAAGCAGAATCTAAAGCACCTGTTGGTTCATCCGCCAATAATAATGATGGTTTTGTAATCACAGCTCTTGCGATGGCCACTCTTTGTTTCTGCCCACCAGAAATTTCATAAGGATATTTATTTAACAATTCCTTGATTCCAAGACGGTCCTGCACACTTGATAGTCTATCCTTCATCTCTTTTTACAGGAACCTTAGATAGAACAAGTGGTAGAAAGATATTATCCTTATTGGTAAATTGATCTAGTAGATTAAAAATCCTGAAAGACAAATCCAAGTTCATTTCTTCTAAAAGCTTGCAATTTCTGAGTCTTTTAAATTACTAATATTTTTTTCCCATTCAATAAGATGTTACCTGAAGTTGGTTTATCTAGTGTCGCAATCAAGTTTAGAAGTGTTGTTTTTTTCCTGCACCAGATTCTCCCATAATCGATATAAATTCTCCCTGTTGCACGGAAAAATGAATACCACTTAAGGCTTCTGTTTTTTTATATTTTTTTGTTTGATATATTTTCTTAATATCTGTAAGTTCCAATACAGTTGTCATATTTGAATTCTCCTTTTGTATAGTCTTATTTTAGAGTCTCAAAAGATTACTAGCATTTATCAAACATGACAAATCATGCCTGTATTCTTACATTTTTTTGTAAGGTTTTCAGGAAATACCAATCGGAAGGTACTACCTTTGGATAGCTTTTGACTCCACCTCGATTTGAATATTTAATTTCTCAGATATCTTCTTAGCAAGATATAATCCTAATCCACTGGACTTCTCATTCATGCGACCATTAAAGCCTGAATATCCACGATCAAATATCTTAGGAATATCTTCACTACGAATCCCAATTCCTGTATCTTTGATTTCTAATGCATGTTTATCCTCAAGATATTGAATCGATATCCTTCCATTCTCTGTGTACTTCAGCGCATTCGATAAGATTTGTTCGATCAGTATCGTAAGCCACTTACTATCACTAATCACATATGTTGTATCACTTTGATATTCTAAAGAAATATGATTATGAATAAACAACAATGAATACTTCCTTAATAAATCTTTGATAATATCATCAAGATTCACCTGTGTAATATCCATATCAGTAGAATGATCAATCATCTTTAGATAATTCATCGCCATATTGACATATTGTTCTATATACATTAACTGCATTTTTTTAATTTCGAAGCAGTATTTTCATCAGGTTTGTCTAACAGAAGTTTACTAACAGTCATAGGAGTTTTAATTTGATGTAGCCACATCAAAAAAATATCCATTCAAATCATCTTTCTGCTTTGTCATTTCACTCTTTAAATTTTTTTATTTTCATTTAATAGTCTTTGATTATCAACCTTTATATCACTTAATTTTTGATAACGAAACCAATGCACAATTAAATAAATGAATAATATAAACCCCAAAAATCTCTATTCCTAGAAGCATATATTCTATCTCTATTGTTGCTAGTAGAGAAATAGCGATAAATACGATACACACAAGAAGATATCCAAACAGAATGACACTTTGACTTTTCATATAAACCAAGAATAATTTCATCGTATTATTTACCTTCTTTCAGATAGTATCCAACTCCTTTTTTTGTCTGAATCAAATCATCAAACCCAATTTCTGATAATTTTTTTCTTAGACGGGTCATATTCACTGCCAAAGTATTGTCATCGATAAAATTATCACTTTGCCAACAATGATCCATGATATTATCACGCTTTGCGATATCCCCTTTTGCTTTAAATAAAGTCTCTAGAATCAATAGCTCTGTATGTGTTAGATCAATAGACTTCTCACCATTTTCTAATTTAGCAGCCGATAAATTCAGTTTCAAATCACCAAAGATTAAATTATCTATCGATAATGAATAATCGTATGTTCTACGAAGTAATGCTTGGATCTTCACACGTACTAAATGAATATTAATTGGTTTTGTAATATAATCATCTGCACCACACTGCATTGCCATAACCATATCCATGTCATCACTATGTGATGATATAAAAAAATAATCGGTACACTAGACTCTTCACGAATTTTTTTGAGTCCAATAATATCCATTAAAATACGGTAGTGTAATATCCATTAAAATCAACTGAGGTGTTTGTTCTCTAAACTCTTTTAATACTGCATTAAAGTCATGGATACAACATGTTTCATATCCCCATTGTTTTTAATTCTTCACTAATGACTGTAGCTATATCTTTATCATCTTCTACTATGAATATCTTCATCATCATTACCCTACCTCAATCATGTATAAATTACATAGAATTATCATAACATACAAAAACCAGTGAGTTTCCAGCTTATCATGGTAGATATTTATATAGTGATGTTATTATTATATCAATGAGTATGAGGATTCTATGGTCGATAGTAAAGCTGCTAAAGAACTAGCAATAAAACTTAGAAAAATTGTGGGATAATGACAACTATGTCAAAGGAGTTATTGCGTTTGCGAAAAACAGAAAAAAATATTCTTACGATATCTCAATTTATCGATATGTCCTATCAATTGGAAAAAAGATATAACTGCAGATGATATTTCATTCCTATTGGAAGTGCTAGAGAACAAGTCATAATATTTAAATACCATTCTTATCAACACTAGCATTTTTTTATAATTCATGTTAGTATAGTCTGAATGCAAGCATTCTGTGGCAACCTTTTATCGCTTAAGTGCGTGTCAGCCAGAGTCTGCTTGCGTTTTTTTATGTGCTTTTATATTCGTATGATAAACATAAATTAGCTTATCTATTCATCCTAAATAAAAGTGAACCTTTTGACGATAGGCTCACTTTTGAATACAGATTATTTTATAAACACATCTGGTAAATCTTCTTTACGTCTTCCACTGTTAATGGAACATATGCATGCTTTAATCGATCATGCGAACATGCAGACTCCGCCATTGCTTGGAAGTGCTCTTCATTAATGTTGACTTCTGTTAGTGTCATTGGAATTTTATTGGACTTGAAGAAGTCATGTAATGCCTGAATCCCTTGTTTTGCTAGAAGTGTTTCATCATCGCCTTGTAGACCCCATACATTTCTAGCAAACTTTGCTAGACGTGGTGTAATCGTTGGATCTTTTGCAAGAATATACTCTAACCATCTAGGGAGTAAGAATCGCTAGACCTACTCCGTGTGTAATGTCATAGTATGCACTTAATTCATGTTCCATCGCATGACATGGCCAGTATGTATCGAGCTTGCCATATTCTGGAATACCAGAACATGCAATCGATGAGTTCCACATCAGATTTGCACGTGCTGAATAGTTTGTAGGTTCCTGTAATGCGATTGGAAGATTCTTAATCACTGATTTTAATATACCCTCTTGGATTGCTTCAGAGAGGTCTGAATCATCTGTTCTTGAGAAGTATCCTTCCATGATATGACTCATAATATCTGCAGAACCTGCAGCTGTCTGGTATGCAGATACAGAGTATGTATATGTTGGATCACAGATGGATACCTGTGGGAATGTAAAGGATCTACCAATCTTTTTGTTTATTGCCATGTTGGAGATTACTCCGCCACCATCAAATTCAGAACCTGTTGCGGCGAGTGTCAAAATATCAACGAGTGGTAATGCTTTGGAAGTACCACGTGAATTGAGTACCATTTGCCAATAGTCATCACCTTCGTAATATGCTCCTACTGCGATTGCCTTTGAACAATCTAATGTACTACCACCACCAACGGATAAAAATAACATCGATGTTGTGTTCTTTACATAATTTAGAACCACGTTCTACTGTTTCAATACGTGGATTTGGTTCAACACCTGCACATTCTACAACAGTAAATCCACCTTCATTTAAAAATCTTCATTACTTCATCGTATAATCCGATTTTCTTAATAGAACCTCCACCATAGGTAAGAAGTACGCGTTTGCCGTATTCGTTTAAGCTTTCTGCTAGGTGTGAAATTGATCCTTTGCCAAAATAGAGTTTAGTCGGAATATGATGTTCAAAGTTTTCCATTGTATGTTCTCCTTGTTTATAATAATACAACTCAATTATTCAAAGTTTACTTTGTTGTTGTCGAAGCTTTTTAATCTTTGCAAGGCTTTCGACACGATAGCCTTGTTTACGCAACTTCTCTCCACCACCTTGGAAGAGTTTTTCTACACAGATGCCAAGTCCTACAATTTTTTTGCGCCACTTTGTTTTGCAATATCAATCAGACCATCTGCTGCTAGACCATTTGCTAGAAAGTCATCGACAATTAAGATATGATCATCCGCATGCAAGTAATCTTTGGATACTGTTACTGTAAAGTCCTTGTTGTAAGTGTAGGAATGTACATGTGATGTATACACGCCACCCCCAATGTTTTTCGATTTTGCTTTCTTTGCGAAAACAACAGGTACGTGGAAACGTTGCGCAATTGGTACTGCAACCGCAATACCAGAAGCTTCAATTGTTAGGATACGTGTAATCTTATCATCCTTGTATAGACGGTAAAATTCATCTGCCATCTTATCGAGCATCTCAACATCAATTTGATGATTCAGGAAAACTATCTACCTTCAAAATGTTCCCCTGGAAAAAAACCTTACCATCTTGTAATATCTTTTCTTCTAACTCTCTCATAGGTTATATAGTTTTGTATACTTCTCCTCAAGATAATCTAGGTAGTAATTTACGTTGAATTCTTCCCCTGTTACCATCTTCATTAACTCTGGTGCTTCATATCTAAAGCCATACTTATGGATATGTTCCTTGAGCCAGTTCATGATGACATCGTATTGGTTATTGCTTAGTAGTGTATCTACATCTAAGTCCTTATGCATTGCATGCATGTATTGTGCCGCAAATGCAGTTCCTAGTGCGTAAGTTGGGAAGTAGCCAAAACTACCATCGGACCAGTGTACATCCTGTAAGATACCTACTTTATCATTTGGCACATCGACACCTAAGTATTCCTTATACATCTTATTCCAAGTTTCGTTTAGGCCTTCTGTGGAGATTGTTCCATTGAAGAGTCCCTTTTCAATTTCATAACGAACTAAGACATGTAATGGATATGTTAATTCATCTGCCTCTGTACGTACGAAGGATGGTATAGCAACGTTGATGGCTTCATAGAATTCTTCAAAGGATACATTACCTAACTGAGCCGGGAATGTTTCCTGAAGTTTTGGATAATGATATGTCCAGAAGGCTGTTGTACGCGCTAGGTAGTTTTCGCACAATCTGGATTGTGATTCATGCATACCTGATGAAATTCCTTCGGATAGAATCATGCCATCATACTTAGGATCTACATTATGTTCATAGTATGCATGTCCTACTTCATGTACTGTAGATAGTACTGCAGAGATCACATCATTCTTAACGTACTTTGTAGTTGTACGGCAATCATTTTCGCATGTCCATGATGTAAATGGATGTTCAGATTCATTCTGATATCCCCATGAAGAATCAAAGTGTAGATATTCAAGTAACTGTGTCATGAATTTCTTTTGGTCTTCAATTGGGAATTCTTGGTGTAAGAATGCTTCGTTCTTTTGTTTTGCTTGCGTTACCTTTTGAATGAGTGGTACAAGTCTTTGCTTTAATGCCGCAAAGAATGCATCATACTTTTCTTGTGTCATACCCGGTTCATAGTCATCGAGCATTTGATCGTATAGGTTCTTATCGCTATTACGATAACGATACATCTTCTTACTTACTTCGATAATCTTCTTTAAGTATGGTTCAAAGATAGAATAGTCTGATTGTGACTTCGCTTTTATCCATGCATCAAAGGATTCATCACGTAGTTTTTGATATGCGACAAACTCATCCTTTGGAATACACATCGTATCCATTGCTTGTTTGTAGTAGAGTTCTACTGCACGCTTGTTATCACCATCAATCTTCGGATCATCCTTTAATTCCTTTAAAAGTTGAACCATTTCTGAATCTGTTTCAATTGAGAATAATTCTCCAGCAAGATATGCCGAACGTTCATCACGATAAGCAGCCCCTGCGGATGGTGCGACTGTCTGTTTGTCTATGCCAATAATTGCTAATGCCATCTGATATGCAGAACGGCGAAATATCCAATCTTTATATTGTTGTAATTTCTCTTCGTATGTCATGATATTTCCTCCTGGTATTTCATTGCGTTTATCATACACCCAGTAGCTATCTTAAGGCACTTATAACGCAACGTTTGTTACTTACAGTATAGCCTAAAAATGTGATGAATCCGTATTATTTTTTCTTTCCTATTAGAAAGAAAAAAACAGGAGTTATCAAACTCCTGTTAGATTACTTTTTGGAAGTATTGTTTTAGTTTGGCGATGATTTCATCTAGTGCTACACCTGTACGCTCAGACATCTTTTTCCACTGTAGCCTTTGGTAACATAATTCGTGCTAGTGGAGTATCAAGTGCTCTAAACTTATCACTGATTGTAAAGAGATATTGCTTTAGATTAGGGTCAGCAGCCAATAAATCCTTTAGCTTTGTCTCAGGTGTAATGCTTTCAGGATCAATTTTAGAAGAACTTGTAGCCTCTGGCTTTTCTTCTACTGGTGCAGGTTGTTCTTCTTCTGTGATGCCATGTTCTTGGTTAGACCATGTTAATAGTGTTTGGGAACCTGTTAGTGCACGGATGTGTGTGCAATCCTGCATCATTTCTAGGATACCTCTAAACTTACCGTCTTCATCTCTTACTGCAACATACTTGATGTAGATGAAGATTTCTGGCTTGTTAATCCAGAATTCAGCTTCATTTTGTTCGCCACTTCTGAACTTTTCGATGATTTCTTCAACGATATGAACACTCTTCTTTGGATGGCAGTTCTTTACATCACGACCAATAACGTTCTTAGAACGTGGGAATACGCGGTGCTTTGTATCTGTGTAGAAACGAACAATCTCGTTTTCATCTACGTATGATAAGTCAACTGGCATATGTTGATATACCAAGTTGATTTGTTCAAGTGTCATCTTACCAGTCTTTACATCAAACTCTTGTTCGTTTCCGATGTGGTAGCCATACTTACCAAGTAGGTTTGCAAGTTCATTTGTAAATCCTTCTGTTGGTTTTTGAAGATGATGGTGTTTCTGTCTTTCTTGGTTCAACAGTGATATTTGCAAAAACCAATTTCTTGGTCACCTAACTTCATATCTTCAAATTCTTCTGCAGAGATTAAAGCTAAAGATGTTGGATAGAGTACTGTTTCTTCCTTTTGCATTAAGTCTCTTACATCTGCCACTACTGTACTTTGTAGTTCGATGAATTCATCTTCCTTACCCTCTTTAATTAAGTTATAGGCTTGTGTGATTTCATCACGGATAAAGTCATCTAATGTCCACATTGTTGTTGTAGGACGTGTGAAGCCTTTCTTTTCAAGCACTGGATATAACTGATTCTGCTTGCGAGAAAGATGCTTACGCCACTGAATCATCTGGTCATATAATTCAAAACCATTGATTCTTGATAACTGGGTATTGCACAAGGTCCTCTACGGATAGTAAAAGTTCCTTCATCTTTTCGTTTTCACGATAGTAGCATTCGATAGGATGCGTATCAGGTAAATTTGGTTTACTTGTATTTAAGATGCCATCAAATAAGTCTAACATCGCTTGGATATCTTCCTTACGGCATTGATCATCGATTTCTTCTTTTAATTCTTGTTCGATTAACGCTACTTCATATGGTTCTAAAGACTGCACCTTCTCTTTGAGAATTGCACGTGCTTCATCCATTGTGAGCTTTCCCTCATCATATGCATTACGTACTTCAAAAAAACTGTTTTTTTAGTTTTTTTCATCATTTACATTATTTAAATATTCTTTCATTTCAGACACCTCCTGTTAGTATCAACAAACTAACTGTATCAAGTATCACAGATTTTGTCATTTGAGATTATCATATTTTTTTAAATGAAAAAAAGACCATAACTTTCGTTATGATCTAAATCGAATGATTTTGTTATTCAGCACCTGTAACTGTCATGCCTTCTAAGCGTGTTACGGATGGTACAACTAGGTTATTGTACTGTACTGTTTCTTTTGGACATATATAGTTCTTTTTACATAGTCATTCATACTTCCAGATAAGGATCCTCCAGAAACAACCGTTACCTTATCGCCATCATGTAAGTATCCTAGACGAATTTCACCAAAGACATTACCTGTCACTGGATCTACTTGGAAATCGGAGAATTCTACAACTTCTAAATACTTGCCTGTTCGTAATGTCTCTTCATCCTTTTTGACCACCTGAGACAACCACGTTAGAAATCTTGAAGCTATCCTTGAGGTTCAAATAGCTAGCAAACATACAGCCACCCCAATATTGCATTGGTACGTTTGCATCTAAGAGTGTTACTTCACGGATTGGTGCACCTTCATCATCATAATTGAAGTTTTCAGAAGAGTTTGGTAGTTCCTTCACAGTCTTCAGTGTTACCTTATCACCCTTTACATCTTGCGCAATAGCTTCACCAATCTTCCAATCGCTAAAGCTTACGATAAACACTAGCTGCGGATAACTTTCTGAATGAAGTATTGATAGATACTTGTAGAATCGCTTGTACTAAAGATAACAGCCATCTTTGGTAGTTTAGGGGTAGGTACTGCACTAAGACGGTCTTTACCATACTGTAAAGTCTTAGTAACATCACGTGTTAAACCTTCTTTATCACAACCTCCTGAGTTGTACATACGATAGAGTTCAATTTCATGTCCATCTTTACGAGCATTGACAACTGCTTCTACCATGGAGTTTGGATATGTCTCACAAAGGTCAACACCTTCGGAGTTTACATAACGACGTTCTACTTCGTTAACGAAGATTTCATAGCTGTTGATATCTTCTGTTTCTGTTTCATGAATCGAACGCATTGTTGTAATAAAGTCTTCTGCAACCTTCGCAATATCAACTGTCTTTTTGATTAGATACGACTTCCTGACTTGGCTTTTACAAGGGAATATGCCTTGTTTTTTTACAAAAGCCTGCAGTGTAGATGAGTTGTTCTACTTTACGCTTGATATCTTCAATGGAATCTGTCGGATTAATTTCATCACTTGCACTACCAAGTGCTTCACCGTTATCTAAAGAACGGTGTACTGTAAGTCGAATATGCTCTACATCTTTGGCACGGTTTTGGTCTAAATCATGACGAATGAAGTAGAATTCCCAGCCACGTATTTTTGTGTCTGTGATTTCCCAAGCATCAGCTTTAGATTCTTTTTAGAATTTCAATCATTTTTCTCTAACATTAGCCTAATCTTCCTTTCGTCTTTAAGTATGGTCCGCCATCACTGACTTTAACCCATTCCTTGTGACCCTTACCACAAGCACCACAACCATAAACACCACGGTCTCCAGATACCATTGAAACATTACCTAATACTTCTGTAACGTATCCTGTCATGATGACTGGTCCTACAATCTTACCTGTTAACTTACCGTCCTTGATTTCACGACCAAGTTTGAGAATACATTGAATACCCCAGTGCTTTGGATCTTCCATACCAGAGGACATACCTTCTAGTAAGTATCCATGTTTCACGGACGCAATCATATCTTCAACCTTATCTGTACCAGAATCAAAGATTGTATTTGTCATACGTGTATAAACTTTATGTTCATAGTTTTGACGCTTACCGTTACCAGTTGGCTTTACGCCTAAACGTAGTGCACTTAACGCATCACAGATACCACTGCGTAAGATACCGTTTTCGATTTCCACGACATCTCCTGCAAGTGTTCCTTCATCGTCGAAGGCAAAGGAAGTTACATTCTCTGCACAGAGTGCACCTTCATGCATGGTTACTAGTTCACTACCTACTCGCTTGTTGATAAAGTCTTTACCAAGCGCACGGTTTTTTTCACAAACATATCCATCTCTACACCATGACCAAACGCTTCATGTGCAATCAGTCCTGATACTTCTGGTGTAGTGATAATTTCATATTCACCTGGTTCGATTGGATCAGCAGTTAATACTTCTTTTGCGAATGTGACTGCATAATCAATCTTATCCTTTAACTGTGTAAATACTTCAGGTCCACCTAAAGCAGATAGTCCTTGATAGCCAATTTCATTCTTGCCATCCATCACGATGATAGGTGCGACTACTCCTTCACAATATACATAGCTCTGTCTTAAATCACGGTTAGCTGTTAAGAATAGCTTTGAAACATGGGTGGATTGGGCAATGACCATACAGTCAACAACATGTTCATCCTTACGAATTGCCTCAAGTGAATAAGAGTTTAAGTCATTTACTAACTTTTCAATATCTGTGTTCTCAGGTAACTGTTCACATTCCTTTTCCACAAAAAGTGTAAGTGGTTCATCCTCTAACTTCTCTGTGTTGTATACAGTTGTCTTTGTAAGTTTTAATACTGCTAGTTGTGCATCGAGTTCCTTTTTTTAATTTTTGTGATACGTTTCTTCGATAGATTCCGCATCAAAAATGATTAAATGCATATTCGCTATATAAACCATCTTTATAGACACGTACAACACTACCGCGTTCTGTCGTTAGATTGGAAGAACTGATGACTTTTACCTGTTGAGAGATACGAATCGCAAAGCCCTTAGAATCTGTTGAAAGAACACTGACATAATCATAATCTTTGCCTAGTTTAGATACTAATTGTTTTAAACTTGGCGCAAGTGTATTTAAATATTCTGAAAATGGAGCTTTCATAATTTTTTTCATCCTTTCATTTTGCTTTTATTGTACATCAATTTATCTTGCTTGGATATTTGATTTTTTTGTAACATCTCATAGCATTTTTCATTGTTTTTAGCTAGAAATTATTAAAAATTGATAACAAATGACAATTATAAGGCGTGGACATACACGGCTTTTTTTGCATTTTTTTAGACTTAGAGGAGGATCTACTATGCGTATTGGTATGGATATCGGATCAACAACCATCAAGTGCGTTGTACTGGATGAGAATGATCAAATCATCTATTCCGCATATGAAAGACATTACAGTCACATTCTCGAAAAGACACGTGAGCTGTTAACGTCTTTAAATGATACATATTTAAAAGGAAAGAAAGCATACTTTGCGATTTCCGGTTCTGCTGGAATGGGATTAGCCGATAGTTGTGGTGTTAGTTTCGTACAGGAAGTATTTGCGGACCGCGTTGCGGCAAACCGCCCTAAATCCCCGGTACTGACTGTATCATCGAGCTTGGTGGTGAAGATGCCAAAATCTTATTCTTAACAAATGGTACTGAAGTTCGTATGAACGGTTCTTGTGCTGGTGGTACTGGTGCCTTTATTGACCAGATGGCTACCCTATTGAAGATGAGCGCTGACGAGATGGATAAGGCTGCTCAACAAGCAACCCGTAAGTATACGATTGCGGCTCGTTGTGGTGTATTCGCAAAAAGTGACGTACAGCCTTTAATTAACCAAGGTGCTTTAGCGAGTGATATTGCGGCTTCTATTTACCAAGCAGTTGTAAACCAAACCATTGCCGGCCTTGCCCAAGGACGTCCAATCTCTGGAAATATTTTATACTTAGGTGGACCACTTACATTCTCTAAGTGTTTACGTGATAGTTTCAACGAAACACTCAAGATTGAAGGTGTCTGTCCTGAAAACAGTCTTCTATACGTTGCCCTAGGTGCTGCTTATTACGCAGATAAGGAAGTTGTCTTTGATGATGTTGTCAAAGGCTTAGCCAACTATGGTAAAACTGCAACCTACGCAAGTTTACCTGCCCTATTTAATAACGTAGAAGAATATAACGAGTTTAAGAAACGTCATGCAAAGGCTAGCGTTCCACGCGTAGACTTTGATGAAAATACTGGTCCAGTTCATATTGGTATCGACTCTGGTTCGACAACTATTAAAGTTGCGGTCATTGATGATAACGCAAACCTACTTTATACAGACTACCAATCTAACAGTGGTAACCCACTACCTATCGTCATTGAAGTCTTAAAGGGTTTATATGAAGCTCATCCAAATCTAAAGATTCAATCTGTTACAACAACTGGTTATGGTGAAGCCTTAATGACACATGCATTACATACTGATTTTGGTCTTGTAGAAACAGTTGCACACTTTACAGCTGCGAAACACTTCATGCCAGATGTAGACTTCATCATCGATATCGGTGGTCAGGATATGAAATGCTTTAAGATTGAAAAATGGCGCAATCTCTGACATCTTCTTAAATGAAGCTTGTTCATCTGGTTGTGGATCATTCTTACAGACATTCTCCGAAGCTCTTGGATACAGCGTTAAGAACTTTGCACAAGAGGCACTCTTTGCAAAGCAACCAGTTGACCTTGGTAGCCGTTGTACAGTATTTATGAACTCCAGTGTTAAGCAGGCACAAAAAGATGGTGCAGGCTTTGACTGTATCTCTGCTGGTCTTTCCATTTCTGTCGTTAAGAATGCGCTATATAAAGTTATTCGTACTTCAAGCCCTGAACAACTTGGTAAGAAGATTGTTGTACAAGGTGGTACATTCTATAACGAAGCTGTATTACGTGCCTTTGAAAAAGAGATGGGTGTCGATGTTGTACGTCCTGATATCGCTGGTTTAATGGGTGCGTATGGTGCCGCATTACACGGTAAAGAACATAGTAAGCCGTGTACAATTTCTTCCATCCTAACACTAGAAGAACTTAACAACTTCACACAGAAGGTTCAAAACGTTCAGTGTGGTCTTTGTGGTAACCACTGCCAAATGACTGTCAGTGTCTTCCAGGATGGCAAACGCTTTATCACAGGTAACCGTTGTGATCGACCTGTTACTGGTAAGTCCAACGATGATAGCCTCAACTTATATGCATACAAGCAACAACAACTCAATCAATTAATGAAGAACCCGGGGAACTGGTACACGTGGTAAAATCGGTATTCCAATGGTACTAAACATGTATGAACTATTACCATTCTGGCATGCCTTCTTTACAAATCTAGGCTTCCAGGTCGTTGTCAGCCCATTTAGTAACCGTAAGTTATACCAAGCAGGTCAAGGCTCTATCCCTAGTGATACAGTATGTTTCCCTGCCAAGTTAACACATGGTCATATCATGGCTTTACTCAAGAAAGATGTAGATGCCATCTTCTATCCATGTATGAGTTACAACATCGATGAGGGCTTAGGTGATAATCACTATAACTGTCCTGTCGTTGCCTACTACCCTGAAGTTTTAGCTGGTAATATTCGTGAACTTGAAAATACAAAGTTCATCTATGAATATCTCAACCCTAGAACAGCGCAAAGACTTTTGTTCGATTGATGCCTAAGATTATGCAGAAGTATTATCCAGATTTAAAGACTGCGGATATCCAAAACGCAATTGAATCAGCATATACTGCATATCGTAAGCATATGGAAGATACACGTAAAGAAGCAGAGCGTATGATTACAGAAGCTCGTAATGAAGGTAAGCGTATTATCGTTCTTGCTGGTCGTCCATACCATGTCGACCCAGAAGTAAACCACGGTATCGATAAATTGATTATTCAACATGGTGCTTGCGTCATTACAGAAGACAGTATCTCTAACTTAGTTCAAAAGTTTGATACTTCTGTCTTAAACCAATGGTCCTATCACAGCCGTCTTTATGCCGCTGCTAAATATTGTATCAACCAGAGAGATATGGACTTAATCCAACTTGTATCCTTCGGATGCGGTCTTGACGCCGTAACATCTGATGAAACAAAGGAAATCTTACAAGAAGGAAACAAACTCTATACACAGTTAAAGATTGATGAAATCACCAACCTCGGTGCCGTCAATATCCGTATCCGTTCATTATTCGCCGCTCTAGACGAAAGAAAGGAACTAGCCTAATGGAATACATGACACCCAACTTTACAAAAGACATGTTAAAAACACATACGATTCTTGCGCCTAACATGGCCCCAATGCAGTTTGCTGCGATAAAAGCTGCCATGGAAAGTGAAGGCTATCGTATTATCATGCTAGAAAAACTCTGGTGCAGAAGTTGCCCAGCTTGGTTTGAAGTATGTACACAATGATACATGTTATCCAGCATTATTAATTATTGGTCAGTTCTTAGATGCCCTAAACAGTGGTAAATATGACCTACAACACACTGCCCTATTGATTTCTCAATCAGGTGGTGGATGTCGTGCTTCTAACTACATTAAAGTTATTACGTAAGGCACTTGTTAAAGCAGGATATGATTATATCCCTGTCGCATCACTGAATGCATCAGGTCTTGAAAAGGAATCCTCGATGCCACTCAGTTTCCGTCTTCTGCTCAAAGTTTTAGCAGCAGCAGAATACGGCGACTTAATTGCGAGCATTACACAACCAAGTAAAACCTTATGAAATCAACAAGGGTGATGCGGCTGCTTGTGTTGCCAAATGGACAGCACAAGTACAGGAATGGCTAAACCACAATAAGAACTACACCATCTTTTCTATGAAGCGTCGCTTCAAAGATATCGCAAATGACTTTGCGAAAATTCCAGTGAATCGAACACCAAAAGGAAAAGTTGGTGTTGTCGGAGAAATCTATGTTAAGTTCTCCCCAATGGGAAACAATGACCTAGTCTCTTTCTTAGAATCACAGGATTGTGAAGTCAATATGCCAGGTCTTATGGGATATATTGAATACTGCGTCGCTAACGCTACATTAGACGTACAGATTTATGGTGGTCCTTTTTGTAAAACGTAAAGTCGCTGATCTTATGTTAGCTTTCTTAGATAACATCGGTATCGCCATGGCTAAAAGCCATGGAAAGCGCAGAGCTTCCACGGTCCTATGTCCTTTAAGGAATTAATGAAGAAGCCTGATGGTATCCTATCCCTTGGTGTTAAGATGGGTGAAGGATGGCTACTAACTGCTGAGATGATTGAATTAATTGAAACAGGATATGAAAATATTGTCTGTGCACAGCCATTTGGTTGTTTACCAAACCACATCGCTGGTAAAGGTGTAGTCAATCGTATCCGTGCAAAATATCCAAACGCAAATATCACAGCCGTTGACTATGACCCTAGTGCTACAAAGGTTAACCAAGAAAAACCGTATTAAGTTAATGTTGTCTGTTGCCAAAGAACGTCTCAATCAGAAAACTAAATCAACAGAATGATAAAAAATAGATTGGCCAATTTTGGTCAATCTATTTTTCTTATCATTCACACTTTTTTAATAGCGCCTTTACTCTTTGTACATCTGCAGAATCATCCTGATGCCATTCTTCTTTTTAATAACTGTAATTCACGCTTGTACGCATGTCTTGCTTCATTCTTCTTGTACATGCGTAAATACAGTTGTGCAATGGATTCTAGATGATCAATATAGCGTGGTTTTGGTTGTAGTTCAAATGATTTTTCAAACAAAGCGATTGCTTTTATGTACTCGCCATGACTTGCATATCTACCCGCAACCAAGAAGTATGCTTGCCACTCTTGATTCTCTTCTAGATAGATATCATACTCTTTGCGCGTCGCTTGAAAGCCATTTGTTGACTCGTAAATAAGCAAGCGATAGAAGTCATTGAAACAATCTTGAATTACTGTACGACGTCTTTCTAGTATTTTTGATAGCTTCATCCAGTCGACCATCATCAATTAAATTATCTAATAGATATAAATATGCACGTGTGATGGTCGGATGTTCTTGAATGAAAGTTTTTGATAATACTGAATTAATGCAGTATGATTTGCGACATTCCAATCCAGTCTTCCCCATGCATTGCATGATGGAATGTATTATGTAAAGACTTATCGTCTGGATTTAATGCAAGTGCTTGTTTGGTATAGGCTGCTGCTTTCTCATCCAATCTAATTGCGTATTCATGATATAAATCACCGAGTACTGTTAATGCATGTAAATCATTTGGGATTTTTGGATAGTTGTTCTAATAAGAAACTTTTCTGCTTTACTAAAATCCGCATGTGTAAAGTAGCGCTCATGATCTAGCATATTTTCAATCTGTTGATATGCACTATCCTCTTTATAGTCAAATAGTTCGTCAATCTTGACGCCAAATATCGCAGCGATTTTTTTGGCAAGAATAAAATATCTGGATACGATTCTTCATTCTCCCATTTTGAGACTGCTTGTGCAGTGATGTTAAGTTTTGCGGCAAGTTGTTCTTGGGATAAGAATGTTTCTTTCCGCAATTTTTTTATTATTTTTCCTAGTGTCATACTACACCTCCTAGAAAACATCTTATAGATTAATCGTACAACTGTTCATTGATGATTCATTGATATTTTTCAACCAATCATTGAAAAAAGCAGGTTTCCCTGCTTTTATTGATTTTCTGCGAAGAATACTGGTGCATCATCTACGGATGACTCTGTACTCCAGATGGATAGATTGAGGTTTTTACCACCCATACGAATCATGTGTTCTTCCTTGGTTGGGAAGATGCGTGCAGATAATACGTATTCACCTTCATTGACGAAGATTTCTACTGTACTATGATCTACGAAGATATCCATTGAAGTTAAAGCATTCTCTAAAATGATTTGACGATCTGTACCATATTCTACATTTAACTGATTTGTTAAATCGGAACGGTCGATACGTAAACGCTTTGCGTACTTATCATAGGAGATTGCAAATCCTCTTGCGATAACATAGTTACGCGAGAATAAGTTTAAATCAAGGGATTCCGCATCAGGATTTTCAATGCGAATGATTGCACTATTTGGCATTTGTCCATGTAGCTTATCGCTGATGATTTCACCATTCTTTGCACAGAATAGTTCATCTTTCTTCAACGATTCAAATCCTCGAACCGGTGTTTGATAGAGCTTGCCTTTGCGAATTGTTAATTCACGTACAAAGGTTTGTAGTCCCTGACCAACCCTCTTCATCTGTTGGTGGATATGTATAATCTGGAACACCAAACCATGCGGACATGATGGAACAATCAGAATAAACATTCTGTGAAGCACATTGTGGTGCATAGAAATCAAAACCACGGTCAAGTTCTTGCATAGGTCCATCTGGTGTAAATGTAAGTGTTTCTAAATCTAAATCACCAATTAAATACACGCTATTAAACTTATTGCGGAATTCATCTCCACTTGGTTCAATTCCCTGCGGGCTAAAGATTAATACATCATGTAATCCAATCTTTTGTACATCTGGACATTCAACCATGTAGCCAAAGCCATTCTCATAGCCTTTTACTTTTAGTTCTCCAAGGAATTTCCAATCTGTCAAAATTGAATCAGAACAATAGACTAGGATAACTCCCTGTTCTTGTTTATTCTGAGCACCTAAGAAGATATAGTACATATCATCAATGCGTACAATCTTTGGATCACGTTGATGTTCCGTATAGTTCTCATTTGGAGTAATCAAAGGACGCATTGCCTTTGTGTATTGTTCATCACCTTCTAGAGTTGCTAGAAGTTGGTGAGGTCTACGCACACGGTTTTCATCGCGATAGTTTCCTGTATAGGCAAAGTAGATTGTATCTCCTTCGCTGATTGCAGTACCGCTATAACAACCGCTATTTTCATATTTTCCTGTCGGTAAGAGTGCTACCCCACGATTTTCCCAATGAATTAAATCTGGACTTGTGACATGGTACCAGTGCTTTCAAGCCATGAACTGGACCGAATGGGAAACCATTGATAGAATAGATGCCACTTCTTATTACAGTAAGTAAATCCGTTTGGATCATTCATTAAAGCCAGTCACTGGTTGTACGTGATATGTCGCACGCCATGAAGATTCTGCTATCTTTTCATGTACACGTACCAACTCATCTGTATCCCTCTTCATTAACATCCGCTTTTTTTATCTAATTCATTGACTGTTGCCATGTTGTGCCTCCTATTACTACATATTTATTATAAGTCATTTTTCTCTCTATTTCACATGTCGAACCAAAAAAAGTCGATGTGATGTTTTTTTGTGTTTGGCCTGCATGAATGATAGGCTTTGGTTCAATACTAGGATAGTTAATACCATTTGGTAGATATTCTGCTTCTAAACATACAGAACTTCTTTCTGGATAGTGATGTCCATACTTACCACTTGCTCCATTTAGCCAGTTAGCAGTATACAAATGGAAAACCCTGGATAATCAGATGCCATTTCTAGTTCTAGCTTTTCCATCAGAAAAGAATTGCCATTGTACGTAATCCCTCATTTGGAATTGGGAAGTGATGATCGTAACCTTTACCATATGTAAGTTGTATGTCATCAAGGTTTATATCTTGCCCAATCTTCTTTGCCTGACGGAAGTCAAAAGGCAGTGTTCTCTACTGCTTGAAATTCCGGCTTTGTTAAAGCATGTTTCATCTAATAATGCATAGTGATCTGTAGGAATCATGAGCGTATGATCTAAAAATAGAATCACTTTCACTTAGATTAAAGTATGCATGATTGGTATATGCAAATAAGGTATCTTGATCAGTCGTGGCAGTTGTTTCGATATGTAATCCTTGATTTGATAAACGATATGTTATTGCGTAGTCTAGATTACCAGGATACCCTTCCTCACCATCTGGGGATATACGAGAGAATGTGATAGAGTCCTCTGTTGAACTGACTGCGTACATCTTTTTATCAAAACCCTCTTTACCACCATGATTACAGTTTCCATTATTATTGATAAATAACGTGTATTCTTTTCCATTTAAGGAGAACTTACCCTTTCCTATACGGTTTGCAGTTCTACCTACAGAAGCACCTAAGAATGTATCCTCTTCCTGATATTGTTTGGCTGTTGGATATCCTTGTACAATATCCTTACCACTTTCTTTATCAATCAAGGCAACAAGTGTTGCACCATAATCACTTACCTGTACCTTAAATTTCTCATTTTCCAAGGTATAGAGATAGATATCTTCCCACTTAATTTCTTTCCAAATAGTGTCTTTTCCATGAAAATGTATCCTCCTTATAATGATGTTTATTTTTGAAATCGCTTAATATCAGTATAGCCTTTTTCACTATGAAAAATTCGATACTACAACTCTTATTTTTTTCGTTTACTTGCGACTTTTTCTTTAAAAAAAGTTATTCTTATTCATATTAAGGAGCAGATTATGTTTTTTTAAAAAGAAACTTTCACCAGAAACGGAAGAAATCGATACACGTTCTGGTAAAGATGCGATATGGATGATTATTGCCATACTGTTTACATTTCTATTAGGTGGATTTGTCTTTTGGAAATCAATGAACGCCGGCATTCAATATTTAACAACTTTAGTGCCGTTATTGTTGGTAATTGCTTTCTCTGGTACGTATTTCTATAACAAAGCTGCAGATATGCGTTTATTTGCGGCATTTACAGGACTTGCGGCTATTGGGATTGCTTTTACAAGTTATTATCGATACTCAATACCAAGTAATTTCACAGTTTAGTATCATCAAGTATTTTCGTAGGTCTTGCAGTAGCGATTGTTCTTATCCTCATGTATCGCTTGATACGGAAAGCATTGAACTTTAACTATACTACCTATTTCTTATTGATAGTTTCTGCCAGTCTTTACATAGCCCTGCTATTCTTTGGAAAGGATACAAATGGCTATGGTACAACTGCATGGATCAAAAATCGGACCTATATCATTACAGTTAACAGACTTTGCAAAGATTACTGCCATTCTTTTTCTATAGCTCATTATTTCTCTGCTAGAAAGACTTATTCAAATCGTTCGATTTTTAATTCTTTCTAGTGTATTCTTTATTATCAACTTTATTGGATCTGTAATGATTCATGAGCTTGGTTCATTCTATATTCTCTATTTCTTGCACCTTTCCATGTTGTATATCTTTATGGAGAAAAGGTAGAAAAAAAGAGAATCTATCTTTTAACAATAGCGATTGCAACAATATCTTCAATTGTAATCTTATTTATGCTCTATAAGATTATTGCACCTAGTGCTGCAGCAGGAAACTTAAATGCGATTACTAGAATCTTATGGCCTATTGTTCGTAAAGTTTATTTACGTTTTTCAATTACTGCAAATATCAACTCTGATCCATATGGTGCAGGGTTATCAATTATTCCAAGGAAAACGTGCATTATGGATGTCTGGATTATTTGGTAATACCGTTAACTTTACAGCGATACCAGTTCCTGAAAGTGATATGGCTTTTGTGACATTAGTTAATTCATTTGGTATGCCATTAGGCTTTATCGCTGTATTCCTATTACTACAAGTAGGTATTCGTGGTAGTGAATTAAGTAGACGTTTAATTGAAACAGATAAGCAAGATGCGGTTGTCGCGTATGGCGCAACAGTTCTATTATTTATGCAAGCAATGCTGGTAATACTAGGCTCTTGTAATATCATTCCACTTGCAGGGTTTACCTATACCATTTTTTTATCACGTGGTGGAACCTATCAAGCAATCGTCTTCTTCTTTGCGGGGATATTACTACAGATGTCACAACGAGAAGAAGAATTTGAAGATGATGATTTAGAACAAGGAGGTGACGACAACAATGACGAACAAGCGTTCTCCAGAATCGATCTCGATGACTAGAATACGACTCGTAGAAGTCGGATGTATTATTGTCAGTTTGATGTTTACCTCATTCTTTTGCCTATAAGTATTTAATCAATCCAAGTGTAAATGCAAACGCAAATAAAAACAAAATATCAGATTATTTACGATGCGATCAAAATCCTATGCGATTGAAGGTACTATCATTGACCGTGATGGCACTACCATCCTTGGTAATGCGGCAATAGAAACAAGAGCAACGGCAGACTATCCACAAAAATCTAAGTTATGCATGGTTACTTGGTTATTACTCCGTCAATGAGCATCGTCAAAATAGTTATGGCTTACGAGGAAATTTGAAAGACTATCTCCTCTTTCATCTTGATCAAAAACAATCAAGGTGCACTTGTAAAACTGACTACAAATACAGACTTACAAAACTATGCATATCAATTATTAGACGGTATGGAAGGAAGTATTTCCGTATTGGATAATCAAACTGGAGAAATTCTCTGCTTGAGTTCACAGAGTACAGTAGACTTTAATGTGAATGATCCAGATGATATGCTTGCAAGTAATATTGCGGAATCACAATTCCGTCGTGGCACCTTCGAAAAAGATCCACCAGGCAGTACCTTTAAAGTCGTTACTGCTGCAGCTGCCTTAACCATGCAGGAAGATGAAAAACTTAGATGATAGCTTCTTACAGTTTAACGATACTGGCAGCTACATCCCTGCAGGTAGTGACTTTGTGATTACCAATTTTCAAAATCAGGTATTCGGCTCCATCGATATGAATACAGCCCTTGCGAAATCCTGTAACTGTTATTTGCGGATTTAGGAATCCGTGTAGGTGCAGACAAACTTAGTAAAATGATGAATGCATTTATGGTAGGAAAAGATATTACCATTCCTTATCTAGATACCATTCATTCCAGTTACAACATCGGCAACAATGATAACGCAGAACTTGCACAGACAGCGTTTGGACAAGGTAATACAACAATCACTCCCCTTCATATTGCGATGATGGCACAAGCCATCGCAAATGATGGTGTCATGTTACAACCACATATCGTTAAATCTATTCAATCGGATGGAAGAACACTTTATCGTTCCTCTAAGAATTCCTTAAGCACAACCACAACCCACAGCGTAAACGAAAAACTAAAGGAATATATGCATAGTGCAGCCTTAGAGTATGGCTTTAACTGAAAGTGGCTATGGTATGGTATATGCCAAAACCGGCACTGCAGAATGTGCAAATAATCGTATTCATAGCTACATGATGGGATTTACAGAACGTTATTCCTTCTGCATTAGTGCAAATAACAATAACAGTAGTGCTGAATTATATGGTATTGGTCAAAGACTTGTAAAATACTTAAATAACCTAAATTAAAGGAAATCTTGCGATTTCCTTTTTACTTTGAATAGGTTGTATGAATCACTTTTGCATAACCAATTGCCTGCAAGAATGCATGCATGGTTGGATTATTTGTAGGTACTTCAAATTGAAGTGGCTCTACTTCCTCATCTTGAATCTTTTGCACTAATTGACGTGCAACACCACTTCTTCGTTTATCTTTAACAACACATAAGTCAGTAATCGTTGTGATACTATCATTCATCCTACAGATTGCCATTGCGATGAATCGACCATGGTCACTAAGTACATAGATATCTTTTTCTTCCAGTGCTTCTTCTAGATAATCCTGTGCACGATCATAATCACTAAAAGAGGATACTCCTGCGTATTGATTGAGCTCTTGTAAGTAAGTATCACAGAGTGATAACGCGCTCATATAGTTATCTTCATCAACACGTACAAAACGTAGTGGTATCTGTACTTGTTTGATTGGTTCTTTCTTTTCAACAACATCCTCTTCATCCCAATCATCATCTACCTCTTCACTTCGTACTGATGTATCGTAGATAATTCCATGTTGTTCACACCATTCAATTGCGAGTTCTCGATGACATGCTTCTAGATAGTCATACCATTCTGTTTCCATGCCAAAAGCGCTCTAGGGTTGCACGAAAGCGTCTAAAACGCACCTTTGCCATGGATTGCATTCTCAAACCAATCACGCTTTTTGTCATCTTCAATTGTCTCTGTGAAGTTGACCATATTCTGATAATCATTTACTTCTTCTTTGGTTGGAAGTGGAATAAAGAATTCATCATCCTCATCATCCTCTAATACATATACGATTTCTTCATCCTGAATACTGTAAAAAAATATGTTTCATCTTCATTGATTGTATCGATTGCGTCGATAACATCTGCTAAATTAACTCGCATAGTATCCCTCTTTTTAATTTCTGATTAAGCTTTTTTTGTATATACGGTTTTACCATCCATGGTTCATCAATAACATCCAACACCTGATCAATCGGAAACCAATTCACCGCACTGTTTTTCATCTTGTTTAATACGCAAACTCTCTGTATCATCTGCTTCTAAAAGATAAGTAACATTTAAATGTAAATGACTTGGAACATACTTTCCATTTTTCTCATGTCCATTTACTTCAATCGTCTCAAGCGAATAGATGCCCTCTGTAATTGGTTTAACAGTATGAATTCCACTTTCTTCTTTTACTTCTCTTAGGGCAACAGAAAGAAGATCTTCTTCTCCATCTGCGTGGCCACCAAGCCATGCGTAGGTTTGATAGATATTATGAAACGCCATAAGCACATGTGTATGTGCTTTATTTAATACCCACGCAGATGCAGTAAAGTGTGCGAGTAAATTGGTACGATAAAAGATATCATCCGATGTTTGTAGTAACCCTAGCATCACCTGACGATCAGCTTCTTCTTGGTCATTAAATGATTGATATGCCTGTAACTGGTTGATTAAATCTTGTCGATTCATTTCTTTATCCTTCTACTCTAGATGTAAACTATTGATATCGATGTTGTAGATAACATCTTTTCTTTCTACAACAACACGCATACGCTGACATAATTCAGCATCTTCCTGAATGTGCTGTAATAACTCACGCGTAGGATTGATTGCACATGGATGACCTGTATTCTTAAACATTGTCAAGTCACCATTGGTATCTCCATAGGAGTAACATGCTTGCAAGTCTAAGTCATACTTCTTCTGCAATGTTAGAATTGCCTTTTCCTTTGAAACGCTATCCCACATAGGAACAACTTCTCCTGTATAGATTCCCTGTGCATCCTTTAAATATTGTGTGCCACGGAAGTCATCAAACTTATACTTCTCAGCCATCTCTTTGACGAGTGGTTCTGGCGAACCAGAAATCGCAATTAAGAGATGCCCTTGTCTACGGTGACGTTCAATCTCTTTTCTTGTGAACTGATAAACACGTTCACCTTTTTGTTCGATAACCTTTTTTTAGCAATGTGTTCAATATGTACTGCAGAGATTCCTTTTTGTGGTCTCTTTGAAGATTTCCACCATCTTTTGTAAGTAATTATCATAATCACCCATACGACGATCCCACGCCATATAAGCAGGTTTTTACTTCATCTGTCCAACGGGATGCGGAAACAATCTCATGCGTTACCATCTTTTTGAATACTTCTGTAATCAAACCTTCACGATAAATTGTTCCATCAATATCAAAGAACGCTGCAACTTTTTTTCATACAATTCACCTCCGAATTATCTAACTGTTTTTATTATAATTCATATTAAAGAAAAAGTTTAAAAATTAATAAAAATTCGTTATTGTAAATCTAGTATGCATTTGATATCATACCTAACTAAAGGGAGGAATTTCATATGAAATTGATTTATAAAGTTGAAGACAAACCACAGTTTCATCAATTAGTTATTTTTTTGCATTCCAACAGTTGCTAGCAATTATGGCCGCAACAATCGCAGTACCTCTCATCATCAAAAAAACGGTATGAATACCGCTGCTGCTCTTTTTGGTGCCGGTGTTGGTACCCTTGTTTATGTTGCATTCACTCGTAAGAAGAGCCCGGTATTTTTGGGTTCTTCTTTTTGCATTTATTGGTTCGATGACCGCTGCGTTTGCTGGGAGCTTCCAGTATGGCAGTTGGATATGTTGGACTTATTATTGGTGCAGCCTTTGCAGGACTTGTATATGTCGTCATTGCATTATTCATTGAGCGTATTGGTGTTGATTGGGTAAATCGCATCATGCCACCAGTCGTTATTGGTCCTACAGTCGCAATCATCGGTTTATCACTAGCAGCCAATGCAGTTGGTGATTTACAGACAAGTAGTTTAACTGGTGAAAGAACACAGTTTGCTGTACTTGTTGGTATCGTTGCCCTACTTGGTGTAATGATTGCAAGTACCTACGGTAAATCCCACGCTAAGATGATTCCATTTTATCATTGGTATTCTAGCTGGGTATATCGTAGCTGCTATCCTAACATTTATCGGTGTTCAAACAGGTTATAAACCAATGCAGATTCTAAACTATCAACCTATCGTTGATTTATTCGCAAATGGTATTTCCTTCTCAACATTCTTCAAAATTCCAGACTTCACATTTATTACAGCTCTAGATGGTCTTAAGGATATTGACCTTGGATATATTGGAACAATTGCAGTAGCATACATCCCTGTATCCTTCGTTGTATTTGCAGAACATATCGCGGACCATAAGAATATTTCAAGTATTATCGAAAAGGATTTATTAACAGATCCAGGTTTAGATAGAACATTACTTGGTGATGGTGTTGGTTCTATGGTTGGTGCATTCTTCGGTGGATGCCCTAATACAACATATGGTGAATCCGTAGCCTGTGTAGCTATTACAAAGAACGCTTCTGTATTAACAATCATCGGTGCCGCAATTGAATGTATCTTAATCTCATTCTTCACACCGTTTGTTACATTTATCTCCACTATCCCAGCATGTGTTATGGGTGGCGTATGTATGGCACTCTATGGATTTATCGCTGTGAGTGGATTAAAGATGGTTCAAAAGATTGACTTAGACCACAACAAAAATCTATTCGTTATCTCAAGTATCTTAATCTCAGGCATTGGTGGATTATCACTAAGCTTCGGTAAGATTACAATCACATCTGTAGCTTGTGCATTGATGCTAGGTATTATCGTAAACAAACTTTTATCAAAAGAACCAGAAAACCCTGAAGAAAAACCAGTAAAGTTGATTGCAGTTTTGATAAAAAATTGTTACACTATGCGTGTTGAAGGACAACGACGGAGATAGAACATATAAAGTATCTTACAGCGAGTTTCAGATGGTGAAAGTGAAACAGAGAGGATATATGTTGACAAGGACTCCCGAGTCATTCCGCGATCGCGTTAACAATCAAAAATGAGGCAGTATTAGATACTGTAAATTAGGGTGGTACCACGAACAAGCTCTCGTCCCTTGACGTAGAGCTTTTTTATATGAAAAGGAGGTCATCATATGGCAGAAGAAAAGAACATCATTACTGAGCAACTCCAAAAGGAACTTGCTCAAAGACAAAAAAAGCATTAGAAGAAGCACAAGCTGCACTTGAGAGTACAAAGCAAGCAATCAAGGAGAATGCAAAGAAACTTGTCAAAGCTGTTGAAGAAGTTCGCTTAACAGACCAACAAGAAGTACGTATTGCAAAGATGAACGCCTTACGTGAACAAGGTATTGACCCATTTGGTAAAGCATTCAATCGTACAAGCAACTCCCAGTTGATTAAAAGATGAATATAGCGAAAAGAGCGCTGAAGAATTAGAAGCACTACACGCTGAAGTTTCTATCGCTGGACGAATCATGCAAAAGAGAAGAATGGGTAAGTTAGGATTCATTCACCTCTTAGACCGTGAAGGCAAGATTCAGGTAGTTATCAATAAGCGTATCATTGGCGATGAAATCTATGAATTATTTCAAGGCCAGTGACTTAGGTGACATCATCGGTATTAAAGGTACAGTTATCAAGACACAGACTGGTGAATTATCTGTAGAAGCGCATGAGTATACTCACCTTGCCAAGGCACTACGCCCTCTTCCAGATAAGTTCCATGGTTTTACAGGATAAGGAAGAACGTTACCGTAGAAGATATGTCGATCTCATCATGAATGATGAATCCCGTAAGATTGCAATCTTACGTCCACGTATCGTAAGCGCAATCCGTCGTTATATGGATAGCCAAGGCTACCTTGAAGTAGAAAACACCTATCTTACAGCCAATCCTAGGTGGTGCAAATGCTAGACCATTTATCACACACCACAATGCTTTAGATAAGGACTTCTATTTACGTATCGCTACTGAGTTACCACTAAAGAGATTAATCGTTGGTGGACTTGAAAAAGTATATGAAATTGGACGTATCTTCCGTAATGAAGGTATGGACCTCAGGCACAACCCTGAATTTACAACAATGGAAGCATATTGTGCATACACAGACCTTGAAGGCATGATGGAATTAAACGAAGGTTTATTTGAACATGTTGCATTAGAGGTTTGTGGTACAACAGACTTCAAGTTCATGGGCCAGGACATTTCATTAAAGGCTCCATTTAAGAGATGGAACATGGTAGATGCGGTTAAGGAAGTAACTGGTGTTGACTTCTGGCAACCAATGAGTGTTGAAGAAGCATACAAGCTTGCACAAGAACACCACATCACAGTTGAACCACACCAGATGACAGTTGGACACATCATCTCCCTATTCTTCGAAGAATTCTGTGAAGATAAGATTGTACAGCCAACATTTGTATATGGTCACCCAATTGAAATTTCACCACTTGCAAAGAAGAACCCAGAAGATCCACGTTTCACAGATCGTTTTGAGTTATTAGTAAATGGTATTGAAATGGATAATGCCTTTACAGAGCTAAATGACCCTATCGATCAAAGAGAACGTTTCGAAGCTCAGCTCAAGGCAAAAGAACTTGGTGATGATGAAGCTAACGAGATGGATACAGATTACGTTGAGGCACTTGAATACGGTCTACCTCCAACAGGTGGTATCGGTTTCGGTATCGACCGCTTCGTAATGTTATTAACAGGAACAGATTCCATCCGTGATGTACTCTTATTCCCTACAATGAAAGATAGAAATAACTAAATATAAAAGAGGCAGTAATTACAATTACAGCCTCTTTTCTTAATGCATGTTTTATCTATGAAACCTCTAGAACCGCAAGGATAAACAAGTTAAACTTCCATCAATCTTCTTGAACTCATCAGTATTTACGACTATTACAGGATATCCTACACTCTTAATATACTTCAATGTTTTAGGATAGCCATCTGGAACTAATATAGTTCCATTCATATACAAACTATTGATGGCATACAATTCTTCTTTTGGCACAATAAACCGACTATATTTCTGGAAGTCTGGAACTTTATCCATTTTCTCGCTTACAAGCATATTATTATTTTCAAGATAAATTACAAAATCCTTTAGATGTAGACCTTCTGTCACTTGAACCGTTGAAGAAGTATATCCATATTTTTTTCTACAATTGCAGCAAACTGTCTTGCCCCTTCTTCATTTGTTCTGTTCTGAAATACCTATATAGAAAATGCTTGTCCACCTGCATCACATCTCCACCTTCCATCGTCCCTGGAGATTGAATATGATAAATATCTTCATCTGCATAGAACTTCTTTGATAGTAGGCTCAATTTCAAATTTTTCCCCAAATCTTGACTCTCTTGGAGAGTTTGTAATGATTGCGCATTCCTTTAGTACTACCGCTGGATCTTCAACAAAACAAGAATCCGGATAATTGTCTAGAGGTTCTAATACCGTTACATTTACACCTAATTGTTCAATACTCTTTTACATACTCAGCATGTTGTTCTAAAAGCTTTTTCATATATTGGTTTATCGTCACTAAACATTCCTGTTGTAATACCATCAAGCATCGCCCTACAAGGTTTTTCGAACAATTGCATTTTTTTAAAAAACTAACATATTTTCTCCTCATCAAATAAACTCTTTTACAACATATTCTGATTGACTTAACATCATTAGATTTTCATACATCACGTGGAAATTCAATAATATCACCTAGTTTATACTCCTTACTACATTCTGTGATATCTAAAATTGTATGATCACTACTACCTCCAATCACTTCAACACTTGGATCCAATGGTCTTAAATGCATACAATCACCCAAATCCTGTCTTCCTACCGCAACTAGTGCGCGCTTACGTATACCTTTATCTATATACTGTTTGCTATTTCCAAAAGCATCAACAGCAATTGTGCCAATCGGATGACTAGGTTTTTCCTTTATCTCAATAATTTCTGCGTGTAATGTAAATGCTTCTTCTTCATCGGTAAATACTTTGTACTCAAAGCAGTCATCCAAATCACTGATAAATAATGCATCGCCAATTCTCATTTGTGTAATACCTTTTGGCATCTTTCCCTTTGCCACTAAAGGTAAACTAGTCGATGCACCACCAGATACCACTGCAATCTTACGGCCTATTGCATTACTAACTAATTCAGCTTTTGCTATCAGTTCATCCATTTTTTCGACTGTAGGCATGATAGAACCATAGCATCCAAGATTCATTCCAACTCCTAGTAATGTTAAATGATCTAATTCTTTTTCAACTGTGACTGCTGTTTTAATTAATTCTTCCTCATCATATATGCCTTCTCGTAAATCACCTTGCTCACACATGATGATAACTTTATGAAGTTTATTTTGTTCTTTCGCTGCTCGATTAAGTTCTTTCAGCACTTCAAGTGATGAATTCAAACTAATGTCTGCGTAAGCAACAACTTCATTTACCTCACTTAACATTGGAATTCGTAAGTCGTATGTCAGAATATCAGAATTTATTTCTTTGATTTTTCTTAATTGTGAGAGTCGTGATGATGCAAGTGTTTTTAAACCCTGCTTCAATCAATATTTTTCACAACACCTTCTAAACCATTAACACTCTTTTACAACACCAACAACTTCAATATTATTTTGACCGCACATCTTTAAAAACATGTTCGGCATTTGCTTTCAACTTTTTGCTGTCAATTACAAATTTAGGGTAAGTCATACAAACCTCCTTTTTTTGATAATAAAGTTACCCATTTAAATGATTAATAATATAGATTTGAGATTGTCCCCTATCCTTACATTGTAGATAAATCGATTGTTCCATTAATAATCAAGAATAAACTAATTAATGCTAATAAATACAATTGCAATTGCAATAAGTTTTTTTCTGAACGTGTAAGGAATTCCTTTTTTTATTTTCTTTACGAGCAAAAATAGTACATTAGTATACATGGCGCAAATAGCAATGCAGTAATAATAATGTAATCCCATCCTGTAGAGTACATTAAATATCCCATTGCTATTGTTGAAACACATCCAAGCAATGCATTTATCTTAAAGCCTTTGTCAATTCTTAGCGACTCTTTTTACCATTGTTAAACTTACAGTAAAAATATGGTACTAACATTGTACTTGATGCAAATAATGCCATCACATTATAGATAGATTCATTAATAATAATAGTAATAAAGAAAAGCTTGTTGAATAATTGTAGATACTAATAAAAGATTTTACAGGTTGTCCAACTGAATTCTCTTCACCAAAGAAACGTGGAACGATTTCATGCTTGGCAGCTACATCTAAGATTTCACCAGCAAATAAGCAACAACCAAACCAACATCCAGCAGCTGATAGTGCAATGCCGAAATTCATTAATACTGCACCCCATTTACCAACAACTGCCTCTAATATTCCACCTAAAGCTGGCACTTCCATTCCAGCGACCTGTGCCTGTGATAACGCACCAAAAGTTAAAAAAGTAAGTAATAAATAGGTAACAGCAATTACAATATACGATATTACAATTGCTCTTGATGCATCAGATTTTGTCTTTGCACGAGCAGAATATATTAGTGCTCCTTCGATACCTACATATACCCATATTGTTTTTGCCATCGCAGAACTTATCTGACCACTTATTGACGATTCCATTCCATCCGCAGCAAATACATTCTCCCAAAGACCACTATTAAATACATCAATCTTAAATGCGAAGATTAGCGCAACAACAAAAACAAGAATTGGCATCATTTTTGCAATCCAAATTACCGTATTAACGAGACTGGCTTGTTTTGCACCTGTTTGTACATATGTAATAAAATAACCACAAAATAATAGATAATAAAATTAATGATGCAATGTTATTGCCACCGCGGAACATTGGTATAAAATATCCAAGTGAACTTACTGATAGCACACCCTAATGATACATTACCAACAACAATAGATAACCAATAACCAGTACATGATAAGAAACCAATAAACTTACCAAATCCCTGTTCTGGGAAACTAAAAATACCTGCGTCTAAATGCGGATAATGATCCTGTAGATATTTCAAACAATATACAAACACTGCAAATGCAATACTTGCAATGACTAATGCTGTCAAGGATGGACCAGGAGCAGCTAAGCCTGCTAAATCACGTGGTAGATTAAAAACGCCAGCACCAATAACTGTAGTAACAGTTAGTGCAACTAAACCTAACAAACTAACGTTTTGTTGAGTTTTGCTTGTTTCAGACATATATATTCTCCTTATTTAATTATTCAAAAAATATGGCGGAAAATAACAAAATTTTCCGCCATCTCTTGCTAAATATGAAATTAGAAACGTAAGGATAGACAGCTTAATCCACCATCAATCTTACGATATTCAGATGTATCTACTACTAATACTTTATAGCCAAGATGTTCAATCGCGGATTGTACTTTTTGGATAGCCTGCAGGAACAACTACTGTTCCATTTACCCATATACAGTTAGCAGCATATGCTTCATCAGCATCAACAACAATCTTATTAAATGAAGCAAATAAAGGATTATCAACAAACTCACCAGCAACCAACAAATTATTATCTTCCAGATAGTTTACACCGGTCTTTAAATGAAGAACTTCTTCTAATGGAACTTGAATAACCGTCTTACCGTATTTTTCTAGAATTTCCTTCATCTGTGCAAATCCTTCATCATTTGTACGAGCAGATTTTCCTACATAGAATGTATCTCCAACCATCATGATATCACCAGGCTCAACCATACCCGGTGCTGTAATTTTCATGAACATTAGTATAGAAACTTGAAAGCAATTTTCTAAAATCTTCTAACTGTGTTTCATTACGACGTGTCTCAGCACCTGGGCGTGAAATGATTGCACACTTGTCAGTGCAAAGAGCTGTATCCTCCATGAAGCATGAATCAGGGAAATCATTATTTGGTGGAAGTACGTTTACTTGTACACCACATTTTGCCAATGCTTCAACATAATGCTCATGTTGAACAAGAGCATTCTCATAAACTGGTTTTCCTAATTGTGGGTTTGAAGTAATACCTTCACTAATACCTTTCCCGAGAATACGAACAATAACGTTTTTAAAATGTCTCATATTATCCTCCTTTTTATTGTTTTGAATCTGAGAAAACTATTCCTGATTTCAGTATAGTATTCTAAAAACTAGAAATGCAAGCGCTTACATATTTGATTTTAGATAAATTTGTTCATAGCTTTATTTAAATAAAAAAATATGTATTTTTTTATTGTGCTACAATGCATACATGGATAAAGTTATCACTAAACATACTTTAACAAAAGCATTAACGCGATTAGAGAAATATTTACCTGATACTACAGATATCCTTTTTAGATTGGTATGATATTCATCCTGACTATTATTCTGTTTTCACCTATTAGTAAATATGTATACTGTTTATTTGCTTTACCAGTGATTTCATCAAATGGTATAGAGATTAAGCATGTTTGTGAGATTGATAGTAATGTATTAGAACGTATTACAATACTTGTGTATGACGGTGATACGATTATTGCGGATATATCAGGATTACATGCATCCATGGATACACTGTTTACCAATGAGAAAGTATTTAACTTCTGTGCAGATGAATCTGATTGGACTTATCTTGAACATTATTGTCTATGTGGTAATTACTTCCCTGAGATAACGTATCCACCAAATAAAGAAAGCTCCTCCCTACGAATTTCAGGAGAAGCCTTACTAATTACAAATGCATATGTAACCACTGCTTATCGTAGACAATCGATATTCCGTAATATGGTACAGATGATTAAAGACCATGCATTACGTTATTCATACAAGAATACAGATTTATATACTGCCATTGCATTAGATCCCGATATTGCACAGTATGGACCTGATACAAAGCCGGAACCGTATTACTATTCTTTCGAGGTTGATGAACCTCGTCGTCTAGTAAATGCAACTATTATGGAGAAGTTAAACTTTACATCAATCCGTTTGGAAACTGACGAAATTGGCAATGGCACAAAACTGTGGTTTGCTTTACAACATGAAAAAGGAAATCTCTAAAGCTGAGTATTTATCATAAAGAAAACTGGTCACTAGCCAGTTTTTACTTTTCAATATCTCCTTGCCAACTTTGGATACCACCAAAATCTACAACATTTGTATAGCCAAGTTCAGCTAGTTTCTGTGCTGCTTGACGGCTACGGTTACCACTACGGCAATATACCATAATGAGTTGAGACTTATCCTTTAAACTATCTACCTTACCTGCTTGAATATCTTCATTAGAAAGATTAACAGCATTAGGGATATGTCCACTTTCATACTCAGCAGCTGTTCGAACATCAAGAATGAGTGCATCCTTATTATCTTCAATCATTTGTTGAGCTTCTGTTTGATGAAATTGTTTTTGTAGCTACTGGATGTTTCACTCGTCTTAGTAACCATACAGCCAGCCAAAAAAACAATGATAAAGCAAGAATCAATAATTTTTTTCATTTTCTTTTTACCTCATACTTTTTATGATAGCCATAACTAACTAAAAAAATACAAAGCATATGCCTAGTTTACTCTAGATTTAGATGTACCCTGTTGTAATCACTTCAACAGCAGCGTTTAATGCACCTTCTACAAGGTTCTTAATTGCTTCATCTGTAAAGTATGCAATATGTGGTGAATACATCACACGTGGGTGATGTACTAGACGTGCAAACACCTCATCTTCGATTATCTTATCTTGATAATCTTTTTGGATATATGGCATTTCATACTCATAAGTATCAATACCTGCACCAGATAGAATACCTTCATCCAAAGCCTTTCAGTAACCCTTCTGTATCAACAATAGAGCCTCTTGCCATGTTTAGTAGAATAGAACCTGGCTTAAACTTCTGAAACATCTCATAATCAAAGCAATGACGGTTATCCGCAGTTGCTGGCATATGAATGGAAACGATATCTGCATCCTTAACTGCTTCTTCAATAGAGTCTTTATATGTCAGGATACTCCTGATTCCTTCATTCTGATATAGATCAAATCCAGTAAGCTCACATCCAAATCCATGGAATAATCTCGCTGTGATTTGTCCGATTCTACCTGTTCCAATGATCGCTACTTTCATATCTCCCATGACTCTTCCACAGATAGATGGTTGCCAACGGAAGTCGTTTTTTGCGACGTTAGCGATGATAGTATTGTTATTGCGAACAAGATTTAAACCAGTTAATACAGTATATTCGGCGATAGATTCTGGTGAATAACTAGGTACATTTGTAATTACTAAGTTATTTTTCTGTTGCGAGTTTTAAATCATATAATTCATATCCTGCACTAACTAACGCAATCTGGCGAATACCATACTCACGTAATGTGCTATAGATTTCTTTTGTCGATAGTACCTGCAGCTTGAGAGTTGATGATACCATCATATCCCTTTGCGAGTTTTACACTTTCTGCAGTCAATAATTCTGATAATACTGTTACTTCAATCTGATTTTCTTTTTGCCCAGTTTTTCGGCAATTTCTTTCATCATCGCATTAGCATGATACAGAATTAATTTCATGGTTTTCTTTCTCCTTTTTATGGATAGCATGAAATCATGTAGATGAGTAATAGTATTGTAGGTAGTAAACAAATTTCTTCAATACGTGTGATCAGTAAGTATGTGGAAGTTGTATCGAGTGCTGGTGGTAATGTAGATGTAAAGTTATTCAAGATATGCATACCGATTGGTACCCAAAGTGAACCACTATATTCATATACCACTGCTAATGCAATACCGAAGAATGTTGTATAAACTGTCTGTACAAATTCTCCATGCCAAATACCGAACATCAATCCAGATAATACAATTGCTACATATGGGTTACATACCTTTTTAATGGAGTTATGAATAATACCACGGAATAAGAGTTCCTCTGCAATTGGTCCAAAGATAACAACAGATAAGCATACCCAGATATATGGATCTTCACCTATTGTTGACCAAGCAGAGTCAAAACTTTCAACGCTCTGCGCAACAAATGGAACATTTGCAAGTTGTGTATATGCAAAGTCTAACCAAAGTGAACTAACTAAACCCATACCAAGTGTAACAATGATTGCAAATGGAACTATCAACCACTTAGGCATCTTAGTATCTGCTAATACAAGACTTGCCTTTTTTCTATATGTAAAGTAGTACACAGCAAATAGTAAGATACATGTAACTATACAGATCACTGTATCAAAGAAATAATAACTGAGTGCTTCTATTTGTTCCTCTGTAAAGAAACTATATCCAAACCCTACTACAATATCTGAAACTACATTATAGATAACTAATGCAAGGATAATAAGTCCGATTGATTTTAGAATATTACGGCTGTTATTTTTTTTAATTTATCAAAATTCATAGAATGAACCTCCGTTCTTTATTATATATGAATGATGAGGTATGATAAAACCATATAATCTTAAAGTTATATGAAGTATAATCTGATTATGTGGAGGTTGATTCTATGCCAAAAAGATATAGAACTATTATCTTGATACCTATCAAAAAGTAGTTAAATCAAGGTGATTTGCAAGTCGCATATATCGAAATCATGAACTATTTTACGAAAGTTACATAATTCTATCCCTTCTATGTTCACTGTCAGTGAAATTACACCCAGGGTTTATGGATTACAGTTACTTCTCTATTCATGATGCATTTTTATATGACCGCTATCTAAAGTTTATCATTGCATTAAATCATCATACTCTTGGTATTGAACTTTGGCTTGTATCACAAAAATGAAAAAAAGTAAAAACATGCATACAATGTACTTCTAGCAGATTCTGAATGGCATGATAAGTGTCTGCATAACCCCTGCCTTTTGGTATGATTGAAGTTTCTATTGTTGATCGTATTCAACCAGATAACACAGATGATCAAATGCCTAGAATATTAGAAACAATCCAACAATATATTTCTCGTATTGAAAGCTTCCTCTATACAGACGAAATACGTTTCCCAATTACATCCACAAAAAGACTTTTAAGGAAGCAGAATAGTTTCACTTGTATAAAAGATTTATATCCATTATGATATCTTCAACCTAAAAGGAGAAAAATTAAAATGTCAGACATTAATGTACAAGAACTAGCAACAAAGGTAGTTGAAGAATTAAAAAAAGAGCCCAGAAAAAGTTAAAGACTTTCGCTGCAAACAACGAAGTATTAAAGGGTATCTTAGGCGATGATGGAAAGTTAACAAAGGAAGACTTTGACCGTATCGCTGCTGAAGTTAAGAAGAACGACATCGTTAAGGGTCTTCTTGGTGAAGATGGAAAGCTTGGTCTAGATGATTTACAGAATGTAGCTAACGCAGCTAAGACAGCTGGTGAAGGCTTACTCGACAAGGCTAAAGATTTATTCAATAAATAAAATCTTAATCTACCACCGGTAATAAAACTGGTGGTTTTTTTCTTTTATCATAATTAATGGTAGAAATAGATAACGAGGTATTTTATATGAACAAACAATTAATCAAAAAAACCCTTAACAAAGTTTTTTTGATTTTTCATTACTATATTATTTTCTATTTAGTGCAACTCTTGTAGTATTACTAAATAAATGGGAGGTTGTAATAGAAGTAAACGGCGATCAAACAACACTCGTTGAGTATAAATCAAACTATGAAGATCAAGGTGCAATAGCCTATAAACAAGGTACAATTCTTACCTTCCTACGTGAAAAGTTAGAAGTAAAAAAAGTACTGGTACTGTCGATACAAGTAAGTTAGGTTCTTATAAAATCGAGTATACTGCTGAAAAAGATGGATTAAAGGCTACTCAAGAACGTACGGTTGTTGTGCAAGATACAACAGCTCCTAAAATTACATTAACATCAAACCCAGATAGTTATACCCTCTTCAATCATCCATATGAAGAAGAAGGCTATACTGCAATTGATGATTACGATGGTGATTTAACTGATAAAGTTATACGTGAAGAAAAAGATGGTGTTGTCACTTATAAAGTTATCGACTCTCATGGTAATAAAGCGATTGCAGAACGTAAGATTGTCTACGATGATCGTAAAGGACCTGAAATTACACTCGTTGGTGGTAATGATGTGACTTGGGTTCGTGGAAATGAATTTGCGGATTCATATACTGCAATTGATGATTTAGATGGAGATATCACTGCAAATACAGTCGTTACTGGTAGTGTCGATGTTTACACTCCTGGTGATTATACACTTACATATACATGCAAGGATTCCCATAACAACGAAACAACTGTGCAGCGTGTCGTACACGTACAAAATCTTCCGCCAAATCAGATTCAAGCAGAAGACAATAAAACAATCTATTTAACATTTGATGATGGACCAAGTGCACATACACAACGTCTATTAGATGTACTTGCTAAATACAATATTCCAGCAACCTTCTTCGTAACTGCTTTACAGCCTGATTACATCTATATGATTCAAAAGGAAGCACAAGCAGGTCACGTTGTTGCGGAACATTCCTACACGCATAGTTATTCAAATGTATATTCGAGTACAGATGCTTTCTGGAATGACTTCAATGCAATGAATAACATCATCTACCAACAAACAGGAACATACGCAAATCTATTCCGTTTCCCTGGTGGTTCTTCTAATACCGTTAGCCGTAATTATACTGCAGGAATTATGACAGCCTTAGTAAGACAGGCTGCTTTAAAGGGCTACACTTACTTTGACTGGAATGTATCCAGTGGTGATGCAGGTGGAGCGTCCACTGCAGATGAAGTATATGAAAATGTAATCACCCAAGTTCAAAACGCTTCCGCAAATAACCGCCCTTCTGTTGTATTACAACATGACACAAAAGGGTTCTCAGTCGATGCAGTTGAACGCATCATTGTCTGGGGTCTGCAGAATGGTTATCACTTCTCATCATTAACAGCTGGTAGCTATACTGCACATCACGGTATCGCAAACTAAGCAAGTTAAAAAAACTGTCACTTTCTAGGAAGTGACAGTTTTTATTATTTCGTATCTTTGATTAAGCTAATGCCTCACCTAATGCTTTTGCACTGTGCTAATGCACCATCATCAGGTTCATAGTTTGCCATAACACCATCTTGTACTAATACAGCTCCATCTGCTGCTACACGATCCTGCCATGTACGCATCCATTCGCCATCACCCCAACCATAGGAGCCGAATAGACCAACCTTCTTACCAGCTAGGCTACCTTCAACGTCTAGCGAAACATTGGTCTCGAACACGCTCTCTTCAAGCTGTTCAACACCCATAGCTGGGCTACCAAATGCGATTGCATCGTAGTTAGCTACTTCACCAGCTGAGAATGCATCTGCTGTTAATACAACAACTTCTGCTCCCTTGCTCTTTGCGCCTTCAGCGATAGCTTCAGCCATCTTTTCTGTGTTACCTGTTGTACTTGTGTACACAACTGCTACTTTACTCATGATTTTTTTCCTCCTTTAATTTAGACAAATCTAACTAACTGCTCTAAAGACATTCCTTTTTTTCAAAATGTTCCAAATATGCGTATGTACATTTCTCATATATTTGGAATAAATGTTTTGCCATCTCCTCATTGCCATATACTTTCCATGTTCCAACAAGTTTACAAGGTTTAATATCCTCAATAAAAACCTCGTACATCTTCTGCTGGATATCCCTAGGAAACATCCAATTTCATGTGGGAAACGAACGTTGATGACAGGATTGAATACGTTGACTTAATACGTCAATACATGCAGACATATCATCAATTGGATACCCTCTTTCCTTTAGTATCGAAACAACCTCTTCTTTTGATAAATCCGTTTTTCAACCATGTTGGTCGATATAGATAAATGAGTGCTCGATCCTTTCGGATAACTAAGGATAGTCATTTTTAAGATCACAATTTCTAAAGCGATGATTGATCTCTTCAATCTGCTTCATTAATTGTTCCTTACAAGAATAACCACAGTTAAACAGGTTTCCTGTTTTTGACACCGGCTAATGTCGGTGCACAATGTTCTACAATGAGTTCTTCCGGCATAGTTTTTCAGAAGTTAGTTACATCAAACTAACTAACGTAAATATAATACTTTTTCGTTTTATACGTCAACTGGAAGTATCCACTTTCAAACGTATTATAAAAAGGAAATATAAGATTTGCATTCCCTAATAACCTACTTTTTCTTTTTTTGTGTCTACTGGGATTACTAATAGAATTACAGATACTAATACAAGTATAATACCAATCCATTGACGTGCTGTTAATAACTCATGGAATACAATCATACCAATGAACAAACTTGTAAGTGGTTCAAAGGTACTAAGTAATGAAGCTTTTAAACCACCTGTTATTAACACACCATGTTGGAATAGTAATACCGCAATAACAGATACAAGTAATGCTAGCACAAACATAGATAGCTGTCCCATTGGCTCAGTTACAATCATTAATTGACCAGTCGCAATACCAATGATACCTACAGCAATTGACGCAAATAAGTTAATCCAGAAAGATAATACTGTTGGGATCAATCTCATCAATCCCCTTTCTGTCCACAAGCAATAACATAAATGCTATAGATGAAAACCTGCTAGAATCGCGACTGCAATACCAACTACTTTAATTTCACTCTTGAATTGCATTTAATAGAACAATACCTGCTAAACATAAAAATCATACATAGGATTTGTTTCTTAGAAGGAAATGCATGATACATCAGGATGGATAACACCATGACAAAGATTGGATGTGTATAGAATAAAATTGTTGCCATACCTGAATCCAAGTATGTATAGGCAATAAATAACGCAACTGGAATTAATCCCAAATGGAATCGCAATCTTTAGCATTGGTACAATTTGTTGTACGCTCAATCGTAAAGATATTCTTCTTCATAAACGGTAACATTACCGCAAGAATAATTGTTGCATAGAAACAGCGACAGAACGCAACAGTCATTGGTGTTGCTCCATAGCTATATGCCATCTTTGTAAATAAAGGCATTAAGCCAAATAGTGATGAGGACATGATAATCTGTAAATGTCCTAAGATGTTTCTTTATTCTTCATAATCTACTCCTCTTTCTTCAGAATTCGATATTTCGTTGTCCTTGAAAGATGCGCCATGCTCTTGAAAAAAATCATATAGAAAAACATAGCTATTTTATCCACTAAATATAGATAAAAATACTTTTTATATTTTTATTTCCAAATACAACATTTTAGTACATGCGTAAAGAAACAGAATCAGTTTCTAAAAACCACGCAAAAATTACTATATCATGTAAAAAAATGAGAATGGAATTCTTTTTCCATTCTCATTCAACGAAATAGTATAACTTTCCCTTCTTTACGTGTTTTTTTAAGATCGATTACACGTTGGTTTTCAGAACCACGGTACATTAGACGAAGATTCTTTTTCTGCCAAACAAATGGACCATCAATCAAAACATCTAGTAGATCTAGCATCTCATCGGTAACTTCTGTGTGCCTTCTTCCACCTTTTACAAGATCTTTCTCATAGATAAATCCTGTATAACTCCATAAGTCTTTTTCTGGATAACGTTCTTTTACTTTACGAAGTAGTTTCACAAGTTCTATCTGATTTTCTGGTTCAAATGGTTCTCCACCAAGCAGTGTTAATCCTTGGATATACTCTTTACCCAGTGCCTCTAAGATATGATTTTCTACTTCTTCGGTATATAGCTGTCCATAACAGAAACTCCATGTCTGTGGTTGAAAACAACCTTTACAGCGATTTGTACAACCGGATACAAATAGTGATACACGTACCCCAGGACCATCCGCAATGTCATATTCTTTGATATTTCCGTAATACATAACTCCCTCCTAGGACGCAGCTTTACGCGTAAAGTCTTTAATATACTCTCCCTTTAAGATACGATGAATACATAAAATAATTTTGAAAATAATATCAAAACGCAAGAAGAAGTATACATATGTTACAGGTAGCTTCCATACAAATGCCGCAAGTAATCCCATTGGTAAACCAATCAACCACATACATCCTGCATCGATACGGAATGCATAATGCATATCTCCTGCACCGCGTAAGATACCTACAATCGCCGTATTTTCAATCCCTGTAAATAACATAATCCCTGCAATTACAGTCATAAACTGATATGCAAGATTCTTTGTCTCAACTGTTACATTTGGATATAACGATAGTACAGGTGTTCGAATGAGTAGTACAACGCCACACGCAAGGATACCCTACAAACGCAGATAATACTAAGAAGGTTCTACCAATTTGTTTTACCCGTTCATAATCACCTTGTCCAACTGCTTTTCCTGTTGTAATCGTAGCACTTTTTTTGCCATGGAATAGACAAGAATCATAACAAATTGTTGAGCAACACTCGCAATGGATGCGGCTGCGACATAATCACTACTCATTCTACCGATGATAGCTAGCTGTGTAGATACAGCTAAACTCCAAATCAAATCATCCCCAATCACAGGAAGGCTTAAGTGGAAATATGTAGGAATCATCGTTTTATCAAAATCAAAAGATATCACGCAAACCAAATCGAATATCCTTTTCATGATAACGTGCATAAATACTTTGCACATACTAGCTGGAACGCTCTTGCGACAATCGTACCAATTGCGGCACCTACAACACCTAGCTTTGGAAAAACCAAAGTTTCCATAGATTAAAAGATAGTTACAAATCAAATTCACAAAAGAATGAACCTGTATATACTGCGGCACTAATCTTTACATTTTCCTTTGCGGATAATGACGAGAAATACCACATGGATAATCCATTTAATAAATAAGAAATCACAACTACTTGAAGATAGGATACACCAAGTTCAACTAACTTTTCATCTGTTGCGAAAATACGAATAAGTTGGCGTGGAAATAACCAACATAAACCCCATATATAAGACTGATACAACAACAACCGACCATAACATCACACTCATAATATGTTTGATCTTTTCGATATTCTTTTGTCCCCAATACTGCGAAATCATAACAGCTCCTGCTGATGTTAAGCCAAACGCAAAGACATTAAAGATAAAGTATGGCTGACCCTGCTAAAGTAACCGCTGATACAGCCGCATCCCCTAAACGATCCAACCATGACTGTATCTAACATCTGCACACAGAAACTTTATAATCTCTTGAATCACAAGAGGTATCATCATCGCTGCTAAACGTTGATAAAATTGATGCTCTTTAATCATAGAATCCCCCTCTCATTTGGCTATCATTATAGCATACCTAAATTTATGAACTCTTCTTTTAAAAAAATAAAAATATGTTCCCTACATTTCTGTAAGAACATACTTTTTTTAGCGTCTTGTCATTTCCTTTATATGCACGTTGGTTATCCGCCGAATAACCTAACATAACAGAAGGATTCTTCATCGCAATTGTATCTAAGATTTCTTCAATCGCTTCCTTCTTTAAAAAAAGCCTGCAGGAGTTAATTGAATCTTTCCACCATCTACTAAGCGACATAATGCATACTGATTTACTACAACGAAGTTTCTTCTCATTACATATCGATATGCCCAAAGAATATCTTCGTAAGGTCTCATCATACCCTCTGACTTAGAGATAACGTAGTTATCTAGAAGAATACAGTTTGTATCCTTATTTACTTGTAAATATGTCTGTAATTCATTCCAAGCTTCGTAGAGTCTTCCTGTACCCTCAAGGTATGCAATTGTCTTTTTCAACATTCTTATTTTTCTTATTAAATTCATATGCAGAAACTGCACCACATATTACAACTACAACACCTACTAAGAATAGAGTTTTAGCCATATCCTTATTATATTCAACACCATTAGAGAAGTAATAAGTACCTATATACTTACGCATCTCTTCAGTAGTCTTCTGATAAGAATTTCCAATTGCATTTACATATTCATCTGCTAAAAACTTCTGTACACCATATAAACGATATGGCTTTGGAGCCAACTCTCCAGTTTTATCATCACCACGTGTTGACCAGTATGCTTGTTGTTCTTTTCATCTGGTTGTAGATACTTTTGATCAATTTTTAACTACATTTAATAATCGATCAGTATCAACTGCTACATAGTAATAATCAGAACCTTGATATGCACTATAATCGTCAATCGCGATAATATCGATGTAAAGTATACTTACCGTTCTGCTTACTATCATCAGCATTAAACATAACGGCATTCTTCTTATTTGCCAATAACTTTGGCATTACTCTTGGTAATGTCATTAATCCAATACCAATAATGCAAGCAATTAATGACAGAATAATCGCTCTGGTTTCCTTGTTTAAAGTACTTCCTAAATCCTTGTTTGATATCTTCCATAAAATCTCCCTCTTTAAACTATGATACTTTCTTATTCTATCATTAAATAATGATGTCTTCCTCAACATTTTTTTATGATTTAAGTGATGAATATACAGAAATGTCTTTTCTGTAACGATAATAACTACACTAATTAGAACAGAAAGTATAAAGAACAACTGTATTGGCGTAAAATCAAATGGAAACATTTTTTTGGTAAAAGCCCTTAAATAACCATAGTTACTTCCCATAAAATGATTTACAAATGAAATCAAAAGATTCATCAAAATCGTATATAAGAATATATCTTTGTAACTTAATACAGTTTTCTCTTTTTGTTAAAACGATAACTGAAGATAATCCCAATAACATATGACTAAAGATATAAGTAATATTTGTAATATGTGGCCATAAAAATGGAGAAGGATCTGGAAAAAGCGAACGCAATAATCGCGCCTAGAAGACCCAGCCATGAAAAAGTATCGCATTAGCTTTTCTTTCTTTAATAAATATGTTACTGCAAGCATGATAGCGGATAATCGACAATGATATAGTGGTAATCCTTCTTTGATAAATATCGTTGAGTTACCAAAAATACCAGAGAAATAGAGTAAATTGTAATGCTAAACCAAGCAGTAAAGAAATCCACAGTAACTTTTTATTATTCTTTTGCGTATACGCAAATAGTAAAACTGCCACAAATAAAAATACGAATCATCAATATAGGTATATTATGAACTCCATCTGGTTCATAGCGAAAGAAATATGACATGTTAATAATCCTCTGTAATCTATTATAACAAATATAGCCTAATATAAAAAGATATCAATTTACATGTATGCATGAAATTGATATCTATGTGTAAATCATTTCATCCACGGATAATATCAGTTCAATCAATTGATCTGCTGTACATGCTGATATTCTTTTCTTTTTAAAGCATGTATCTTTTTCAAGCATGTAGTCGATATAGTTATCAAATGACTAATGTTCGATTTCGTCGAGATATACCTTCCCTGTAGATAATAATTTTTCTCTAAGAATGCGATTTGTCCAGCTTTCATTTTGATTATAGTTTTCATATCCATCATCTTGATAAAAGCGATAGATTGTAGACTGTGAAACAAATAGAAAAATCAGACAGTTCAGAAATTGACATTTCTGAAACAACAGAGAAATTCTCTAACATTTTTCTCTGCTATCTTATGATAGATTTCGTCCGTTTCATATGTATTATAAAAATTCAAGCAAGCATAATAAATCAATCATAAAGCCACTCCTTGATACTAGTATAAGATAAAAATATCAGAGTAGCAAGATACTTAACTACTCTGATGAGTTTTTACTTGATATCCATTGCGGAATAATCTGAATCTGGTGTTTGTGTTGTTCTTGCTGCTGCTTCAGCTGCCTCTTGGCTTACATAGCCTTTAATAAATCTACTACCAACTAGATTAATCATATGACCAGTCATACATAGATTCTCCATGTGCCAGAGAATATTCACCATTACTATTCTTTCTTAATACTACATTTTTAAAGTATGTAGAAATATAATACGTAGCGTTTGTTCCATCATCTAATGTGTAGTTAATCTCAGAGATTACGTACACTGTGCTGCTTTTGGTTTCCGGACATCACGATCAGTTTCTTTACCTGTTGCTGAAGTAAATGTAGCACCAGATGAATTTTTAGTTACATCAGGTTGTCTTGCTAGACCTTCGAAAACTAGTAAATCAATATTTATCTTGACTGAGTTCATTTACATTTTTAAGATATTCATCTAGACCACTGACTGTATATATCTTTGATTTTTTTCTGTAAGTTGATATGTATCACTTTCAGCAGTAATTGTTAAAGTATCATCATTTGAGAAAATTAGTTGTTTTAGAAATCTCATATTTAATCTTACTTGTATCAATAACTTCTCCTTTATCATTTTTCGCATCGCCTAATTTCATTTCACATTTACCATGTCCATCAATACCAGAACACTCAATGGTTACATATGCAAAAAGGATCAGCCTTTTGGACGATTTAGCTTTTTCTACGAAATTAAAAAAACTAGGACTACAAACAACAAAGATACTAATGCAAATGCAATTCTCTTACGTGTACGTGCTTTTCTTAATCTCTTCAATTTCATCGTTAGCACGTAAGTATCCTTTTTCTTTTGCATAAACAATCTTTTCTTCATGGTCCATCTGCTCTGCAGTAGACTTTTTCTTTGGTTCAATTCTCTTATAATCACAATAAGGACATACGATTTGATCAAAATTATCGTTATATTCCTCTATCTTTAAGTTCGCACCACATTTAGGACAAACCATGCTTGCATTCTTTTTCTGTATCTGTCATTTGAATTTCCCCCTTTATCACTTACAATTTAATCATATCTATTTTTTTGACCAATAGTCAAACATAAATTTAAAAAAGAATTGCTATCTTTTTGATAGCAGTTCTTCTTAACTTTATTTTCCTTGTAAATATGATTTATATACTTCTTTATCCATACTGTGATGAGAAGCTTTAATTTGTGCTATTAACTCTGGTTTCTCTAATAAATCAACGACACATCCACATACAATTTTGGCTGGCTCTACAAATGCTTTATACGTATCCTCTATTTTTGAAAATCAACACCATGGATTGCACCACTAAAAGCCATTGTAACCCAAATTGAATCATCGGATAGAAACAGGATACATCCCCTACATCTCCACCAGCGATGCTTCTTTCATTTGCAATGATTTTATCTTCTGCTGCGTAATCCAAGATATTCTGATGTGCAACTTCGCTAAGTACTGGGTTTGGTGTAAATGGTAGATATCCTATCATATCCGAAAATTCCACCGTTCCACCTAATGCAGCCGCACAATGTTGTGCCATCGATGTAATCTGGTGATCAATTTCTAATAACTTTATCTTGATTTAAAGTACGAATATAACATTCATAGATTACTTCTGAAGGTACACTATTAATTGTGTCTCCACCCTTTTGTAAGAATCCCATGTACACGTACCATGTCCTTTTTCCTCAAAGGTTTCACGCAACATTCCCAAAGCTGTATTGAATAGTGTAAATTCATTGAGTGCATTGATACCTAGATGTGGAAGTACTCCTGCATGTGATGCCTTCCCTTTAAAGATAATCTTCTTATACTTAAAACCTGCTAGAGAAGAGCCATAACCATATGCATATTCAGAGCCCATTGCATGTAAGTGAATGATACAGTCACAATCTCCAAATACACCGGCTTCTAGCATGTTCATCTTTCCACCGATGAATCGAATCTTTCCTTCTTGGATAAGTTTACGACGATAATCTAAATCCGTATATTCCTCAGCCGGTGTAAAGAACAGTGTTACTTTTTCCTTTCTGTTCTAATAAACCAGACTTCTTTAATGCAATCATTGCATTTACCATGATTGCAACTTGTGTACTATGTCCACATGCATGTGCTGCATGATCCTTTAGATTTGAGCAAGGATGTCCTTCTACAGGAATCGCATCCAATTCCGCAATCAACCCGATATGAGGTGTTCCCATGTCCAATACTAACTTGAAAACCTGTCTCAAAATACTCTGCCTCTACGCAAATACCATGCTTTGCAAGTTCTTCTTGAACAAGTTTCTTTGTTTCAAATTCTTTATAACCAAGTTCCGGATGCATAAACAACTCTTTGCCTAATGCAATCATCTCATCTTGTTGTGCATCAATAATTTTATTCATCTCTATCTTCATATTGCCTCACCCTAATCCATAGCGTTCCAATGTTCAATCTCATCAATCCAAGCAAGTTCTTCGTTCTTCACTCGATTACGAACATCCTTGGATAATTTATTTTTTTCAAAGAAACCTGCTTTGCGTAAGATAAACTCTGGATTAATATTTGTTTTCTTTATCTTACGAGAAACTTGTACAACCATTGCAGGGCACTTCATTTCCATGCAATGAAATCATCACAATATCTTTTTGGTTTTTATAGATGTATCTTTACTTTGAAATAGCAGTGCATCTTTACAATCATTTGCATATACCTTTAGATAAATCGGTTTCTGATTAAACATGTTTTTAGTCCTCATATAAAAAGCTACATTCATTATAATTCATGTAGCTGATATTTATCAAAAACAGTATATTCATCTGCGTCATGTGTTACCCAGAATACTGTCTTATCTTTGATTCGTTCTTTGATGAACAGCATGACTTTTTCTTTTCGTAGTATCATCTAATCCTTTGAGAGGTTCATCAAAGAATAAGATATCTGCATTTGCGTACATTGCGCGTAGAATTGCGACTCTACGCTTCATACCACCAGATAATGTGGATACCTTTTGGTACATATCATCAAGACCTACTTGCTTAAAATCTTGTTTTAACTGATCCAATAAATCATTCTTAGATTGATTATGAACGACCATCAAAAACATTCTGCATAGCACTCAAGTTTTTCACAGAGTCTATCTTCTTGAAATACAGCTGCTTTTACGATAGTTTTGTAGTGGATGTTATTGTGCCAGAATCAGGTGTTTCTAATCCCATCAACATTCTCAACAATGTTGTTTTACCGCAACCAGATTGGCCTTTAAGTACATGTACCATACCAGTTTCAAAATTATGATTCCAACCTACAAAAACTGGATGTTGATCAAATGTTTTAGAAATATCATGTAATTGAATTGTATCCATTATAGACACTCCGTTTCTATGTATTTGATAATCATACGTATCAAAGCCATCACCAGTTTTTCTAATACTGTACTCAAGAGAATAATCACTAATGTCCACGCAAAATAAAGTCAGCTGTATCAAAAATATACTTTCGCTTGTTGTAAATGTTCTCCAATCGAAAAACTTTCGGTAGACCAATGACTTCTGCCGCAATTCCAGATTTCCATGCAAGACCTAAAGAGCTAGTGAACACGCACTCTGAAAGTATGGAAGAATACTAGATGTATAGATATAACGAATACGTGTAAAACTAGATAGTTCAAACACATCAGCCATCTCTAATAATTGTTGATCACACATCTCAATACCCTTTCGTACATTCTCATAGAAAATTGGAAAGACCATTAAGAAAGAAATCACGATAGATAATTGTGCAGAACGTACCCAAATCAGCACAAGTATAATAAATGACGCGACAGGAATAGATTTAACTGTAAAGATAAGTGGTGCTAGTAATTGTTTAAAACCAGTTATGCTTTGCGGCAAATACAGCCATTAAAATTCCTACGACCATCGCAATGAGAAAAGCCAAAACTAATATTCAATAAAGGAACGTAAATATCGATTGATAGAAAGTCTACTGTCTTTAGTAATTCTATCAAGCGAAGAATAACGGTAAAAGGAGATACCAGTAGTATCTCCTGATTTAATATCATACTGACGGCTTGCCATACGAGTAGCAAAACAGTATTGTCCAAATTTTAATCTTTGATTTAGTTAGCTCCATAATAGAAATCATCTTCCGGTAGCTGCCACCGACTGACTTAGGATTCTGCTCATTTAATACACTGAGGTAACCTGATAGTTTTTTTCTTTCATATCCTTACCATCGATATATGTAATGTTGCAGAATGGTAATGCTTTTTTTAGCAACTGCTGCCGCAATGATATCATAGGATTCAATCATTGTCGCTGCTTCATCGTTATTTTCATTTACATACTTGATAGAAGCTGCATACTTCTCTAAGAAATCCATTACAGCTTCTGGGTGTGCTTCTACGAAATCCTTGCGAGCTACTACAACACCAGTGATTAATGAACTCTTATTCTTTTCATTTTGCTTGAATTGCATCCCATTCTTTTGTTAAGTCTAATGCTGCGTGAATCTTATCATTCTTAGCTGCAGCTGCAGTTACAAATGGCTGTGGTAACATTGCGATAGCGTTAGGATCTTGTGCTAAAGCCTGAACACATTCTGCATGCTCACTCTTCCACTCAATCGTTACATCTGTACCAACCTGAAGGCCGTTCTTTTCTAAAATGTAGTTGAGTACATACTCTGGAGTTGCACCCTTACCACTAGCGTAAATTGTCTTACCCTTTAAGTCTGCTACTGAATGGATAGAATCTCCTGTTTCACAGATATATAGAACACCTAATGTATTAATCGCTAATACCTGTAAGTTCTTTTTCCATCTTGTTATAAAGTACGGATGAAAGATTTAGCTGGAACAGCCGCAATATCCACTTCACCCTTTACAATCTTTGGAGTTACTTCATCAACTGCAGATAAGATTTCAAACTTATAATTGTTTGAAGTAATCTTGCCTTCATCACTTTCCTTCATCATTTGAACCATACCCATAGATGTTGGACCCTTTAAAGCCGCTACATTTACATCAACTGGTTCAACTGCTTTTTGGAGTTTCAGCTGGTGCTGAGGACTCTTTCTTTGTTGTTGGCGCACATCCTGCCAAAAAGTGCTACAGATAAGACAGTAGCAAATAATTTCTTTGCGATATTTTTTTCATATTCTCTCCCTATGCCAATAAATATCAATCACACTATCTGTGTAATTTTGCTTATGTAAGTAGAATCATTTAAATTGATTCTCTTCACTATTTTCCAATTGTAACGCGAATGTTATAAACATACCACTAATGTGTTCACAGCATACTTTTCACAATTTAAAAACATACAAATTACATACAAATAGATTAGTATAGTTAGTCTATGCTAACGAGCAAATTATATCACAGTCGCATATGAAAACAACTAAAGCGATTATCTCTACTTTTTCTTCATAAAAAAATACCGATGCATATCAGGTATACACCGGTATTCACTATCTATTTGTTTAAGATGCTCTTGTGCCATTTGGTAATGGATGTTCTGGGAACAATAATGTATCCGCTATGCCATCATCGTAACCAAGTGTCACTAACATACCATGGGATTCAATTCCCATGATTTTTCTTGGTGCAAGATTCACTAGGAATAATGCCTGCTTTCCTTCAACTGTCTTGTAGTCTTCACGTACTTCACGAAGACTACATACGATTGTACGAGGTTCTTCCTCGCCAAGATCAACTGTTAACTTCGTTAGCTTTGTAGATTTTTCTACATCTTCTACTTTTAAGATTGTGCCTGCACGAAAATCCAATTGTCCAAATACATCAAATGAAACTTCCTTTTTTATTTCTGCTGCCATGTTCTCTCCTTCTTCTTTATTTTTGGTACTGTAATACCTATCATCATACCTATTAACATTCCTAGTCCAATACCTAAAGTAACCGAGTTAATGATATAGATACCACAAATAATACCAATCACACTGCCAATGCCACAACCCACAAGCATATACGTCTTTTCTACATCAATGCGATTGCCCATTGGATCATGTTTATGTCTTGCATAATAAACTAACCAGACACTAACAACAATCACTAATACGACTGATAGGCTATATATTACTAGTCTCATTACTCACCATCTTCAGACTGCAATACCTTTACAATTTCACCAACAAAGAAAGCGATGGAAATCTTTATTCGGATAACAATCTTCTACAATTGCAGGAACATTGAATCCTTCTTCTTTTTAAATCACCTGTATATAACTTCTGCATACAAATGCATACTTTAGACTCTTTTGATATAAGTTGTATTGTCCGTAAATCCTGGTGTTAAATTTGCTTCTTTTAAATTTATCAATATCACGACCTGATTTAGATCCAAATATTGCCAAAGCTCTCTTTTGAGATTGTGGTAAAAAGATTGACTGTAAAGTATTCTTCTTTTCTCCATAAAGTTAAGTGTATAGCGAGATGGACGAACATAAACAAGTATCGTTGGTAGATTATGTTTTCCCTCATATCCCCATATTGAACCAAAAATGTCCCCAAGAAACTGTCATACCATTGTATCCAGTATCTTGATTACCAGCACATACTATCATCCACTCATTTTGCGAGCATATTTGTTGGATTAAATACTAGGTCTGTATAATTAATTTCTTTCATACCATACCTTCTTTCCATCTTCATTATAAATTAGAATTCATCACTAATTTATGAGTGTTTCATGAAAGATACCATAATGGTAAAGTGCTTTTTCAATTCCATCCTCATCAATATCAGCAGTTATATAATCCGCAACAGCTTTTGCATTTTCGTTTCCATTTCCCATCGCAACAGAAACTCCTGCTATCTCTAGCATTTTTACATCATTGTCTCCATCGCCAAAAGCCATAATCTCTGATAGCTCTAAATTGTAGTACTGCAATATCTCTTTTGATACCAATATCTTTTGCCACCCTCTTTGACGATGATATCTCTAGCATGCTCGTGCCATGAGGTTGCTTTGCAGTGTGGCATATATTTCAGCACTTCACTAATCTGCATCTCATCTAATCCATATGGAATTACTTGAAGGATATCTTCTTGTAATACATTTGAAACATCTTTTTGTATCAGAAACATCAGAACTTATATCACGCTGTACTTGTGCCACTAAATCATTTGCGTAATTCATATACATTTCATCCTGTGTAATAAATGTACATGGAAAAAGGTGTTTTGATCTAATGATTGTAGTAGTCCTTTCATATCCTCTTTAGGAATTGGTTTTGTACTAATGACTTCATTTTTATTAAAACAATATATACCATTTAAACAAAGATATGCATCAAACTCTAGGTTATCTGGTAGTAATTTTCTTAATTCAATGGGATGTCTACCAGTAGCTACAAATGTCAGTATCCCCTGTTTATGCAAACGTGAAATTGCATGAATTGTAGAAGTTGGTACTGCATGTTTGCGATGTGAAATTAATGTACCATCCACATCGAAGAAAATTGCTTTGATATCACATTGTGTCATAGAAAAACCCCTTTATTACTTCTATCTTAGCATAGAAAAAGAGCTCGAGAGCTCTTTGGTTTATTTGGTATTTTGTGCAGCGTAATATCCTGCTAAACGTCCAGAGGTTAATGCATAACCCTGTGCTGCACCACCATAGGTGACATATGCTTTCCCAGACGCGAATAATACACCCATAGAATCATTCCCAACCGCGTATACATTTGGAATTGGTTTATGATCTGCTGTTAGTACATTAAAGTTTGTATCCACATCTAAAGCCACCGCTTGTGGAATAAACGTACGCAGCACCTTTTAATCGCATAGAATTTTTCCATCTGTTTTACCATGTACATCAGATATCGCTAACTTGATACCTAACTTATCACCCTAGTTCAGAAATTGACTCAGCGGTAATCACATTGTCATATTTTTCTCCGATTGCCAATATACTTTCAATATTAGGAATTGGTGTATTTGGTTCATAATTACCACCTTGTGATAAGAATGTCGGTTTATTGAATGTAGACATTCCACTCGTCTTCATCTTGGTGATTTCTTCTGCGCTATAGATAGTATAAAATTCCTTTCCCGGCTAACCATGCATTAAAGGAAAGATTCTTTCCTGCTTTTTCATTAAATGGATTTCCAGATGAATCTACCATAACAGCACTAGTATCAAGTAGTAATGATGTAAGAATTGCTTTTTCATCTGCACTAACATCATCAGCGCGAATAATATTGGAAACCTGAGCGATATGTGTTGAAACTCCTACATCAGGATTCATTAGCGTACCACCAATTGTTTGAGCCATTTGAATACCAGCACCATTACACTGGGTCATACCATAAGTATGCCATACACTTCCTGTGTACTTTTGGCACATCTCTTCATTTCCAATAAAGCCACCAGTTGCCAAGATAACTGACTTTCCATAAATCTCATATGTTGTGCCATCATAGGAAACAGCTTTTACACCAATGACTTTGCCATCGGTATCTTTTAATAACTCTTGTGCTGTTAGCTCTATCATATACTCATTCTTTTTCATTTAAAGCAGTTGCTTGATTCATTGAATTTATATATGCAGTATCTTTATCCGTTTGCGATTTATCTGTATAGGTCGTCCATAGTGGCCATAACTTTGTATGGTAGAAACCAAACATCTTTTCACCAAAGTGAAAATCAAAATTTGACTCTAGCCAATCAAATGTTTTTCCTGACTCCTGAACAAACTTGCGAATCATTTCTTCCTTCGCATCACCTTCTGTATAGGCTAACCAGTCCTGTATTAATTCTTCTTCGTTTACAAACGGATTTCCGTCATTTAGTGCAACTTGTCTTGTGGGATTTACAGCCATCGCACCTGCTGCCATGGCACCATTACCACCGATCTTAGCAGCTGAGTCCATACCAAATACAGTAGCTCCATTACTAGCAGCACTTAGATATGATGTAATACCAGAGCTACCTAGACCAACAACGATGACATCGTAGCCTTCTTTTCTCACAACGTCTGTAGATTTAGGAATCTCAATTCTCCACTCATCTGCATTACCACCATTTTTCGTTGATGATATTTTTGAAGGATATATTTTTACGGCAATACTGGATTCCGTAGCACCTGTAATATTATCAACATGAATAGACTGACTATCAATGATACGTGGAAATAGTTTATCTTCAATTGCCCTATAGATACTTGCAGTGCTTCCTGCATTTATGGTTTCAATAGATACAATCTTATTATCTTGAAATGTAACGCTCAGTTTCATTTCACCATCAACTGCATACGCTGGTGCATTACCTTCATATGTTCCATCGATTACTTTTTGCGTTTTTTTAACACCAGGGTTTTTACAGCCGGCTTTTAAATAAGCGGCACAGCCACTCAACATGAACGCACCAGCAGCTAGTACGCTCCATATTTTATGATTCATATATCCTCCGGCTGAGACTAATATCTCACTCTTACATCAATACATAACTCTTGTAATTACTATATTACCAATATGAATAATAAACATGCAAGTATGTATTCCTTATCATTAGATAAAATATGTAGAATGTAAAAAAACATGCGTCTAATCTTGCATGTCTTTTGTTTCTTCTTGTAAGGTTTGCAGCTGTGCAATGATCATATCACGATAAATAAATTTTGACTGTGCACAGTATTGAATCCTTAAAACTTTGATATATATACCCAGCTGAATGTGTACCCTTCGCGACACTACTTACTGAATTTGCGACATGTCCAATTGGAATTTCATTCTTGTTTTCTACCATAATTGATTCCATATCGTATGCATTATCTGGTTCTTTCTTTAAGTGAAGCACCTCACCTATTTTTATCATCCCTATCTCGATATACTCTTTGATATTTGTAATCGTTATAAAAATCATTTTCTTTCATATTTTCTATTCCTTCCATTTGATGATTCTAGTATAGATAAGTAGTGGTACAAAAACTGCCTAGAAAGAAAAACTCCATATCATTTTAGGATATGGAGCAAACACTATTTCATTCCGTACTGACCTTTTACCAGTTGCGTAACCATCTTTAAACGTAATATCAAAGTTAGCTCCAAAGCTACCATTTGCATTATACCAAGACACAACATTTGAGTATGAACCGTAGAAAAGAGATTCAGACTCACTATCCGGTTGATCCAAACTGTGCGATTGCTTGATCATAAGAGAATGAACCATCTGTAACAATCGCATTGAAATTCATCTAACGTAACTTTCTCATTATGATTTACAAAACTAAATCCGAATATCCTTTACTAGTTGCTAAATTATTCGTAAAGGATACTGTAAAACTAGCCATTCCCTTTCAAAGAGGAATCATGCCATGTCGCAAATAGAGATTGTGAATCACCATAGCTATTTTGGCTAACGGAATCTGGTTCTCCAAGGATTGCTTTTAACATCTTCAAAAGATGTTCCACCTTCTCCATCATACATAGGATCTCCTAATGCAATCTGTTGGTACTTTGCACGTGCTTCTGATACTTTTTTTCTTCTTTTTGTTTCTTCCTTAGTGCTAGTTTCTTCTTTTTGTTTCTTGTTCAGGTTTCTGGAGTTGTTGTAGAAGTTGTTTCTGCTGTAGTTGTAACGGTTGTTGTCTCTTCAGTTTGCTTTTTGATCATCATGCTTTACCAAAGACTTTTTGTGATACCAAATAATACAAATACTACTAAAAAGAATTTTATGATTTTCTTCATCTTCTTTTTGGATTATATCCTCTGATACAATCCACCTCCTGTCTATGTCTATAGATTAAATTTGACAGTGTACAAAAATATGCCAGATATGCTAAAAATTTATAAAAAAACAGGAGAAATTTTTTATGGCAGAAAAGAAGTTTTTACCATTTATTGTGCTACAAATTCTCGAAGAACTCTCCGATGAATCTCATATTCTTTTCAACAAACGAACTCATTGATCATATCGAAAGACGTTCAGGTATTAGTATTGAACGTCGCACACTCTACTCAAACATCGAAATCTTAGAGCAAGCTGGTTATACCATTAATAAGTTTGCGGATAATGGAAAAGGATATTATCTTGAGAAACGACAGTTTAGTAAAGGTGAAGTCTTACTATTATGTAATGCGATTCACGCCTCTCATTTTATTTCTAGCAAGCAAAGTAATGCATTGATTGCAAGTCTATTAAAAAACACTCAATAAGTATGATCAAAAAGATTACCATGATGCAGTATACATGCCTAATATGCAAAAACATCAAATGATCTTTTTATTTGATAATATCGCTAAAACTTTCTGAAGCCATTCAAAAGAAAAAGATAATTCAATTTGTATACATGCATTATGATTCTAATAAGAAACTAGTACCAAAACGCGAAACACTATATACTGTAGAGCCACGCTTTATTGTTTACCAAGATAGTAGACCATATCTCATCACAACCAGCAAAACACATCCTGGATTCGCTCATTATCGTATTGATAAAATCTGTAAACTTTCTATTACGACAGAAAAAAAGTAAATCCATTTCATGAAGGAAAACGAGCAGGATGCATACCACTACGCAAAGAATAAACTCTTTATGTATTCTAGCGAGCAAATTCATGTTCGTTTGCGATGCGAGAATCGTATCATGGATCAGATGATTGATATCTTCGGTACAGAGATGAAGATTTTAAAACGAGATGAGGAATCATTTATCGCTAGTGTTCTTGTAAATAAACAAGGTGTATTATTCCTTGCTCAACAATTTATGGAAGCTATTGAAATCATTGAACCAGACGACTTGCGTGAAAGCGATGAAAAGAAACAACTAAAACTATACACTTAAAAAATACAGCAGATAAACTACTCTGCTGTATTTTACATAAACTCTAAAATGCTGTTTAAATGTCTTTATCATCCATGGTTACACATGGATATAATTTCTTAATATTCTGATAGCATGGGACATTTTTCATCATGGTCATTAATCATGCCACAAGCTTGTAAATAGGAATATATAATGACAGAACCTACATACTTTAAACCCACGTTTTTAAATCTTTACTGATTAGTTCAGACAAAGCATTCTTAGATACATCAATTCCCTTTCTCATGTCCTCTGTAGCATATTGTCTTATAGCTACTATAAGACCAAAGGTATTTATCAAAAACTACCAAATTCTTGTTGAACATTCATGAATGCAATTGCATTGGAAATCATTGCAGTAACTTTTCGTAAAGATTTAATCATATCGTCTGTATGCATGATACGGTCAATATCTTCAGTTTTTAAAGATGCTACTTTTCTCTACACTAAAAATCACAAAAGCACTTTCGTATCGTTTCTCTTTTTACGAATAATTAACTCCCAACTTAATCCAGCTTGCATAGATTCTAATACAAGATACTCAAATAGTTTTTGATCATCGTGTGTAGGAACACCCCATTCTGTATCATGGTATGCTTGCATTTCTTTATTACTATCTTTCCAACTACATGTCATTTTTTATCCTCCTATTAATTATTTTTTTACAGCTAATACTGCCATCCCTTCTTTATTAGGCAGTTTTATTTCCGTTCTTCCAGTGGCGTCTTCCATTACGACTGTCCGCGTCATTTCCCAAGTATCAATGACTTCAACCCGATAAGTAGCAGTCTCAGGCAAGTCAAGGAAGTCACGACTTGGTGTCCGTATATCGTAAAAGATTAAGAAAGCCTCGTCACCACATCTACCTTGGTACATTATCTCCCCAGTGGAGTAAAGGAAATTTCATCGCCCATCTTGAGAAAAAAGCTTTCAAGCCAAATTGAGTTTCTGGCGGTAAAACGTCGAGAGCTTCCATATGACCAGACATAGCCGCCACCATCAGAGGTGTTACTGGCGATTCCAAAGGAGACAATGGTCCAGGCAGTCCATCCACTATATCCTTTAAAAATTTAATTCGCTCTAGGCTTGACCCGCGAAGTTTACCTCCATGCGACCACCAAACGACACTATTCTGATCTGTAACATCATCTGCATAGGTTTCTCCGTGTGTTGCATAACCACCTTGAGAAAGGATGCGCTAAAAACGAGTTTGCTCATTTCACGACCAGAAATGCTACCCCAATAGTAGTCTAAATTACCCTCATAGCAGCATTCATCGATGACGATGGGTTTTTGATACTTGTTAAACCATTCTGGAATCCTGGTTAAATTCCGGCTCTGAATGCTGGCATGTGTCGTATTTTTACGTGTAAAAATCCCAGAAAGCATAGCAGTTATGATTGGACAAGAGATGATGATAAGGATCTTGCAAAGTAAGGTAACTTTCGATTTCTTCCCAATCTGCTAATGATTTACTAGGCACCAAGTCATATTCGTTTGCCAAACTCCACCAAATATGCGGATAAGCAGCTAGTCTGCTAACCAAATAATCAAATAAATTTTATTTTCTTCTTGGCTAAACTGACTGAAACCCCAACGGTCGTAAGGATGGAAACAAATAATATCCGCCTGAATACTAAATTCCAAAAAGTCGTTCTAAAACTGTGTCGAGTTTATCCCAAAAAGACCAAATCTGGCTGTGTCACATCCCATTTACCCTCAGTATTTTTTTAAAAATGGAAAATGCTCAGGGTTCCTTCTGATTGTAATCGTAAGATTTTGGAAAAAAATACAAAAGCGTATTTTATTAAAAGGCGATGCTTTAAGCGTTTCTAGTGTTTGCTCAATCAGCTCATCAGACTGGTGCAAAAAGCATAGACAGTTGTCCCAAAAAAGGATAAAAACCATTCGCCAGATTGACGTTTGAAGTGATGATTTGCTGCTTGAATGAAATGGGAAGACTCGTCACCACCCAAAACCTCAACTGATTGAATGACATCACCTAAGCGGACTGTCCACTTTCCTTCCTCTGATGCTAAAAAAATCTCACTGCTTACTGACCTTTGAAAATTTCAAAACTTAATCTTTGATGCTCCAAAGCCACTTGGTGAGGTAATGGTAGCTAACCGACTCTCACTGTCATTTGGAAAAATGATTTCTACTGTTTTTAGATAGGTCATTGCCCAATCTCCTTCTCTTTTAATTTTTCAAATATTAGTTGAGCCAACTTCAAGTTCCCCTCCTTATTAGGATGAACCCCGTCAGAAAAAGTTTTTCCTTGTTACAAAAATGGATGGTATAAATCAATCATTTCTACACATCTTTTCTAGCTCACATGCTGAATAATTGGATAAATTTCTTGTTGAACTAAAAATCACGAATAGTATGCTTCGGACCTTTTTATCTTCTATAGCCTGACTCCACAAGGGGTTAGTAGATAGATCTTTACTTTTGGACTTGATACTTGTAAGGTCATAATCAACTGTTCTAACTCTTTCTCATACTGCTTGGCATTCCAATTAACTAGCTTGCTATCATTGGTTTCGCTATGATGAGATAGACCTCTGCTGGATGCAACAAAAGATGATGATATTGCTTTCCTTGATATAAGGTTTGTCTCCTGATTGTAACAAAGTTCGTCCAATGAGTCCGTAATTTGACACTTCCCAATCGTCTCCTAGTAATTAAGACAGCAAGCTAGAATAAGCCCATTTCTTGCGATAAAAGGTGACTTTCACTGCCAAAGAGTGATACTGTCTTCTAGGCAAACCAACTGTTTCCTCTTTTGAATCTCTTTTTAGGTAAGGCGGGATAAAAATAAAAATCAAGTCATAAGACCACCTGTTAATGACAGCACTAAAAATACTAGAAAGAAAAATCCCATTTTTAACCATGATACTGATTCTTCCTTTGAATAATCCTTTTGCACACTGTCATAGACGATTGACCTGATTAACGGCCAAAGCAAGACTTGACCTAATAAAAACTTTAAAGGTAAGTATTGTTGGCCTGACAAACGATATAATGCATAGGAAACATCTGTCTGCACAAACAAGGATTTGTAGCCTTTCTCAAAAAGCTCTACTTCTAATGCTTTTCCGCTGTTAGGATTGTATTCAGCGATGACAACCGCTGCCCCTCTTTCATAAGTCCTCTAACGTAGGCCGCCCCCTAGACCAGCTCCTCTACCTGTCACAATAGCAAGTTTATCTGAAAATCTCATCATAAATCGTTGCCTTTCTATAGTGGTAATGTATTGGTACGACAAACTTCTTCATACCAGTAAGAAGACTCTTTTCGTGTACGTTCCATGGTACGGTAATCCACATAAATCAACCCAAATCGTGGATCATAGCCCTCAGCCCACTCGAAATTATCCATGATGGACCAGTACATGTAACCAATTACTGGCACACCTTCTGCGGTGGCTTTGTGAAGCCCTGAAAGGTATATTTCAAGAACTCAATCCGAGGTTGGTCATATACTTTTCCATCTAAGGCAACGAAGTCTACGTTTGTCATACCGTTTTCCGTCACTATCATCGGCAACTGATAGCGTTCGTAGAAAAACTTCATGGCCCAATAAAGAGCATTTGGTGTAATCGTCCAGCCCATGGCTGTTCGAGGCATGCCTGGATAAATCGGATCATGGTCAGGCATCCACTCGTCAAAGTACTGGTCGTTAGCAGTTATAACCCCTAGAAAATCAAGCGGTTGGTTAATAATTTGGGTTCTTCATCGCTAATGATGTCCTTCATTGGTTCTGGGATGCGTCCCAGAACCATTGGATCTGCCCACCAGCTAAAAGTTCCAAAAGAGCGCCATATCGCTAAACATTTTTGGCTTTAGCAATTTCAAGTGCTTCTGGCGAATCATCTGTTGGCTCAATCAAAGTGCCATTCAGTGCAACACCAATTTTTGGTGGTAAAAATAGCATGTTCACGAATAACCTGTACAGCACGCCCATGTGCCAAGAGCACTGGACGGCTAATTTTTGCTGTAAAGGCTGGCAAAGCATAGACATCCGTCATATTATTCTCAAATGGTGCATGGTTTCCCATCACATAGCCATTCCCGATAAAAGCAAGCAGGTTCATTCAGGGTCATCCAATGAGAGACCTTATCTGATAAAGCTTTTACGACGACTTCCGTATATTCTGCAAAATAGTCAATAATAGCATCTTCATGCCAACCACCTTCTTCATAAACCCACATTGGCATATTCCAGTGGTAAAAGGGTCACCATAGGCTCAATCCCAACTTGAACTAATTCATTGACAAGATTTTTATAAAACATCAAACCTTGTTCATTGACCTTGCCTTTTTCAGGCATGACCCGCGGCCAGCTGATGGAGAACCGATAGGCTTTGAGCCCCATTTCTTTCATCAGCGCCATATCTTCCTTGTAGCGATGGTAATGATCACAAGCCTGATGACCTGTTTCGTTATTTTTCACATGTCCCTCAACCAAAGCGTCCCAGATACCAGGACCTTTACCATCTATATCGTAAGCTCCCTCTACCTGATGAGCAGCGCTAGCTGCGCCCCAGATAAAATCTTTTGGAAACGTTAATGACATAAGTTTTCCTTCTTTCTATTTGATTGAAACGTTTAGATTGGTATCCTTAATCTTTTGATAAACTGTATACTTCAATGCCTTTTTCAGATAATTGCTTTTCAATATTGTGATAGCGGAACTTGGATTCTCCAAGAAGCACTTGTCCAAAGCCACGACAGTCTATAACGACTTGATATCCCTCAGTTACCAACCGTTTTTCCCATTTTTCATAAGGTTTTTCGTAAGCTTGTCCAGTTAATAGCCAAACTTTCTTATCTCCTAAAACTGTTTCGTGCGAGTTAATCCACTCGATATTTTTTTCATTATGATAACTTTTCTCTGCAAATTTAATATACTCAAAGAAATTTTGAGCAACATTCACATTTGGATTTTTGACTAAAATAAATTTAACTCATCTTTTTTCAGCCCTTACTTTTTTTCTTTTTACAAAAAAACAACCAATTCTTGACTCTCTAGCTTTTCAGAGGATACGTTCACTGTAATCTCACCAACTTCTCCTGTCGAACGAATGGCAAGTAACAAGTGCCCGTCATAAGTTTCCCAAGTGGAAGCTTGGTAAGATGTCAAGGCTTGTGGATCTGCACTACCAAATCCTTGAAGCTCTCCAACACCCTCAACAGCAACAGTCACTGTTTGAGTTTCTTGCATGTTTAGCACATCTTCAGCATCTCTAATAAAAAAATATCAATATAAACTAATTCTTCACTTGATGTACTGATTTCAGTCTTGTCTGCTATTATAGACAGATGCAAATCCTTACTTGCTGTCCTAAGTTCTGTACGTGCCACTTCTTGTTCGCCATCATAGACCACTGCTTCTAACAGGCCCGCTTTGATAAGGGACATCATAGGTGGCGACAAAGGTTTTTGCTACTGTTTTTTTCTTCCCAAAGATTTTCCATTTAAGAAGAGTTCGACTTCACTACCAAGAGCATAAAACATCTACGCTAGCAACTTCTACTTCGTATCCTGCCCAAGTCCAGCTAGCCACATTATCCTTCCACATCCAAGGTGTAATGGAGTGCTGTTGCCCATTGCGATTCAAGCGTTTAACGGCAATGTAAGGCTCTTTTCTCAAACCATATACAATCTCACGCAGATAGCTAATTGGACGTCGATAGCCTGTAATGTCTATATCACCAATATAGGCAAGTCGATCTGGCCAATGTGGTGTAAAGTTTTGGGTACCATCATAGTAGAAAATACCACAACCAGCTTCACCAAGATAATCATAGCCAATCCAAGTCATGTCACCAATGACATGATTATTATTCTCAACAATATTCCAGAGACGAACAATATCTGAAGGGAAGGTTTCTGTTCCGAGAACAACACGATTTTAGATGTCGATCTTTCTCAACCTCATGAAGAGCTGTCAAGTAGTTATAACCTGCGATGTCTGTTCCAGAAACAAATTCTTCAATCAGATTACCTAACTTTTCATTGGTCGCAAAGGCATCTGCTAAATCACCCATCATCATGCTCATCATGCCATTCCATTCGTTGGCACCACTTGATTCCGAATTTTCATTCAAAGACTCAACATCTGCTTCTTCTGTCGCCCGACCTGCCAATTCTTCCATGCTCAGTCCTGTGACATCTGATAAGATTTCACCCATGACAGCTGTACCAGCGATAAGTCCATTAAGCCCATTTGTTGTGTAACGGGTATTGTCAAGTTCATGGACAAGATTGTTTTATTTTACGATTCCATTCTGCTCCTTTAGCTGTACCAGCTTCTTGTATTTCATTTCCGAGACTATAGCATGATGACACCCTGGGTGGTTATAATCTTTAGCAACCATTTGTTTTGACATCATCTTGCCAGTATTTGCAAAAAACATGGCATAGTCATTAGGATTTTTGACTGCGTCCACATATCCCACAATTCATCAATCACATACATGCCCAAGCGGTCACAGGCTTCTAGCATGGACTTGCTAATGGGATGATGGGAACTACGAATGCAATTAAAACCTGCTTCTTTTGAGCTGTCGAATGCGTCGCTCTTCAGCCTGAGCAAGAGTTGTCGCACCGATAATCCCATTGTCATGATGAAGACAAGTTCCACGAAGTTTAACAACCTGCCCATTCACACGTAAACCTTGTTGTGCAGACAGCTGCAAGGTTCGAACACCAAATGAAAACTTCCTCTTCATCAATAAGTGTAGTAGTCTTGCTTTGATAAACCTTTACACAACAGTTATATAAGTAAGGTGTTTCTGCGCTCCAGACTTTTGGTCTTTCAATACTGAGACGATGGTAACTCTCGTAACTTTCCCCGCTATAGGCTGTAATCGGAAGACGATTCACAGCCACTACTTGACCCATTTGGTCTGTAATCACGACTTCTACTTCAACCTGCTTAGTTTGCAGGTGATGGTTTTCTAAAGACAGTTTTTGACTTCAATTGTCGCAAACTCCTCATCCAGACTCAGCGTCTTAATCCGAAGGCCATCAATAGATAGATGACATGGGTCTACGACCATGAGACGGACATCTCGGTAAATTCCACCGCCAGGATACCAGCGACTGGTTTTGTTCCATATTATTTGATTCAACCTTAATGAGGTTTTTCTCTCCATATTTTAAGAAAGGATTAGCCTTGATATAAAAAAATTATTGTATGGATTCTGTGTCCCACCAGCATAGTCACCATTGATGTAAACTTTTGGAAAAATTAGAAACTCCTTCAAATTCCAAATAAACAGCTTTATCAGCCCACTCTGAAGGAACATTCAACTCCTTAAAATAGGTATACACATTCCCTGGATAAAAACCTGTGTGAGAGCTATTTTTTTAGTATTAGGGTCACGTTTTTCCTCAATCATGGCATCGTGCGGTAGATTAACTATCCGAAACTTGTCGTCTCCTGCTAAAAGAGATCCATCAGAGATGCTGCTCCTTTAGAAAACTTCCAGTTATCATTTATTTTTGACGTAACATATGTCTCCTTTCTGGCTAGATTCGAACAGGTTTTAGCTGAAATGCAAGCAGGCTCGATTCTCCTTCTCCTTGATAATGGAAGAAGGTGGAAATTCTCCTGCACTACTCTCAATTCTTACGACATCAAACCGCCAATTACTGAAGGTATTAGTTGTATCTTTCCCACTTCAAGATCTCCTGCTTCATCTAGGCAAATACGCAGATAACCAACTGCCGAACCTCTTGTTTGAACAGTCAACTCATACAGACCACCTTTAAAAATCAAAGGTTTTGAATCCAATGCGAGTTCCGTCTGTTATATTGGTAATAAAACGGTCCTTTTCATCACTCCAAACTGTCGGAAATTTCGTTTTATCTTTACTAGATCCGTGTGGCATTGGACTACTAGAGCTAATGTGACAAGCAATCGGTGCAGGATATGTCCCATAATCATTTAAAGGATTTCCGTTTAAGCCTGTGCTAGTGATACCAACCTGAGGAATGCTGCCATCTGGCAAAATCGTAATCGGTTCAGCACAAGCCTGACGGCTAAAATCTGATAAATGCGTCAGCCTATGATAAAAGACATACCATTGGCCATTAATACATTCGATACTGCCATGATTGGTGCCCGTCGCATTAGTACGATTCTCAGCCTGACGACCTTCAAATCCAATATCACCGTTAGAAACAATCGTCCCTCTGAAAACAAAAATCTCGATTTGGATACTGACTAGTCGCATAGCAAAGTTCATGGTTATTTCGTGAGGAATAAATGAAATAATAGGTATCCCCAATCTTGCGCATGGAGCTAGCTTCGAAGAAACCATGACCTTCAAAACTGGTCCCCTTGACAAGATTGTTTAGCAGACGAATAGGGGCAGTCTTAGCTGTCAGCATATCGTCTTCTAACTCAACCATAAAAGCACCCATAACCCCCACCTGGGGTGTTTTTAATTGTCTTCACAGAACGCTTAAACATCTTGGCTTCAATAAGATTAAAAATCCAGTTATTGCCAAAACGACGATGCTCATCAAACTCGAAAGAAGCCCCGTAGTAAAGACGAATCACGCCATCATCATTCATTAATCCTGGGTCCAAAAGCAGACATAGGTCATCAAGGGCTGTTCAGCCTTATCTTTCACTTGTCCCAGATATTCGTATTGTCCGTCTGGACTGTCAGACACTGCCACACTGATTGGATTAACATAGCATCCCTTACCACCAAATCCTGAAAGACAATAGTAAAGATAGAAACGCCCATCATTGCCCTGCACAACATCAGGTGCGTACATGTGCGGCATCTTCTCCGCATCATAGAGCGGGTCTTGACTAGCACGGTAGTGATGCCTTTGCTAGTCCAGGATGTCAAATCATTTACTGGAGCAGACCAAAATTCATAGTCCAGCATGCAGAAACTCTCGCCATTTTCCTTATCATGAGAGCAAAAGAGATAAACTCGATCGCCAGAACACATGAGGCTCTCCGTCTGGAATATACTCACTCAGAGGTAAAAAGGGTTAAATACTTTGTTTCATACTTAAAAATCCTTCAACAACATTACTGTCAAAAAAATAAGACGCAAAAATCCGTTTCGCAGAACGGCTTGAGAGCGTCACGGTCTGAGGTTACCATCTTCCAATCCAGCTACAAGGCTTGGTAAACAGAATCATTACCTGGCATGAGCAAGTCATTACCTGCATTGATAGCTGCAACATGCGAGCATTTATCGGTAGAATTCCAGTCGCTCATAATCAGACCTTGATACCCCCACTCAGACCGCAAAACATTTTCAATTAAATCTGGACTATTGGGTGTATAAGTACCATTGACCATATTATAAGAAGTCATAAGAGCCTGTGGATGACCTTCTTCTACAGCAATACGAAAAACCCTTCAGATACAATTCCCGCAAAGCCCTTTGAGACATGTTTGAGCTCATGTGATCACGATTGTCTTCCTGATTGTTACAGCAGAAATGCTTAATAGCCACGCTACAACCAGAATGTTCTTGAACTCCTCTAGTAATCGCAGCTGCCATTTTCCCTGAAATAAGCGGGTCTTCTGAGTAATACTCAAAGTTTCGACCACACAGAGGATTACGGTGGAGGTTAAGCCCTGGGGCCAACCAAAACAGTTACACCGATTTCGACCATTTCCTGACCGACAGCTCGACCAACTTCTTCGAGTAAATCAATATCCCAAGTTTGAGCCTGCAAGGTAGAACATGGCCACGCTGTCATATAGCGATAATACATGGTGTCTTCAGCTGGATTAGCAGTGACATAGGCATTCATATCCTTGAGGTAACCCCAATTTTTGATGTTCAGGGAGTCCATTTGGATAACGCAATTCGCCATTTTGCGTATAGGCTGTTTTCAGCAGTCACATTGAGCCCCTGCCGGTCCATCGCACAAGATAATGTTTGGAATGTTCTTATCCAACAAATCTACCGAAGTCATGCCCCCAACACCTGGCAGACGATTGTAAGCATCTAGTGCATAACCACCACCAACACAAACTTTAGCTAATTCCTGATCAGATAAGGTTTGCAATCAAGTTCTCCACCTTTGAAGATGCTTGAGGCTCAACTGTCTGATAAATTGATTGCTTAGTTTCAAAACTATCAAGGTTTAGTACCAATGAAGGTAGATTTTTCAGGAATTTCTTGTTTTCTGTGTTCCGACACTAAAATCCTTAAAGTCAAGTGCCTTTGGATTTACCGCCTTAACCTGCTCAATCACAACATCTTTTTCCACAAGGATACAAGCAGCAGCTGTAACTTTTTCAGCGTGTTGTCCAAGTGCTAAAAGATAGTCACCAGCCAACAAGATAAAGGCATTCTCATCACTCATGTAAACAGCGAGATCCTTAGCATCAAAACGGAGAGTGAGCTCTTCAGAATTACCTGGTTCTAATGCACTTGTTTTGGCAAAAGCAACTAAACTTTTTACCTCAGTATCCAGCGTATGCTGCGGTTTGCTTGCATAAACTTGAACAACATCCTTACCAGTATAAGTTTTACCTGTGTTGGTCACTTTTACCACAAGCTCAATTGTTGTTCCTGATGACTGAATAGTAACCAACTCTTGTTCAAAAGTAGTGTAGCTCAAACCATAACCAAATGGATAACGTGCTTTAATTTTCTTAGCATCAAACCAGCGATAGCCAACTATAAATACCTTCATAGTAGTTTTCATAGGACACTTCACCGTTGATATGACTATAGGTCTCAGCAGAAGGATAGTCATAGTAGTCCATCCCCCAAGTATCCGTCAAACGTCCACTTGGTGTCACTCGCCCAGTCACCAAATCCGCAAAGGCATTTCCTCCTTCTGTCCCAACTTGAACAAAATAGATGACCGCTCCGATATTATTAACCTCATCAAGAATTGCCAAATCCATAATGCCACCGCAGTTGATAACGAGGATTACTTTGTCATAGTGCTCCGCTAATTTCTTGATATTCTCTTTTTCAATCTGAGTCAGTAAAAACTGATTTTCCTCCAAACGCCGATCAAAGCTTTCCCCTGCCTGTCTAGCCACCACATAAATCGCCGTGTCTGTCTCCATTGTCAAATCGGACTCAACAATCTCAGAGGCACTTGGATAAGGAAGAACATTTTCATGAATAATATCAAACATCTGCATGGTCTCAGCTGGACCAAAACCCTTGATTTTCTCCTCAACACCAGCTCTCCAAGCTTCTTTATCAGCAGTGTATTTGCCACTAAAGCGATCTAGCCAATCTTTACTGGTAATCTCAAAGCCCGCATTTTCTAAACCATCTTCGATATTAACACTGTATCGCTCATGAACATCACCACTTCCAGTTCCGCCTCGAACTGTCATACGACCACCAGCTCCATAAAGAGCTATTTTAGAGGTTTTAGGGGTAAGATATTGTCATTTTTGAGTATTACCATGCCCTCTGCTGCGACACGCCTTGCAAGTTCTCTATGTTTTTGCTCCCGATCGCTAATCTCTGATTTGTTTACACCATAGGTTCTAAAGTTTTGCATTTGCCTCTACTCCTCTAATAAAAATAAGCATTGCTTTGTTAACGCTTACATGAATATTTTAACAAGTTTCCTTTAGGCATTATTGCATTTTTGTCTTTTTTTATATAAAATCGTCTTGAGGTATTATTATGATTGATTTAATCTACTTTTTGCCAGTGTTTTACGGTTCACATCACATTCCCTCATTCTATTCCAAGAAGGGGAACCTAAATTTTGCTTAGGACTACCCGAAACAGCTACATCCAAAGTAGAAAACATCACAGACTACTCAAAATTTTCCAGACCAGAGGTTGTATTTGAAAGCAAGTCAACAGGCCTTCTATGGCGCGATACCATTAGAAAATCAGCAGCTTCTCATCGGACCAATCTACAGCTTTTGCTATTGATGATAAATTTGTCAGATATTTTCAAAGACTCAATTCCTTAACCCTGTCACTCGAAGAGACCAAGCAGTTCTTGATGGATATACCTAAGTATAGCTACAATCAGTTTTTACAGCTAATCATATTTCTAGCCTACGCCATCACACATCAAAAACAATCGTTGTCTCTCCAAAGAGAAACTAGCTATCATCATCTTTCTGAAATGATTGCAGCCATAAACACACTGATGCCATATCACATCCAGACTTGAACAATCCTATCATGACATCTATGATTTTTGAACAATTACTCATAAAATATGTAGCAAGCGGAGAGATTACAGCCCTAAAAGAGCTCTTAGAGCACTATTCTCAACTAAATTACATGTCCGAAGGCGAATTGTCGTCCGATCCTATCCGACAGGCTAAAAATATTTTTATCGGAAATATTACACTTATCGCAAAACAAGCAGCCATCCCTGCTGGATTAGCTGTGGAAGAAACTTATCAACTTGTTGAAACCTACATTCAAGAGTGCGAACGACTGCAAAATATGGAAGCTATTATTACGCTTCAATACAATATGCTCATAGATTTTACCGAGGCGCGTTGCTCAGAACAGGCTTCCTCAAGCCATTTCTCCTGATATCTTAAAAATGTGTTCGCTATATCGATTTACACTATACTGAAATGATTACCGTAGATAACTTAGTACGGCATAGTAATCGCAGTAAATCATCACTTTCTTCACTTTTTAAAGGCTGAAATGAGAATGACAATCACCGAATATATTACTCAGCAACGAATTTCTCATGCCAAAACCCTCTTGCATTTTTCAGATAAGTCGCTGTCAGAAATCAGTGAATTTCTCAACTTTTCAAGCCAATCCTATTTCCAAAAACGTCTTTAAAAACAAGTAGGAGTTACTCCTCTTGAATACCGCAAACAGAAAAAAACTCTTCTACCAATTAATTGGGAAGAAGAGTTTTTGACTTTATAGCGATTTTTTTGACGACGTTCAGCTAACTCAGCTTGGATAGCAGGCAATCTATCTTCCAAATCAAATCGACTGATCAGTAAGAAAACAACAATATTGATAACGATTGGAATGTAGTTACACAGGCTGTAGATGGCATAACGCATAGAGGTTGTCGCCTCAGCGAGAGTAGCATCATAGGCACCAAGTGCCAAACAAACTGAAATCACAATTGACGCTAGACCTCCACCAACTTTTGTACCAATTCCGATAGCGCCAGAAGCTACTGAAACCATTTTTACCAGTTTTTATATTCGTTATAATCAACAGCCATAGATAATAACACGCCATATAAGCACATCATTGGGATTTGAACAAAGCTGCTGATAAGGCTTGTGGCAAAGAATAGGTAAAAATGAGTTGGAAAAAAAGATCTGATAGCAATCGCAATTGCTGATGCCATGGTGCTCATTTGAATGGTTCGTTTCACACCGAGTTTACTGATAATCTTATTTGATAAGAGAAAACCAGCTAGAGTAGCAAGCATACCGCCTAAACCCATAGTAGCTACCAAATTATCATTTCCGAAAATCCATTTCGTGTAGTAGGTTCCTGACGATGTTGATAAGAAGTTAGTGACTTGTGTGATCAAATTAAATAACAGGACAATAACCCAATATTTATTGGAAAATAGTGCTCTAAGAGATTCTTTTTAATGGAACAGCCTCTTCCTCAGTCTCTGCACCACCAACTGACCCATCAGCAAAGACGGCCTTGCGACCATTTAGATAGCAAATCAACAGCATAATAAGACTGAATACCACAACACCTGTGGCGTATTTCAACCATGCTGACTGATCGCCACCCAACATATTGGTCACAGGGATGGTTGCAATGGCAGCAATCATTCCTGAAAGGTAAGAAAAAGCTGCGCGGAAAAATTCCCATTTTAGACCGTTCTTCCTGACTATTTGTCCTGACGACAATAATGGCTCTAACGGAGTTCCTAACATTGTCATACAGACGGCTGAGGAGAAGATATTTGAAATAAGCACATAAATCAAGGTTACCGTTGAACCATATTGAGTTGGTACAGTAAAGAGCAAAATGATTGATAGTGCAAAAGGAATCATCATCCGTTTCACCCAAAGGTAGTATTTTTGTTCCCCACCTTTAGAATGGTCAATGATATTTCCAAACCAGACATCTGTAAGTGCATCAATAAGCTTAGAGATAAACATGACAATCCCTAAACCAGCGACTGCGACTCCAACCTTATCAGTGTAGAAATAAGTCATTTGACCAACTAAATTAGCTGCTAGGTTGATTCCTAACTGCCCTCCTGCATCCGCTAGATAATCTCTAGTGCGCATGGTCATTTGGACGCCTGATTTATCTAAGCCTAATTCTTTTGACTTTGCCATAAGTGCAAACTCCTCCTTTTTGTACTTGTACTGGTAGAACCAGAACTATTTGATGGTTCTAATTTACCAAATGGAAGGGGTTTCATCTTACAAAAAAATGTCTTTTTATTGTAAAAATAATACAATATTTGAAAACGATTTAAAAAATTTTTAGATGTAGAGCGAAGAGAATTTTTTTACGATATTCTTAAATTCATGAAGCGGTACTACTCCTCTATAAAAAAATCAAAAATCTAACAAATTGGGCACACCCCTAAACTTTACGCGAAAAAGAGATGCAGCTGTTTCCAATTTGACGATGACAGATATTGCTTCTCTTAGGTATGAGCCTCATTGGTTCCAAGGGAAGCTACTTTGATTTCTCGGTTTTTTTATAGAGCTTGCTCATACTGCTACATCTTTATATTCACAACGGTTTGGTAAGGCGAGTTAACAAGGTTAAAAGTTAATTTTCAACAAGTATCTATCATCAAACAACCAACCAAAGGTATTACACAGGATACCTTCAAAAAAATAACATTACACAACGCTCTATTATCTACACAGATGGAGCAGATCATTATAACTCTTTGGTAGAATGTAAAAATTGTAAGGTAGTACATCAACCGATATACTGCATTATTTGAATATATGCGTAGGTTTATGGATATGGATATTAATGAATTGTATGCGAAGCTTGCATGGATGATACGCTATCCATTTGCGATAACTACAAAAGCATTACGAAATCACAATTTATTTAGTTACTCATTACAAGAATGAGTTACAAGTCCACAGTAAGTTAATTCAGCCAAATAATAAAACTCAATTAAACTTCATTATAAAAGCTATGCTTAACTATAGCAGTGCTAATCGTTTGCATAGCTTCATGAATCTATAGAAGACCAATTGCGGAACAGATAATTGAAATAGCAATTGTTGCCACAATCAATACTACTGGTGATACCTGCTTCTTCTTTAAGAAGTAAAGCATGAGTAATGTATATCCCATTGGTAATAGTTTAGGGAAGATTGTATCAAAGAAAGCTTCTTGTACTCCTACTGAAATATCTCCACTTACTGTAATAACAGGTAATAATTCAATATTTACATAACTAGCAATTAATGCACCAACAACGGTAATACCTAAGATTGTTGCAGAGTTAGCAATAATTGATGAATTCTCCTGTAACTTTTCAAATGACTTAATACCTAGGTTATATCCCATATGTGTCCAAACAATGCGTAGTAACCAGATAATGAGATAACATGCAAAGAAGATAATTGGACCTAAGATTAATCCTTGTGAAGCAAATGAACAGGAGATACCAGCGATAATTGGTAATAGTGTAAACCAGAAAATCGCATCACCAATACCAGCGATAGGACCAAATAATGCAAGTTTTAAACCTTTGATTGTATTACGATCTTCATGTTGTTCTTCTAATGAAATTAATAATCCCATTAAAAATCCCACAAGATTTGGATGCGTATTGATAAATTCCATATTATCTACCATCGCAGCAGATAAACCGGCTTTGTCGTTCTTATAAATCTTTTCTAATGCTGGAAGTTGTGAATATAACCAACCTGCAGCTTGCATTCTTTCGTAGCTGAATCCAGCTTGTAATAATGATGAGCGAATCGCAAGGTTTGTAATATCCTTCTTTGTTAGTACACGTTTAGATTCCGACATGCTCGTCACCTCCATCTACCTTCAAATTCTTAACTGCTTCTTTAATCTCTTCCTGACGTTGCTTTGCATTGAAGAAATCAAATAGTGCAAATGCTGTACCCATTAATGCGACTGGAAGTAAATTCTTCATGTCGATAAAGCATACTGCTAAGAAACCAGCAATAAAGTATGGAATATACTTTGGCTTCATCATAACGTTTAGTAACATACCAAAACCGATAGCTGGTAAAATACCACCTGCAACAGTTAAGCCATGTGTTAAGAATTCAGGCATATGATTTACTAATGCATTCATCGCATCCTGTGCTAAGAATGTACATGCAAATACTACTACACCATAGAGTAATGCTACGATACCTGTCATCAGAAGGTTCATCTGTGCAATCTTCTTTGTATCGCCATTTTCTGCCGCCTTATCACATACTCCCATAAAGAATGAGAATGAAGAATAGCAGAATAATACAACATATTGCATTAAGAATGAGAATGGTAAGCAAAGTCCGAGTGCAGCTTGTCCATCAACATTTGTTGTATAGGCAATTACTGTACACATTACACCTGCTAGAATTGGGTTTGGTGGCTGTGTTCCACCTGCAGGTGTTAATCCAGCAAATGCTAGTTCAGTTAAAGCACCAGTTGTCAAACCTAGCTTTACATCTCCAAGAATCATACCTGTAATTGTAGAAACGATTAGTGGTCGGAAGATAAAGAATGATTCCAACCAGAAATCGATGCCGAAGATCATTGCAGCGATTGATAATAACAATCCCTGTATAAATGTAATTTCCATATTGATTTCCTCTATTATTTAATCATTTCTTTTTGTGTTCCTGGAACATCCTGTATGAATACATTCGTTCCTGTTGAGACTATAAATTTCAAATCATCCATGTCCGTATCATCAACGTATACTTTCTTAGAAAGTTCTCTCTTGCCTGGTGCAAAAGTGCATATTTCCGACATTTAAATCTTTTAAATGCACGCCCTTTCTCTACCAAAGCACGAGCACTTTGTGGATTGCGCACAACTAAGAAAAATACGTTGATCAGGAGATGCTTTATCAATCACATCTGCAGTTTTTTGAATCGTGAAAAAGCGAATTCCAACATTACTTGATTTCGCAGTTACTGTCATCAATGATTTCTGTAATTCATCTTCTGCAACCACATCATCTGCAACTACAATTAGATTTGCATTTAATGTTTGTGTCCAAGTAACTCCTACTTGTCCATGTACAAGACGATTATCAATTCTAGTCAATAAAATATTATCCCCCTTCATGTCATTTCATCTCCTTTCTATTTCGGATAAATTATTGAACATGCATTATGGTGAAATATTTATATGATGCATGAGAATGATTCTCTTAACGTATTACTAATTTCATTATGTTCTTATAAACTCCTAAAAAGCAATACCATTTCATGACAACAAATTTCATACATAAGATTCAAAAGTATTGTAGTATATAGATATGAAAAAAATATTCAATTAATTGCTAGTGATATTGATGGAACGCTTCTATTAAATGGCTCACAGGCTATAGACCCTGAGATTTTCAACCTCATACACAAGCTGCAACAAAAAGGTATTCTCTTTATGGCAGCTTCTGGTAGAGAGTATACAAATCTGCGAGATTTGTTCTCTCCAGTAGCAGATGATATCGCTTTATCTTTGCTTAAATGGTTGTATAACCTTTTTATAAAGGTGAATGTATATCAAAAAGAAAGTCATGGATACTGACCATGCAATAAAAACTCATTACAAACTATACAAAAATGACTCAAAATGCGGAAGTTCTAGTTTCTGGTGAAAAAGACATGCTATATCACTCCGAAAGAATCAAAGTTATTATGAACATTTAACAAACACTGTACAAAACCATGTAACTATTGTTGATGATTTACTCAATATTCCTGAACCATATACAAAAATATCTGCTTATTTTAAAGATGGTGTAAACGAACACTATCAATATTATGCAGATATGTTTGATAAAGATATTACTGTACAAATTGGTGGTAAATGTTGGTTAGATTGTACACCCAAAGGGATGTAAATAAGAGTACAGGGTTCCTTAAGCTACTTGCACATTTAAACATCTCTGCAGAGAATAGTGTGATGTTTGGTGATAATGATAATGACAGACAAATCTTACAAGCATGTGGACATCCAATCTCAATGGAAACAGCAGCACCTTCTATTTACAAGTTATTTCCAACTCATGTAAATACAGTTAATGAAGGTATTCTCACTATCTTAGATAAAAACTAAAATACGTATTATAAGTGATTATTAAAGGTGGTATGTATCACCTTTTCATTTTAAAAAGGAGCGTTTTTTTACGCTCCTTATTTCAAATACTTGATCTAATTTTTCTCTTAGAAAACTTCCTGCATGTTTACAGATATCTTTCCAGTTCTCTTCACCTGTATACCAGAATTCTCCAGTAAACATACGTACACCCATATCCTTTAGGCATCTGATATCTTCTACAAACTCTGTATGTCCGCTTCCAAATGGTATCTCACGATACTTACCTGGTACAGTTTCTTTTAGGTGAGCTGCTACGATATGGCCCTTGCCCTTTTGAATATCATCGATGACTGAGGTTTTATATATCTTCTCAGCGTTGGTTAGGTTTCCAATATCTGGATAGATTTGTAAGTACGGACTATCTACAATACGTACATACTCCATCGCTTTTTCAACTGTATCCATAAATGGTGTTTCCATTGTTTCAAAGCCCATGACGATACCATACTTGGCTGCCATCTTAGTAGCAACGTGAAGATTTTTGATAAACTGTTTCTTGGTTTCTGCACTACCTTCCTTGTAGTAAACATCATATCCAGCTAATTGGATGATACGAATACCCAAATCTTGTGCAAGATAAATAGCTTTTTCCATAATCTCTAGACTTCTTTCTTCAATCTTTGCGTCTAGATCACCGAATGGATATTTACGATGTCCACTTAAACACATCGTATGGATAGGAACACCAGTCTTTACGATTGCTTGTTTAATCGCGTCTCGTTCCTCTTGACTCCAATCCAATCGTGCTAGTTTATCATCCGTTTCATCGATAGAAATCTCTAGCCAATCAAAGCCAGATTCTTTACAGATAGTTAGCTTCTCTTGCCAAGATAATTCTTTAGGCATGGACTTTTCATACATGCCCAAACGGTACGCTTTATTGTCCATAGTATGCATTCTTTCCATGTTTACGTAGATAGTGTTTATCTAAGAGTTCCTGCTGCATATTTCCCTTTTGTGGGTTTAACATGTGTGCATGGAAGTTCATAAAGCAGATCTCTTCTAATACAACTGCATTATGTACTGCATTGAATGGATCACTACCCCAAGTAAATGGTCCATGACTATGTACTAGTACTGCAGGAACATCATCTGGTTCTTTATCCTTGAATGTTTCAACGATGACATTTCCTGTTTCTAGTTCATACTGTCCAGCGATTTCTTCTTCGCTCATCTTTCGTGTACATGGTATCTCACCATAGAAGTAGTCTCCATGTGTCGTTCCCATCGGTTGAACACCCATGCCTGCTTGGGCAAAGCTAACTGCCCATTTACTATGGGTATGTACGATACCACCAATGTTTGGAAAGTTACGATATAACACTAGATGTGTATCTGTATCGGAAGATGGTTTATATTTACCTTCTACCTTTTCACCTGTTTTTACATCTACGACAACCATATCCTCTGGTTTTAGTTCATCATATTCAACACCAGATGGTTTAATAACCATTAAACCCTTTTCACGGTCGATACCGGAAACGTTACCCCAAGTAAAGACTACAAGTCCATTTCTAGGCAACATCATGTTTGCCTCATATACTTTTTGTTTTAATTCTTCTAACATAGTTATTCCTCAATCGTGTACAGTGCAATCTCATTTGTTTCACGATTTGATACAAAGATCTTCTGCACGTCTTCCATCCTTAAACGCTAACGCATTTGTAGGACCTGCATTACGATCTAAGTTTTCACTGACATATGTATTCGTTTCTTTGTCGTAAGATAAAAGATTTAACTCTAGTTCATTCTTACGATAACCATAGATACCATATACCTTGCCATTCATCTCTAATGGATAGATAGCATGCAGGAATGGCATCTTTCTTTCATCTTCCCATACCTTTTGATATGAGCCATCTACTAGTTTATAGACAGCTAATGTATCACCATGGAAATGGTGCGAAAGTCATTAGTTCCTTTTTGTCCATCCTGATCAAAGTCTAGATACAACATATCGGAAGCAGGGATCCGTTGTAAGTTGTTCGTATGTCCATTCACCATTTTCATCTGCTGGTGGAACAACCTTGAAAGATACCGTTCTTTGTGCCGACTACGGCAATCTGATAATCCTCTTCTTCTGTCTTAAAGAAGCCATGGTTTTTGAGTCAGACCACTGATTAACGGTGTTAGTTCTAACTGATGATCTTCATCAAAGATAGAGATATCTTCTGGTAACTTAGCAACCCACACTCTTCCAGGACAAGTCCAGTCATCTTTGAATGCATGTGCACTCTTTCAATGTACAAGCCACAAGATACTTTCTGATGATTTCTTTCAATTACACCAAAGCGATGTACGAATGGAAGTTTGCATAGTGTATGAATCTGCCATTCACCATCTTTTTCTGAGGTAGTATACAATCTTGGAATCTGCACCATTATTTGGAGAATAGAACTTCCAAGTTGCAAGAAGTGTTGGATATGTCTGGTTTGGATACTGTTCTAGTGACATAACACCACCAGGTCCATCCCACAACTTCTCTATAAAGTTTCCCTCATAATCATATAAGTAACATGGGTCTTCTTTTTTTCAGCAGCACATGCTAGATAGTTTCTTTTCCATCAAATTCTACTTGTGCTAGTGCATAACACTTATTCAAAGTACCCAATACTTTCTTATTTACTTTCATTCAGTAAACCTTTCTAAAAAGCTACTGCTCAGCAGTAGCTTTCATTGTTATTCTGCAAAGCCTGCTTCTTTTAAAAGTGCTTGCGCTTCTTTATCTGATAGTACGTTCTTCATACCGCAGATCTTAACGCCTTTTTTTCTCTGCATCTGTAAACATGTTCTTAAAGTTTAGTGGGCAAAAATACAACATCATATTGAGTTGCCGCACTCTTACCTTCTGATAAAGAACAGTGATGAATTGTAGATACCTCTACACCTAAATCCTTACATGCCTTTTCCACTCTCATCTTCATCATCAAAGATGTTCCGGCTCCGTTTGCACATGCGACTAAAACTTTAATCATTTGTTGTTCACTCCTTCTTTACTTTTTCTTTATAAGCTTCGTAATCCTCTACACATAAGAAATATGTGTCTGGATGACTACGATATTGTAACTGTGGAATCAAGATTAATACTACTAAAGATGATTGCTAAACCGATAAATCCTGCATACTTCATGATCACTGTGAAGATTGGCCATACAACTGCCCAGTCCCACATACCTAAGTAACCACCGTTAGCCGCAAGTCCTACCATACCAGCGATAAATGCACTACCGAATACTTGGCATAAATCCTGAGATGAATGGGAATAACATAGCAGCCTTTATGCCGCCCTTATTATTTGCGTATACCGCGATTGTTGCGTTATCGAAGAATACTGGAACGAAACCTGCAATAACAATTGTTGGAGACTTCAATAATAGTAATGTGATGATAGCGATAAACTGACCCAAAGCACCGAATAAGAAACCGATAGTTACTGCATTAGGGCTACCAAATCCATATGTAGCTGCACAGTCGATACCAGGAACTGCACCCGGTAAGAATGTATTGGAAATACCCTGGAATGAGTTTGTTAATTCTGTTACGAATGTACGAACACCAAGTTGTAAGATTGCAAGATAAACAGCAAACTTGAGTGATGTATCTACTACATACATGAAGAAGCTTGCGCCTTCCTTAAGAACCTTTGTTTCAATGAAGTAATCCTTACCTAATACAGCCATGATAGCTCCAAAGAAGATCATCATTAAGATAGCTGTAGAAACCATGTTTTCATTGAAGATTGACATGAAACCAGGTAATTGGATATCTTCAATTCTCTTAGAATTCTTCTTATTACCAAATAACTTCTTGGATAAGTATGAGAAGAATGCAATACCAAACATCTGTTGGTGAGCTACACAGAAGCCACCACCATCTGTTAAGTCCTGAGAAATTTCAACTGTAAGGTTAGAACCAACTGCCCAATATAAACCAAGAATGAGTGACATAACAATTAACATTGGTGTATCACCCAACTGTGGGAAGCAGAATAGAATTAACCAGAATGCTGTAGCGGCCTGTTGCATTTGAACGTGGCCTGTTGTAAATACTGCACGTAATTTTGTAATCTTGTTAAACTTAACAAGAACTAAGTTAAAGATAAATGCAATTAACAATAGGAACATTACTTGTGAGAAAGCTACGTCCAATTCCTTCCATTGCTGATTGCACTGCATTTTGTCCGAAGTATGGATCGATAACCATCGCATCTAAGTTAAAGCGATCTTTTAATCCAACAAGAATTGGTCTGAAAGTTACTTACTAATCCACCAGAACCTACGCTTAAGATTAAGAAACCAACTGTTGCCTTAATAAAAGCCAGCTAGTGAATCGTACCAAGTCTTTTTTTCTGAAGAATGTAACCAATTAAAAACGATTAAACCAATAAAGTATGCTGGTTTGGTTAAGATATTACTTGCGAACCATACCCAAATGTCGTATAAAATGCTCATATTTCCCCCTAATTATATAATTTGTATTTTTCGATGACCTTTCTTAAGTCATCATCATTGTGAACTTCTAGTAAGTCATTTACGACCTCTTCGTTCATTAATAGTTCAGATAGCTGCATCATGTTATTTAGATGTTGATCATGATTAACAGCAGCGAGTGTAAAGAATAGTCTTGCGTCTTTTTCTCTATCATTATCGTCGAACGCAACTGGCTTCTCTACCTTCATAAAGCCAATACCAGTTTTGTATACACCCTCTGCACCTAGCGTAGAATGCGGCATTGCTACATTAGGACAAATCACGATGTATGGTCCATATTCTGTAACACATTTGATGATTGCTTCTACATAACGATTATCGATGAATCCTTGTTCGATCAACGTTTCACCACAACCTTTGATGGCATCTTGCCAAGTTGTGAATTCTTGATGGTAGCTAGTCAGATGATTATCTAGTATTTCTTGTAATAACATTTATTTTCTCCAATTATAGAATACTTGGGAATGGAACATTACGCTCCTTTGTAAAGCAGTCCTCGAATCCACGGCGATAATGGAACTTCAATAAGTCCTTATCTAATGGCCATGTATACTTACCACCCACATCCCAAATGAATGGATGGAACTTATACTTCAGTGTATCCTTCTTGAAATTATATACTAACATAATTTCTTCAGGATCTGCCTTCATATTTGTCCATACATCATGGTGTAAAGGAATAATTACCTTTGCGTTAGTTGCCTCACCCATTCTACACATATCAACAGATGTCATCTTATCTTGGCATCCTACAGGGTTTTCACCATACGCACCGAAGGCAATATCAATATTGTACTTTCTTACCGATGTCCGCATAGCAGATACTATAGTGTGAGTCACCAGTATGATATACAGTTCCTGCAGGCATCTCAATTAAGTAGTTGACTGCTTTTTGATCCATGTTTGTAGGACAAATACCTGCAATGTCTTCGCCAACTTCCGTTGTGACTAGACATGTACGGTCATAGGACTCTAATACATGAATCTTTGTATCCTTGATTGTAATGATATCCCCTGGTTTAACAACTTTACAACGCTCCTCTGGAACACCCCAGCCAATCCACTTTTTCACACACTCTAATGGACCAATAAATGGCACATCATCTGCGCAGTTCTTTAATACAGCTGCCGCAAAGAATGGGTCGATATGATCGTTGTGATAATGAGTTGCTAATACTGCATCACACTTTGTTACACCGAATGGATCATAAACAATTGGTGCTGCACGCAGATTAGGTTGTAGATTTTCAACGCCCATCATATTTCTCATTTGATGGTATGGGGCCATGGATGATACTTTTTGTGTTCTCTTTCCATTACCAAACCATAAGTCGATTGCGATGTTTGTATCGTTTTCTGTCTTAAACCATACACCTACACATCCCAACCACCACATTGAAAATGTACCAGGTTCAACAACTGTGTTGTCAATCTCTTCATTTAGCCATGTTCCCCATTCTGGGAAAGCACCTAAAATCCAAGATTCCCTTGTAATTTCATTTACTTTTGGCATGATAACCTCCTTTGTGATGGTTTTTATCATACCAACTCATTTTTTTGATTATCAAAGAATTATATGTTCATTTATCTATTTTTACGACTTATTTGATTATATTTAATCATTTTTATATATTTGTATAATACTATTTATTTAAAGAAATATATAATTTTATATGATTATTCATTCATTAAATGCTATAATCATTTTTAAAGATGGAGAACAGAATATGAAAGTAGATTATAAGATTGTTCAACAACGTCGTGACGATATTATGATGATCATTCAAAAAAATTAGGTAACGTTACAGTCAAAGCAGTTAATGAATGACTTCAACGTTTCCGAGATTACAATACGTCGTGACTTACAATACTGGGAAGACCGTGGTGCCATTATCCGCTACCATGGAGGCGCAAAGATTGTACAGCACATGGTAAATCATGATAATAGTGACTTTACCAATGAGCGCTACAAGCACGCAATCGCAAAGAAAGCAGCTAGCTACATTGAAGATGGCGATACAGTATTTATGAATACTAGTTCTACTGCCCTACTTATCCCGCAGTATATTATGAATAAACGATGTACGATTATAACAAATAACGCAAAAATGGTATTAGTAAAGCATAGTCCTTTAATTAGTATTGTATTAACTGGTGGAGAGTTGCGCTATCCAAAGGAAGCGATGGTTGGTGACTTTTGCATTAAACAACTTACATAAGATTCGTGCTAATAAGTGTTTCTTAGGTTGTAGTGGTATGAGTAGTGCTAGCGGTATTACAACTGCAATCTTCTCTGAAACTGCGATTAACGAGACTATGGTCAGAAATACTCTTGGAAGTATCTTTATCGTATGTGACTATACAAAGATTGGTCAGACACATAACTATATATCTGCAAATGTTAATAAGCTAAATTACTTGATTACTGATATTAACGCAGCTGATGAAGAACTATCCAAGATTCAAGACGCGAACCCTAAGATTATCATTCATAAAGTTGAGCCTCTTAGCTCAGCCGCAATCAATCAAGAATAAAGAAAAAAATATTTGAGTAAAACTCAAATATTTTTTTATTCTAGCGTATTTTATGTACACCCTCGCCTATATAGTACTTATAGACAAGCAAGGAGGGATTTACCCATGAAAGAAGCTTATATTACAGTTACAGGAACACACTTCCGCTACGGTACAGAAATGGTTGAAAAAGGAGATATTCTTTATCTCAAGAAAGATACAAATAACGAATATGATAACGAATCCATCCAGGTAAATCACATCCCTTTTGGTAAGATCGGTTATGTCGCAAATAGCGTTCGAAACTGTGATTGGAGAATGCATGAGTGCTGGTAGACTCTATGACAAAATTGGACAAACTGCGGAAGCAGTCGTAACCTTCAAATCACAGGATTATATTATTTGTAAAGTTGTTTTAGATCCTTCTTTTTCTGAAGTCCAAGTTTACCAGCAGAATGCATGTAACGAAAAATAGCCTTACGGCTATTTTTTTATATCTTTCGATAATACGAAACCCAATGATTAATCCAATCACAGAGAAGATTACCCACGCAAATCCAATCTCATACATTGGTAATTTCTGATATAGACTTAACTAAAGACCATCCGTAAATGCAGTATGCAAGAATGTGTAGGATGGTTTAGAGAATGTATCCATAAACGCTGCGATAATTGTTGCGATGATTGTTGATTGATAGATAATCTTATTTCTCCCTACAAAAGCTACCAACTAACAATAAGAAGATAAATACGATTGTAATTGGATATAGGAATAGTAATGCAGGTAGTGAATACTTAAGAATACGATCTAATCCAAAGTTGGATAAAAGGAATGAAACGAGTGTAAACCCAATTGCATAAATGCGATAGGATACCGTCTTTGGGAATACCTCAACAAATGTTTCAGCACAAGAAGTAACTAGACCAATCGCTGTCTTTAAACATGCAAAGATCATGATTCCTGCAAGTAATACATTACCCACAGCACCATAATAATGTTTTGCTAGGAGTGCTAAGGCAACACCACCATTTTCACTAGTACCTTGTAATAGTGCAGATTGAGCACCTAAGATTGTTAATCCAAAATAGATTACTGCCATTAGCGCAACTGCTATCACACCGCTTTTAAGTGTAATCTTTGCGATTTCTTTTGCGTCCTTGATTTTGGAACTCTTTAATTGCGTTAATTAGAACAATCGCAAATGCAAGAGATGCTAAGGCATCCATCGTATTGTAGCCTTCTAAAAGACCTGTAAAGAATGGTTGAGATACATATCCACCGGTTGGTTGCACTTCAGCAAAAGAACCAATCGGTTTAATAACTGCCATCACTAATAAGCAGAATAATAATACTAAGAAGATAGAGTTAATATATTTTCCAATCCAAGTCATAATCTTCGATGGACGCAAAGAGAATAATAATACCAGCGCAAAGAAGATTAATGTATAGATAAATAATCCAAGTTGTGTTTGATCAGCAGAAATAAATGGTGTAATACCAGTGGTAAAACTTACTGTCGCTGTTCTTGGAATCGCAAATAATGGACCAATACTCAAAGTAGAGGATAACTGTAAAGAAGTAACTAAACCATGTAGCTACCTTTCTTTGAGGCATCAAAGAGTCCTTTCACTCTTTGAAATACCTATTGCCGCGATTCCTAAAAAGTGGTAATCCTACACCTGTCATACAGAAACCAATGATTGCAGGAATACTATTTGCACCAGATAACTGTCCCATATATACTGGGAAAATCAAATTACCTGCTCCAAAGAACATTCCCAAATAACATTGATCCAAGTAATAAATATTCTTTTATCGTTAATTTTTTCATAGACCTCCTTAAATAATACGTGTTGTCCATTCAGTACAATCCACAACACGAGTTGCTAAACCTTCATAGAAATCTGGCTCATGGCAAACCATTAGCACAGTCCCTTGATAATCTAATAATGCTTGTTTTAATGAATCTTTCGCATCCGCATCCAAGTGGTTTGTAGGTTCGTCTAATACGAGTATATTCGCATCACGATTCATTAACTTACAAAGTCTGACCTTTGCCTGCTCACCACCGGAAAGTACTTGAATACGACTTTCAATATGCTTTGTTGTTAAACCACACTTTGCAAGTGCTGCACGACACTCATATTGTGTCCATGCTGGGAATGTATCCCAAATTTCCTGCAAGCATGTTTTATCATTATCACCGAATACTTCTTGTTCAAAGTATCCAATCTCTAAGTATTGGTCTTTTTCAATCTCACCAGATAATGGTGGAATGATACCTAATAAACTCTTTAGAAGTGTTGTCTTACCAATACCATTTGCACCACTGAGAATCACCTTCTCTTTTCTTTCCACAAGAAAATCAAGCGGTTTGGAAAGTGGTGTATCATAACCAATCACAAGTTGTTTTGTCTCAAAGATGACTCGACCTGGTGTACGTGCTGTACGGAATGAGAATTCTGGCTTTGGCTTTTCAATGGTCTTTTCAATCATCTCCATCTTATCCAGTTTCTTCTGTCGAGACATCGCCATATTACGTGTAGAGACTCGTGCTTTATTTCTAGCCACAAAGTCCTTTAACTCCGCAATTTCTTTCTGTTGGCGATTATAGGCAGCTTCTTTTTGTGCCTTGCGGACTTCGTAGACTTCCATAAACTTATCATAGTCACCTACATATCTTGTAAGTGTACTATTATCCATGTGATAGATAATATTGACGACACTATTTAAGAATGGAATATCATGTGATATTAAAATAAACGCATTCTCATATTCTTGTAAGTACTTCTGTAGCCATGTGATATGTTCTACATCGAGATAGTTTGTAGGTTCATCTAGGAGTAAGATATCTGGCTTTTGTAGTAAGAGTTTGGCTAGTAAGACCTTTGTACGTTGTCCGCCTGATAAATCCACAACATCTCTATCCAAGCCTAAATCATATAGACCTAAATGCCCGTGATACTTCATCAATCTTTGCATCAATCATATAGAAATCATGTGCGTTGAGTACATCAGCCAATGAACCTGCTTCACTCATCATTTCATCCATCTGTGCTTCACTGATAGAATCATCTGCCATATCCATATAGAGTTGGTTCATACGACTTTCCATTTCAAAAAGTTCATCGAATGCAGTCTGTAAGACCATACGTATCGTACTACCCTTTGTTAAGATAGCTGTCTGATCCATATAGCCTGTAATGACATGTTTAGCCCATTCCACTTTACCTTCTTCCGGAATGAGTTGCCCTGTCACAATTTTCATGAACGTTGATTTACCTTCACCATTTGCACCAATCAAACCAATATGTTCACCTTTTAGAAGACGAAAAGACACGTCGTCAAAGATGACACGGTCTCCAAAACTATGTGATAAATGTTCAACGTTTAATATACTCATGAATACCTCTTTACTTTAAAATGTTAAAACTTTTCCCCAGTGATGTTTCATTGCGAGTTTCATTGCAATATACCCAATGATGATTCCTGCTGGAATATCAATGAAATAATGTTGTTTACATAAAACTGTACTTGCAAAAATTAATACGCAGAATACTGCGGAGAAGATACGATAGGACTTTGCATACTCAGAGCGTTTTGCGACACCCATATAACAACAAGTACTAATCAAACAATGGTAACTTGGCGCTAGGTTTGTACCATAGCGACCACCATCCATATTGTAAATCCACTGTAGTGCTTGATTTAGCACACCAGGATTATCATTGAGAAGGTTCTCCGCAACACGGTCCATACGTGTAGGATAGACTGTAAATACAATCGCACCAATCAAGTATGCAACAAACATTCCAACTAAGAAATCTTTAAAATGTTCCTTCGTACCATCTTTCGCAACAGCCATTGGACCATAAATCCAGAATAGATAAGATAGGATATACACCGTAATGAATGGAAGATATAGTGGAATCAAATCATCTAACCATGCAATCTTCGTTGTATGCCACCCTATCCCTAAGGCAAGACTAATATCATTTGCCCATAGATACATATATCTCTGCAAAATAAACATGCCGATACCAGCGATGTATCCATATACCGGAATCTTGAAAAATCTCTTATTCAAACAGTCTTTTAACCATTTCATAATCATCCTCTTTCACATCGCTTATTATATCGTAGTCAATGTAATTCTCCTATCGTTATCATCAAAAAAGGAGGTAAATTACCTCCTATGCTTGCGTAAGGATGTAGCGATATAATAATTCAACTGTATCAACGACATCTCGTACATCGACTACTTCATAGCTATGTACATAACGCATTGGAATCTGAACACCACCAGCGATGATACCACCGTTTAATGTCTGCATAAAGCTAGCATCTGTCGCACCAGCCGCATACGCTTCAATTGCATATGGAATCTGGTTGTCCTTCGCAACTTTCTTTAAATCGCGAACAAGCTGTGGATGTGCAATCAAACCACCAATACAAGTTGAAAGTTTATCCATCACCTTGATAGATGTTCCCTTACCTAATACGTTGATATATTCTGATTCTGGAACACCTGGAATATCTGTCGCTAGACTCATATCTAAAGCAATCGCAATATCAGGCTTGATATTTGTTGCGGCTACAATAGCACCACGAGCACCTACTTCTTCTTGGGTTGTAAATACTGCATATAAATCAGGAATATCTTCTCTACCTTGTAGTAAGCGTACAACTTCTTCCAAGATAAACACGAGTGCACGATCATCTAGTGCCTTACCACCTAACTTATACTTACCTAGTTCAATAACAGGATAATCGATAGAAACCGCATTACCCTCTTCAATACCAAGGTCTAATACCTCTTGGCGAGATTCACAACCAACTTCAATAAAGAATTCATGTACGGAAGATGGCATTGTTGTACAACGATCTGGTCTTCCAGGATGAAGTGAATTAATAATACCATTGATATGCTTACCCTCATCTGTCTTGATGATGACACGCTTACCAAAGAACTGTTGAGGAGCGAATCCTCCAAGTGTATCTACCCAAATAAATCCTTTACTATCGATATGACGAATAATCAAACCAATTTCATCCATATGTGCTGCAATCAGAATCTTCTTATCACCAGTTCCCTTACGATGATAAATTAAATTACCAAGCACATCTGTAGAATGTGTGAAGTCTGAATCAGCTAAGTTTTGCTTGATGAGTTCTGCGACTTCTTCTTCAAAACCGCTAGGTCCAAATACGGATGACAATCCTTTGATACGCTCGCGGAAATTCTTTTTCAATTTGTTCACGATTAAATTCCATAAGTTTACTCACTTTCATTTTCTGCATTTAGTATGCATGCATATTGATGACCATTTCCTAGGTCTTTTTACTTCTGGTTGTTTGAGTGCACATTCCTCTTTCGCAAATGGGACATCTAGTGTGGAATACACAGCCCTTTGGTGGGTTTGATGGAGATGGAAGATCACCATCAATGAGTGAACTCTCATTCATCTCTACACCAATTGTAGGAATAGCATTTAATAATGTTTGTGTATAAGGGTGTGAAGGATGACTGAAGATATCTTCACTCGTACCTTCTTCGACAACATGTCCTAAATACATTACTAGAATACGATCTGCAATATGTTTTACTACACCTAGATCGTGAGAAATAAAGATATAAGAAATGTTTAATTCTTCTTGTAGTTGTTTTAATAGATTAATAATTTTTGCCTGGATAGAAACGTCTAACGCAGATACTGGTTCATCACAGATAACGATATCTGGTTTTAAGATAATTGCACGTGCAATTCCAATTCGTTGTCTTTGACCACCAGAGAATTCATGTGGATAGCGATTAATCCAAGTTGGATCTAGTCCAACTAGCTTCATGGTTTCTAATACCATCTCTTCTCGCTCACCACGTGTTTTCCAAGTCTTTTCAATATCAATTGGCTCCGCAATGATATCACGTACTGTCATACGTGGATTTCAAAGAAGAATATGGATCTTGGAAAATGATCTTTAACTTCTTTCTCGCTTCACGAAGTGCTTTTCCTTTTAAACTTGTAAAATCTTCTCCATTTAGGATAACTTTCCTGAAGTAGGTTCTGTTAAACGTATAATTGATTTTACTGTTGTTGATTTACCACATCCACTTTCACCAACAATCGCTAATGTCTCCTTACGATGTAGTACAAAAACTTACATCATCAACTGCTTTTACACTTTCCTTCTTTTGAAATAGTGTACCTTGTTGGTAGTATTTCTTTAGATTTTGAACTTCAAGAATGATTTCACTCATTGTGCCATCCTCCTTCATCTACCAACAAGCAACGAACATCATGATCACCATAGTGCTTGAGTGGAACTTTCTTTGTAAAACATTCGCTCTTCGCAAATGGACATCTAGGTGCAAACAAACATCCTTCTGGCAAGTTATCCAACATCGGTACTGAACCCGGGATATCTTGTAGAGAAGATTGTTGTTTATTAATTTGTGGAATTGCATTCTGTAATCCAATCGTGTACGGATGCAATGGCTTTTCAAACAACTTCTTACATGGAGCACTTTCCACAAATTGACCTGCATACATGACAACAACACGGTCAACCATCTGATAGATAACTCCCCATATCATGAGAGATAAAGATAACTGCTGTATTTGTTTCATCACGTAGCTTTCTTAATTAAACGAAGAATCTGTGCTTGAATCGTTACGTCCAAAAGCTGTTGTAGGCTCATCACAAATCAGTAGCTTTTGGATGACACACAAGAGCCATCGCAATCATAATACGCTGTCTCATACCACCAGATAATCTAGATGGAATATCATGATAAACCTTTTTCCGGTTGCGGAATACCTACATCTCGAATCGCAGCGATTGCACGCTCCTTTTAGCTCTAGCATTTGAAACTTTCTCATGTGCTTTGATAGCTTCTTCAATTTGCTTACCAACTTTCATCAATGGATTTAATGAAGTCATTGGCTCTTGGAAAATCATTGAAATTTCATTACCACGAATTTTTTGAAATTCTTTAGAGCTAAGTGTGGTCATATCCTGACCCTCATAGAAGATAGTACCAGCCGCAATCTGTGCTGGTGAATTTCAATAGATTCATAATCGCAGATGCTAGCATGGATTTACCACAACCACTTTCACCTACGACACCTACAATTTCGCCCTCTTTGATAGATAGATTTACTTTTATCGATGACTGGAAGTGGACCCTTTTCTGAATAAAGCTCTACTTCTAAGTCTTTCATCTCCAATACTGTGCTTTGGCTCATAGTTCACCTCTTGAAATACGTAATTTAGGATCTAAAGGCATCACGTAAGCCATCACCCATCATATTAAAAGGCCATTACTGTAACAATAATGCATAAACCCGGGAATAAACTGTAATACGTATTACTTCGGATAAAATCCTGTGATTCCGCAATCATGGATCCCCAGCTTGGCTTTGGTGATGGAACACCTAAACCTAAATAACTTAAACTAGCTTCCGATAAGATTGCGCTAGGAATGCCTAATGTAATCGATACAATTAACATTGGAATACAGTTTGGCAATAAGTGCTTTAAGATAATGCGTAATGTTGAACCACCATCCACCTTACATGCTTGAATGTATTCTTGACCCTTTAACTGCATCACTTGCCCACGGATGAGCTTTGCTGTACTTGCCCAACTTAATAAGCCAAGTGAGATATATAAATTTGTAATACCAGGACCTAATGCATACATCAGAGCCATCGCAAATAATAGGAATGGAAATGAGGAGAATACCTGCATTACAAATGAAATCGCATCATCTGTTTTACCACCAACATAGCCTGCGGTAACACCCATAAAGTAACCGATAATTGTCGCAATCAATTGCGAAATAATTCCAACAGATAGCGAAACGCGACAACCATACACACAGCGCGTAAAAATATCTCTACCATATTGGTCTGTACCCCACCAGTGCTTTAGACTTGGTGATAATAAACGCTCTGATAACACCTGCTTTTTCAGGATCGTAACTAGTGATCAGTGGAGCGATAAAAGCAAATAATAATTAAACTGATTAGAATAAGTGCTGATACAACAGCCACTTTGTTTTTTTACAGAAAACGTTGGAAGGATTCACTATAGAAATTTTTCTTTTTCATTAGTTAACCTCCTTCGTTAAACGTATGTTTGGATTTACGACTGCATATAATATATCTACTACAAAGTAAACTAATACACATATCGCTGCTACGTAGATAACTCCACCCTGTACAAGTGGAATATCACGACGATTAATCGCATCGATTAACAACTTACCAATACCCGGTATATTAAATACATTCTCGGTAATCATCGATCCTGTTAACAGCAATCCAAAAGTCATTTCCAAGAATTGTCATAATTGGAATCAATGCATTTCTGAATGCATGGAAGAAGATGATTCTTGGATAACTAATACCCTTTGCAAATGCTGTACGGATATAATCCTGTTTCATCACTTCTAACATCGATGTACGTGTAACACGTGCGATCGATGCGGCAGATCGAATGCCTAGCGAAAAGGACGGTAACACCCACCATACCGCAGATTTTACGCCTGATACTGGAAACCAGCCAAGTTTCAAACCTACAAAAATCTGTAAGATAATCGCTATCCAAAAATGATGGCGCTGAAATACCGAAAATAGAAAGCGACATCAAGATACGATCAATAATACGATTGTGGTATACCGCTGCTAATACACCAAATAATAATCCGATTACGATTGCGATAATGTATGCCGCAATCGCCATCACAAATGTATATTTAAATGCCTGTAAGATTAAAGTTAATACTGCTTTACGTTGGAAGTAGCTAGTACCCTAGATTTCCTGTTACCAAGCCTTGTAACCAACGCAAATATTGGAGTGGCAAAGGTACATCTAGACCTAGTTGGTGTCTAGCAGTTTCAATCGCGTCTTTACTTGCGAATTCGCCTAGCATTGCGGCTACGACATCCCCTGGAATTACATTCAATACGATAAATGTAAGTAAGGAAATCGCAAAGATAATCATCACTGCCAACACTGCTCTTTTTAATATATATTTACCCATGCCTATATCCTTTCATCAATAACAGAAATACAGTCTGTGTATGTAACCACACACAGACTGCTATCCTAATGTTTGTTACTTTTGTTCTTTAGCTGCTGCTTGTGCATCAACGTCTACATTCCAGAAGTGGTAGATTAAGTTACCTACTGTGAAGTTCTTAACGTATGACTTCGCAATGAATTGGCTCTGTGGATAGTATAGAGGTATGCATGCATAGTCATCGAATGTAAGAATCTTGTCTGCTTCTTTGTATAATTCTGCACGTTCTTTTTCATCTGTTGAAGCTCTACCCTTATCTAACGCTGCATCATATGCTGGGTTGTCATAGAACACACCACGGTTTACAGAGTTCTTTGAGTAGAAGTAGTTGTACATTTGGAAGTCACCATCTGGGTATAATGCATTCCAAGTCATGCCTGTTAATGCAAGGTTACCTGCAGCACGATCAGAGTTCCAAGTAGCGTTATCAACGATATTTAATGTTAGCTGGATACCTACTTCAGCTAAGTAACCTTGTAATGCATCAAATACTGTCTTATCAGCTTCACGAATTTCAGCTGTGAGTGAGATACCATTGCTATAGCCTGCTTCTGCTAATAACTTCTTAGCAGCTTCAGGATTGTATTCTAATACCTTTCTTGAATCATCATGACCAGGAATCTGGTTGTTCAAGAATGAAGTTGCAGGAATACCTGCACCAGCGAGAATTGTCTTAACTAATTCTTCACGGTTGATAGCAAGTGAAATAGCCTTACGTACATTTACATCAGAGATATATTCACTCTTAAGATTTAATGAGATAAATGATGTTCCTAATGGATGGTATGACTGAATTTCATCACCATGAGAAGACTGATACTGTTCTAATAAACTTGCTGGTAAATCAGCTAAGTCGATATCACCATTTTCATAAGCGATTAACTTTGTCTGTGCATCATCGTAGTAAAGGAAATGTAATTCATCAAGATTTACATCACCACCGTGATAGTTCTCATTCTTAACAAGTACTACTTCAGTTGTGTCATCGTTTGATTGAATCTTATATGGACCTGTACCGATGAGGTTAGTACCTGTACCCCAAGCAGCACCTGCTTCCTTTTGTTGCCTTTTCAGGGAAGATATTTGCATAAGAAGTTCCTAAGTTCTTAACGAATGGAGCGAATGCATAATCAAGTGTAATGTTGAAGTGGTAATCATCAACAATTTCAAATCCGGAAAGCTCTGTAGCATTTCCTGCAAGCATGTCCTTCGCACCTGCAATCATTGAGAAGTATGTTGTTGACTTAGCACCTGTAGCAGGTGTAAACATACGTTCAAATGTGTACTTAACATCTGATGAATGTAACTCTGTACCATCTGTGAAGTAAACACCCTTCTTTAATGTAAAGGAATATACTTTACCATCCTCAGATACCTTTGGGAAATCTTCAATTAATACTGGTTCTTCTTCGTTATTGTCATTGAAACGTAAGAGTGACTCTGTTACTTCATCAGCAATTGAAGCTGCACCAGAAGATGTACTAATCTGCATGTCTAAGCCTGTACCTGCATTTGCTTGACCGAAGCGTAATACCTTCTTCTCTGTTGTTGTCTCAGCTGTTGAGCTAGACTTTCCTGCGCTGCATCCTGCAAGCAAGGAAATTGTTGTTGCAATTACTGCAAACTTTTTAATAAATGTATTCATCTTTTCCTCCCGTACCTTTATCGTGTTGGCGTAAAGTACTATACAAAAAATCCCGTCATCACAATATACAATCGTATACTGCAAGGACGGGATATATCATCACGTGTTACCACCTTGTTTTATTACTTCATCACTGAAGTAACCTCATCGAGTACCAACATACTCTAATCCTATAACGGGAATACCCGGTCATGCCTACTTATCGACACAACAGCTCCAAGACCATATTCATTACTTGTTAACTTATCCGCTTTCACCTATCCGGACTCTCTAAGAAGTGTTAAAGCAATTACTTTTTCTCTTCACAGCTTTTGTATGTTCTACACTTTAAAGCATATATTTTAATCTGTCAAATAAAATAATTTTCATTTACTAAAATTTTCTTTCATTTATATAATATAGTTGTAAAATATCAACATAAAAATACGTATTTTATTGACTATATATACAATAAGCAAGTATTTCAACTTTCCTAGAAATACTTGCTTATTTGTTTAGATTTTACTCAAGATTTTTTTCTTATCTTGCAAACTTTTTTTCTTTTCAATCATTGTAATGATTGCTGCCATGAGTGAGATTACAAAGATACTTGCATATGCCATCGGATTAACGTGGTCTGCTGTCTTTGGTGTCTCCTTGGAGTTTGTAATTGTGAAGCCTGTTTGCGCATCACCTGTGATCTTAGTCTTATATCCAGGGATTAATACTTCATCAACTGTATATACGATTTGACGTCCATTTTCATACTTATCTAGATTAGCGAATGTATGCTTCCACTGGTTAGCAGCCGTTAGTTGTACTGTATCAACCTTAACACCATCTGCGTATAAATTTACTGTAACGCTATCTGTTGCAGGTCCTACCCATACCTTAGTAACTGGGATATCTAACTTACCAGTGATCGTATTTGTGACTGTAAAGCCTGTTGTAGATGTTCCCTCAATTGCTTTTACATAACTTGGTACATCATATTCATCAACTGTATAAACAATCTCATGTCCATCTGCTGCGTACTTAGGTAGATTGCTGAATGTATGCATCCAGTTGTCTACAGCTGTAATGACTGCACTTTCAACCTCTACTCCATCTGCTAGTAACTTAATTGTTATAGAGTCTGTTGCAGGTCCTACCCAATTCTTTGTCACATCTACCGCTATCTTCTCAGTGTTTGTATTTGTGACTGTAAAGCCTGTAGCTACATCTCCTGAAATTGCGGAGTCATAGTTGGCTACTGGTTCTTCTGTAAGTGTATAAACGATTTCTGTACCGTTATTATACTTATCAAGGTTAGCGAATACATGTACCCAGTTATTTGCAGCGTTAAGTGTTACGGAATCCTTTTCAACGCCATCTGCGTAAAGTGTTACCTTTGCAGAAGTAGCTTCTGGTCCTACCCATACCTTAGTAACTGGAATGTTTACCTTGCCAGTGATCGTATTTGTGATTGTAAAGCCGTTTGCTGCATCTCCTGTGATTGCCTTTGTGTAATCTGTAACAGGAGTCTCATCAACTGTATAAACAATCTCATGACCATCTGCGGCATACTTATCTAAGTTTGCAAATGTATGTGTCCAGTTATCTGCTGCTGTTAATGTTACAGTTTCTTTCTCTGTTCCATCTGCGAATAACTTAATTGTTACAGAAGCAGCTGGTGTTCCCACCCATGTCTTTGTAACATCTACAGCTGTCTTCTCTGTATTTGTATTTGTGACTGTAAAGCCATTTGCTGCATCTCCTGTAATGACTGAATCATAGTTAGCGATTGGCTCTTCTGTAACTGTATAAACAATCTCTGTACCGTTATTGTACTTATCTAAGTTTGTAAATGTATGTGCCCATCCATTTGCGGCATTAAGTGTTACAGAATCCTTTTCAACTCCATCTGCAAATAGAGTTACCTTAGCAGAGGAAGCTTGTGGTCCTACCCATACCTTTAGTAACTGGTATAGATACTTTGCCTGTGATTGTATTTGTAACTGTAAAGCCGGTAGTTGCTGTTCCAGAAATACCCTTTGTATAATTTGGAACGTCAACTTCATCAACTGTATATACAATCTCATGACCGTCTGTTGTATCAAACTTAGGAAGATTACTGAATGTATGTGTCCAGTTATCTGCAGCTGTTAATGTAACTGTTTCCTTCTCTGCACCATCTGCCAATAGTTTGATTGTTGCGGATGTTCCTGCATTGCCTACCCATGTCTTTGTGACTGGGATATTGATTGTTGCAGTATTTATATTCTTAATAGTAAATCCAGTAGCTGCTGTTCCAGAAATATCTTTTGTATATCCAGCAACTGGTGTTTCATCAACTGTATAGACGATCTCATGACCATCTGCTGCATACTTATCCAAGTTAGTGAATGTATGTGTCCAGTTGTCTGTTGCAGTTAACGTAACTGTTTCCTTCTCTGTACCATCTGCATATAACTTGATAGTTACAGAAGCGGCTGGTGTTCCCTAACCATGTCTTTGTAACTGGAATATCTCAGCTTACCAGTGATTGTGTTTGTTACAACAAATCCTGTAGCTGCACTTCCAGTAATAGCCTTTACGTAGTTTGCAATATCTACTTCATCAATTGTATACACAATTTCATGACCATCATTTGCATCATACTTAGGTAAATTGCTAAATGTATGTGTCCAGTTATCAGCTGCTGTTAATGTAACTGTTTCCTTCTCTGCACCATCTGCCAATAACTTAACAGTTGCAGAAGCTGCTGGTGTTCCTACCCATGCCTTTGTAACTTTAACAGATGTCTTTTCTATATTTGTGTTTGTTACTTTAAAGCCAGAAGTTGCGTCTCCCGTAACTGCTGAATCATAGTTTGTAACTGGTTCTTCTTGAACTGTATAAACAATTTCTGTACCGTTCTTGTATTTATCTAGATTTGTAAATGTATGTGCCCATCCATTTGCGGCATTTAATGTTACAGAATCCTTTTCTACACCGTCTGCGAGTAACTTGATTGTTACAGAAGGTGCTGCTGGTCCTACCCATACCTTTGTGACTGGCACAGATACCTTCGCAGTGATTGTATTTGTGATTGTAAAACCTATAGCTGCTGTTCCAGAGATTGCCTTTGTGTATCCAGCAATTGGTGTTTCATCAACTGTATAGGCGATCTCATGACCATCTGCTCCATACTTATCCAAGTTAGTAAATGTATGTGTCCAGTTTTCTGTAGCAGTTAGTGTAACTGTTTCCTTCTCTGCACCATCTGCGAGTAACTTGATTGTTACAGAAGCAGCTGGTGTTCCTACCCAAGCTTTCGTAACTTTGATAGTAGTCTTTTCTGTATTTGTATTTGTAATTGTAAAGCCTGTTGCCATATCACCACTGACTACTCCATTATAGTTAGCGATAGCATCTTCCTTTACAGTGTATTTAATTTCAGTAGTTGTTCCTGGCTTATACTTTCTCAAGTTAGTGAATGTATCTTCCCAGTTATTTGCAGCATTTAATGTAACTGTCTTACCTGTATCTACATCATCTGCATAAAGATGTACTGTAACAGCTGATCCAATTGGACCTACCCATTGTTTTGTAGCCTTAACGGAAGTTCTAATTGGTTCATCTTTGACAGTTTGAATTGCATTACTTGTAGGACTTACAACCAATGTATATTCATCGGTATTTAATTGTATAGCCAGCCGGAGCTGTCTTTTTCTTTTACTTTTATATGTTCCAGACACGAGTGGTGAAGAAGTAATTGTTCCATCTGCACCTGTTGTAAGTTCAAACTTACTTCCATCCGGTTTTGTAACTTCAAATACTGCATTCTTTAAGACAATAGAGTTATCATCCGCATCAGTTTTGATCAACTTGATCTTATTCGCCATGTTACCTGTTCCAGTTCCGCCTGAGTCCTCTGACTGATGACTACCATGTGTTGTAACATCTAAATCATCTGCAGTTAGTCTAACGTTATTTACTAGTTTTGTTCCAGGCGTATATGTTGTCTTATAAACCAAGACGAAACTGTGTACATTTACCTCACCAAGGTTGATCGTAAATGTCTTTCTGTCAGGAGCAAATAGTTAACATATTAGTTATATCAACTAGTATTCTAGGTTCATCAATCTGACCTAGTATTGCTATATCTAACTTTATATAGCTTAAAACTTCCAGGAACATATGTTTCATTCCCCATACCACCTGTGAGGTGATCTGTGATTTTAGCGTTCATTAAATGTGCTTCACGATAGTTAACACGAACATACCACTCAGCCTCATCTTCAATGACAACATTCTGACCATTTTCCCATTTAAGTGCTTTTTGTACCCATATTTTGCTAGAAGTTCATCATCACTCAACACTCTGAGGGACCTATCCATCTTTAACTGTTACGGAATAAACTTGCCCATTTACTACAATGTCATATTTGTTATTTTTATGAAACTGTTCACTTGAATATTGGAATTTAGATGCTAAGAAAATATTACCCTTAACATTCTCTCTTCCTTCAACCCAGTTTGTAAATGTAACACGATACTTTTACCACCGATATTATTATTTGACCAGGAGTTACATGTGCTTTTCGCAACGACAGTAGTCCCATCAGGTCCAGTGATATCAAAGTCTCTTTTTGTTGTATCACTTGGAAACTTCATCTTATCTGGCAATGTAATATCGAAATAGTCACCTTCTTTTCAAGTTTGTTCCATTTCCACTCGCATCCCAATCCATCGATAGATAGAATGTAGTCAGTAAAACCAAACAGGGTACTCCCTCTTGTTTATTTCTATCTAAAATTTTTAAATGACGTTACTCTGGTCAGTCACCTCTCTAGGTGTTCCAGCCGCATGAACATTAAGACCTGCCCCTTGGAATAGCATAGTGAAAATCATCACTACAGACAGAATAATTCTACTAATCATTTTTCTTTCAGCATGTTTGTTGCCTCCCCTTACAAAAATTTGATTCTATGAAGTAATGTCGATTCATCAATCAAGTTTTCCACAATAAAAGTGCTAGTTGTTTGTTTGTGCTTTTTGTTGTAAAAAATCTACATCAACACCAATCATTTTTTTCTATTTATTGATATCGACAAAATATATCCAGTGTCTATATTTCTTATATTGTATTCCTTTCAGGTTGACATAAACAAATTAAGAAACCATTAATATCCTGAGCCTTTAATCAAATTATTAAAAAAATTACATTTTTGATACTACAATTTTTGATGATCGTTAATTAACATTATGTATCTATATTATTCATAAATTTAAAAGTAAAATTACAAAAAGAACATGTATCACATTACATGTCCTTTTCGCTTATAGATGTAATACACGTTCTTTGATTTCTTGTGTTCTTCCTTGATTCCAAAACTGTGTGCCAATATAGCCACAAGTACGACGTGCTACATTCATCTTTGTTTGATCTGTATTGCCACAACATGGGCACTTCCAAATTAATTTATGGTTGTCATCTTCAATAATGCTAATTTCTCCATCAAATCCACACACTTGGCAATAGTCACTCTTTGTATTCAATTCAGCGTATGTAATTGTATTGTAGATATGCTTCATTAGCGCAAGTACTGCAGGAATGTTATTTTGCATATTAGGAACTTCTACATAGCTGATTGCTCCACCTGGAGATAACTGTTGGAATTCAGATTCTAATGTTAACTTATCGAATGCATTAATATCTTCTGCAACATGTACATGATAACTATTTGTAATATATGCACGGTCAGTAACACCTTCGATAATTCCAAAGCGTTCTTGTAGACACTTGGCAAATTTATATGTTGTAGATTCCATTGGTGTTCCATATACGGAGAAGTCAATATTTGTATCAGCCTTCCACTTGTTACAAGCATCATTCATATGCTGCATAACACGCATACCAAACTCTTTGCCCTTCTCTGTTGTATGAGAAGCACCTGTCATATAGTGAACACATTCATATAGACCACCATAACCTAATGAGATAGTGCTATATCCATTGAAACAATAATTTATCGATTACTTCACCCTTCTTTAAGCGAGCAATCGCACCATATTGCCATAAGATAGGTGCAACATCAGATGGTGTTCCAAGCAGTCTCTTATGACGAATCATGAGCGCTCTATAGCAGAGGTCTAATCGTTCATCAAATATCTTCCAGAACTCTTCTTCATTACCCTTTGAGGAACAAGCAATATCTACCAAGTTGATTGTGACAACACCTTGGTTGAATCTTCCATAGTATTTATGGCGATCACGATTATAGTTTTGCGCTTCTGCAATATTGCCTAAATCATTATCAGTAAAACGATCTGCTGTTAAGAAGGAACGACATCCCATGCATGGATATACATCCCCATTCTTTAAGTTCTTCATGACCTTAGCAGAAATGTAGTCAGGAACCATTCTCTTAGCAGTACATTCAGCCGCAAGTTTTGTTAAGTAATAATACTTGCTTCCTTCATATACATTATCTTCATCTAATGCATAGATGAGTTTAGGGAATGCCGGTGTAATATAGATACCCTTTTCGTTCTTAACACCTGTCATTCTCTGCTTGAGCATCTCTTCAATGATAAGTGCAAGGTCATCTCTTGTCTGTCCATCTTCCACTTCATCAAGATACATAAACACCGTCACAAATGGAGCTTGCCCATTTGTAGTCATCAGCGTGATGATCTGATACTGGATTGTCTGAACGCCAGTTGTGATTTCCTTACGTACACGCAATTCTGCAAGTGCATTAATTTTGTCGTTATCAACTTCAATTCCTGCAACTGCCAATTCTTCTGCAACGTTACGACGGTGCTTTTGACGTGATACTTCAACAAATGGCGCAAGATGAGATAGCGTAATTGTCTGTCCACCATATTGGTTAGAAGCTACCTGTGCAATGATCTGAGTTGCGATATTGCAAGCAGTCGCAAAGCTATGTGGCTTTTCAATTGCTGTACCTGAAATAACAGTGCCATTTTGTAACATATCCTCTAGATTAACTAAGCAGCAGTTGTACATTGGCTGTGCAAAGTAGTCTGAATCATGAAAATGAATAATACCCTTTTTCATGAGCTTCATAGATATCTTGTGGCAATAAGAAGCGCTTTGTAATATCTTTTGAAACTTCACCCGCCATGTAGTCACGTTGTGTACTGTTTACGGTTGGATTTTTATTGGAGTTTTCTTGTTTTCGCTTCTTCATTGTTTCTTTCTAAAAGTGAAAGAATCTTTTGGTCAGTTGTATTCGCCTTACGAACTAAAGCACGCTCATAACGATATGTAATATAGTTATGTGCAACTTGAAAGACCTGAGCCTTCATCAGTTCGTTTTCAACCATATCTTGAATTTCTTCAACAGATACAGATCTCTTTAGAGATTTGCACTTGTTAGAAACACGCTCTGTAATATCGCGGATAACTTCTGCTGTTGTACGGTGTGATGGATCTGTAGCTTTATTTGCCTTTGTAATCGCATTTTCAATCTTCGACATATCAAAAGCCAGTTCTTCGCCACTACGCTTAATTACGTTCATTTTGCTCCTCCATATAAAAATAGTTGCATTTCCAACTATTATTTCGTATACAAGAATAATACCTTCTCACATCATGAAAAAAACAAGCATCATTATCATGAAAATTGTATTCAAAAATCCACTAAAAATCTTACATTTTCCAAAAAGTTCAGTCTAGATGCGAACTTTTTTTAAAAGATGTAAAGATTTTCATTCTATTTTTATTTAAAATAATGATTGTTTATTTCAATCATAAAAAATCTATCCCTTTAAAAGGATAGATTGAACTAGGTTATTCCCAGCCTTGGATGAATAGTATTCTAAGTTGGTAATTTGTTGATTTGCATCAATATCACAAAGGATATAACAGAAACGATATGGTGTTTCTGAGCGATGATTTGCCGTGTAATAACTGATACGTACGAAGTAACGATATACATCTTCTGAATGGATACAAGTTGCACATCCTGCTTTCAAGTACTTCATGTCTGACAAACCTTCGAATGTAGGATTTGAACCATCAGTAATTGTAGCTGGATCTTTCATCCCTTCACGGAAAAACTGTGTTTCTGTATTTAAGTTATATGTAGAGATGATACTTGATCTTTGGTTTGCATATTCTTCTGGTGAATTCCAAACAAACGCTGTTGTCCATACTTGATCCATCAATGTAGTATCTGTGGATACACGCTTTGTGGAAGTATAAATCGTATCACTTTCCCCAAAACCATTTACATATCCCGTTGGTATCTCTGCCAATTGATTCTCTAACTCTTCTATCTCACGTATTTGAGATAGCCATTGAGAATTTTTACGATTACCCCACTCCCAACTCAGCAGGAATGTAACTACCATGATAAGCGCACACAATAAACAAGTCACAAAACTAACTAGTTTCTTCATATTAGTACCAAGCCTCCACAGAACTACCATTTACTTCTCTTCCATTTGAGTCTCCGTATTGGCTGTAATTTAGTACAAGATTTGAGAAACGATTTGTACTAGCATCGTAATATCCCTGCACCCATGCAAGCATGTTTGTTCCATCACTTAAAGTCCAAATCACTTTTTGACTTGTACCGGAGAATATAAATGATGGTGCAAAGGACCAAGTATATGAGCCATCTACCGGATACCATACTGACATGAAATTCCCATTATCACCTGCATTAATATATGTTTGCATTAGCGTCTGTAATTCCGAACTTACTGCGTCTGATTTGATCCTGCAATGCCTGTGTTTGTGCCTGTGCTATCCCATTTCCAGCATTGAACATTGTTTCTAGTTTAGAATATTCTTCTGAGGGATGTTTCTTGTTGTAAAGCTTGTGCATCTGCTATCTGTTGTGATAATTCATTGGCTCTATGAGCACGTTGAATAGAATCCTGTTCAAACTGTTGTGCAGATTGAAAAGTCCCATATGCGATATATACGGTAGCTGCTATAAATAATACTGATAGAAATGTAAATATTTTGCGCATAATCATACTCCTTCTAAGCGATTATACCATGAATAGAGGGATAAAAAAGAAAGAGGTAATTTATACCTCTTTCTAAGTATGTTTTACTTATTGTCAGCAACGATAGTATCAGCAGCTGTACGACCTGAAACGAAGATTTCAACAATCGCATTACCACCCTAAACGGTTACCACCGTGGATACCACCAGTTACTTCACCAGCTGCGTATAGACCCTTGATGATCTTACCATCTTTAGTCTAATACGTGACGCTGTGCATCAACTGTTACACCACCCATTGTATGGTGTGTAGATGGAGCTAGTATTCTAATCTTTAACTTAACGCCATCAAGCTTATAAGTATCAACGATATACTTACCGTTTTCATCCTTTTCAGCTGTACCAATTAACGCTGTCCAACCTGTCTTTGTTGGGTTTAATGTGTTTTCTGTACCTGTCATCAATGCCATGTCGTATTCCTTGATTGTATTGATAACTTCTTCTTGTGTGCATTCAAAGCCTAGTTTGCTTGAATAACTCACCTAACTGATCAACAGTTCTTGTGTACTGTCTATTTCTTTCAACATCACTTTCCCAAAGTGTTAGATCTTCATCCTTTGGTGTTCCATAAGGATATGGACCAGGAACTAATTGGTTGGAGTTTGCGATATCCATAATTGTTCCATTTGTACCATTGAAAGCTTACACCGTTTTCAAATTCAGCAAGTGATAATACGTCACGTTCACTAGTTTCGTTAACGAAAAACGCTTACCTAGTTGTAGGGTTGATATAGATTGCATAGTGTCCACCACCGAATGCAAGGTTACCATTATCTACCCATGAGATAGGCATCATCTGAGCAAAGCCCATACCTGTTGTAGCAGCACCTACTGCTTCTGCCATATCAATACCAGAACCTACCAATGAAGAACGGTTTTGTTGTACCTGTATGTGTTTGTGATATCACCATCAGCCCAGTAGTCGTTTGTTTCCATAACGCGCTTGATATCTGCAGCGTAACCACCAGTTGCAAGTACTACACCCTTCTTAGCATGAACTGTTACTGGAGTTCCATCATATTGAACACCCTTAACACCAACAACTTTTTCCATCCTTATCTGTGATAAGTTCTGTTACCTTTTAGTACGTAACATGATTTCGTTGTCTGCATGGTTAGCAACTGTTTCAAGCAGTGTCTTTCTTGTTGTTGCAAAGTATGTATTGTAAACTGTCTTACCCTTTACATTCTTTTCCATCTGGATCTGGTGTTCCATCACCATCAAGATCGCTTCCCTTGAAAGTCGTTTTCACGGTTCCATAGAGCACCTACGATGATTGGTTGAATAGAGTTATCAAAGATAGCACCCTGATCTTCTAACCAACCCTTAAGGTCTTGTCCACCCTCAACAAACTGCTTAACAAGATCATATGAACCATAAATCCATGATGTCTTTTCAGCATTTGGTCTTAATCCACCATAATATGTCTGGAAGATATGTAGAGTTTGGAGTTGAGAATAATGTGATTTCACCTTCAGCCTTACCTGCATCTAACTGTGGTTGTGCCCAGTTCAAGTAAGCCTGAATTTCACTCTTAAGTTCCTTTAATGTTCCTAAGTATTCTGCATGTACACCTGCATGTGATAATGTTTTCGATATCACCTGCTACAAATGGTGTACTGTCAAAAGTACTTGCTATCAAATTCATTTTCATTCCAGTTAAGAATTTCTTTTAATACTTTAATGTTACCAGTAGCGTTATGTACTTTATTGTATGTAACACCCTTTGTAAACACCTGTTGTTGCATCTGGATCAGCTGGATCCCATACTAAAGTAAGACTGTGCAGACTGGAACTGTCCACCAGAAGCGACTGTATTACCACCGATTTCAGAGTTAACTTCTAATACAACTACTGAGTTACCATTCTGTGCAGACTGAACTGCTGTAGCCATACCAGCACCACCAGCACCTACTACAACAACATCAGTTGTCTTTTCGATTGCTTCACCTGCAGTATGTTCTACTGTATTCTTCTTGAAGCCATCTAAATCACTAGCTTCTGCTTGCTTTTGCAGCGTCAATTAACGCATTCTTGAAAACCAACTGAAGTAAATGTTGCACCAGAAATAACATCAATACCTGCACCATTAGCTTCCTTCGCATCTGCTACTAAATAGTCAAATGCTGGTGTTCCGATATGATTTGTTTCTTTGTTATCACTATAATCAATTTCGGAAATACCATCCTTTGTAAATGTAACTGTTAAGTTAATTGGTCCATTATAACCAGTACCTGTACCAGTATATGTACCCTCCTTATACGTTACTTTTACGTTTTCTTGTTTCTTTTGCACTATCTTCTTTGTTGCCTGGTGAACATGCAACAAGTGAAATAGCCATCAAAGAACTGAGTCCTAACTTCACGTAATTCTTCATTTTTTTCCCTCCATGTGTATTTTGTTAACAAATACCTTAATCATATAGTATCTTACTTCTTATTTTTTTGCTAATGAAATATTAAAAAAACTGCCATTTTGGCAGTTTATTTTGTTATAGTTCTTTAACAACATCTTCTACATGGCTTGTAGCTTTCACTTTTTGGAAAGTTTTGATGATAATACCCGTGTTCATCAATTAAGTACGTAGAACGCTCAATCCCCATATACTTACGACCATACATAGACTTCTCTACCCAAACATCATATGCCTGAATAGTCTCTGTACTTTCGTCAGAAAGTAACGTGAATGGTAAGTCATAATTACTTTCAAACTTCTTATGAGACTTTACACTATCCTTAGAAATACCTAATACAACTGCTCCCTTTTCTTGAATCTGAGGAAGACGATCACGGAAGTTACAAGCTTCTGCTGTACAACCGGATGTATTATCCTTTGGATAAAAAAATAGAGGATTACCTTCTTTCCTTTATACTCAGAAAGTGAATGTTCTACACCATTTTGATCTGGTAATTTAAACTCCGGTGCCTTTACTCCTACATTTAACATTTTTAATATCTCCAATTCTATAATCAATGATAATACATAATAGTTTTCAAAACCTTGAATATGCCTATTAATACTGTTTTAGCAAATCCAAAATATCACTTGGCTTATGAATCATTGGATATTCTCCTATTTCAATGCCTTCATGATAAATCATCTGCACTGGATGGATACCTAAAGATTTTGCTGCTTCAAGATTTTTAACCTGATCATCAATGAAAATACATTCTTCAGGTTTAAGTCCAGATTTTTCTAATGCATCTTGAAACATCATATACAGTCCGGTTTTAATACACCCAATTCATAACTATATGTATATTGATCAACATATTCATCTAATTTGAATGCATGAATACGTCTTTCAATAAATGGCCACGTATCAGAAATAATTCCAATACGATAACCTTCATCCTTTAACGTTTTCAGTGTTTCCAAGGAACTTGGTATCAAACTCATTGTCGCAAGATTTTCCACCATATCAACTGCAAGTTTTACTGCATGTTGAAATGTACCATCTAACTTTGCTTGATCAAATAGCGTTAGATAGAAACGAGTAAATCTTTCAATCTGCTCCTGTTCGCTTTTCATTGTTGGATTTTCAATAAATGGTAAATACGCTGTGTTGTATGCATGTTGCCATACATTTTGGTCGAGTCTCGAAATTTTCTCTCGAGGAAATAGTTCATAGAATTTTTGATTCAAATTCCAATCACCGCTGCATGGTTCTAGAAGGGTCCAGCCTAAATCAAAAAATATACATTTTATCTGATTCATTATACCTACCTCTTGTTAGTACTATTATACCACTTATCAATACTAACAGAGGAATATATCTTGTAATTTTCCTTTATAAATTATTACATGCATTCAAACCAGCGATAGCGCCATCACTGGCAGCCGTCGTTAACTGACGAACACTCTTTACACGGCAATCTCCTGCAGCGTAAATACCCTTAACAGATGTACGACATTCTTCATCAGCCTTAATGAATCCATATTCATCCAATTCAACAATCTCAGAGAAGATCTGATTCATAGGAATTTGTCCAATTGCAACAAATAACGCATCAACATTTAATGTCTTTGTTTCTCCCAGTATTTTTATCTGTAACATCAATTGATTGTAATCGATCTTCGCCATTTAATTTTGTAACTGTGCTATTCATTACCTTTACAAGGTTTTCTTTACCATTAAGTTTTTACAACTTCAGCTTCATCAGCACGGAACTCATCACGACGATGAATGATATATACACGATTGCAAAAACGTGTTAAGTATTCCGCATCTTCAACTGCAACATTACCACCGCCATTTACAGCTACATCTTTTCCTCTAAAGAACATTCCATCACAAGTTGCACAATAAGATACACCCTTTCCCGTTAGTTCCTTTTCACGATCAATTCCTAGTTCTCTACGCTTCATGCCAGTCGCAATGATGATAGCCTTTGCATGATATTCATTTTTAGCAGTATAGACAATCTTTTCATCCTCACGATTTTCAATCTTTACTACACCTTCAAATGCAAAAGTTGTACCTAAGTCTTTTGCTTGGTTATATAAATCTGTCGCAAAATCAAAACCAGAAATATGTTTGATACCTGGATAGTTTTCAATATCTGCAGTATTAATAATCTGTCCACCATATGTAGACTCCTCTAGTACTAAAAGCTTTCTTCCCTGCTCTTTGTACATAAATAGCTGCTGATAAACCAGCTGTACCTGCGCCTATAATAATTACATCAATCATAATTTAACTCCTTTTATATTTTATACAACTAAACTTTATACCTATGCACAAAATAACACAAAATATATGCCCAATCTCATATATGTAAAGATTTTCATTTACTGTAAACTATTGTGTAAATTTTTACATTTCATTATCATAAATTAACTATTTTGTAATCTTTTTAAAGATAATTTCTTTCTGTTAGTTTTATTTTTCTTTATATTATCATTGAGTAGTATGATAAAAACATATCTTTTTCATAGAATATATGTTATATTCATATGTATGTTTCTTATCAGTATATTTGGAGGGATTAAGATGAAAAAGACATTAGGCACAATCGTATTAGCTGGTTTATTATTCTTAGCCGGCTGTGGTGCAAGCGCATTATCTACTAAGAGCATTTCTGAAAAGTTAACAAAGGACCCAGCAAAGGTTTCTGTTATCTATGTTGATCCAGCTTCTGGAATTCAGCGCGAAACAATTACAGACCAGAAAGATCTTATTAAAGCAATCGCCGATGAATTAAAGACACTTTCAACAAAAGTTGTTAAAGACAAAGGTTTCTTTCAACCAAAAGGATACAGCATTTCGGTGTTGAAGTAGCTGACAAGGAAGGTACATATAACGTTACTCTTTACTACAATGGCTACATGAAAGTTCAAAAGTTAGGTGAAGATGTTGTAGTTTACTCTGTAACAGAAGAGCAGATTGAAAAGTTAAATGAAATCTGGTCTGAAGCTATGTCTAAATAGCAATCGCTTTAAATCTATTTCTTATTAGAGATGATAAATTCTTATCATCTCTTTTCTTATACTCATAAAAAATGCGACTCAATCTGATGAGTCGCATCGTATATTTATTCTTGAATCATTGTTTCCTTTTGTATGAATATTGATAATCTGTTTGTGATGACTTCTGCACCCAACATACTGTGTTAAAAGACTTTGCAAGTTCATCAACTGCTTCTTGTAACTCTCCTACACGGTTTGGTTCTACGCATTCCATTGCGATAAATTCAACTGTAGTATCATCTGTGACTTCTGTACGCTTTTACCATCACGCCAGTTCCAACAACGACAGATAACACCCTCTTCATCATAGTATGCGATTTCGCCAGCCAGCGGTGGCTCTGGTTTATCTGAACCAATTGGCCAGAAGTCTTCTCCACCTTTCATAATACCTAAGTGTAAATCGCCCTTAAAAGCCTCCATATTCTCTGCCCCAATTGGGAATGCATACTTTCAATGAAATTGCATTGGTAATATCTACTGTTGGAGCGATAGAGCCAACTGGAGTTCCATGTAGTACACGCTTCAATAACGCTTCGATAGAACAACGAGCACCCTTCTTTGTAGGAAATTTAGAATATGCCTCACGCCATGTCTTTACAACTGCATTTTCAGAAATAACATCACTCGTTAAGTACTTCTTAGCGCCTTCATTTGCACTATCCAAGAGTGCTTTGATTTCTGCTGCCTTTTCATCATCCAAATGAATAGACTCTTGAACATTCTTTACAGCTAATACTGCAATACTCGCTTCTGGAAAAATCTCCCAAAATCCTTCATCAACGATAAATTTCTTCATGCATATCACCTCTATGGTATTAGTATATCACTTTAAAGTATCGATAATAATAGGGAGTACTTGCTTCTTGCGAGATACAATACCCTTTCCAAAATGATCTTTGTTGAGAAGATCACCAAAAGCTTCTGTAACGATACTAGACTTCTTTACCCTGCTGCTAGGGAAGTATGAGCCTGATCCCATAGGATCAGTAAATAGTGTTAATACTAAATCATAATGTTGTGCCTCTGCTGTTTCCTCCATGAATGCATGGAAAGTGATCTTTGATTGCAAAGTAATCATCTTTCTTACATTGTACCTGTGCAATCGCAATTCTTGTACCACTGATTCTAAACTCTTTAAAGTCATTATAGAGCAACTCTACATCTGTCTTATTCGTAATAGAATCAGAGGCATCTAACATCTCTTGGTATAAGTCGACTGCTTTTG
>BNJT01001388.1_pt1 | contig 120770 bp, 260 predicted proteins | sample 8540491 | NCBI WGS metagenome assembly BNJT01 (sample SAMD00202455, study PRJDB9452) | human saliva metagenome | host: Homo sapiens | reverse complement strand
TTTAACCAAGAACGACAAGTGTAGAATTTGATCGTGGCCGTACCACGTTACTCCACCCACCCTAATCCCAATTTCCATATATACCCTTCCCAGTCCTCACCATTATCCCAGTCACCAATTCCCTCACCTCATTTCACCTTTGTAGAAAGCCACAAACCCACTAGTACCAAGCCTTTACACCTATTTCCTCACTGTCAAAAGTCATCACTCATTTCACCAAAATTTACTCTACATTTCTCTCAATTCACCCTGTCAAAAGTTAACATCTCTCCTAAACACACCCTCAATTTCACCCTAAAGTTTACATCAAAAGTTAACTAAATCCACCCCATATTCACCTAAAAATTCACCCAATTCTATACATATACCACCCCCATAATTATACATATATTATATAATATTTTATATAAAAATTTATATATTCCACACTCAATATACACCAATCTCACTACTCCCCATTTAACTCACTCAATCCCCTAACAACTCCTCAAATCACACAAATTTACTCAATATTCTCAAACCTCTACAAACCCCTATACACCAACACTCACACCACTTTCACTATTGTAGAAGTACCACCCCATTAATACATAATGTAAAAATATATACCCAGTATAATTAAAACCTTATTATAACAATATTATACAAATTTTTATATGAGCATTTTAAAATATATATGAATTCAAAACCCAAACCCTTGATGACATACGGTCAGTGGGAAGCTAAAATATACATTTTGTTTATATAAATCCTTATATATCAATACATTACACCACCTAACCCACCAAATCCCACCCCTTAATGAAAATTGGATTTGGGCATAATAAAAAAAGCCCTAGTCACATCGACTAAAGGCTTATTGGCTATACCTTTCTTAGGTATAATCCTGTAATTTTCTCTGCTTTTGATCCACTGTAAGTATAGTTGACCCATGAAGTTTGACCGATGGAAGGAACCCTTACACAGAATTCATATCCTTTTTGGTAGACTAAACTTAATGGATTCGATTCCTTTATGAGAACCAAAAACAGTTTGAGAAGTAAACTCGACTCCATCTACTGTATATGAGATTGGCTGATACACCATTTATTACCAAACTCCCCACAGTAATAGATTTGATTCCAGTTTCCATTCACCATTAATAGGTTTTAATTTCTTGCCACTGACCGTCCACTACACCCCAGAACTCGACAACATCTTCTTTGACTTCTTCTTTACTTCTTCCCTGTTAATACTGGGTTTAGCTTCAGACCATGCTTCTACAATGTCTTGTTCTAATACGATTTCGTTTAAGCCAGCTAATTTATAACCATATCGGCTATATGATACCTCAAGTTGTACAATATCAATGATGCGGTATTTCTTGCCTTTTACATCACTTGGAATTTCCACCTTATTTAAATAGGTTTCCGCTTTTTCTCGAATGGTTACTTCTTGACCCAAGCCCAACTTACCAAATGATAGTGGATAAACTGCACCGTTTGGATCAAAGTCCACCTTAGCTAAACCATATGCTTCATACAGATCTTCTTCCAAGACCCATTCTTTTAATTCTTTCAGCATATAGGAAATGCGTGATTTACTCTTATTGACTTTATGATTACCTACGATAGTATAGGTTCTACCCTTTACAGAGTCTGGAATCTTACCGCCACTTTCGTACTTATCTGCAAAGTGAGTAATAGTTCCTTTACCTTCCTTAATTGGTTGAATATCAACCGTATAATCCGTGGTCTTGCTATTCTCTTTAGCAATATTCGGAGTGTCTACTATCTTAGGTAATTCAGTCTTTTTTACAACGACTGCACCTGTTTCTCTACCTACATAGATTGCCACTTCACCATAGGATGCTGTCTTAATTTTAGCCACGTTAGGCTCCAACCAACCCAATACATCATAGTCAAGTCCACCAAATTTACTTGGTAATAATTCACCAATTTCACTACCAACTTTATAAGGACCATTCACATTATAGACTCTCCATGAGTCTACATCTGCTGGCAATTTCACCATTTCATTACCATTGTACACTACCTTATTATCGGAAGTTGTCGTTTTAGCTTCAGTATGCTTATCTTCATTAGCACCTACTATTCTAAACCATCTAGTTGGCGAACCTGTCCAATTAGTAATTGGAGTAATTGCAATACCATTAGCAGGGTAAGTACAGTGGATAATTTGGTTAGAACTATACACGATACCTGTATGTCCATATGAACCAAGACTCTGACCTTCCACACCACTAACAAAAATATCCCCACGCTTAATTTCGTTACGTGAAATCTCCTTAAAGAGATAACCCTTCTCCTTAAATAAAGTTTCCGTATTACCTAGATAAGAGATTCTAGTTTTGAACCCTGCATACTTGAGAGCGGAATATACAGCACTAGAGCAGTCATAACTATTTGGTCCCTGTCTGTTTTCCATAGAATAGGTGACTTTTACCCACTCGCTCCTCAAACCATTTAAGCATCTTATCCAATTGTCCGCCTACGGAAGTAACAGAATCCGTTACCGTGGATTGACTTTGCAGAACTATCAAGACCTTTCTTGATCTTCAGCACTTGACCTACTTTTAATTGTATTATCGGTTAGGGTTATTTAACAACTTCAAGTCACTAACACTAAGACCACTCAACAGCAATTCGCCAAAGGTATCACCCTTTTTGGACAATATACTCACCTTCATTGGCGGTACTTGCTTCTTTCTTTTCCTCGAAAGTAGGTTGATTGATCGCTTTGTTTTCTATTGCTTCTACTAAACCTTTAGCAATTTCCTCTACCTTTTCTTGATAGAGTTTCATATCATCATCATTATCAATAAAGCAGACTTCCACTAAACGATAGTTAATATCGTTATCATATGCCACGTTGATATTATAGATATTGTTGACTTTCTTGAATCCACGGTTCTTGAAGTACTTACTCAATACACCCAATAATCGTTGATCCATTTTCATCTGCATCAAACTCGCTATGGATTAAGATTTCTGTACCATTAGCAGAACCATTGAAAGCATTAAAAGTGTAACTCTGTTACCGTGTCATACCCCACTGAATCAGATGCTAATGACCCATAGTTAAATACATCCTTCTCCTTGATATAGGAGATATTTGTACTATACTTAGACATCAAGTCTGCTAATTTTCTATTTTCCTCTGCTTCTTTTTAGACCTAGGGTTGTTATTTACCGCACCTGGATCATAACTATTTTGACCTTGACCGTGACCGCAGATGACTAAATGTTTCTTACCCAAAAACACCAACTCCCTCTGTGTGACCTTCTTTTTCGAAGGCTTCTTTATCGTATTGTACTAGATTGTATTGATTGATAATATTGATAAGTTTTGTATCATAGAGTGGATCCGTTGCATAACCTGCCAATCTAACCGCTCGACAAGCTCTAACAAAATCCCGTTCTCCTACTACTTTAGCATAACGTGTCACTCTTGCAGGGTGCTAGTAAAGAATTTCGTATGGTCTAATACACTTGCATCTAATGAGTCATATACACGGAATGGAGCCTTGATAGTAATGTAATCACCAATACTCTTATCCCATTCTTTAGTATCAAACATATCATACTTGTACTTACCAACATCTTCATCCTTATTATACTTAATACCAAAGTTATTGTTATATGGTGGTTGTGCTAACTTTGATGTACCCCAACCAGACTCCAAAGATACCTTGAGCCATGGTTAAGGAAGGAAGGATTTTGTTGTCTAACCAACCTTGGATTGCACCATTCTTGATCTTATCAATATATCCTTTTGTATCTACCAATTTCATCATCCTTTCAAGTCGTTTATAATGGACTTACGATAAAAAGTCCGTAGAAACGGACTTTACTTTAAATATCAACAATATCGGGAACAAAGCCTACGGATAAGATTTCACCGTCTTTTACTAATAGTGGTAAAGAAGAACCATTATAAACTTCTTTAAACTCTGCTAAATGACCTTCATCTTCGTCTACCATCTTAGTAATATATTCAATACCATGCTTATCCAATTCTTTCTTCATGAATTTTGCATTGCATACATTTGTTCTTGCTAAATAACTCTAACATACTCTTTCTCCTACTTCTCAATTCTATATTCTAACTCTTCATAGTCACTAGATTCTTTTGACAACACCTTAATCAAATAATTAATTGAATTTGTCTGCTGACGCAACTCTAGTTTATATGATTTAATTAATGGTTCTAACCACTTACGCTTCTCTTCGTATTCCTTCAAGCTGATTTCCTTGCGTTGTAACTCTTTCTGCACCTTGTGTAATTCCGTTGGTACAGATAAACATAACATTGCAATTCATCCTCTCTATCCAACATATCTTGAATATCTTGCATCATAATTTTACCCTCTTAGGCACATTATGGTTGTGACTCTGCTTCCTGTTCCTCTTCCAAGATCATGGAAAGCATGATGCAGTAATTTGCCATGTCTAATAAAGTATCACGGATAGATTCATCACCCACTAGGGTTTCGATTACCTAATGCTAGACGCTTAAACCGATTGTATTTATCAGAAATGCGTGTTAGTGCGGCCACAATACCAAATTCTCGTACAGATTCGGCAAAACTATCCCCCATAATCCGTGTTTTTTTGTTCATAAACACGGTTCAATTCCTCTACGATCTCTAGATGCCTTTTTACTCTTTCTTGTAAATTCATTTTTTTACACCTCAAATTTGTCTTGGTTTGTATGATTCTGGATCGGCACACGTTCTCTCAACTCATAGTTTTTATCATCACTACGCTTATAAATCTCTACATCAGTTACCTTTTGCATAAAATCTCATGAGTGCAACCACCTTCATAAGAGATTGTAATGTGATAAATACTATCAAGCATTGCAACTTTAATTCCACTCACCACCATAGTGGCATTAACGCTTGCAAATGATGACAGGGGTGCATTTCCAACACCATAGATAATTCTACCTTTAGGGACTATTATACTCTAAAATTTTAATCTTGTCCACCGACTTACCACCTATTCCTTTCCAACTTGTCTAATGTTTAAATAAGGTACAAGAGAAACTGTGCCAGAGAATAAATTACTATTCTCAATAAAGTCTTTCATAGTGGCATGAATACCTTCTTCATCAATCACATCTACAAAAATCCTCATGAACTAAATCCATCATTCGCCCATCGACAAATGAGTCATAGTCTAAATTCTTTGGTGCAATATAAATTTGAAAGACATCAAATCTAATTCTCGCCACTAGGTAATATAGAGTTGGCACATTATCTATAATCACTTCAAATAACTGACCGTCCACAATCGACACCTTATCATCCATAATAAACTCCATATACTCTAATTTGTCCTCTTCAGAGTAGTCAATCTCTGCACATCATCTTCCACTCCTAGTTGAATCCAAGAGTGGCATTTTTGACGAATCCGCAGACATTGAGCGGTTCATAATAAGCAAAAATTAATCATCTTTTACGTTCCTCATCTTCCAAGAAAAACTTGGCTAAGTTAGTTTCTCTAATCTTATTTTCAAACTTCTTCATACTGTTATTGATCACTGACATATCACCTAATACAAAGCAAGTAATCTTTCGCCCGTGATGTCATCATGTATAACAAGTTTCCATTCATTTGGAAGGCACATTGTCTTGGAACTAAGCAAATTGCAACCTTGTACTCTGAACCTTGTGACTTATGAGCAGTGATACACCATCCATGTTGCATGGATCCATTTGTAATGTCATCGTTGTCAATCTTAATCTTGTTACCTTCAATTTCAAAAATGGAATATGTGTCAAAGACCTCTTTTAAGACCATGCTTTCACCGTTGGCAATGTAATACTCCACATCACCTTTGCTAGTAACTTTCTTAACTGTACGGTTTTGCACGTTCATAATCAAGTCACCAACACGATATTCAATCAAATCATCACCTGTATTGACCTCTAAGTAATCTTGACCGTTCTTAGGATTCAATGCCTCTTGAATGACCTTATTAATAGCCATTGTACCGTTAATACCCTTGTTTGTAGGGGTTAATAGTACCAAATCGTTCACTTTATAGTCTTTTTTGAGCAATTCTAGGTAAGTTTCGACTGCTTTATCGCAATATTCCTCTTTATAACCCAATTTTGTGTTGAAAACACAGTTATTTTCAAAGACTTTGCGTCCATTAAAAGGTACTTGAAAGGAACTTTTCACCCTTGCGAATCTTAGTGATAATGTCTAAAAATACCACCCTCACTTTGACGAAAGACCTTAGAAAACCGTGAAACATGGATGTCACTTGAAATTTTAGTAGAATCATATAGGAAATTACCATATGAAACTGACGGAATTTGTGCATCATCACCCACAAAAATGAATTTTTGTTTTCAAGTGGCAGTGTGGTTAACAGGTTGTATGCTAGTTGAGTATCAATCATGGATGACTCATCCACTAACACTACATCATAATCACCACTATCATTGCCAGTGCCCGATTTTCATTAGGTATGAATGGATAGTAGAAGCACTGTAATTAGTGTACTCTTCCAACTTCTTACGTGCCCGACCTGTTGGTGCAAGCAATAGACATTTCAAATTATTCAAATGTACATACTCCAACAATACTTTTTGTGACATAGACTTACCTGTACCACCATTGGCAACTAAGAAGTGCAGTGAAGAATCGTGAATTTCACGGAAAAATTGCTGTTGTTCATCACTTAAACTGATGTTTGTCTTGGCTTCAAAGTTTTTGAATAGTCTGCTCCAATCTTCCTCTGGTAAGTTAGGTTTTAACTTACTTTTTCTCCTTTAGAATACGATAAATCACATATTCCACTGAAAAACAGCAATATCGGTGTAATATCCATCATCTTGGATGATTTTTTACCCTTAAATTGACGAACAATACTCTTAATTTTGCTATCAATGTCACGATATTGGCTAATATTAAGTTTTTCTAACATTTCCATTACAGTTTCTTTTACAAATCTCCATGTCAGAAATGACTTCAAGACCTCTGATTTTTGACACCTAGGTTTTAACTGCTAGGCTAATCAGCTTTTTCTCTGTACAACGTGTGTTTCCGTTAGACATATTTTCGTTTAAGACATGGGCAATCCCCTGCCACAATACGGTTTTGTCATTGAGGTTGTGACTTTCGATTGATAAGTAAATTTCGTCCGCAATTTTTGAAACCTACACCATTGACTTCAGTAAATTCATAGACATTGCGTTTAAGAATTTTTCTTGATTAATTCCAAGTCATTACTATAATGTTTTTGAATCTTTTTAATTACAGTATCTGTAATCTTATAGCCATCAAAAAGTATATAGGCATTGCTGTTTTCAACTTTTTCTCTTAACCTTGCTTCGCATTTTGTCTAATACTGAATCACCGACACCCATAACATTTTCAATAATGTCACGTTGGTTGTTTACGTTGAGGATATACTCAACGATTTTCATGTCTTTGTCATAAGCCAATTCAAAGTTGATATACTGAAGTGGTGTGATACAGTACTTGAGAAATGTCCATTGGTCTTTAGGATCATCTGACAACACCATCTTGTGTAAATGACCGTTATAGGAGTATGGATATTTCTGTTTTCTTCTAAGTCTAAGAGGATTGGATTTCCCTCAACCACCAAATCATCTAAAGCGTTACCGGAAACAGTGATTGACTGATACTTTGGATTGATATTTACTTTCTTTTGTTCTTCCTTGTCGTTTACCTTGCAAGACCACACGCAATAGAAATCTTCGCTGTTTCGATTTTGCTGTTTATAAATAATCTTGTCTGGTATTACTTCAACAGTAATCATCTACATATCCTTTCTGTTTTGCAATTTCTTTGAACCGTTCTTGCTCTTCTTGATTCATACTTTTAATTATATCACTAAACCTGCCCACTTGTCAAACTGAACACATACATATTTTTCATTTCTCTTCAAAGGCACTATCCACAATTACCAAGTCCTCAACATCCTTACGACTCAAGTAAGAAGTCAACGTGGTTGTAACAGAAGCGTGATTACCATGTCTTTGCATCAGCTTCAAGTCATTATTGGTTAACCGCCCAACTTCTTCAATACTTGCTTTCTTGAATGAATGGAAAGTAATGGATCTGTCCCCAAAGTCAAAGTGTTCATTGATGGAATCCATCATACGCTGTACAGTTGAGGATGAGAAGGTGAATACTTTTGTGTCATCCGTCTTGTTGTTTAACAAGTCTTGGTATAATGTCTTGGTGATACGTTTAGTGTCGATAACATTACCCTACCAACACACACGCACTCAACACATCACCTGCTCTCTCGGTGAAATTACTCCATGTCAAATCCAACATACTTGTCTTACGGAAGGCAGTTTCATATGCCAAACGTACAAGTAATGATTGTTGCACCTTACCTTGGTCTACTAGAAACTTGATAATCGCATCCATTTCTTGAGGATTGAGTGAACCATAGGATTCTTGATCATGAACCTTCACTTTCTTAACATCAAACGCTGTTAAGTCTACATTAAGCCCATACTTATGTAGTTTTTCAAACAATTTCTTGACCGCATTCATCTTCACATTGACGGTTGTCCGTTTGTATTTTCGCAAGAGTAATTGTTGGTATTGCTCTATCTCGCATAAATTATAGCCCAAATCGTCCTCTGTGAGGTTTTCTAGCGTCTTGTGTCTAGTTGTATCGAAAAACATTTGAAGGGCTGTAAGGTACGTTTTCGTGTTTAAGGACTCATTACTAATTGAGTTCAAATAAGACATAATTTGTGGGTACACACTCTTCTTTGGTAGTGTATGTACTAACGCTAAATTACTCATACGTTTTCACCTGTACATCATGAATTCTCAATGTTTGCTTTTCTTCCTTTTGTGACCCATTTTGACAACTTCGATTAACCCTGCTTCTTTCAAATGTTTGAACATAGTTACGACATTCGTTTTACTTGCACCCCTAATACTCCATAACATCTTGGTATGACATATATCATATATACCGTTAGTTTTAGAGTTAATGGATTTAAAGAGGATGTGATAATACAAACCCACTTCCCAAGGATATAAATTCAAGTCATGAAGCATATAGTAAATCTTATCCATACTTACTTCAATTGAACTGAATGGATCATAGAATGTCCCACGATAATGTTTACCATGGTAATATCTCAACCCTGTTGCAAAACAATGGTTCTCTAATAATTGCACTACCTTTGTTTAAATTAAAGAATTGTCGCAACATATCTTTTGTGTGCACTCAAAGGAATGAATAAAATGGTTCTTAATGTTTGTTTCTAGGTAACGTTTCAGGGTCTTTTTGAATTGGTAAATCTTGATATTTAATGAGTTTGGTTAATTTTTACCTTATCTACAAAAACCACCTCTACGGAACAATTCATATGTATTTTTATATTGCTCGAATTCTTCATTTTTAATGACTTGAGAATACGCTTGTCTACACTAGTCCCTAAAATCGACAATCTCTGAATACTTGCAGGAATAGTATGCAGAGCCAATAGCAATCAAATATGGAGAAAGACCGACAATAATTGCTTTTGCACTGTAATCCTCAAGATGTTTACCATCTTTACCACGAATAATAAGGTTGAAAATATCAAATCTAACTGGAATTGGATTTGTAATGTCATTATTTAAATTGTCCATCATGTGTCTTCTCCAAGTGGTTCGTTTTTGCTCTTTTTGTTGTTCTATGTTTTTGCTGTTGCCATAAATGACATCTCCTTTTATCTTTGTATTTGAGTCCATTATACACCTAATTTCGCTTTTTGTCAATAGGAAAATGAAAATTCACCACCTTTTTAATCTCTTATAAAACCCATAATATCAATGATTATAGCAATTTTGAGAATAAAATGCAACTCTATAGCTTCATTATCATTGATTTGACGCTGTTTATAGATGTTTTGAGAATACAAAGGCTCTATATTATTGATACCCAAATCATGAGTAATCTAAAGAGTAATAATATATAATATAATTTTGTAGTAGGTTGGTGTCGTTTTTTCTATCGTCTTTGTTTTTGAACAATCTATCCTAATCCATTGCTACTCTATGTTCAACTAAAATTTTCTAAGTTTTTGTTAACAAAAATACTGGGCTGCTGCCGCTATATTATATATACTCTCCCGAGGGTATGAAGTTCTCCCGAGAGGGACTCTTTAGGTCTTTTTAAATTTCGTTCCTCAATTTAAAAGACCAAGTTTTTAGTAAACAAAAAAACTTCCCTTTCTTCACTTTCGCTTTTTCTTCCCTCTCACAAAAAGCAAATTTCTATTCTTCATCCTACTTTCTTTATTCTTTGTCAAAGGTTTCTTTTTCTATCTTTTATTTTTATTTCTTTCTTTTTCATTCTTCTTTGTAGAAGGTATGTAAAATATTTTTAAAAATATCTTAAATTTAGTACTATCTAGTTGCATCTTTTCACAAAGTGTGGTATAATATAATTGTGGTAGAAAGGTGGTTAAAAAGCTGGAATTAAAAGATTTTCGATTTTTCTAATTATGACGTAGTTAGAAATATTATATTAAACAGATCTGAATTAGAACTCAGAACAGCACAATCAAACACATTCCTTCAATATCGGTTAGAAGAAGTTGATTATGTAATTAAAGATTTAATCCAATCTCTTTATCAAAAGTTGGATCTAATTATTTTTATGTTGTGAGTTTAAACAAGAGAATTTAATGTTGCTGAATTATTTGTTTCTTGGTATGAGTTTCCAAGAAATTGGTGAAAAGAATGAACATGGCAACCAGTCAGTTTTTAATCGCCTAAGACGCATCATTATCAAAATAAATAATACATCTAGTATAGTGGAGTAAAAGGGATATGAAATTAACATTACTAAATGGTGATGTTTTTAACCTTGGAACGATTCTAGAAACCATCGAAGAGGTTGTATCAAGTCCAATGTGTGTTGAATCTATATCCAAACATGGAGTTAGAAGATAATTGGTATAATCCAAGAGTTACTTTTCTGTTAGAAGGGTTGGCTATTACCTTGTATGGTATAAAGAAGAAGAGGACTTATACAAACACGATAAAGATATTCTGTCTAAGAATAAGACTCACAAAATTAATAGCTATGACAAAGGGAATATTCCATTCTCTTCGTTATCAGCACAAGATCAAAATGAATTAGGAATTGGAGAAGTGGATTATGAGGGATGATTTGTCTGTATTACAAAAAATGCTTAGTAGATACTGATAATGTATTTGTATTAGGTCTTACTAAGTTTAGAGTACCTTTATTCTAATAAGGACTATAAAGGTGTATAACACCGCTAGACAAAACAAAGAAGATTACACAAACACAGCAAAGATGATTCATGTTTATGTGTGTGTAAATAGAATAATGCTTTAGAATTTTTGAATGAAAACTTTGAGAATATCTTTGGAGTAAAGGTGTTGGACATCTAATGACAATGAGTAGGATGGCACGTAAAGTCTATGAGTCACCCTACATCAAAAGAGTCTGGTGTAAAAAGTCAATCAACAACAGATTAACGCAGTAGTTAACGCTATGAAAGAAGTAATCTTAGATGATTTGTACGAACATGGCAAATTCTATTGGAGAGGATTGTTTACAATTTCTCTAAAGCAAAGTCATGGGTTTACACCAAACAAACTGATGAGGGTCTGAAATTTATAGACGATTACGTAAGAATGTCTGCTAAACCTTCGGGTGATGCAAAGTTGAGTTATTGATAATTCTAAAAGGGGTTAAAAAGATATAGGGTTTTAAAGGAGTGTTTTTATGTACAGTTATACAAATAGACGTGGTGAAATCGTTTATGTGAATGATGATCATATTGTAACTGCAATTAGAATCAAGATTGAATTGCAGAAGGCATCTCCATCTAACAAGTGTTCGTGGAATGTTCACAAACAACTGATGGAACAAGAGGGGTTTAATGATTCTGAAAATTCAGAAGCGTATAGATTATTTATTAAACGACAACAACACAACCGTGGTTTATTACAGTCCTCACAGAAATATATGGATTTAGTGGCTGATAAGAAACTTGAATCTCTCAAAGAGATGGTTGGTGATATGTATGTCGAAAGACGGGCATTGCAAAATGTTAACCGTGAATTAAAACAAAACTAAGCGTCAAGTTGCTGATGAATTGCTAGTAATTAGTGAGTTGAAAGATTTGGTGAAGGTTGAATTCACCACTACTCAACAAAAATTGGTGTATAGCAACCCATCCAATCACCGTGTTGCGGTTATTACACCGTCCGATTGGCACATTGGTTTGTTAACAAATGGTTTAACATTTAAAGATGCACGTAAACGTATTGATGATTACATTTCGAAAAGTGAAATACTATTGCAGAGATGTATGGAAATTGACACTATTTTTGTGGCGAACCTTGGTGATATTATTAACCATGTGTATATGCACAAGAATACTCAAGCGTATAGTTCGGAGTTTACTGTTGCAGAGCAAATTAACAATGCAGTTCGTGTAATGTATGACCTGTTAGTTGCTTTTGTCAATGGACTTCAAAGTGAATTACCTTGGTACAATCAGTGGTAATCATGGTCGTATGTCAGTGAAAGGGGAAACACTTACAGGGGATTCTGTTGAAGCTGTTGTGGATGGCTTGCTCCGTACACTGATTGATGTGTCTAAAGATAAAACTGTTAACTTGTCTTATATCAACGATGGGTACACTACTGAATACATTGACTATCAAATCTTTGGTAAGAATTTTGTCTTTGTCCATGGTGATAAAGAAACTAGAGATGGTTCTGCAATTATCAAGAAGTATAGTTCTATGTTGTCTAAACCAATTGATGTTTTAGTCAAAGGGTCATACTCATACTTTCAAAGTTGAAACTGAAAACCATGGTCGAAAGATTATTACAAGTGGATGCTTAATGGGTTCAGACGATTATGCAGAAGGCTTAGGCTATATCACAGAAGGCAGTCAATTAATGATTGTCGTGGATGAGCACCTAGGTGTTACACCAATTGAAATCGTGCTAAAATAGCAATTTTATACTTTGAAAATGAAAAACGTTTTGGATTTTTGCTTTCAAAAGTAGGTTGAATTAGTGAAGGGGTAAATATTCATTTACCAAAAACGGGAGAAAAGGGGTGAGATGATGTCAAGAAAAGACCTAAAGAAAAAACACTAAAACCACCACACCCTAAAAATGTGTTTAATCTGCGGTAAAGAAAAACAGTGAATCACTTTTACAAAGGCAAACGATTTAAAACACGTTTCCAGACGGAAGATACCACACCTGCTCATCGTGTGTGAAAGACAATACTGATGATCAGAACCTACAAAAGATTCACTCACTCTTGGCTGAATTAAATCGTCCATTCATCCGTGTTCTTTGGAAGAAGGCACTAAGTGCTAATGGAGTGACGATTGCAGAATACCTTAAAAATGGTATCGGGTAACTCACAATATGCCGATATGACTTATCAAGATGGTGACGATGTTATTCGCCTAGAGGATAAAGTAGAAGTTGTGAGTCAACACGTATACGACAAGAAGGGTTATGCAATCACCCTTACTGACGATATTAGAACAAAAGTGGCACATGAGAAACAACTTGTTTTCAGACCAAGACATCATGCGTTTAGAGCAAATGTTCGTAAACATGAGTTACGACTTCGCAATTGAAAACCACTATGGAAACACAAGCCTTGGAAAAGATTTGTGTGTTAGAGGTTGAAAGCACAGAAACGCTTGAATGAGAGGTGATGATGCTGCCTACAAACGTTTGTCTGATTCGTTGGATACGATTATAGAAATCTTCGGGCTTGCGTCCAATCGACAAGAAGAATGACGGTATTCTTAAGAAGATGGATAGTCTCAGGTGAAGTTATTGCTCATATCGAGCGTAACAATGGGTTTATTCCACCAGACAGAATTAACTATCCACCAGATGATATAGACCGTATGTTATCATACTATGTCAACTGGGCACAACAATTCAACGATGCTGAAGTATCTGTTGAAATTAATCATGATTAGCGAAGAAGTCGATGATGATAATATTAACTTTACCGTTTCATCATCTGAAAATGCTGATTACGCAGAAGTTGCTGAAGATGAAGATGAGGATGAAATCTAATGGCTCAAATTACGGATAAAGCCTTCAAGAAGCCTTTGGACACGTTTCAGAGTACTTGGTTGATATGATCTCATTCTTCCGTAAATATCCAGACTACCTGTTGGACTATGCAAAGACAGAGAGTACGATGTATGATTTAACACCCTTTCAAAGGGTTTATCTAAGAGCATTTTTCCGCTATAAAGAAAGTGGGTATCGTTGCTACACGGGGTATTTCTAAAACGTATAGTAACGTGTTAGCCCACTTTTTAAAAATACATATTATATCAAACAACAAATTAGCTTTAGCTATGCCAACTAAAGACCAATCCGCTAGGGTTGTTAAGGAGAAAAATTGATGAAATTGTCAGAGACTATCCGTTGTTGGCAAATGAAATTGATGAGAGCAATTGCTCTTACCAAAAAGATTATGTGAGATTGCATTTAAGAATGGATCGACACTTGATACTTTAACTGTCGGACAAAGTTCCCGTGGTCTACGGTGTTATGGCATCTCCATGGAAGAAATTGTTGACGAACGTATAGAATGCTAAGATTCTTAACGAAGTTATTGAACCCATCGTTGCTCAACCAAGACCAATTCAAAACTTTGGTGCTGATGTTGAAAATGAATACTCAATGACTAAAGCATATGTCACAACTGCTGGTACAAAGCAAAGTTACTGTTACGAAAAATTCGCATCATTGTTCCAAGAAATGACGCAAGGTAAGCCACTATTGTCCTAGGTACTTCCTATGAAATGGGTACTTACTTTGGAACACTTACAGAAAGTGAAGTCATTGATAAGAAGAATGATGCAACTTATAGTCCGTTGGCATTTGATAGAGAATATCGCTCTATCTTTACTGGATCCTCTGAAGGGGTCGTTAGTAAGTGCTGATGGATTATCCAAGACACGAACATTAACTAGACCGTTTACCAAAAGCAGATGATAAAGATATTAAGAATCCAAAACGTACACTATGTGCTGTATCCTATGACGTGGCGAGGCAGTGGTAAATCAAGTGCCAACTCTGCTTTGGTCGTTGTTCGGATAGAAGATAGGGGTAACGGAACTTATACGAAACAACTTGTGAACATCTTCACACAAGAGGTGTCCACTTCGAGAACCAAGCAAAATTCTTGAAACGAAAAGTTGTGGAATATAACGCAAGAATACTCTGTATTGATATTAACGGTATGGGTTGAGGGATTAGTTGACTATCTCACAAGCGAGATAGATGAGAACCCACCTTACAGTATTGTAAATAATCCAGACTATGATCGATACAAGAAACCAAACAGTATACCAATGATATTCGCAGTCAATAGCTTCGAGCAAAGAGACCAAGAACTCAAACATCATTAACCACTTCATGAGTGTAGTTGCTAAAAAAATGATGTAAAATTATTGAGTATCAGAGTCACAAGCACAGTCAATGATTAATGAAATGGATGGTCGCAAAACACGCAGAACTTTCCTTACCATTTATTCAAACTGACAGACTTGTTGATGAAATTATGAACTTAATTTATGTAAACAGTGGTAACACTGGTACAATTAAAGCAAGTATCTACCAAGATTCAAAAGGATAGATTCTCCGCTTTTGCTTATGCTTTGTATTGGATTTTCTTACAAGAAGTACAGAACAAAAAAACAAAGAAGAAAGCCTAGGGAACACGCTTGGAAAGATAGAATTAAACAGCGTAAAACCTGTTTATAAAAAGATTTACGTAAGGGGTGTATGATGGAACAATCACAAAGACAGTCACGGTTTACAGCAGAGCACTTTGCGAACACTAAAATTAACCGTGATAAAATTGTTATTTCTAATATTGATGTCAAACAAGAGAAGCGTCAAGAGAGAAATAACAACACTCACCGATACAAACAATCGGATGTCCGTAAGCACTTAAAGAATTTCACTTCCCCTAAGTCGCAAGCGGAATTAGTAAAAATTAGTGAATCCTTATACGTTCAATCTCCTCAATATAACAGATTAATCAACTATTGGTCTAACATCTTAACTTACGATTATGTTGTCGTGCCAAAAGACTTCATTGACACAGAGAATCATGATACAATCTTAGAGGACTACAAGAAGATTTCTAAATTCTTGTCCTTGGCAGATTTGAAAGTAAACCTATCTAAAATCATTAGAAAGCACTCATTTTCAGATGTTTTCTATGGCTATGTTTATGTGGGTGACAATACTTTTTATGATTCAGCAATTCCCTTATGAATTGTGTAAAAATCGTGTCGATTGAGGGATAACAGTTACAACTTCGCTATTGATGTGGAAACGCTTAGTCAAACACCGATATTTTTAGTTTATTATCCTTTAGAAATCCAAAAAAGGCTTGTGAACAGTATCTAAGACTGAAGAAGAGCGGATCGAGACAAAAGCTAGAAAAATGGTATCAAATCGACTCTAAGAATTCTATCTGTATCAAGATTAATACAGCAATTCCAGAAACGATACCACCTTTTTGCTGGTGTGTTTGATAGTATCTATGATATTAACGCTTTCAAAAGATTTAAGAAATGACAAAGCTGAATTAGAGAATTATAAGTTGTTGATTCAGAAAGTACCTGTAAGGGACAAGACAAATGAGAACAACGACTTCTTAATCGACTTACCTATGATGGACTACTTCCACGAACTCTTATCAGACATCGTTCCTTCCAATGTTGGTGTTACAACCACCCCAATGGATATTGAAACGGTTACATTTGATAAAGATAGAGTGGGTAATGATAGTGTTGCTCAAGCGACTAAAGACTTTTTGGGATTCAAGTGGTGTGTCACAGAGTTTGTTCTCTGGTGATAACAACACCACTAAAACTATTCTCAAGAGTATTGATGTTGATGAACAGTATGCTTTTAGCATCTTAGCTCAATTATCTACATGGTTAAATCACTTTATTAAAGTTAATAATGTTTCAAAATACTTCAAGGCAATTCTACCAGAAGTGACACATTTTAACCTAAAGAAATGATAGAAAATGTATCTAAGCCAAGGTCAATATGGTTATCCAGTTAAGACATACATTGCAGGATTGCTTGGTTTTGGATCCAATTGCTATGTCGGGACTATTGACAGTGGAAAACGACATCTTAGACTTGACTAACAGAATGATTCCGTTTAAATCATCTTTCAACGTAAACGGTGAAGATTTACGTGAGGATGAAGGTGGCAGACCAACTAATGAAGAAGCTGGTAAAGAAGATGCAGACGAAACAGCAAGGGCTAAAAACAAATCGTCAACTGTTATTGAGGGGTGAAAAAGTTGAATATCATTAAAAGCAGAAACAATTAGCTTTGACACTCTGTTCGTACCAGCAGAAATTTATGTTATGTACGTTGGTTACAACCGTAAGGGAATGCATATCAGCAAAGAGAGTGTTGAACGCAGTATTCATACGTTAGCTAATATACCGATTGTAGGTCAATATGATGAATACAACCAAAACTTCCTAGGACATCAAACAGCGTTGGGTGTTACTTTGGACGGTGACTTGAAGTATGAGAGGAGACCATTCCTCTTGGTCTTGTACCAGAGAGTTTCACCCATAGATGGGAAGAGTTATTCATTCGGATGGTACTGTTAGAGAGTACCTTGTAGTATCTGCCCTTATTTGGAATAGGGATTTAGATATTACCAAAGATTTATTGTTTAATAATTATGGGCAATCAATGGAAATTGCGATTGACCGTAGTATTAATAAAATGGTTATGTTGAAGTACAAGACTTCCACTTTGAAGCACTGTGTACTTGGCATTGATAAGGGGCAAGGCGGTCACGTTGAGCCAGCTTTTGAAGGTGCTAAGATTGAAGTGTTCTCACAAGAGGGTGTTTACCTCTCTAATGTCGAAAAAGATGTTAAAGAGATTTTCAACAATATACTTTAAATGAAAGGGGTATGGAATTGAATTTTAGAAGAAGCATTAGCAAAAATTCAATGTTTCCAAGGAGAAACTTTTTAGAAGTTGCACTCAATCATCAAGAGTTATCAGAAGAAGAATTATCTGCACTGTTCTCAAATGATCAAGTAGATGAAGCTGAAGCTGAAACCAAGACTGCTGAAGATGTTGCTGAAGAAGAAGCTGAAAAAGCCGAGGACGAAGCAACCGAAGAAGCGACTGAAGAAACTGAAACTGAAGATGCTCCAGAAGCTGAAACAGAAGAAGAGTCTAAAGAAGCAGAAGCGACTGAACCAGAAGCAACTGAAGAAACCGCAGAAGAAGCGGAAGAGGAAGCTAAAGAGGAAGAAGCTGAAGAACAAGCAGAAGATGAAGCAGCGACAGAAGAAACTCCAGTCGATGTTGCACAGTTTGAGTTGACAATTGCAGAACTTCAAAAATAAAAGTATTTGAATTAGAGCAAGAAAACTTACAACTGAAACAAGAGCGTCACAATCGTGACTGTCAAGAGTTTGTAGCTAAATTCACTAGCACTTACAAACTTGATGAGGTTCTGCTTGAAGAATTGAAATTTGAACAATTCTCAAATGTAGAACAGTTAGAATCGAAGCTATATGAAATCTTGGGTCGCACTCTTAAGGATTCGGCTAAAGGCACAGGCTCCAACTGAAGTTGGAAGCACCTAAAGTTGCAGTATTCAATCTTGAAGATAGAGCAACTGACAACTCACTTAGTGAATATAGTTTTGCAGAATACTTTAATTTAAAAATAAAAAAATTAGGAGGAATTTATTAATGGCTTTTTAGTAAATTTAGATAAAATCAGATCTGGTGCAGTGGGTAACCTTGAATCAGTTATCGTTTTATACTGACGAAACTTTCGTAACTCTGCACGAAGATTTTGCAAACGGTCTTTTTGGTTGAGTTAGGGTGGATATGTAGACGGTAAACGTGAAGTTCGTAAAGCATATCCAGTTAAAGACTCTGCTGCTGGTAAGGAAGTATTGCTTATTGCAACTCCAGAGTTGGACTATGACGAAAGACTTAACAAAGAACAATTTGTTAACAAGAAAGGTCAAATTGCCCGTGCATTCTACTTAGCTGAAGGCGATGTATTCCAAATCACTGTTGCACCATACTTAACTAACCCTGTTAAGGACGAAGTATTCATTGGTAAAAAAACGGTAAATACGTTAAAGCTGACTCTGCACTTGCAGTAGGTCAAATCGGTTTCTTAGTTGCAGAAGCACCTTCTAAAGCAATCTCTGCTAAAGAGGACTCTGTTGCTTTGATCGTTCAACGTGGTTAATTTTAAAGGGGGAAAATATTTAATGGAAAGAAAAGCATTAATTGACTTAAGCGTTATGTACGCAACTGGTACTCTACCAGAACAATTCCAAAAACGCTCAACAAGTCCAGAAAAAAGTTATCCGTGCTGGTATCAATGAAATTCTTGGCATGCCAGAAGATGCAACAACTATTGACAAGAAGGCTCTAAGACGCAACGCTGTTGAGTTGTTTGAATTCTTGGAAGAAGTATTAGACAAGAAGATCTATGAAGGTGACTTAGGCATCTTAGAACAATGGGTGGAAATCCGCAATGAAAAATTAGGGTGATCGAAACCAAGTTCCGTGTGCCAGACAACCAATTATTCCGTGTTGCTTCTATCTCTGACGGTAACGGTAACGTTCGTAGACAAAGACTACGTGAAGGTCAAGACTACACCATTCCAACTGAAATCTTGGCTGTAAAAATCTACGAAGAATTCCCACGTTACCACTCTGGTCGTATCGACTTCTATGAAATGATTGACCGTGTTGCTAAGTCTGTTCAACGTGATATTACTCAACGTATTCACGAAGTGTTACTCAAGACTTTCCGTGTAACTGGTGTAACCACTCCTTATGCAGCAACCATCTCTGGTGCAACTGCTGATGCTAAGGTTACTCATGTATTGGAAATGGCTAAACACATCGAAGCTAAGACTGGTCTTAAAACCAATCGTTGCAGGTTCTGCTTTTGGCATTACACGCATTGAATCCAAAAATATGTCTGACGCTCAAAAGGCGAAGCTAACCAATTAGGTTATGCAAACATCGTAACTGGTCTTAAAGCTATGGAAATTCCACCATTGCACAAAGAAGGTACTGATACTTTCGTGTTAGGTGCAGACGAATTATTCTTGATTCCAGAGTTGGATGAAAAAGATGTTCAAAGTTGTATTTGAGGGTGACTCTTACATCGAAGATCGTGCTTCTAACCGTGCTGACTTGCAAGTTGAATACCTCTTCTTGCACAAAGTGGGTGTTGGTGTAATTGCACCATCTACTTTTAGTTACCTCAAGTTTACTTAAGATTAAAAAGGTTTCCATGGGAAGGGTTAATCCCTTCCTATGGTATTAGAGAAAAGGGAGTGTTATAAAATGGCAACAAGCAAAGAGTTGAAAGAAACTTTAGTTAAAAATATGGTTATACAAAGAAAGATTTTTGTAAACCCAGAAAATGGTAAAGAGTACACATTTAAAAAATTAGAATCATTATTGAAACAAGAACAAGACAAAGAAAACCCTGTTGAGATTGAAGATGACTCATTAGATGAATTCAATCAAGAGGTTGTTAAAAAATGTCGCTGTCAAGTTTGAAGATAGTGATTTAATTCCTGTTATGAGCGGTGTTAGAGGTCGCTTTGTTCACCACTCTGGTGCAGGTAATGGTGTTTACATTTACTGAATTTGGACAAGTGCAAGATATTGTATTTAAAAGAATTGAAACACGTCTTTTAATACCAAACGTGCCTTATTGGAAGATGGTTACTTAATCATCCTTAACAAAGACTTGATCGAAAGAGTTTCGTTTAGAAGCAGTATAAACACGTTGTTACTCCTAAGAGAGTTAATGACTTGCTGAATCGTAGTGCTGACGAACTTATTAGTTTCTTATCGGGCACAACTCAAGAAGCACAATTGGCATTACTGTCAGTTGCTAAGGTTAAGTACAATACTGGCGAATTAGACAAGCGTTCTACAATTCAAGCGTTGGAAGAATTTTTGACACTTCACTAGAGGACAATTTCGGAAAAATAAAAAAACTAAAGGTGTGATGATATTGACAAAGGTTGAAGATATTTTCTCACGGTTTTTGCAGAAAAATTTCTGAATACAAATTCCTTTGTTGATATTGGTAATCCCGAAGCTGTTGCGGCTTTGGAAGGTACTCTTAATGATTACCTTACATCTGCTAGGGCTAAATTCTATCAATGTCCTAAATCTCTTTAATTTAGATGCAGAAAAGAAAAAAATATCATTTCCGATCTTGATGATTTAGAAATTGATATTCTATCCCTACTGATGTTGATTGAATATTTCTATCAAATTATGATTAGAAATGAAACTGTTGGAGCAAGCTGTTGGTGACTCTGACTTCAACATCTACTCACAGGCAAACCATATCAATCAATTGAAGGATTTGCATAAAGAACTGCGGAATTTCACAGCCCGTGAGATCGAGTCGATATACATATAGGGATCGGATTTATGCAAAAAGACTAAATAATTTTTTTCAAAAAACATTTGGTAGACAGTATCTTTAAGATACTACCGTTATTCGAGGAATCTAATGACGGTTATCAATCATATGTCGATTCTCTAATTAAAGAAACATCTGGTCTAGTGAAGTACCTAAAATTAGATAACGCAGAAATTCTATCCTTGATTGGTGTCTTGACATCATTGAAGGATGCACTACAAGAAGGCTATTCTCATAGTGAAGTCCGTAGAGAGGTATTTAAAGCTATTGGGCTTTCTAAGACGATTGCGGAAGCGGTGATTTAAATGTCATACTTAGAAAGGTATAACTGGAGAATCAAAGTTGACGGAAGCAACCTAGGTGAAGCGTTGCGAAACAACACTCACTATATGAAGAATAAGAAATTCACTGATGCCACTACTTATCGTAAGGCTAAGTGGTATCTTGGTAAAGGCACAGAAGGTGAAACAAGCGGTGATATTGACATACGTGTTGTAGAGATTGATAGAATGGGTTCTATTAGAAACATTCTATTTAAGTTAGGTGAAGGTGTCAGACTTGGGACAATCCTTGAGTTTGATAATGACCTTTGGCTTGCCTATGATACTTATGGTTCACTGCGTGATGACATTAAGATGAGGGTGTCTAAAAATCAATGACGAATTGGTTTGGAAAGATAGAAACAGGTAAGGTACATAAAGTACCTTCTATCTCTACCATTTCTGCTCTTGGGTCTAGTGCCAACTCTAATGACGGTAAATATCTTGAAAAACGCATATAACGTACATATGCCAGAAGGTAAAAATCCTAGTTTTCGTAGAGTTAACAGAGGAAACCAAGACTATTGAATTAAAAGCAACGCTTTATTATCGGGTCTAAGGTTTATAATGTTGTCTACACGGATGATGTCACTATGATAGACAAAAGACTATCACGGTGTACTTAAACTGATATTAGAAGTCGATCTAAAAATATAACAACAAAGATGATTTTTGCTAACTCAATTGCTTATAATGAGTCGTTTGAGTTGGATCAGTCATCTGCTGAAAACGGAGATAAGGAAGATAATGGGAGGCGATAATACATGGGGATGGTAAACCAATTTCCCAATGACAAGTCATTAGTACAAGCCTATACAGTTGATAGGCTTTCTACTATGATTGTATCAGTTATGGAAGCTATCGGTGATGATGAAGAGATTTTCAAGTTGCTTTATTACACGAACGATAACTCTTTAGGTGTTGATCTTTGCTAAGGATGCGAAAAGGCAAACAAGCCTTTGAGAAGAAGCAAATTTATAAACACGGTAATGCTGAACAACGTATTGAACCCTCATCCATTTTTCTCTGACGCTCCAGACATCTCATGAGTGTTTTGTGAGATGCTATTTCAAACCAAGGGAACTTAGAAGATAGTGAGTATTGGGTTAAGAGCCAAATGCACATTGACATTATCTGCTCACATGGTCTTTGGTTGACATCGGATAAGGCAAAGAAAATTAAGGTTGTAAGACCTTATGCTATCTTATCTAGAATTATGAATATCTTAAGAGATTCCGATAAAGAGAATAAACTGCCACAACCTACTGGCTATCAACACTTCACAGTGAATGAAAAAGTTTGAATGTATCAGATTATATGCCAATACTACAAGTGTAGAAGATGGCACTGAAGATTTGATGTCGATTTCATATGAATAATACGCAAAAAATTATTCGTACAAGTAGGGGCTGATATTCCTTTATCAACTAGTCCTAAAGTCAGTTTCCACCAACATACGCTAGGTGATATTCTTGACTTTGGCTATGATGTTCATAACTTATATATAGCGTCTTTAATCGAAGGTGTTGACGATATGTTGAAGGCACTTTCAGATACGGAATTCTATATGGATCTCTACGAAAATAGGGCATAAACTCACCAAGTTGGATATGATACTCATATTCTCCAAGTTGGATGACGCTTATTCTCAACTAATTCCAGACGCATTAAATCATTTTCTACGTGGCTGTAAAGTTTATTATGAAGAAGGTAGTGACCGATTACTCATAATCTTTTCAGAGGAAGATGTTATTGTATTAACTGCTGACATTATGGATGAGATTATATATCTTGTCAAGTATTGCAACAGTTTAATCAATAGTGATGGGGAGTATGATCCCTCATGACGAAAAAAACACGAGAACTTATCGAGCGTATGAAAAAGTACCGAGAGAAAGTTGAAAAATCAAAAAAATGGCAATGAGGAAAGCGGTCAACCATTGTACAACGTTATAAGTGCAATTACGGTTAGAGCAATTCCATAAATAAAATGAACATTTTAGATTTAACTATCTTTCAAATTTATGATGAATATAAACGACTGATAACTATCGATCAATACAACCAATCCTTGCAGGCTCTTATGGCAGGTGCAAGTGGTGTTGAATTGCAACAGTGGGATGTCTTAATATAATATACAAATTCGGGAGGAATTTTTTTAATGGCTAAATATGGTTTAAAAGAAGTCGCAGACGTTATCTTCTTCGATATTGCAACGGGTAAGCCTGTTCTGTTCTTCGACTCACTTAAGACTTCTAGTTTGGAAAACACAGCGGATTCTACTGCTGCAACTGGTGGTCGTGGTAACGGTCAATTGGTAGTTTGGAACTACGGTCGTAAAGCAACCTTGAAAAATGCAAGATGCTTTGCTCTCTCCAAACTCTATTGCACTCTTATCTGGTAACGATGTAAGTACTCAAGAAATCAACTTGAGCGGTCGTGAAGTTGTTACTGGTGCAACAAGTGTTAACATCACTGAAACTGCTGTTGGTGACAAGATTTCTGTATGGGAACTTAAAGACGGTGTAATCAGTCAAGAAGTTTCTGGTGCAACTGTATCTGGTAAAGCTGTATCTGGTTTGTCTGAAGGCAAACAATACATGGTATTCTATGAGTACAAAAGCACCTGCTGGTACTAAGACTATCACCTTCTCTACTGACAAATTCCTGGTACTTACCGTGTTGTAGGTGACACTGTTGTGAAATCTGCTGCAACTGGTAAAGACCACCGTGCACAATTCTTAATCAAGAAAGCACAATTGAAAGCGGCCTTCAACTTCACTATGGAAGCAGAAAAACGTTTCTACTTTCGACTTTGAACTTGAAGTGTTGCGTGACGATGCAACAACTGACCTCTACACTATCGCTATCGTAGAGTAATCAAGGAACTGAAGGGGTTTAGGATGTATGTCCTAAGCCCCTCTTTTTAATCGAATCGAAAGAGGGTCGTAGAATAATGGGTGATACTAGGAGTACAAATGGTGGAGTTTTACAGAGAAAGGAAAAAAACACCACTATCAAACTTTTGAATAATCTTATTATGTTTACCAGTGTAATGACTGGGTTAATGGAGATATTTAAACTACATATTTTTATATATGGGAAAATGAATTTCCATACACCCCTTTTCGTTGATACACACTTAGGTGATTATTCAATTTCATTCTTACTGATTGGGCTAGGATTACTTGTGCCAATTCTTTTTGTCAAAGGTAAGATTAAATTATACAAGGTGACCTTATTCTGCTTATTGTTGGTTTGGTCGTTCTTGTTCTTCTTCTTTATCTTTGTACTATTTCTTGGTAATCTTAATTTTAGTTGGATCTTAGTATTCAATGTAATCGTATTAATTTTACACGTTATGAAGAAGTGAGTGATGTCCATGTTATTAACCGCAACAGCACCATTCAACAACGTAGGAATCATGGAATTCTTACAATGGCTTGGGGTAGGTGGAGTTGCTTTTGCTGACTCTTTGGTACACACAACGTGACAAAACCCGTGAGAAAGAACTGGCATTTATGGAAAGGTTGTCTGCTGAATTGCACAAAAAAAGATGAGCAATACAAAGAATTAAGTGAAAAAATCGACAAGATGGAAACACTAAATGACGAATACAGACAAAAAACTTAGACCTTATGACAGAAAAATACTCTGTTGAAACTTGAAAAGACAAGTTGGAGCAAAGCATGGAGTTGCTGAATCCAAGAGTTAGAAAGAAAATAAAGAATTGCAACTTGAAATAGAAAAAATTAAAAGAACAATAATCGAAGCCCTACCTATCTTTTTGATAGTTAGGGGCTTTTTGTACCATTTTACTTGCAGTCTTTTCAATAAAAATGGTATAATAGTAATGTAAAAATAAATTACTGAATATAAGGAGTTATTAGAAATGGCAAAGGCTAAAAACCAACTAAAAAAGTTATTTCTTTAAATGAAGTATCACGTAAATATAAAGAGTCTAGCAAAGAGGTTGTTAAGACAATTGAGATTGACGGTGAAGAATTTACTTACACTCTCAAGACTCATCCTACATCCATTGACAAGGCTGAATTATTGAGTGATCTTCGCAGTGTAACCCTATTCCTCTACAATAATGAAGAGTATTTAGGTCTACCAGAAGCCAAACAATTAGAGTTGTATAAAGCATTCGCTTTACTGTCTGCAATCAAGGTGTTTACGGATGTAGAAATCCCAGTTGCATTTGAAGACAGAATCAATTACTTCACTATGATGGCAGATTTAGGGCATTGTACAAGAAATTGATCGATCATTCACAGATTCTGTTTCTGAAGCATTCAATGATGTACAAGCAGAAATGGAGCAATGGGTAAGAGAGGTAACTCAACAAATTCAAGACACGCAAGAAGAAATTGCAAATCTTGAATCATCAGTTAGCAGAAGCATCCACAGAATTAAAAACAACAAGAAGGTGCGGATGAGGAATAGACCTCATCCCTTTCTTATTTTAGAGGGTGGTATAATTGATTGATGGAATTTTAGAAGGAATCCGACAACGCTATGAAGCGGAATTGAACCGTGCGGCCGAAAAGGAATTAACAAGGGAAATGAAAAAGTACGGTAAAAAAGCTAGAAAAATACCATCAAGAAAGAGTGGCAAGGGTACTTAAATAGTTATAGTCCAGTAAGATATAAGCGTACTGGCAATACCTTGAGAGTATTCATTATAGTGGCAATGTTGGTGGTACACTAGCATCTGGTATGGTTACATCTGTCTCATATGGTAGTGGAGCAACTGACAGATACAGTAAAAAGCTATCGCATTCCATTTAAAGCTATTGATGAAGGTTGGAATAGCGGCTCAAGACCTTACCGCTATGCTTACTACGAAGGCTATGGATTGACTGATAGGATCATGTCAGAGTTTGAAGGTCAACTACCAAGCTATATTAATTTAACGATGAGGGTGATTTAATTTGGCATTTTTCAAATTAAAGGGCTTTACAGAGGAAGAATTTAATACACTAACTCATCCGATTACGAAAGAGTTAATTAAAGACTTTCTTAGGTCACAGGCACAATTAAGCGAACAAACGCTTAAACAGTATCGTTCAGCACTTTACATCTTTGCTAAATACCTCTACGAAAAACTTAGACAACAAACCTGTCACAGAGTTAAAGACACGGGATGCACTAAGGTATCAAAACTTTTTGATTGACTTAGGTTTAAGTGATAGTGGTATCAAGTTTAAGAAAAAGTGTTGTAAGTTCATTGTTTCTATTTATTGAAGGTTTTTGGGATGACGAGTACCCCAATGTACGAAATATCTTTACAAAAGCTGTACCAGTAATCGGAAACGAAAAGAAGAAAGAAAAATTCCACTTTACGATTGATGAAATCAGTAAGTTAAAGGAAGTCCTCACAGAGCGTGAGGAATGGGAAAAAGTTAGCATACTTATTATTTTTCATATTCGACGGGTTGCAGAAGAGAAGAAGCTAGGCAGTTGAGGACAGAAGTTGTCAACTACGATAAGTTTGTTAACAGTAAAGGGGAACAGAAAAAAACTACTACGTGACACATAGCATTAGAGCTAAGGGTCGTGGAAAAACTGGTAAGGTAAGAAAAATTCCAATTTGATGGCGAAGCGATGGAAGCTATCAAAAAAATGGATTGAAGTTAGAAAATGTTGATCGTGAGTATGTGTTTACATCCAATGTAGGGTGGAGAAGTTAATCAAGTCAACGCATCTACTTTTAATGGTTGGTGTGATTATTTCTCAACTATTATTGATAAGAAAGTGCACCCTCACTGATCAGAAGTTCACGAGCAACCAATAGTGTAGTAGAAGAGGGTAAAGATATTAAAAGCTGTCCAACAATTACTTGGGCATAATTCATCTTCCACAACAGAAATTTATGTTGTTAGAGATAGCGAGGATGATATTGACGAATTATTCTAATTAAGAAGGTAGGGGTGTATATATGGCAGGAAGTTTAGATGCCTTTCTTAAAGCCAACCCGATAAAGTTAAAGGTTGATTTAGACACTAGTGGTATTCAATCGGAACTTAAAGCATTAGATGATAAATATAAAGTTAAGGTAGGTATCGACTTATCAAGTAGTATTAAAGAGATTAACAAATCGTTAACCCAAATGCAACAACAGGTAAGTAAAGCCAAATCACTGAAAGGTAAACATTGAGTTGAAAGCCAAAGTGTCTGATTTAGCTAATCAGATTAAGGCTATTCAAAACCAAATGAACAGTGCTGCTTCGATTAAACCCGTCAAAGTAGACATTGACTTCAATGTTTCCAAATCAGCACAAAAGCTCGATCAACAACTTAACTGAAATTAAAGGGTAGTTTCAAACAACTTGAATCTCAAGTCGTAAGTACAGTTGGCAACATGGCATCCAAGACTAATGCCGAGTTGGCTAAAGTTGAGTGGGTCTGGAGTAACTTCAAGAATTACTGACACTATGAATACCATCCGCAACGATATGCAACGTGCCTTTGGTGATGGTGTAATTGATACTAAGGTGTTCAGAAATGCTGAACAGGAAATCCAACAAGTATCTGCAACCATTACTAAAGAAACAGGCGAGATGGTTCGTAGGCTCTACGCTCTCAACAAAGATACAGGTTCATTTGAACTCATCCAACAATCTGATGTGAGACAAGATTCAATCCACAACCGCAAGGATGAAGCAATCCATCCAAGGGTTGAAAGAAACTGTCCAATCATTAAACAATGGTTTGGGTGGCAACTCACAATCATTTGCTTTTATTTAATAGCTTAGGTAAAGCAGATATTGTAAAACAATCTGATGTAAATAGATTAAAAGAGTTAATCAATTCTGAAAAAAGAAGCTATTTCAGTGTCAACAAAGTTTGCTCAAGTGCAACACCAAATTGACAGTGCAATAGGTAATATAAATCTAACATCTCTGCAATGGCAAGTAAGTTTAAAGAGATGAAGGGTACGCTTTCTACGCTAGATTCTAAAGGCTTAGACAACATGAGTAGTAAGATTACTACCATGATGGCACAATATAGGCAAGAAGAACAATTGTACAAGAAGCGTCAACAAGCCTTGGAAAAATATTGCTAACCTATCTAACAAGTTGCAATTGACCGAGAAACAAATGACTCACAACCAATCTAATACAGGATTGGCACAGACAGCTAGAGATGCTTTAACTGCTGCACAAAATATGGCTCAAACTGCACGATCAGCAGGCGAGCTGAGTGCGGCCTACGAGAAGGTTAAAGTGGCATCTGCGTCTATTAAAGCAAATTGGACAATCTATCAATTTAGATGGTTTGAATAAGAAACAGGTAAATACTGTCAGTCAAATTCAAAAACACCATGAATAAATTGCGTGATATTGGTAAATGGAGTAATGAACAATACACCCGTGGATTTACTGATATTGAAAACGCATTGTCTAAAGGTGGGTCTGCGTTAGATCAAGTGTTGTCTAGATATAAACAACAACTGATTGAAGCACAAGCAGAACAGAAAAAGCTGATTGAAGGTACTACTTTAATTGGTAAGAATACTAAGGATGCAGGGTAAAGCATCACTTAAAGAAGGTATTCACGGTGCTTTAAAACGTAACGACTTAGACGCACTGAAATCTTACATTGGGCAATTAGAAAACGCAAAAGTAAAAACTTTAACCTTGACTGAAGCTATCAATGCACAAGGTCAAGCGGTCTATAAAGTTAAAGCAACCATGGATGGACATGGTAGAACTGTTGCTCAATACGGTTATGAAGTTACAAAAAAACACAAAAAACGCTATTGACTCCGCTGTTCGTAAAAACCTCATCTGGTTTTCGTAAATAACGAAAACAAAAAAACTTAGGTTTCTTCGAGCAGATGGGCATTGCAATGAAGCGTATACCAGGTTATATCCTGTCTATGGAAGGTTTCTACCGCACGATGCGTGGTATGAAAGCTATCACCACAGAATTGTTTGAAATTGACAAAGCAATGGTTGAAATCAAGCGTGTGGCGAGTGATGGTATTAACCTTGATGTACTCTTCCAAAAATCCATGGCTAGTGCCAAAGAACTTGGTGCTAATATCCATGATGTCTTAGAAGCTGTTGGTGAATTTGCAAGAACATTTGGTGATTTTAACGAAAACCAATTGAATGCAATTACCAGAACGGCAACAATGATGTCTAACGTATCTGATCTGAACTTAAAACAATCATCTGAATCTCTTGTAGGTACGATGAACGCTTTCAATATTTCAGCAGAGGACTCTGTTAGAATTGTTGACGCTCTGAACGAGGTTAAATTCAGCCTCCTGCATAGCGATATGCAGCGACAAACATAACTATATCAGTGAAACTCCAGAGATGGACAATACTGAGGAAAGACTTGGTTAAATATAATATTGACAAGGGGGTTGATATTATATTATTAAATAAATATATTCAAATAAACATCACACCCAATAGTAGAAATAAATATGAAGATCTGCTAGAATTGCTCTTAAAAATTATCAAAAAGATATGGATAAGTCAACTAGATGTATTACAATCTTCTAGAATATCTGTTGAGTGTAAAATGTAATTGTTGCAGTAAATATTTTTACTAAAAAAAGCAGTGAATATTCACAATATCAACAACACGCTATGTAGTAAAGAATGTCGCAATAAATCAATCAAAAACCCACATCCTAAAAAGAGAAAATCACAGTTTCTTGTGAGGTTTGCAATAAAGAGATTCAGATTCATGAAAGTAAGTATAAATCTCAACAATACTTCTTATGTTCCAACGACTGTTATAAAAATACATAGATCACTTTAAACATATTGTGGCGATAAAGTATATAATTATCAAAACATCCTATGTACGTGCGATATGTGCGGTTCCATATATAAATCAAGTAAGTGGGAAGTGAAGAAAAAAACATAGAAGATTTTTGCAGTCAAGAATGTTATTGGAACTACCGAAAAGAGAATTATCAATCTGAATACTATAAGCCACATCTAAAATGATTCTAGAGATGAAACAAAAATTGAAAGAATGATTAGAGAATGGTTGGAAAAATAATAATGTAAAATTCAAACAAGAATGTGGTTTCTTAAAAAGTATTTTGTTGATTTCTATTTACCAGAATACAAAAATTATTATCGAAGCAAATGGAGATTACTGGCATTGTAATCCAAAAAAATATGACATGAGATAATAATGACTCTAGTAAAAAGAAATTAAATGAACAACAAAATAAAAAAACAACCATGGGTATATGATAAAAACAGGAAAGACGAATTAGAGTCTTATGGCTATAAAGTATATGTGTGTGGGAATCGAGATATTTACAATGATTTAGACACACATATGAAAAAATATATTTAACCAAGAATCCGCAACGACTACACGTTATGCTCTTGTTGAAGAAACAAGATGAAGATATAGTCTGAACTGCATCTATAATCTAAAAAATGAAAATGCAGAGAGAAACTCAAGTGTAAAGACACTTTCAAGGAGCAGTTTCTCCGCTATATACAGTGTATATAGTCAGTAGCCCTTTAGTAAGGGAGTGAAAGTAACAGCTTGCGATAACCAATACGCTATCTCAACTGCACAGCTTGCAACAGGTTTAAGTAAAACAGGTGCTGTTGCTAAAAACCTCTGGTGTTAGTTTAGAAGAAGTATTGGGTCATATCACAACAATCGGATGCAGTTACGATGGAAACGGGTGATGTGATCGGGGAACTCACTCAAGACAATCTACTCCCGTATGACAACCCATAAGGAAGCTAAGAAAGCACTTGACAGTGTTGGCATTAGCTAACCAAGATGACTGACGAAGGCGAAAAAGCCAAGGGTGTCGGTGAAATCATGGGTGAATTGGCTGGTAAATGGCGTACACTTTCTGATGAACAAAAACAACATATCGGTGTGCAGATAGCTGGTCGTAACCATTTTGACCCGATTTTTAGCCCTAATGAACAACTGGAAAAACCGCTACTGACGCTACTAAGACAGCATTAAACTCACAAGGTTCTGCTGCCAAAGAGCAAGCAGCATATATGCAGTCCTATGAAGCTAAGTTGAATGGCATCAAGACTAGATTCACAGAGTTAGCATTAGCTATCAGTAAGCATTCTTATCAGATGGTATGACATCCTTCTTACATGGGATTGCAAACATCACAGAAGGTGTAACTAAATTCATTAGTAAAGTTGGTGTACTACCAACTATCTTTAGTGCTATTTCATTAGTGGCAGGAAAGATGATATTCAAAGAGAATTTCTTTGAAAGTGTAGCTAAAGGATTTGGCAGTCTTATTGATAATGTAGAAGGTAGAGGTAAGAAGTTTGAAGCTACTCTATCTAAAATTGGTTCTGCATTTAGTGATTTTAAATCCAAGTTTACTAGCAAGCTAAACATCAAGGTGTTGGACAAGAGTTATCCAGATGTTGCCAAGAGTAGCACTGAAGCAGGCGAAACCATCAAGAAAAATTGGTGCAAACAGTCAAGCGTCTGGTACTGCAATGTCAGCAGCATTCAAAAAGTACTGCCGCAGGGCAAAAAGCATTTGCATTAGGATTAGCTTCTATTGCATTACAAACTGTGGCATTCGCTGCTATTGGATGGGCGATTGGTGCTCTTATTGAGAAATTCACTAAAGCAAGTGCTGAAGCTGATAGACTTAAACAGAAATATGCACAACAACAAGAAACTGCTTTTAGAAGCATATAATAAAGCTGGTAATACTTTTTGGTAATTCTATTCAAAAATTCCAAGAGTTAAATAAGATTCCAGAAGCTAAGATGAACACTGAACAACTTGAAGAATACAAGAATGTTCAGAATGAAATTACTAAGGTCTTGCCTAATGCAGTTGCTTATACAGATCGATACGGTCAAAGCACACCTACGCTCTGCTCAAGCGGTACAAAAGAAGGTTGAGGTCATTCAACGACTAGCACAAGCTAGGGCTGAATCTGCGAAAACAGAATTCTTGACAAACCTTAAAAAAGAGCAAGAGGGTATTGATAAACTATCAAGAGATGTCATTGAAGCTAGAAAACTTCAAGCTGCCAATGATACAACAAACAGTAAGAGTTTTACTCAAGGATTCTTCTCAAATGACACACTTGAAAAACGATATAATGAAGGTGTGGCGAAAGAGCAAGAAGCATTAGGAGCGTTAACTAGTGCATTGCAATCTAACTCCGTGGCGATTGGTGACAATGCTGTTGCATGGTTGCAAGCTAGTGGTGCTATGGCAAATGCTTCCACAACTGCATCATCAGTTATTCAAAAACTATGCAAAAAGTTAACCAAGCTACTGTTGATACAATTGATAAGTTAGCAGATGCCGAAAATATTGATTTTGGTAAGGCTTATGTAAAAAGTCAAACAGAATTAAAAGAAAAACAGAAGCATTTGGTAAGTCTGTAACTGAACAATACGATAAATTTAAATCCTTAAACAAAGGTGCAAAAGAAGCTGTAACTAAGTCATTTGATACAATTCTTCGCTCTATGGATTTATCCAAACCGATGGATGAAATCAATACCAAGATGAATGTTGTATCTGATGCTCTGGTAAAGGTCGGCAAGAATGGTGAAGTAAACGGTAAGCAATTACAAAAATGCTTCAAGACGCTGGCTTGAGTGCTAAGGAAGCCACTGATATGGTGAATGAACTAGCAAGAGCAACGAAAATGACAAGTTGAAGCTATCTATTGAAAAATGGTGACATTGCAGACACAACCGAATCAGTTAGAGAATTGACTGATGAGTTGTTGAAAAACTGTCAACGCATTACAAATCTTCAATGGTATGCGTGATGGTGAGGGTGAAGCGGTATCTTCACGTATTGACTACATTAAATCACGTAGAAGTTAAATGCAAACTCATACCTTGCAGATGATGCGTGTCCAAGGTCAATTGGAACAATTATCTACCATTACAGGTGTGAGAAAAACAAACAATCGTTGATAATTTGGAAGATATTGGCGATGCCTTTTGGTAAAATGTCTAAAACTCTCTCAAGAAGAGATGGAAGGATTTCAACAAGCGTTCTTAGAAAAGGGTGCTAAATGGGATGAGATGACTAAAGAGGTATGTCCGAAGGTGCTAAGACCATGTTTGCTAACATGGTGCAATACGTAAAACCGTGGCGGTGTAACTGCGGCTCAAGCATTGCAATTGGCATTAAACCAAAGTGGGACAAGTATCTGAACAAGTTGAAACTGATTTAGAAAAAAGATTTACAAGTCTGAAGAAGAACCTTGGTTCTGCGTCAGAAGCAAATTCCTATCATCATGGGCAACAACAGTCCAAGGTGGGTTGAAGCAATTAGACGGTCAATTCACAACCTTAGTTGATTCTGCTGGTAAATTGAAGTTGGCTATAGTGAACGGTGAAACCTCACCATTTATCGACAACTTAAATAAACAAGTAGAAGAACTTGGTTTTAACTTACCAAACTAAATTAAACGGTGGTAATCTTGAATTAAATATCGTTGATGCTAACGGTAATGTAAGAGCAACACTTGGACAACTCAATAAAGATATTTTAGAGAGTGGTATGGCTGCTGGTTTGATGGAGAAGGCATATCGTGATGTCAAAGGTGAAATCACAAAGTGTGAACACCTTCTTGGAACAAACTGGTAATATCTTGCAAGCATCGGGTCAACAATTTGAGGGTCTATGAAGGTGGATTAAGACTTGTTGGTGAAACTGGTGCGACACAGAAATTAGCATTATCCGAATACAATGAAGAGTCTGAAAGCGTTGAAGCTTGACAATTCAAAAGTATTTCTGAAAAAAGACGGTAAGATTACAGTCACATTGACTGATGCAAATGGTAATACATTTACCCAAACAATCGGTGATCTTGAGCAAATGAAGCAAAAGATGGATGAGTTGAATGGTAAAGATGCCAAGGCAAAAGTCGATGTAGAAACCGATAAAGCTAAACAAAAAATTAGATGAAGTTAAAACTGATACATCAAAGAGTTAGACGGACAAGAAACTAAGTCAGAACACACAGTTGATGTCCATGCTAACGATGAGCAAGTACAAAAACCCAAGAAGAGATTGACAACATTGGTAAAAGATGCTAATGTTGATGTCCAAGTTAAAGCTAACATCAGATGCTATTAGTACTGCATTGACCGCACTGCAAACTGCCTTAACTCAAAGTGGTTTGCTACAAACTGCGTTAGATGCAATTAGTGAGTATCATTGATAGCATCAATACTAAGACAGAATCATGTATCATCTCTGCAAACAACACTTGATAATATTAAGAAGTCTGCTAGAAGATGCAAAAACTGCAGTGATAACATTATTACTGCAATGACATCAGAGTTTACACCAACTCTAAATTCAACATCCTTCGACAATATCAAGACTGCTGTTGAGGGTGTATCCTAGCTGTTGATACATTACAACAAAAGTTGTCTAATCTAAGTGTACCATCAGTATTACAAAAGTGCACCAACTCAAGCACCTACTGCTCCAACAACTGATTACACTGCAATGCAAACAGCACAAAAAGTCAAGCTATCTCTGCATGCTCTAGTGCTTGGAGTTCCTTTGCATCTGAATCAGTAAATACCATTAGTAATATGGCATTATCAATCAACGTAGTATGGTTGCTATGTCTGCTATGATGGTTGCTTCAGCAACGGTTGGTACTATGCTGTATCTATGGCAGCGAGCAACATGAGGGGTCAACAGTTGTAAAGTGCTGTCAACCAAATGAGCTTCCAAGTGTTGTATCTAGATTCTCTTCAATGGTTGCATCTGTTGCAAGTATTGCAAGTAGTATTGGTTATAGAGTAGCAGGTGGGGTTAACGCTTCCGCAGGTGCGGCCGCAGGTGCTATGGCATCCCTTGGCACAAGGTATGATCGATGCCTTTAATGCTAGAATCAATTCCTTCGACTTTGCAGGTGCTGCTGGTCGAATTGCTAGAATGATTGCATTGGGTGATGTATCATCTACTGTTGAAACAGATGATTTAGGCATTGGAGATTCCAATGTTGCTATTGAAGGTTTATTCAACAGTAGTCCAGAGGGTCTTGCCCTTGGATTTGCTGCTTCGGATGGTTTATCATCTGGTGGATTTGGTTCTGACTTTGGTGCTGGTACATTCCACGACCTATGTTTACAGCATCTGCTAAAGATAGCAAATTAGCTCAGTCCATATGAGCGTAAAGAGTTAGACTTAACCATTGAGAGAAGTCAACATCTCATCACAGAGCAAAAAACTGTTCTTGAGCAAATGGTTAAGAACACCGCAGAGTATCGTGATCGATTAATGATTGTTGAGAGTGTAAACAAAACTTTACTCAAGCAAGAGGAAGAAAAACTCAAGACAACATTAGATAGACAAAAATGCTATTGAATCAGAGTTACAAGGTCTGAAAAAGCGTATCTTCTCATACAGAGAAGCAGCGTGAGCAATATAATAAATTGCAACAAGAGTTTGACAATAATACCAAAGAAATTTGGAAAAACAGAACAAACTCTTGATAAACTTGCAAAGTGAAATTGCCAACAACTCACTGAAGGTTTACTCTGATTATCTAGATGAAATTAAGAATAAAGTGGAATGATGTCATTTCTGCAACTAAGCAAGCAATTGACGCATTAGACTTTGACTTAGACAAACTAGATACAGAAGATGATCCAGACGTAGTTAAGAAGATGATTCTTCAAACTCGATTAAGAGAACAGACGATGGTTCTTGAGAAAACATATCTCAACCAGTTAGTTGCACAACAAAACGAATATTCAAGAGCGGTGGCTAACCATCTGACAAGCGATGAACAACTCAAGAAGATGAAAGAAGAACTCATCAAGACTGATGAAAACTATAAAAAGAAGTCATCAAGGGCTTGAAACTTGAGAAGGAAATCCGTAAAGAGCGTGAAGAAATTGCTAAACAAAAATGTAGACAACTTAAAAATCATACTACAAACACATGAGTGACTTGGTAAGCAAGCTATCGAAAAAGAAAAAAAGCACTCAAGAAACTGCAAGATGAAAAAGAACAAACTGTATGATGCTGAAAAAAGAAAAGATAAATGAAGTCTACAATGCTAGATTGAATCTCTTGACAACACACGAAAAGAAGAGGAATATGCCAAGAAGATCGATGAACTGAATGAAAAAACGTGCTGACTTAATGCGTAAAATCTCCCTTGCTTCAAGAGATGATTCTGTTGAAGGTCAAAAGAAAGTTTCTGATTTACAAAAAGAACTGAAGAAGGTAAATGAGGACTACGACAAGGAGACAAAAAGAACAAACAAGATGAGCGATATAAAGACGCACTGAAAAAGCAAAAAGAACTAGATGAAAGAACATTGAAAAGAACAAAAGCAAGACGAAGATTGTTCGATAAAAGCAACTAAGGACTTAGAAAACAAAGCTAAGGTATTGATAAATACTATGATAGTATTACAAATGATCAGGAAAAGTGGGAAACGCTCATCAAACAATTCAAGAATGGTGACGATACCGCTTTAGACGAACTCATGCGTGATATGGTAGATGGTATTTCTAACTTGATGAGTGGTAGTGGCAAAGACATTCTCGGTGGTGAGAAATTATCACCAGAGGACTTGAAAGAGATTCTGAAAGACTCTCTAACTGACCTATCTAACGTATGGTATAGTGTAGAGAAGGATATGAAGAAACTCACCGATACTCAAATCAAGCATTACAATTAGCTAAGAAGAATCAAGACGGATTGAGTGTAGAAATCCACAATATACAACTAGCGGTGCTAGAGATAGCAAGAATTTCCCTACTACTAAACAGTATAAGATTGCTGCAGGCGATCGCAAACCAACAGCTAGTGGTAGTGGTAATCCAGCAGGTATTAAAGCGACACATACAGTTGTTCGTGGCGATACCTTATGGGTTTGGCCGCAGATATTATGGAGATCATGGAAGTGGAAGAAGAGTTTCAAGCTGCCAACGGTGGTATTAATCCCTTATTACATTCAAATCGGTCAGAAATTACTCATCCCGTTCCGTTCGGGTGGTTATACTGGGGATTGGGCAGGCGATGGTGGAAGAATCGCTATGTTGCACAAGAAAAGAACTTGTATTGAATCAAAAATCAAACAAAAGTTTACTCGATACAATTAGAACATTAGAAACCATTCAAAAGACCAATCGTTCTCATAATGTGGACTCTCATGTGGAAAACAATGGACTTAACATTGAAAACCTACTGAGATGCACGTTCACTATGACGGAAAGGACGATAAGAGTGCTGACAAAAGTTGCTAGTGAAAATTCTGCAAGCGATTAATAGAAAAAGATAGTCATTGGGGCTTCGTGCCCCTCTGATTATTTGAGTGATGAGATTGATAACATATAAAGACAAGCTACACTTTAGCTACAATGGCATTCCAAATGTAAACTATGATGTTATTAGTGTAAATATGGAAGGTGGATTATTTGAGGAAACACTAGTGTCGCAAGGTTCTATCACTCAAGTATATTCAGATGTACGTAAGAGGGCATTATATGTTAAGAAGAACATGGAACCTCAATCGTTTATTGTATCTTGCATTTTTACATGGTTTTACAGATCAAAATTAAAAGAAATTGGTAGATTGGCTGTACCAAGGTCATTACAAAGCATTAGAGTTTGATGGTACAACGGATAAGATTGTCTATTGTATGCCTAATGGTGTTTGCAAAGTTACATCATGATGGTATGGGGAATGGTTATGTTGAAATCGACATGATTACAAACTCACCGTATGTATTTGGTCGTGACTTACATAACCTTGGACAACGCTATCACACATCAGTTTAAATATCTAGGATTACCATTGCCAGATATGAGAATAGAAATCACTGCTCTAAGTGACGGTGATATTACTATTAGTGCCAATGGTTCCGCATTGAGTTATTAAGAGGGTGTAAAAGGCAAAACGAAAAGATTACTATTTACCCTAATGACGAAGATATTGTGAGTGATATTCCAAACAGGACACTCTATAACAATGTTGTAGGTGATTTATCCGCTATGTGTATTAAAAATGACTACGACAATTTCTTAAGGTTTACAAATATCAAATCGAGGTGTTGTTGCTATGACACCATACTTTTTATATGTAAAAAGATGGGTTCAATCCCATCTTTTTATTGACTAAAATTTCTAGTTTGTGATATAATGTATATATAATGATTTAAAGGAGTTACTTATAATGTCATCTGGACGAATTGAAGTTGTATGTGGGTGGGATGTATTCTGGTAAATCAGAAGAACTCATCAGACGGGTTAAAGCGTGTTCAATACGCTAAGAAAGGTGTTATCGTTTTTCAAGATTGATACGGATATTAGATATGACGATAACAATGTAATGACTCATGACGGTATTGGTGTAGTGGCAATTCCTGTTGCTAACTCACAACAAATCATGGATCAGTATCAAAGGTAAGAAGGATGAAGGTGGCAAAATACATTATCAAACCACTGACAAAACACAAATGTGGTAGCTATTGATGAGGTTTCATTGTTTGATGATGATGTTGTAGATGTAGTAGAAGAATTGGCAAACAGTGGATTTCGTGTTATTGTTTAGCAGGATTAGACCAAGATTATAAGGTCAAACTTTCTACATTATGGACAAGCTAATGGGATTGGCTGATGATGTTCAGAAACTCCATGCTATCTGTACCAATTGTGGTGAGGAAGCGTGTAGGTCATACCGCACCAGTACAAAATGATGAAAAGAATTGCTATTGGTTCCATTGGTATGTACATTCCGCTCTGTCACCAAAGTGCTTTAATATCAAAGATATATTGATTGCAATAAAAAGTGTGACATCTCGGTTGCTAAATTGTACTATAATATGGTATAATATAATCATGAAATAATGAAAAGGTGGTAATGTATTGTATGCTAGATATAATTGATCTTATAGCTATGACTGCTAAAACCAACCTTATTCCAACTAGCTAAACCAAACAAAGATATTATCTGTCCTATTAAAGGATTTGATGACTGCTGAAATTGATGGTTTTGGACTTAACAAAATTGCTAAATTAAAAGTAACTTTACCTTCCATGGTTTGTGGAAAAAAAGGCAATGGGTGAAAAACCCACTTATTCAAAAATGAAGAAGAGATGCTGATTAAAGTAAAGTGGAATGATAGAAAAATTCACCAATTGGTTTATTATCAATGAGATTGTGAAGAATGATAGTGATGAGTCGAAAATTACGGTAGAAGCTGATGGTTTACCTTCGGAATTAGAGCAACTTTCAAGTTACACCAAAAATTTGAAACAGTAAATATCAAAGAATATTGTGATGAGATTCTGAAATCAACACCATGGAAACTTGGTACGTTGGATGAAGGAGTGGAATCAAAATATCGAACGTTTGATAAAAATTCAAACAAAACATCCGTGTTATCACTCTTGAATACAGGTATTGAGTCATTTGGTTTTGTGGCTATCTATATTAGGAAAACAAAACGATTGACATTAAAGTTAAGTAATGTGAGAGAGTATAGAGGGTAGTATTAAAGCGTGAAAAACTTTGCTGATGATATTACATTCTCTGACTAGCAGACAAGATGGTTACTAGACTTCATGTTATTGGTAGTGATTCTGTCGGTATTGAATCAGTCAATCCAACAGGGTCTAACTTATTTAGAAGATTTCTCTTACTTCTTACATCCATTTAAACGTGATAGCAAAAAGAATATTATCACCCACTCTGATTATATGTCAGATGAGTTGGCACATGGTTTGTTGGGACATTAAAGAAAAACAAGATGAATTATTACCACGGATTAAAGACTTGCAGAAACAAGTAAACAATGGTATTGATGAATTGTTGAAAGTACAACAACAGGTTGAGCGTAGCAAGTCTGAAGTAATCAATAATGAAGCCTTGCTTGATACTGCTAAGGCATTAAATCATGCTGATCAGAATCACTCAACATAAGGAAAATTTGAGAATTGCAAGGGATATTCTCCGTACTTCAGAGGAAAGATATAAGAATATTCAAGATTCTATCAAAGAGTGGGAAAGGTCAAATCAAGAAGTGGCAGAATGAAATTGTCACTCAAAGTTTATCTGAAAAACAACAATTTGAGTTGAAATCTTTCATTTTTGAACAAGAGTTTAAGAATGACAAGTACACAACTGCACAAGAATTGTATGATGAAGCGGTAAGACAATTCCAAAAATATCAAAAGGGTAGTGCTAAATTTTCGATTAGTGCTAAGTACTTCATGGATTGTTTGGAGTCGTATAGATATAGAGACAGAGTGAGATTGGGTGAGAAATCAAAATCCGCTCCACACTATATGAAGAACTGTACACCACAATGGTGATTGGTTATGATAAGATTGATTTACTCAATGGTAGTTTGACAATCGACTTATCAGATAACCTAGATGACATTCACGCTTTAGATAAACTAGCATCCGTTATCTATAAAGGAACAAGTGCTTCCAATGTAATCGAAGCAAGTAAGACGAAGTGGGATGGTATCACTGAAATCCGTTCTCAAGTGAGAAGCATTAGAGAAGGTGCATTGAAGGCTGTTAAGAATAAGATTATTGCAGGTGCTAATGAATCCATTCAAATCGACAATAGAGGTATTCTTGTAACCAATCCAAATAACCCACAAGATATGCTGATTATCCAAAGTGGTGTCATGGCATTGTCTAAAAGATGGTGGCGAAACTTGGAGCACAGCTATTGACCCTAATGGGTTCATGCTGAAAGAATTATTGGTAAGTTGATTGCGGGTGAAAATCTATTAATTGCCAATGAATCTGGTACTTTTTGAAATCAACAAGAAAAGCTTGACTGCCAATATTGATGATATTAAAATTTACTCTGGTAATGGTGGTAACAAAACAGATATTCTGAAGTCTTGGAATCAATCTATCAACGATTATCAGAATATGATTGCTGACGGTACACTTAATGCTTATGAGCGTAAGAAGTTAAGAGATGATAATGAAACAATAAAATCTGTATTTTCTAAAATGATTGAGGTGTTTTTAGCCAATTATCGTAACGAAAAAGGGCGAAAATTTGCCAGATCACTACGAAAAAACACGCTTAGTTGAGAAATTTAATGACCTTCAAAACTACCTTACTCAACCTCAAGGTGGGAACACGTATGCTATCCTAGATGAGGATCATTTAAACGAACCAATCACGGTAGACCCTACCCTACTGAATACCAAGTTAAAGGAATATGAAGAAAGCCAGAGTTGCTTTTTGAAAAATGTCATTCCATTAAATTTAGTAAGACAGGAATTGAAATTTTTAAAAGATGGCATTGCTCTTAACTATGTTAAGAATGGTGATGTAATCAACCAGATCGACCTCACTGAAGAGGGTACTAAGATTAAAAGGTAGTAAGTTTGAAGTTGACTCTAAAACTGTATTCAAAGATGATGTTGTCATGGGTGCAGGTAAGATTAAGTCTAAAGATGATTCAATTGAAATTGACCTTAATGAAGGAACAATCAAACTCAAGAAACCTTTAGTTATTGATTCTTCACAAGTTGCGACTATTGCAGATATTGAGAAAAACTAATAGAGCACTTGACAAATCTATTTATCAGTTTGCGGTTGAATATCGACATTCAGATGGTGCAACATCATTAACAGGTGATTATGCTTGGGTGAAATTCCACCTGCGTGGGATGAGAATAAATTTATGTTTAGTCGCACCAAGATTATTACGAAAGATGGCAATGTCAAGTTTGGTAATCCTGTAAACATCTCTGGTGCTAGAGGTCGTAACGGTAATCCACTTACTGTTGATAAAGTAGAATATCAAGTCAGTGAAAGTGGTAGTGAGGAACCTACTGGCAGAATGGGTTAAAAAAATGCAAGTGCTGTTGTCGCAAGTGGGAAGTACCTATGGACTAGAATTACTTATAGTGATGGTAGCCATTCCTATTCTATTAGCTTCGCCTGGTGTGCAAGGTACAAGGTGATGACGGTAGAAAGCGTTGTTTCTATTGTTCCAGGTACTACATTTCCACCTCTAAGGAAAGACAGAGAAGGTGGATCGTGGTCTGCAACACCACAAGCATGGAAATTCAATAGTTATCTATGGACTAGAAATAGCATAACTATAGAAATTCTAACGGGCAGACCGTTGTAGAAAAAGACTGTGCCCGTTGTAAATATTGAGTGGGAAGCAGTCAACCAAATTAACGTTGGTGCAAGAAACTTATTACTTGATACAAGTTTTTCTAATCAAGTAGAGAATCCACCAACCGCTACAACCTGCAAGACCTACAGGTGTTCACTCATATCCATCTAGTGAATTTTGGACAATCAAGAATAATGGTGTAAGTCAGAATGACAACTATGGTTTATACCCTTATGTTTCTAAAGAGCGGTTTGGACAAGATGTACTTGTGTTAGATAGTTTAACACATCACAATTACAAAATCATAGAACAAGATATTAAGAACCGTATCAATGTTGGTGATAGAGAGTTTACACTATCATTTGATATTTACGTTGAAAAGTGCACAGCAAAGAATTGATTTTGAGTTTTTGGGCAAATAAATCCTTGACAAACGAAAGGTATTATTGCATCTAAAACGGTTACAAAACAAAGAAATAATAAGTGGGAAAAGAATGGTTATAAGTATCTCATTTGAGGACTTGCCAATTTATGACAAACCTATCTTATTCAGAATGTTAGCACATGGTGTTGACGGAGCCAAATCATTTGTCCGTGAGATCGAACTTGAAAAGGGTAATAAAGCAACAGATTGGTCTGAGTGCAGAGGAAGATTTAAAAACTTCCATTTCAAATATTGACAAGGACAAAGTAAGTTATAAAACAGTATAACCAAAACTTAAAATGACTTGTCTAAGAATTAGCTAGAACCACCGCAATTGCTGAAAAATGCTTTCCCTAAATCGGGAATGGAATTACACTTAGAGTCGTATAGAGCGTTCCAAAAAGACTGTTAATGATAGACAAATTGAAGCAACTGATGCTATGTCTAGGGTAAATAACAGAGTTGCAGGTATTGTTCATACGCTTGGTGAAGGGGCCGCAGATTGGTTATTCACCAACACTAGAATCAGAATGAGTGATGAAGGTGTTGTTGTAGGTAGTAAGAGCACAGGTAACTATGTATTAGTAAGTGATAGTCAAGTGGCTTTCTTTGCTGGTAACAATGTACCCGTTGCCTACATTTCAAACGGTACAATGAAAAATTAATCAAGCGGTGTTCGTACACCGTATTCAAATTGGGAAATATGATTTCTCGGAAGGTGCTTTAAATCACCTTACAATTAGATATGTTGGATAGGAAGTGAGTAAATGGCAGTAATAATTGAACAACAATTTCCTACCACTCCTGCCTATGCACGTTGGTATCAAAATACAAAGATTACAATGAAGGTTGAGAAATTTCTCAAAGCATTGAAAAGATTGAAAAGTGTCGTAAGAGTTACTATTCAACTTGTCAGAGTTAACAACTGGAACGATAACTTTAGGGGATATGCTAGTGGGTCTGTCACATTGGACGGGCAGACTCATTCCTTTAGTAATGCTAAATGGGATGTTAGAGGTGTTGCAGATGCAACTGAAACACTCTTAACACAGGACTTTACAATCAAGCATACGGAAGATGGTAGTAAATCATTTGATCACATCATTCATTGTTCGTGGTGGTGCATTAGATTGGTCTGGTAATACGATTGGTGAAGCATCAGATACGGCTTCAGCAAGTGGTAGCATGACTCTGACTAAGATTAATGTTTATAAACCATCCACATTTGATATTGATTACACCTCAAGAATCATCGGTGAAAATATCACGATTAGTAACATTGTCAGGATGCAAGAACACCAGTCACCGCATATAAGACTTATTTCTTGATGAATGGTGTCAAGTATTCTGAAAAACACATGGTGCAACATTCAGTGGTTTGACTGAAATGATTCCAAACCACGCAGATATTCTAGCAACCTTGATTAAAGGCAATCAGAATATTCAGTTTATTCTTGAAACAATTGTCAATTCTTGGTCTGATAAGACTATTAAAAGTAATCACGGTTAGACCGCCAAAAGATAGTGTGTCTATTACAGGCAGTATTACATCCCTTGATTTGAATGCCAAGACAAGAAGTTTGATGGCTGTCAGCGGAGCGGTGAAAGAAGAGTATATCAGAGGGTTTAGCCAAGTGCAGTTAAACTGGACTACAGTTAGAAAGCAAGTTATAAATACAACAGTAGTTTTTCATATTATGTTTTAGGAATACACTCCAGAGAACGGTAATCACGAACGATTGCTACTATAAATAGTGAGAATGTTCGTACTTATACATTAAAGCGAACAAGAAATTGCAACAATCGAACACAATACTCCTAACTCAAGTAGTGGTAAATTCAGTATTAGATTAGTGGATATTTACGGAAACTCAAGTGAAAAAGGTAAGTAATGTCAATCTAATTAGGTTCTACCGTTACACTTCACCAATGTTTAATGGTATTGGTAGTGTAAAACGTGTTGAGTAATACTGTTCGTGTCATGGTTGATGTCGGATGGAATGTCCAACCTATTATTAACAGTTTAAATCAACACAAGAATATTGAGTAAACTTCAATTCCAATATAAGTTAGTGGATAGTGCATCATGGTTAAATGCAAACCTATATACTTCCACAACTGCAAGCGGTACACAACGTGGTGAATTGAGTATTCCAAGTTCAGAGTTCCCTACTCACGTATCTCATGAGTTTAGAGTGATTCTAACTGATGCAATGGGTAATTTGTAACTCAAGATTTGGGCATTATCCACGGTGAGGAAGTGCCACTTGACATTTACAAGAATGGTGTTGCGAGTGGGTAGATTCCATGCTGAAAATGGGGCTAATTTTACAGGTTGGTCGGGCAGGTATTCACTCACAAGGTGCTATCAAATCTGATGTTGGTGTTGAATTAATTAATGCTCAACGGTATAAATATAATGGTAAGGAAATTCAACACTTTAAACTGACAAATGTGGATGGGTCAACTGGTGTTCAAGGTGACAACCAAGATTTGAATGCTTATATAGAGCCAGGTTTTTACTGGTTGAGAATCAGAGATAATCAAAAATCCATTCTGGCAAAACTCATACGGATTCTTGGAAGTTTACCTAATTACAAGAAATACCGTTGGAGTATGAGGTGTTTCAACGCTATACACAAGGTTGGACTGGTTACTCAATGACTCGCAAAGGGTCGTAGAGAAAATGCAAATAGTCCAATGGCTTAGTCGCTTGGACTTCACCAAATGGTGTGATCAATGGAATAAAAGGTAGGACAGGTGGCGGTAACTTAGATGCCAACTTCCTATTTGAAGATGGTAAGTATTATGTTGAGAAATCAACGATGAGAACATACCAGCAAACGGATATTTAAACGTACAACGTACAGGTGTAAAAGAAGCATATCAAGTTCTTTTTACAACAGGTTATGATGTATGTCAGAATGTCATATTATAATACGGGAGCATGGGACGCATGGAAGAAAATAGGTTAGAAGAAGCAAAATTAAATAACGATGGATTTGATGAGGAAATTGAACCACCTGTCGAATCGGACACGCCACCTTATGTGGAAGAACTTCCAGAGAAGTAAAACTCAAAAGTGTATACTTTGTCTTACAAAACTTGACAAATTATGTCACTGGATTAACAACTGAACCAACTGACAATACTGTATATTATGCAGATGTTCCTCAAGATGTCAACTTGGATGAATTGTCGGAGCGTATGGGATTACCAAGAGAAAAATTGGTATGGGATGGTAATACCCTTTATTGAGCCTGCACAACCAATTGAACAACTTGACGCAATCGCACTGAAAGCGGAATTGGAGTCGATGAAAACTGCACTCACCCGCTCGAATGAATGCTGAACGAGTGAGGAATATTTAGGCTATATTACAGATATTTTAGAAGGTAAATAATAAATTTTAAAGGAGAATTCTTAAATGGATTACAATATCACAAACTCTCATATGTTATATATCAACTTGTACTTCGATGGTAGAGAGAACTTTGGATCAGTACCACCAAAATTAAGAGAAGTTGTAGAAAAGAAGTTACAACCAATCGACAAAGCTATGTGACTGCATGGGTTGCTAAAGTTGATACTCAAGGTTTCACTATCGAAACGTACCAGTACAATTAAGACCAGATGTTCAAACCGCATTACAAGCAAAAGTGAAAGAAGAAAAAGAGCGTCTTATCTCTATACTTCTAAGATTTTGGATGAAAAATCACCATCAATGATGTACCAGAATCTATCAGAGAAACTGTACGTCAAGAGGTTGAGTACGCAATGGGAGCTGGACTAATTAGACGTTCACTTTTCAAACTCTCTAGATGGATGCAGGCCTATCACGTAAATTTTAATCACTCTAAAATCCCATACCATTTAAAATTAGAAGGAGTTATGTATAATGGATATTACACAAGTAATCACCCAACACCTATTATCTATCTTGGCACTTATAGTTTGGTGCAGTTGCCAACCAAGTGATTAATTATATCCTTGGTCGTTTTGGTCTGAAGGGTCTTAAGATTGCTGAAATCTCAGCTACTAATGCTGTTATGAGGCGGTTGAGCAAACTATCAACTGGAATTGCACGGTCAAGAAATTTGACTTAGCAAAACAAAAATTGGTTGAAATGGCTAAACAGCGAGGTCTTAACATCAACTCTGCTATGATTGATACCTTCATTGAGTCTGCTGTAAGAAGCATGAATGAAGCGTATGCAAAAAGCATCTACTCCAACAGATACAGTAGGTCGTTAATATGAGCGAAAAATCCAAAGTATTTATATGCTTTGGATATTTTCAATGAGTAACACTGGTGTTGCGGTCTTTGACTGATGACACTGGTGTTTTAATTTTGAATACATCCATTTCAACTAAGCATATTAAGAAAACTGAAGCTGATAAATATGATGGTCTAAGGCTGAAACATCATGCAGATAGCATCAATGAAATTGTACAAAAATATCCACCATCTATTTGCATTGTGAGAGAGGGTTTTCACGATTCAATACTGCGACACAAGTATTGTTCAAAAACGCATGGTCTTTATCAGTATATCTTTAGTGGCATTGATTATATCTTCATTACTCCTAATGCTGTAAAGACTACAATTTATGCAAATAGTGCAGATAAGAAAGATTTACAACGTGCAATCAAACTGAATATGGATATTGAGTTTAAGAATGAAGATGAGTCAGATGCAGTGGCAATCGGTATCACATATCTGATGTCAAAGGGAATTATCACCAAGTGGAATAAGCCCGATGAGTTGACTACAAAAGATATACAAAAGATGCTTAAGAAGAAAAATGAATTGTTGCCAGAAACTATTGAGAAATATCAGCAAATATTAGAATAACGAAAAAAAGACTACCTAATGTGGTAGTCTTTTTATTTTATAATAGTTTGAGAGTTTTTCCTTGAGAGAATGGAAATTTTTACAAATATGGGTCAGTTTGATCGCACTCTTTGTCCACTTACCATCTACAAGAATGTTCTTAGGTAAATCCTTAGTCGTATGAATTTCAATGATATCACCAACACCAATCAATCGCTTACCATTTGGGTCAGTAATATCTTTCTTCAACCCACGAATCTTTTCGCAATCCTGTTGAAAGGTCATAAAGAGTGAACCATGGATTATTACCCTTGCCAATTTCTTCAATAAAATAAGAATTTTCTAACGAATCAAGCGTTGTAGACAAGTATCCTAAATATTCTCTCTCAACCGCAAAACGCTCCTCTAGCGTGAATTTAGGCAGTAATTCTGCGTTGTTAGAAAGGAACTCAAGGTATTGTTTGAGAAAAATAAATACGTTCTTGAGGTTTCTTTAGAGTTGTTGAATATTTAATAGCTAACTTAGTTACTCCTAAGTGCTTCAAGAATTGTGGAATAGGTTTGGTTGACTGATAACCTGTCATACTATTATATACAGCTAATAAGACTGATGTATTCTTATTTATGTCATAAAAAGAAACCAAGTTTGATTAGTATGTTCATTTGTCGGTTATCTCGCCAACTTGTTATCAATGATATATTTAAAGACATCGACAATATCCATATCATCTGAATAATGGTTATGATAGAAATCATACATATTGTCAGAAACTTCATCATTGAGGTATTTAATGGTGCTGATGCCCTTAAAACATCTCATTACCATTGTGAGTGTAATTTCTAACTGATTGTCCAAATTTAATACCTCTTAACTTAATACCAAAGTAAGGTAACTCCTCAATGAGATAGCCTTGCATCTCAACCTTATCACGATAAATGTTGAGTGTTTCAGTATAATAGTCAATCGGATAGTTTGCCTTAAGGTACTGCACCATATAGGCAGTCTAAAGCAACGGAATAAGCGTGACTAGAGTTAAACCCGTATTGTACGGAGTTTTCAATGATCTTCCAAACTTCTAACGCATCCTCTTCCGATCCAGTTTGTTTGACGAAACCTTCAATGAATCTATCATGAATAGGTTCAATAATGCAGGCTTTTTCTTAGCAATCGCCTTGAGAAGCGAATAGGTTTCACCCTCTGGGAACCCTACATATTGTAACACTTTCATAATGTTTTCTTGGAACAAGATGAAGTTATCACTTGATTGTGGAGTGCATCAAACTCTGGAATATTATATGAGAATGGTTTTCTGTTTAAGAATGTATCACGTAAAGTGGCAAAGGAAGGTCTGATAGTGGCCACCCACATACTAATTCACGAATGCTCTTAGGAGCATATTGCATTATTTGAGGTTTACCACTCACTGTACCTGCTTGGTTAAGAGTTGCAACAATACCATCTTCAAAGAGTTTCCAAATTTTTTGGATCGTCTTGAGTATTCTTGATTAATGTTCGCACATCATCAATCGGCTTTCCAATGCTCTCATACACTTTTACCAATGATTTTCATATACAGACACCGTGAGTACATCGTTCTTCAAATACTTATAAACATCTGAATTGTAACTATCAATTAAAAGCTAGGTATTGTCCATCCTAGCTTTGATAACACCTGTTTCAGAGCGAATATCATTATTCAATAGAAGCATAGCACATGGATGGGGTGAAAATGATTTGATAACACCAACAAATTTTTGCTCGCTTTTAATCAATTTGCCCCTACATACTATAGATTTTCATACTCTTCTAGTTTATCGGGAATATCTGCAAACTCATCTACTGGCAATCCAATGCCACGACAATAGGTTCTAAAAGGCATCCTTGTCTTGAAGTGTACCATAAGCCACCATTTGGTAAGCATTATGTTCACCAAGTAATTCTTTAGAAGCCTTAATGAATGGTTCTGGATGGGCAGTATTAAAGTCAATATCTGGTAAAGAGCGTGATTCTAAAATACGGGAAATACTCATGAATCGTGTTGGGTATAACTCAATCGGTGCTTCTAAAACGGTCAATGTTTGTGAGGTTTAGAAGTTTGTTAACATACATTGAGGGTGCTGAATTGTGCACAATCATGTTGTAAATGGTGAAGCTAGGGTCATTTTCAATTTTGCAAGTCATAAACTTTAGTTGGTTTTGCATCATAGTGAATAAGTTTAGTAATAGGTAGATAAATATAATTATTATCTACTTCTATCGTATCAAGGTCTAATTTGATACCTTCACCCTGTTCAACAAGTAGTCCTGTTGTACATACATAATCTTTGCCGACAATTAAATCACCAGCTTGTTTGTAAATTACAGAACCACTTTCATCTTTAACTAAAAATCTTATGATCCAAAAGTTGCAATGATGGGAGCCGATTTAGCTTGACATTCATGTTGAATTTCAACCATAGGTTCTTCAATGTCATACTCCCAAGTCTTTAAAAACCTTGTCCCACTCACCGAATTTATTGATAACAAAAATCACCAACTTCAACTTCATTGATTGGTATAATACCACGTTTAGTGTGAACTAACGCTGTTTTCTCAAAAGCATCCTCTTCCGCTTTTTGTAAGGATTCCACCGTATTTGAGTAGTACCCAACTCAATCATTTTGGTGTTGAATAGAAAGTAATCTTCCATGCCAGTTTCAGTAATGATATTTGATTCAAATTTGATTGCTTCAATGTAATCATTCCACTTTGACTTGTCGATATGCTTTCTATCCTCTACCCACGCTTTTTATTAAAAAGGTTGTGTAGTCGCTTTACTTTTTGTTCGTGTGTTTCTCCTTCGTAAAGAGTAATCATCTTAATCTCTTTGTCAAAAGAGATACCTTCCCACTCATCTGCAATCAAAGTATTTTCAATTGCCAATTCTGCAATGTCGTTTTGGTATGATACCTGATCATAGAATCGTTGTAGGACTTCATCAGTAGTTGGAAAAATCCAAAATTGAATCTTCTTCTTCAAAGTAAAAACTCCTTGGCTGATTTAAGGAAAAATATCACGGTAAGTGGCATCTTCCTCTGACACATAGTGGGTATCAAGACCAAGAATAGGTTGAAATCCTTTATCAATCCATTCAAGACCTAAATCATTCACCTCTGAAATCATCTTAGTGTTGTGAGGTTGTAACTCAATATAGACCTCATAGACATCATCTAATGATTTAATTACTTCATCTGCGTATTTTGAGAGTAGTACACTGTTGATACCACTAGTAGTGATAATTACATTTTTCAGTAGCGTTATCAAGTAAATCTTTGACTGTCAAAATGTTTTCTTGAGTAGACGCTAGACTAATCAATTCATTGAGAACAGTCTTTCCTGCATTATTCTTAGAAATCATGATTAGCTATAATCACCGTCACCAAGTCTAATGTTAAAATCAACACCCGATAATAACTTCAGCCCATGTTCTTGTGCCACTGTATATGCTTCTAAATAAATTACCACTGTAACAGTGTTCCATAGCAACCAATATTTTTTTGACCCAATTCCTTCGCTCTTTTCGCATATTCACGATAATTGGCAATTGAATCGGGTTTGAAAAATATTTGATTGGTGTGTGTTTAGTGCAAATTATTGTACTTTTGTCATCGTCACCGCTTAACCCCCAGAATAATAATAACCCACATATACCCAAAAAGACAAGTGGATTAAAAAAATTATAAATACAATAGACTTAATCATTAAGACAATGCCTACTAAAACGATAATAGGTATGCTACAACCCAATAATCCTCTGCTGAACCCACTAAATAGTAGGTACACCATAGCGAATAAAGTTTTTGAACATTCTCTCCATGTTCATTCTCCTTTCTATTATAATGATATTATACCATATAATAATAAAAAAGTCAAGGGGTTAACCTTGACTTATTGTACTTTTAGACCAATCAACTTGATAGAGTACATCATTTAGAATGTGATATTCCTCTCCAGACTCACTACAAAAAGTAAGCATTGTTTGAAATGTCTGAAGGTATTAATGAACATGGTTTTGCCACTAATCGGACAAATCAGTTGATCATTTTCATTGAACACAATCTTGTAAGTGGTTTTTGATACATAGGTTTTCAACTGTATCATCGTTGCGGTAAATCTTGTGAGGTCTGCCCTCATTTTAGACAAGCACGTTGGATTGTCTTTTGATTGAAATTCAATTCCTTAGCAATTTCACACTGATTGACTCCACTCTCATCTCTCGATGCAATAATCTGCTTAAACTCACGTTTCAAGTGCCCAAATTCAGTGCAATAATGCTCTTTGAGGATAGACACAAAAATCGTTGAATGTCAATTTAAATTCTAGTAAGAGCTGTGTAATATATTCTTTAGTTGCTCCACATTTATAGAGTTCGATAAACTCTTGAAAAATCTTCTTCTTCATGCTACTCACCCTTATCTGAATAGCGTGGTTCTGTCTTATCATGTAAGATACCCTCAAATGAAGGGAATCTCAACGATACAACACCGTCTTTATCTTGTGACTCTGTTTGATAGTCGATACGAACAATCTTACCTACAATACTGCTTTGGATCTTGGAAGAAACGGACACGTTCTGCATCTGAAAAATCCTGTACCAACACCAACTTCATTACCTTTGTACTCAACAATGATTTTACCCATCATGCCTTCATATTTACCTTGACCTCTACGACTGCTAATACACGCAAGTCACCAGAGTCAAACTCTTTTAGCTTTAAATAGGGCATTACCACGTTTAAACTCATAAACTGCATCACGGTCATTCACCATAACACCTTCATAGCCCAATTCAGTCATACGTTTGAGTTTTTTTAGTCACATCTTCAATGTCATCAGTAAAACCAAGGTGTTCCACTAATTCTACATTATCCACTATATGCTCTTTTAAGAATCTGTTGAAGTAACTCAAATCTGTCACGATGTTTAGTTTCTGACTTTTGATTCTTCCACTCTTCTAATGGAATACAGTCAAAGGCAATATGCTTAACACCTGTTACATTCTCATTTGAGTTAACCATACCAACTGTTCTACGGTATAAATCGGGTGTAGACTCACCTTCTTCACGGTCAGCAAGTAACTCACCGTCATATACGCCAATTGGTAGTTGAAGGAAACTTTCCTCAACTTCAGTTAATCCGATAAATGGTTTACCATTACGACTGAATAAGTCAACTGAATTAGAATCACGTAAAGCAATGCAACGTACACCATCTAGTTTAACTGATAGAGACATTTCTTTACCACTAATCTTCTTGCTATTTTCATAGAACTCTTTAGCAAGCATAGGGTTAAACTCTGGAATGAACCCTTCACGGATGGAATTTACTGTCTTGCTTTGGACACCTAAAAGTTAATTTCTTTGTGAGAAGGTCGGTTGCGGTTGCCTGCTCATCTTCTGGAAAGAGTTTCCAAGAAGTTTTGAATACGGATGACATCAATATCTCTACCTGTACTATGATTTTTGCAAATAACTCATAGCACTATACAAGCTGTCAATAGGATTTGAAATATCTTCATGATGCAACTTCTTCTTAATCTTCTTGGTTGAAATCCCCCACGGTAATATATGGATTCAGTAAGAAGAATAGTGCTTGTGCAAACACTTCATCATCTAAATTTCGTTGTATAAATGTTTTTCTTGGAATTTGATCCACTAATACCTTTTTAATTGCTCTAGTTTCTTAATCGTACTCATTATATACCACCTTTGCATACAAACTGCCGAAACCTGTATCAGTTTGATAATGCTCTTGTTTTAAAGAATTGTTTGAACCACTCATAATCCACATCTTTTGCTCGCAGACCATGTTGGCTCAATAAGTAGGCAATCTGACCTACTACAATTGCGTTAGAGAAACTAGTACCTGTTCTCATAACTGCATCCCATCTAGTTTGAACATCTTCACCTAATGCGGTAAAGTCAATCTCATTTAGTGGGTAGTTTGATAATTCTGATTTCTTAAACAAATCATCTTTTGATAGACCTGCAACTGCATAGACACCTTCCATAGAAGCAGGGTAAAACCAACAATGGTTTGTTATCGTTTCCAATAGAAGCACATAAGATAGCACCATTGTCAATGAGTCGATTCACTAATCGTACAGTAGTTGTAGACAACTCATGAATACCTGCAAAACTCATACATACAACATCAACCTCTCTGCCAATAGCATAGAGTAAAGAGTTGTAGACACTCAGCATTGACGCTTCATTCTTATCATTGATTGCCTTACAGATATATAAATCTGCTTGAGGAACAATCTCATAAATGATATGTGCCAAGGCTGTACCATGACCTGTACCATCTTTTACATCTTCCATGGATGCTAATTTTTCTGTGAAGCCATTATAATGTCCTTTAATATTAGGCAAATGAGAGTTGCAACCACTATCAATGATTGCAACCTTGATGCCTTCGCCCAATTTTTTTCAGTAAAATTTGTAGCTTCTAAATACTCATAGAAATTCATTAGTTGGTAGAGCCTAGGGCTTTACTTCCACGTTCTGAAGGAATTGCATCAAACTCCTCTTTGTCCAACACTAAGGTTGTTGCCGAATAATTCTTTTGGAGAATCATCTGTGAAATTGCTTTTAGAGTATGGATATAAGTAAACTCCACCAACATCTTCAGTCTTATCAACTTCAGTAGTGATAATGACACTTTGATGTAATGGGGTGACTACTAAAAAATACCTCACCACGATAACCACTATCTACAACACCGCTTTGAATATTTAAGCCAATTGACCCTGTCGATCCACGCTCGTGTTTAAAGTCACACCAGAATTTAGAAGGAACCGCAACACCAATTCCTGTTGGTAATAAGTAAGTTTTACCACGTTCTAAGAAAAGTTTGAGAGTACCATCTGGTTTCCAAACTTTAACTCCATCTTCATTTACATAATCTTTAGGGATGTCTAACCAAACATCATAACCTGCATCTTCTTCTGATGCTTTCTTGAATGGTTTAGCTGTGTCACGGAACTTAGTCATGTTGATTACTGTTTCCGCTATGACCGAACCATGGTTGAAAGTACCATAAGTTATCAACTACGACATTACCTTCAGCATCTACTGCTGTAAGTGTCTTTCGATCAACGTTAATTTCCTTCACATAGTAAGGTTTTGTTTTCCTTGGTGTAAAAATACAGTTTCGTTCTTTTTCAAAATATCTACGCATTGTTTCTCTCCTTAGAATTAGTTATAGAATACAGTTAAATTTGGACGCACATCTTGTGGTTCTTCACTCACATGAATATCTACACCAAAAACGCTCTTTAATAATTTTGAGGGACTTAGGAATACCCACTTCTAAGCGTGGTTGGATAATGTGAATGTTGTTAGCAAATGCTTTATACCAACGTTGTCTAGTGCATACTGTTAATTCATAACCACCTGTAACAGGAATAATGTCACGGACATCTTCTAAGTTGAGGTTGTGGACAACATCTGTGTCGAATTTTTCAAAGTCAATATCTGTTGTCTTAGTGCTTACTGTCAATAGCTTAATAAATTTTCTCATAATTACCACTCTTTTCCTTTTTTTACTTGTAATTTAAAAATCTTGATTTTTATCATTCTCAATGTCCTCAATTTTGAGGATAAATGCTTCATATCTGTCATTAAAACACAAAAACAAAGGGCTTAATCTCTTGAAAACCAAGCAAATTCTTCACTGAAAAATCGTTTGTATTTTTTTCGTACAAATTTACCCAATCTTTTTGTGAGGATTTTTCCGCAAACTTTTGTTCCAAGTTGCCAATGGTTCACACTTGATTGCAAACAGAAAAATCTTTCTTGTTCTTGATAATATAACCTCTCATGAGTATCTCCTTATTATTTGAAAATGATTACTGCAACCCACATAGCCAATGCTAGAAGTACGTTAGGTACTGCAAACCACACAACTGTTAAAGTGTCATTAGTTTTGTTTGCTAAGTATGCACGAACTGCCTTGTAAGCTGTGATTACTAGACCTACTAATAGTAAAGTCCAAAATGTAAATGATTGTCCCGATACGTTACGTGTGGAATAAGTCAATACTAACTGTGGGATGTAACTTGTGATCATAGCTAATGTTGCTACAACACCTAGGTATTTGTCAATAGTTTTAAAAAATGTTCTTCAATATTATTCTCCTTAATTCTGTTCTAATTTGTGAAAATCTACTTCTTCACGCAATACTGCTTTCAACTCATTTAAAGTTGCAAACCAATTCACCTTGAAGTTTAACCAAACCCACTGTGTAGAGGTTTGCATAACTAAATTGTGATTCAGCTAATTGATCCAATGCATTAATCTTTAATTGGTTGCCAAATGTACCTTGACGGACATCTGTATATAGACCAATGATACTTTTACGCATTGCATAAGCATAGCCAATTTCTGATGCCAAGCCTGGATCAATTACTGCACCATCTAGGATTGCAATAAGAATATCCGCTTCATCCAAATATTGGGTATCTGCTAATGCAATCATTTTAGAGTCAGCATAACCGCTCTTATCATTAATTGCTTCGTTTTCTTGAGGTAAATAAATTTCAACCTCATCACTAAATTCTTCACGCAACTCTTTCACTACTTGCTCGTTAAAAAGTTGCTCACCAACTGAAAAACAGTGGTGCACCAAAGTAAATTTTTACTTTTGCCAAGACATGACTCTCCTTTCGTATTTAAGCAAAAATGCTATAACATATCTTATAGATACATTATAGCATGATTTACTGTTTTTGTCAAGAGTATTTTGTTTTGGATTAGTAATGAAATTTCCAACCTCTATATTGGGTTCTAGTTTGACGCAAACATTCCAATACACGTTGGTGTACAAAAGTCATGCTTCTCTACAAAACTTTTTGATTCCAGTCACATTATGCTCTATACCGTTAGGATCTATTGCAATAAATGATAAAACTTTAGAATCTTGACTTGCCAAACTTGAATTAAATGAGAGCGACATCCATGTGCAGGTGTCTTTACTATACACCTTATTACATGTATTGGTTTCTGACTGCTTCAAATCTTTATCTAAAACCAATAAACCAGCTTTTAAATAATTCTTCATCATAACCATCAATCATTTTATAGTCTTTAACAAAATTTTCAAAGACAAGCCACTCATCGCAAACTGATACTCCTCTGGCTCCATAATGCTGATACGCTTTACATTGGTTACAGTAACAGCGACATATTACTTTATACCATATATTATATGCTCTTTTATGTTTTACCATTTTCACATTGCCTATACTAGCAATACCATATATGCTTTTAGCATATCTATTTTTCACCATGCCCTTCTAATTTTGAACAGGGGTCAACATCATATGTATATCCATTATCTAAAAATGATATAACCACAAATCTATTTCCAGACTTACTACGTTTATCTGAATATTTTTACTACTTTAAATTTCTCACCATTTTTATTGGTATAAATATTTCCAAATATTATGTCCATCTAGTGTAATCCTCGTCACCCATAGACTCGACATCACCCATTAAATATCCATTACCAACTTGTGAAAAGAACTTGATATTCTATGTTGATCGCAACTCAACATACGTTCTCTTATGAACTGCTTACACTTTCATGTAAGAATAGACTATATTTTAATCTCCTTAGAGATACTAACTCTTTCGATTTAAAGGGTTTTCACCTACACCATTTGCTTGTGCCCTACTCCTAAAACGGACTCTCACCGCCACACATTGGATAGTCGTTACACGTTTATTTACGTTGCGTAAAATTTAGCTATCGGTTACCCTCGACTTTACGTTAGGGTGTTCCAACATTTAAGTTAGTTGCTACTATATTGTCACCAATATAGAGGACTATTAATTAATCGTGGTTAGTAGTACCTGTGGAAATACCATTCAATACTAGTGGGTCAACATCTTCTGCGGTATCACCAAACAATGGATCTAAACCTAAGTTTTGAAGTGCTTTGTTTGCGTTATATCGCATGAATGTCTTGACCTTTTCAGTCCAACCAATTTCATCATATAAGTCTGAAGCATATTTCACTTCATTGTCGTACAATTCCATCAGTGTGTCATATACCCATTCTTTGTACTCTTCAATTTGTTCGTCAGTGTAATTGTGCATAGCAATCTTGTTTTTTACGCCAATATACGATCCGTGCACACTGTTTCCTGTAATTGTCACTGACCCATTTCTACGTGTCAATAAGAATTGAGAAGGAACCTCAACACCATATACGGTTTGTGGTGGTAACTCTTTCCGCTCTACCATTTGTGCTCCAGAGTATACTCTATCTTTATTGATTTGTAAGTTGTAGTATGACCGCTCTTTACCTTGCTGTGTATATTCTTTTTTTGACAAATTGCGTTCTATAACCTGCTAGACTTGCAATTGCTTGAATATATTTAATATCTTCTAAGTTAGAAGAACCATAAGTAATACGGTTAGGGTTGTTCTTAACAATGTGAGCATCCCAATGTGCGACTTCTTCAATAAACTCTTTACACCATTGAACAGAAACTTTATTTAATGATGGCTTTGGCAAAGGTTTGTCCTTGTCAGCATACCATAATGGAACCTTCAATGAGAAATTATGTCTAGCTTGACGATTACCCTTTTGAGGTGTTGTTGCCTTTTGTGTTTAACTTCCAATTTAATTTGTTTGCCAAGTCAATTAAACTATCAACGTGTTTTTGTTTTGTGAATGAGAAATTGACTAACAAATAGCCTGTTCTATCACCATTCAAACGGTCATGTCCATCGGGTGCAATATCTTTTGGATATGAACCTGCCCCATTAATTGCAATCAACATCTTTTCAACATCTGTCAGTGAATCGTGTTGAACATCTTCATTCTTGACTTCTGCTGTATGTTTGATATGTCGCATGGTGTTCAATTTAACTTCATCAGCAGTGTCAACAATTGGTTTACCATCGGAAAACGTTAAGAAACGGTGTTTAGGAGAACACGCAATGTTAATATGATTTTGATTAGTGGAGAACTCTGTCACATTGGTTTCGTAATGGTGTGAAACATTCAATGGTTTTACAAATGATAGAGTCGCCTTCTACATCATATTGTGCAATAACATCGTTTAAGGTAATGTCAGAAATACCTTTCCAACCATTGATAGTGAGTAACTCATGATCACTAGTCATACACTCATCTCTGATAATCAGTTTTATTACTTCTGCACAATTGATTAACTTGTTCTGACCCAAGTAATAAAGAGGTGTAAAGAACCCACTGTAAAACAAGAATGATTCCAACATAACACTAATCGCTCTACGTTGCAACTCATTACCATGTTTGTACCATTTATCTACAATTTCAGCTTTCTTTTTGCAAATGTGGATTTGTCAGTGCCCACTCAAAAATCTCTTCAATCTCTTTTTTTGGTGTTTAGAGTTGAGAAAATGGTAGAGTAGGACTTTGCATGAACAGCTTCCATGAATTTTATGTTGCTTAAAACAGCCATTTCGTGTTGAGTAATAGCGTGTTTTTGTAGGGCTTCAATAGCATCCTGTGATTGCAATGTATCAAGTAATGTCAGACCTGCAAAATACCTTATTCACTAAATTTCTTTCTTTTTCTGAAAGTAGCCCTAATCATCTAAATCGTTTGATACAGGAATTCGGGTATCTAACCAGAATTGAGAGGTTAGTTTTCTCCCATGTTAATTTATCAACCATATCATTTAGTTCATTCCAATTGACTGCTTTATATCGACCTTGATAGTCACGTTTTTTTGAATGCCATTCTCCCCATCCTTTACTTTTTATGTAGTTGTACCCTTGATTATCATCCGTGAACAACTCTTTACATATCATTTCTAATATGTTAAATGGAGTTGCTTCAGATGCCAACGTATAGAGTTTGTTATTTGAAAGTTTCCTAACTTTTTATTATCATAATATTCTTTTGGAATCCCCATTAATCTCCAATATTCCCATGGTGTCAGCTTACGTATTTTTAGTATTCTTATGTAAATAAGGTCTGCCCTCACGTAAGTATTCATTCTCTACCACATAAACATATCGCCCACCACCTGTTGGTTTTGGTAATGTTGGTGCTATCCCATTCTTAGAATACACTCTATAAATGTTAGGATTTTCAATTGTCTTATGTTTCAACTCGAATACATAAGATTTGTTTTCACCTACTCTTTGAAGTCTTTGCATAAACTCTTTAGGTAGGTAGTATTTTTGTCTACTTTTGAATCTAGAAAGTCTATGAATTTTGAATCTTTTTATATTTATCAAAAATCACTAGGCATTTGTGCAAGATCGTATAAAATGCTAACACAATAGATTCTACCTCTACTTTGAGGTAATCCATAGTCTTTCGTATTCAAGTTGTAGATATAATTAGTATAACCTAATTTCTTCAATCTGTCAAGCCAATCATTAAAATTTTTTTCTTACGTTTACCCAACAATTGAGTACTGCCTTCCATGATCAAAAAAACCAAGGCATCCGCTTCTTCAAATAATCTTCCACACTATCAAGCAATCTATTTCTACGATAATTTCTTGAGTAGATGGTATATTTATGAATTGACTCCATATACATATCTTTTGTCATCCACTTATAAAAGAATAAATGAACATCAGAGGAAATTCTTTTCTTTTTGTTGGTGCTTCAAATCTTTATACATTGATGATTTAGGATGTATTGCCCTATATGTCTTTCTGTCCTCTTCTTCGGTTAATGATACCCCCAAGCATCTTGAAGTTAATTCCAAAGATGCTTGAGTACTCATAAGTAATACTCTATATTATCATAGTATGTAAATACATTTAGTGGCATTATGACTCAATCCAATATCTATATTCTGGTGATTCCTTGATTTCATCCCTTAGTATAGAATACTTGCTCACCAGTGGCAAGTGAATAATACATAATTTCATCATATTCTACAACTGTAAAAACGTTCCACTACTTTGCTGTCATGTCGTTGTCGTAAGAGGATGTCCCCATCCTTGACTTCTCTGACTGTGGAAATACGTGCGTCATATGCTCTAATTGCCATTCTCCACTTCCTTTCTTGTTCGTGCTTGTGTTAATGGATCACTAAATCCACCTGTTGTGCATCACGTTTGAGTACAAAAATCATATGCTTCTAACGCAACTGTTGCACCGTCTGCAACTGCCATAGCAACTTGTCTATGTGTTGGTCTAACAACATCTCCTGCCATAAACACACCATAATGAACATTAAGTGTATCATAGTGACCTGTACGAACATTATACTTGCTGTCATAGTTAGGGATAACATAGCCATTCTTGTATAATTAGCTAGGATATTCTTGTAAGTTGTTAGGTTTACTACCAATGCAAGCAAAGATAGTATCAACATGAACACTTTTGACCATTGTCTAAAACAAGTGTTTTACAAGTCGCTTTATCACTATATAAAGCATCCACAACGTTAGCTTTAATCTTAGTAACGTTAGGTGCATCAGCTTCTTTGAGCCAAATATGGTTTAGCTGAAATAGTACTACGATAAATCAAGTAAATGTGTTTAGCACCGTTTTTGCTTTCAATAACGAAACTGCTTCTAAAGCACTATCACCACCGCCAATAACTGCAACCTCTTTACCTTGTTGGAATTCAGCATCACACACCGCACAATAAGAAATGTGATTCTTAATCTCTGGAAAGTCCAAGGTGTTGTGAGTTGTGCCTGTTGCAATGATAATTGTTTTTGGTTTTAAGTGACTTGAGAGTGGTGTTGACAACCCATAAATTTTCATCAGAGTGGTAATGATAATTCAACACTTCATCATTGAGGAACTCCGCACCATAGCTAAATGCTTGTTCAGCTATCTTTTTCTGCCAATCCCCAAGCGTTAGTTGTCGCACTACCTAGGTAATTGGTAATTTTCTTTTTTGTCTGAAGTAATTGTCCACCCAACTCATATTGTTCGATGAGAAGGGTTTTCATCTTGTTACGACTAGCGTATAAGGTGGCTGACAAACCAGCAGGGCCGCCACCTACGATAATAACATCATAAATCATTGTACAACTCCTAATCTGAAATAACTTCTACTGATTCAATTAACAAACGTTGAAAAATAATAATGAGCAATACCAATGAAATCATTTTCCTCATTTAATCGCTCAAAGAAATCGGAAGCCATAAGTTCTGTTACATTATAGACTTCAACTCTCTCACTTCTTGTCTGATCACTCAATGTCAATGGTTTTACTCTCTTTCTTATCTTCCTTCATTTTTGGCATAGTACTCTTCGACACTTCATTCATAAATAGTGAGAAGAAATTACCATCATAACTATAAGCAATATAACAGTTTACAGGTAAATTAAACTTATTCCATCCAACTGTAATCTCTAAAGTCTTGTCTTCTAGTGTTTTAACCATTGCCATTGAACCTTTGTGTTGTAGGAATTCAATAACCTCTCCAACATTATTACCATCATACTTTCAATACCTTAATTTCTCGGTCATGATACATTCTGTACTTGTACATTCTTCATTTCCCTTCATCCTTTCATACAAATAAACTACTCTATGATTATTATACCATAGAGTAGCTATTTTTGATCAATGTTATTTAGTTAATTATACTGAACAACTTTCGCATACTGCCCGTTCAGCTTCACCATCTGGTGTAAATGTTCTAATATAGTAAATTGATTTAATTCCTTTTCGCCAAGCATAATGACGCAAGATATTTAAATCTCTAGTTGTCATCTTGTTGGTTCTACCTTCCTTCCACTCATACATGCCTTCTGGTAATTCTGACCGCATGAATAAGGTGAGTGACATGGATTGATCGACGTGTTTTTTTGTGCAGTGGCATAAACATCAATAACCTTTCTCATGTCAATGTCATAAGCAGACTTGTAATAAGGTAGGGTTTTATTAGACAAGTATGGAGCAGGATAATAAGTCTTACCTGTTTTCTTCTCTTGTCTTTCCTCAATCAAATTAGTAATTGGGTGAAGTGATGCAGTCGCTTCATTAATGTAAGAAATTGATCCTGTTGGTGCAACGGTCAACAAATACTTGTTGTATAGACCATATTCCTTGACATCATGAGCAAGTGCCTTCCAATCTTCTTCAGTTGGAATTGGAATGTTTTTAAATAACTCTGCATTCTTCTGATGTCTGAAGCCTTTAAATCTCAAGTTACCAGTAATGTATTGTTCAAAGAATGAACCATCATAATATTGAGATAACTCAAAAATCTTTATAAGTTGACTGTTTTTCTTTGGAAATTTGATTACTTGTCTTGAGTGCATAAAAACGAATGGTTCTAAAAAAATTAAATCTGTCAACTCTAAAGACTCATCAGAACCGTATTCCATTTCATTTAATGCAAACAGACCGTGTAATCCCATTAATCCTAAACCTAGAGCATGAGCATTATCATTACCATGTTTAACTGTCAGTGCTGAAGTTAGGTCTGAATTTTTCTGATACAAAGTTTAAGGCCTCGTACTGCCACATCAATAGTTTTTTGAATATCGGGTGAGTTCATTAAATTGACTGCATTGAGCGAACCTAAGTTACAAGACACATCTTCACCAAGGACTTCATAGGTTTGATCTAAATTAATCTTGGATGGTTTGTGTTCCTGGCAAATTTCTGAACAGAGGTTCGACATAATTACTCGACCACTATTCATATTCCCTCTGTTTGCGGTGTCAATATTGAGAATATATGGATAGCCAGACTCTTGTTGAAGTTTGGAAATCTCATTTTCTAACTCTCTTGCTTTAATCTTGTATTTCTTAATCTCGTCATTGGCAATCATATTTTCATACTCTGCTGTAATATCAACATATGAGAATGGTTTTGCCATAGACTCTTTTCTACATCATATGGACTAAATAGATACATGAAATCATCTTTAATACACAATTCATAGAATTTATCGGGTACAGTAACACCTAGTGATAAGGTCTTAACACGGATTTTTCATCTGCATTTTTCTTTCTTTGTGGAAAGGAAAGATACAATATCTGGATGGAAAACGTTTAAGTATGTTACTCCGGCACCAGATCGCTGCAATTTGTTACTCCTCATAAGAGGGTGGGTCATTTCTACCCACCTCTTTAACTTTCGTTAAAGTTCGGACTATATCTTTCATTAAAAATCAGTTAGCTAGTATATTCATTTTCTATTTCTTTTGTGACACTTCTTACAAAATGTACCTAAATTATCATCATAATGAGCGTCATTTGGATTATCAAATGATTTTAGTTTTTAAAATGATGTTGTTCTAAATTTTCTGTGGCTCCACATTTTAAACACTTATAATTGTCACGTTTTAAAAATATGCCTTTTTCCACCTTGTCCAAGTACCACCATATCTAGTAGGGTGAAGAATTTGATAATGATTGTTACAACATCTCTTAGAACAAAAATGAATGCTTATCTTTATAGATATTAAATTTAGATTGTTCAAATTCTTTACTACAATGTGCACATTTGATTGTAACTTTTTGGTTGTTGTTATATCGTGTTATACACTCTTGACTACACAATATAGTATCTGTTTTTCTTGCTAAAAATTTTTTACCGCAAATTAGACATTCTTTTTCATGTCTTAAATTTGTATGCTTATCATAATAACATGGTAAATTTGCACTCAATGCAGATTTCGTTGTTTCACATCGACATCCACAAATTTTACATTTCCCAAATGTTAAATTATTTAATGATCCTAATTTTTCTAGCACATTCAGTAGAACAAGTTTGCTTTCGCTCTACCTCTATATGTATCTACGGTATCAAAATCCTTATCGCATATAACACATTTCTTAACTATATTTTTAGGTTTAGGTCTTGGCATATCAACCACTCCTTTCAACCTAACTGATTTTTTAACTAGTTGGAGCATCTCATGCAATTACTCACACGAAACATTAGTCTCTGAACCTTCCTTATAATTATTATAAGGCTCGGCTTCTGATTGCCCTCGACTTTACGTTAGGGTGTTCCAGAAATTTCCCAACTTTATACTGAGCCAATGTTAGCAGTTGATTGGCATAGCTGAAGCTATCTTCCAACAATTTCATAACAGGCACAACACCACTAGAAGCATTCTCTACACCTTTAATTGGAGCACCTGCTTCACGTAGGTTGGATAGATTTAATCCAATTCCTCCACCTCTTTTTAGATAATTCTAAACAGGTGGTAACACTTCGACCAATGTGACTCATATCATCCATAACATCAATCAAATAGCAAGAGATAAATTCACCTCTACGCTTCTTACCAAAGTTCAGATATGAAGGTGTGGCAGGTTGATAGCGTTGCTCCATCATCTCTTCTAACAAAATCAGTTGCAAGTTGTTCATCTCCATCACCAACATACAATGCTGAAAACACGTTACGATCTTCAAAAACGCTCTAAGAAACGTTTACCATCATTAGTTTTGAGTGCATACTGCTTGTAAAATTTGCTTGCACCCATAAATGATTTTGAAGCGAAACTTTTTCTTATATGCTTTGGTGAATAGCTTTTTGACAAATGAGAAAAGAATATTTTTGATAAATTCTTCTTCAATGTAATCATTTTCAATTAAGTAATCAATTTTCTCTTTCAATGTGTGAAAAGAATACCGTATTAGGATTGATTTCTTCTAAGAAATATGCTTTCACTGCTTCTTTATCCTTAGATAAATCAATGTTCCCATCCTTAATACGGTTTAATTCATTATTCAGTTTATAATAAGTTTTTCTCATCTTGAGAAACAATTTTCTTAGGCTGTTCCAAGACTCTCCACCACTCCTTTTATTTTCTTTAAATCGTTATCATTACCAAAAATACTCCATCATGTGTAGTAGTGGAATGTTGTAATCTCTACTTAAGTCTTTGGCTGTGAAGCAATACAACTCTGCAAAATTAATATTGCCACAACCCACAACACCTTTACAATACTGTTTGTTGTTGCCAATCTCTAAAAACTCATTGAAAATGTCAGTCACCTCTTTGTCATAGGTTGGTGCAATGATAATATAAGGATTGTTAACTTCAGTGTAAACGGTGTTGTCGTTTTAAATTCAATGAAGGAAACCCCAAACGATCAATAAACGTTTGAGTATTTCCTGTCAATGAAATATATACAATTTTCGATCATTACTTCTTACCATGAATTCTTTGGTAATCAGCTTTTGTTGTGATATTCAGAAATTCATAAATATCAATACCATTTCGATGGAAATATTGCAGAATTTCGGCTGTTGCCATAGTATCATAGAATGCGTTGTGAGCATTGTCTAAATCAACATTAGCAAATCTAGCCACGGTTTCTAACTTATGGTTTTTCAGGGTTAGGGGCTTTAATCTTCGCCATAAATAAAGTATCAATAAAGAATCGTGGTGAAATGTTGAAGTGAGCGAGCTAGGAAACCTAAGTCAAATTTAACATTGTGACCTACTGCAATACAATCATGGAAAATAGATTTCACCACATCTTGCATCGTGTTAATGTCTACACCCTTTTTCTTCAAAATTTGATTGGTAATACCAGTCAATTGTTGAATTTCCATTGGTACTTCATGTTTTTGGTTTTGAAGTAGAAGAACCTTATCAATAATCTCTAATTCTTTTTGGCTCCAACTTGGTATAAGCTAACTGAATAATTTCATGTTGTGTTGCTTTAAACCCTGTTGTTTCCACGTCAAATACTACAAATTCTTTTTCCATTATATCTCCTAGAAATCCTTAAAATACACGTTTCCACCCATTTCTACACCTGTTCTACCCATTTGCTGTGCATACCAAGTAGACCAGAAATATAAGTAAGGGTGAATTGATCCATTAGTCAAAAATATCATCTACACCACGTTTTAACATCCTTGTTAATATGTCCAAGGTGTTTTTTGGTAGTGCCCTGCTCCATAGGCTTCAAACTGTCCACTTGCAGTTACTACTTCCATAATTGTGTTATCAAATCGTGGATTCTCTACACGGTTAATGATTGTAGAAGTAACCCAACGTGCTGACTCATAATCTTGCCCACCTTCTTGTTGCACTACTGCAAGTAGAATTTGGTAATCATTATTATTGAGTCGATAGCGTTTCACTTGAGCATTAGCAACTGATGGAAATAACAGCGTGAAAAGCATACCTAATAAAATTGTGATTTTTAAGCATCTTAATGTTCGTGTTTTTACGATTTTATACCTCTCCTTTCTTGTTTGTCAAATTCCGACAAAATGACAGAATTTTCCTTTAGACTTTGTGAAACATTTATAATTCTTTGATTTGTACTTCCCATGTACTTCAAACCCTTGATATGAAGGGGCTTCTACGAACCTTCCGTCAACCAAAAATATCAATGTTCCACAAAATTGGCAAAAGTATGGGGTGTATTTGACATTCCACCCTCTAAAAGTTCATTAGGGAAGGTTCGACCTGTCCAACACCAAATATCTTTAGAAAACACGAACGTTTCACGGAATTTTTCAACCAATTTACGAATCATCGGTTGATTATCTGGTTCTAACGGATCTCCACCCAATAATGTCAATCCTGCAAGTGTGTGGACGCTTGCACAACTCGATAATGCGATCAATTGTTTCATCTGTAAATTCTCGTCCTGCAAAAAAGCATTGTGCTTCCTTGTTGAAACATCCTTTACAGTTTAACTTACATCCACTAACGAAAAGTGTAACTCTCACACCTGCACCATTAGCAACATCATTTTCCCTAATTGACATATACCTCAATCTATCACCCCTTTACTCCAATATATCTATATTATATCATAAATGGAGCACTCTGTCAACTATTTCATCGTATCTTCCTTCAGTCCAACCAATATCTCCTGCACTGTTTGAACCTAAGTAACCGCAAGTCCTACGTACAACTGAAATAGTCTTAGTGTCAGTGTTGCCACATGACGGACAAATCCAACCTTTCTTTCTACCTGCTCCTGTATGAGGTTGCATCTCGCCATCATAGCCACACTTGAAACAGTAATCAGACTTACAATTAATCTCTGCATATAAGCACGTTTCATAAATATGTTTGATAATACTCATGACTGCTAATGTATTGTGTTGCAAGTTTGGAACCTCAACATAGGTAATTGTACCACCTGTACTTTGAATTTGATACTCACTTTCAAATGTTAGTTTCGAGAACGCATCCACATCTTTAGTAACGTGAATATGATGTGAGTTAGTAACATAATTCTTCTTACGCTCGCCATCCACTGTACCAAAATCACGCAAACAAGCCTTGGCAAATTTTTCCGTACAACTTTCTAGTGGTGTGCCATAGACAGCCCATCCTAAATCGTCTTTCTTCTTCCATGTTTCACACATCTTGTTCAACACGCTTAGAATTAAACCACCTAAAACAGCACCTTCTTCATTGTCTGGTGCAAAGTCTTTTTCCTGTAAAGAATTTCACCACTTCTTGAATACCTGCATACCCTAAGCTAATGGTACAGTGGTCTTTTGTCAAGTATTTGTCAATAGTATCTTCAGCATCTAATCTAGTGTAGGCTCCATATTGCCATAGCGTAGGTGCTACTTTTGCTTTTATACCAAGCAATTTAATGTATCTTGCCATTTTGAACATCATGAGCAACTGATAAGTATTCACCTAACAAAGACCAAAAATTTGTTCATATCACCTTTAGACTCTAAGGCAATGTATGGTAGGTTGAGAGTTACAACACCTAAATTTGCTCTGCCCCAAATGTGATCGGGATTGTCATCTAATACGGATAGCATAGATCTGCAACCCATAGGAGCAATTACACGACCCTCACCCTTAGAATTGACTTTGTGTTTCAACATCATCTTTTCTGAAAGATAATCGGGAACCATTCTCTTTGCAGTACATACACCTGCTAATTCAGTTAAATAGTAATATTTACTATCTTCATGGATATTATCTTCTTCCAACACATATAAAAAGTTTAGGGAATGTCTGTGAAACATAGGCTCCATCTTCATTCTTGACACCTTTAATGCGTTGCTTCAAGACTTCTTCAATCAACAATGCTAAGTCATGCTTTGTTTGAGGGTCATCAATCTCATTCAAATACATAAATAACGAAACGAATGGTGTTTTGCTATGCCATTCTCATAGTGAGACTATCTCTTTACCCTCAACATTATTTGGTGAGGGTAGAACACGCTTCGGAATAAGGAATTTCACCTTAAACCTACTTCCTTTCGGAATAGTCGTTACACCTTTTTAAGTGAAATACTTAAACTTGGCACGGGATTGTAATAATTAATTTTATATAAGGTGCTTAAATTTCTCTAAAACAGAATTCCGAGTTTTTCTTACTTTTTATATAAGCTATGTTTTTCTGGAAGTATTATTTCATCATCATGCATGTATCTAAAAACTTTACCGTTGGTACTACCTCTTTCTCCTCTAGCAACAGATGCTGAATGACTTATGCCTGTATTAAAGTATTCACAAGCTAAAGTTAAGTTGTCAAAAAAATTAAACCAGTAGTTAATTCAATAGTTTTTAGATGTTGGGTTTTCTTTTCCACGTTTTTATACATATGGTTTTTCTCCAATTTGTGATTCAGACATCTTTTATTTTGTTTCTTGACTATGTTTTCCTTTACTATTTCCACCAAGAGCAACATTATATCCATTTTGGCTAGATAAGCTTTTTGTAAAATTTAATATAATATCTTTCTTTTTCGTCAAGAATTTTTTGCTAGTAATGCCGTCTTCTAAAAATTGAAAATTCAAAAATTTTCAAAACCATATTTTCGCATAGCATTTATAATAACTCTATTCCTTTTAGAATATTTATATTCATTAATATACATTTTGATTCTTTCTTGTAGTGACGATGTTGTTTGACCAATGTATATTTTGTTATTTATTTTATTTTGTATTTTTATATAATCAATTAAATTAGTTCCCCCGTTAGCGATTATTTATTTTTATATTCATAATCACACCTGATATTTATCAGTTCATGTTCTGTTCACTATACTATTACTAATATAGGAGGCCAAATTGACCGTTACTAGATGACATTGTGTTCCACTGATAGTTAAGAGTTTGAACAGCATCTCTAATCTCTTTCTTGACAGCTTCTTCTGCAAGTCTATCAATATCGGCATCGGGTAAAAAAATAGGGATAACATCTCACGATTATCTCTAAGTCTTTGACGCTCTTTTGTCTAGAAATATCAACAAATGGAGCCAAATGTCCAAGGTTAACGGTCTGACCCCCAAATTGTGATCCACTGACAACTAGCGACACTTGGCTTGCAAGCGTACAAGCAGTGCTTAAACTCTTAGGTTTGTCAATGTGTACACCGTTGATATTTGTGCCATTTTGAAGCATATCTTCTAAATTCACCAAACAACAATTGAGCATTGGATGCAAGGCGTAGTCCATATCATGAATATGAATGACACCTTTATTATGAAGGTCAATTGCTTTAGGTGAGAAGAACAACTCTTTAGACAAGTGTTTGCTTACCTCTCCTGCCACATAGTCACGTTGTGTTGAGATTAAATTGGCATTCTTATTAGAGTTTTCAGTTGCAACTTCTGAATTTGCATTTTGTATGATGTTCAGAATATCTTGCTCTAATTTAGAAATATCCATATGATTAACTCCTTTCATATATATAAGAGATGCCATATAAGCACCTCTTATATTGTGCGTTATTAACATTATACCACAATATCTTGTGTTTGTCAATAACAATCATACTGAAATATCTTCCATTTGATCCATGATTTCGTTGAGGTGTTTTGTCAACTAATTCGTTGTATTCAACACCATCATGCCCTTTGACTTTAACAAATTCAACTGAATCAAACTTTAAATATTCTTCAATGGTTTTTCTTCCACAAGTCTGCATTTTGCAAGTCCACCCTTTTTCTTCCAACCGTTTAGCTTCCATTTCTTCCACCAAACTTCATTGAAACAGTTAACTACATATGCTGAATCACTGTGGATGATAACAGGAATATCTTTCTTAGTGATACTCACCAATGCTTGATATACTGCCATCAATTCCATTTCGTTATTGGTCTTACCGTAGAATCCTTCACCCATCAGTTTTGAATGTTTGCCATACTGTAAGTAAATAGCATAAGCTGATTTATCAGTTGGGGATATAGAGCCATTCTTAATATGACATCTACATCCACCATCTGTATAAACCGTGATTGTCTTACTTGTTTTTCAAAAGTTTCTCCAGCCCATTCCAACAAATGCAAGGAATACAAGGAACACTGCTAACAATGTGCTATCTTCTTCACCTGTTTGTGGCAATTCTTTGTTAGGAGTCTTTCCTACTTTCTTCTCAACTTTAGGAGTTTTTGGTGTAGGAGTAGACTCTGAATTTGATTCACTTGATTCTGATGATTGTTGGGATTCTGATGATTCTTCAGAAACAACGCTTGAGGACTCTGAAGAACTTTCGCTTGACTCTTCACTTGATTCTGAACTAGCTTCAGACGAACTTTCGGAAGAAATTTCACTTGATTGTTCGGAGCTTTCGCTAGACACTTCTGATGATGACTCTGATGATTCACTTGATACTGATTCGCTTGAACTTTCAGAGGACTCAACAGAACTTGTTTCTGATGAACTCTCTGATGACTCTTCACTGTAACTAGAGCTATTATCTTCTGATGAGGGATTCTTGTGGTTCTGGGTCTGGAAGAACTGGTTTTGCTTGGATCCAATGGACGTGTTTTCTTTCCAAGGGTCAAGAGTGATTGAACCGCCTTGAGTTACTTGAGAAGTACGATCCAAAGTATACTCTGTAAATGCACGTTTGATATTAGGCTTAATTTGTTCGCCATCACCATACATCCATGCGGTATTAGTAACTACATTACCACCCAATGGTGCTGTTGAAGCATAACTCAAGTAGAATGCTTTTTGGTTAACATTTTCAATTGCCAACTCAAATTCAGTGTAATTATTTAAGAAAGTAACTTTATAGTCAACATCCTTCATCAATTCAACATCCCCATGGAATGATACACGTTTAAGGTTGTAGTAACCTTTCTTCAAGACAAATTTTTCGGGAATGAAGTGCCCACCTTTGATTTTGTCTTTAACACGGATAACCTTGTAGGTAGTACCGTTGGTATTCAAACGTAAAGTCCAAGGGTGTAAGTAACCACCTTGCAAATTCAACGTTGGTGATTCCCATGATTCTTCCTTGGTTACACCGTGTAATTTGGCGAAGTTTTCATTTTCACCATCATAATCTGAAGTTGACTTTGGCACTGCTGTAATGTCGTAAGTAATCTTCTTACCACCTGCAACTTCAAATTCAACTTTCTTATCTTGTACTGCTTCCTTGACAAGCCATTGGAAGAAGAAATTACCCTTCAAATCCTTTACACCGTCAAGGTTTTGTTGTTTGATGTAGTTGGTGATACCTACTAAAAGTAGTTGACACAATATCTTTTTTTGATTTGTGCCACACCAATTACGGTGTTTGTTTGTGACTCAACTAAATCAACTGTGCCTTCTACACCTTCCATTGGTGAAGGGAGTTTCAAATCAAAACCAATCGCCATCTTTAACCTTCTCACGATATGGAGTTAAGTCAAAGTCTACTGACATTTTACGTGCGTGATCAATTACAACTTTTTTTGTTTAGAGCCATCGGGTTGTTTTTTTCATCCGATTGATCTAATACATTGACATTAACGATTGCATCTTTCAATTCATTAGACGCTTCACTAACTGGTTGTTCTACAACTGTCTTAGTTTCGTCTTTTGATTCAACTGTTGTATTATTTACAACACTTGACACTGCATCTGCCTGTTGTTGTGATTCAACTTCTTGTGCCAATACTGGATTTGTTACCATTGAAAGAATCAGTGGTGCAATTAAAAATACGTTCTTTTTCATGTTATTAATATCCTTTCTTGCCAATCAATGCTTGGAAAATTCTATCATCATATTTTGCTACGTGTTCTAAATAGTCCTCTTCAGTCATACAAATATCGTATAACCAAGGCTTGTTAAGGTTTTTAGTCATCACATTAATTTGTTGCAACACCAATTCTTCGGTACATTCTTCCGCTGGTAAAATCATACATTGAGAGTATGCAACACCTTGTGGTTTAAATTTGTCTAACCAAAAAAGTAAAGTCTGCGAAGAATTGTAGAATCGTTTATCTGGGTATTCGCTATAATCTACAAAGTTACCGTCTTTATCATAAATTGGATAATGTTGTGGTCTGTACCAAATACCAAACTGCATATATGGATATTCGCTTACAGTGAAAATGCATAATCTCATAATCACTTTCATTTTCATCCCAAAAATAGTAGTCTGGAAACTCAATTTTTGAGACAATGTAAATCCATTATCGTGCAATTTCTTGAGAAAACGCATCATAAAGAATAATTTTGTCCACTAAAAAAACGGTCATAATAGCACCCCTCTTTATTATACCATTCAACACCTTCATTATACCATTCTTCACCTTCCACGGAAAGCATCCAAGGAGTTTCTACAAGTTGAGGTAGAATTTCTAATTCCTCCAACACTCGCTCAATTGTTTGCTCTTCATTTGGAAGATATGTCATTGGCTCATGAATTACATGAGAAGGTCTGAATTTATTAATATCAAACACATAGTCTGCGAAAAATGATAATGGATTCATCGTCTGTCCAAACACCCCATTGAATATAAGGTGTTTCTTTAATAATAAATTCCATGATATTTTTATAGTGAAAAATGATACCCTAATAATGGATATATAATTGTTTCCATGGTAAAACCCATGCTTTCCACTTTTATCAATAATTAATTGATTGTATTCAATTATTTACCACCTCTCAAAAACATGATAAATCTATCTACCAAACCATAAGTAACTAAGGTTGCAGGTTTATATCTGTAAGGTGGCAACAGTAATAATGATGGAGTCCACATTATAAATCACCTCTCATTAATACATCACATCTAACAGCCAACCTCATATACAACTTGAGGGGTCATAATTTTTGAGTGGCGGTATTATAGTGCATAAGAGTAAGGGTGATGTCGTGCTCACACACCACTTCATTACTGATGTAGTAACAACAGTTAAACCCGTTACATATAAAGTAACAGCACTGTAAGTGATGCCATCATGACAGAAAACTTCTTGATTCATACGATTTGTTACATAATCTTCAATCTCTTTAATATCGAAGTTGGTAATAGCTTCATCAAAAACAAATGTGAAATCAACTGGCATTTCGTGTCGACCACGAACTGCACCAATCTCTAATATTTTCATATCCACATCTTCCTCTCTCATTTATATATCTATTATAACATATAAACTACCTTATGTCAAAGAGTTATTTGCAAGTTTTTCGTATTGTTTTTCTAATCGCCAATAATCTTCTTGCCAACCGTACATTTGCCCTTCAAGTTCTTCATTCTTTTTCTGCAAGTATTTCGTTTTCAGCTTCTAACTGATTGATTTCATCTTGTAAGTCGTTGAATTCCTCAAGTCTTGTTCTGATCGTTTCGATACCACGTTTGTAATCATTATAGAAAACAATGGAATCCATATTATTATATTCTTCTTCAATCTTATCATCCATCATTTCTAACAACTCTTCAATGATATGTACTATAATAAAAATCCTTTCTTTTAGTATACATACATTATACACTAAAAATAAGTGATTTGTCAATAGTATTAAATAAATTATTCATCATCATGTGCTAAAAAATGTAAGCTAAATGATTGTCATATTCTTCAATTAATTCTTTTGTATGTTTTGCATATACATACAATTCATCTAAATGTCTTGCCCAAAGTTTCTTCACTTGCATCTGAAAAACACAACTCTTCAATAGTTCCTATTTTTACCCGATAAGTTTTTGAAGAGTTTTAATAAAAGTCTTTTCTTAATGCTTTGTTGTCTGCGTTTCGTAACTCATCTACGGTAATCTTTGCCTTAATAACTTCCGCATTCAAATTGAACTCCACCATTCCTTTAAACAAACCATAATAAATAACACCATGATCATCGACATATAAACCTAACCTTGATTTATATTTCTCCCAAATCTCATCTGTGACTGAATAATAATTCATATCCACCCATACACATTCTTTGTCATAAGGTACTTTAACAACTCTTCAAAGTGTTCATAATTCTTAACTTGGTAAATCGTTTCCATTTTTATCTCCCTTTAATTGATTAATAATCAACATGAGTGCTTCATACTGTTCAATAGTGATGTAATCATTGTTGATAGCGTCTGACACCAAAGTATCTAATAATTCAACTACATCAAAAATAATTCATTATTATCCTCCATTGTGATCAATCCATTCAAGGTAATTCAATGCTTTTGCAAGTGTTTCATTGCTTATCCAACCTTCAAAATTTGCACATTTAACAAGGTTAACAAGAAATTCATTCATATCTCCATAGTTATCCATTAGCATTCACCTCTCCAATTAAAAGATCGTAAAGAAAATCTCTAATATTACTATATTCTCGTGAATTAATCGTGTTATCACGATAAGCGCGTTCAGCTAGATATAAAAGAATACGTATAATATCTGAATCCAACATATTATCATCTTACCTTCCTAATTTCCCAGTTGACATTTAAATCATTCAACGCTTGTTCGGCTTCCTCTTTAGTGAATAAATGAGAATCACCATATAGAATACCATTTTCTAACAGGTATTCATCACCATCTCTAGTAAGTGTAGGGTGGCTCTGTATACCCATCAAGTCTTAAGCTATCGGGAACATCAATAACGTATTCTCGCTTAACTGTTCTACGATCGGACCCATAACCAAGTGGGCTTAGAGTGACACCCGTTTCATCGCTCTTCAAATACATATCCCTCACTCCTAACATTATGTGCAATAAACTTGATTTCATCAACTGTTAAAGACTTACGCTTTCTGTTGATAGCTTTATAAATGTCGTGAGCAAAAATAGAAAGGTTCAAAATGATGCCATACCTTTCAGTAACCCATTTTCAAAGCTACTGTATAGAATGTTTATAAATTCCATTGCTTGTATTAATTCATAGAATTCAAAATCATCATTCCATTTATTAAACCATACTGTTACGTTATATTCCTCTGATTGTAGCCTGTCATAACTTGCAGAATTATAAATCTCTTTGCCAACTCTTTGTAGTTATAGCAATCTTTAATTCCATTAGACTACCTCATATCCAAAGAAATCCATAATAACGATTGTTACCGCAACCATATCATCATAGTAATAGGTTAAACTATGTTCTGCTAGTGAGAGAAAAAGCATTATACACACTTTTCTTCTGGGTAATCAACATCTTGTGCTAATCGGATCGTATCTGCAACCCCATAATGATTATGCTCTTCAAACCAATCTGCAATTTCGTGTGGCACTTGAGCTTTTCTATCTTCCATAATTACACCTCAATCAATTCATAATCCATCTTGAATAAAACTGCAATTTTTTCGGCAATATCGAACGATAATTGCACAGCTTCTAAGCTATCTATTGTTAAATAATAGACTTTTTAACTCATTGTTGTAAGCCACATAACAATCTCCACTGCCATATCCTACAGTAACACGCACAATATATTTTGTATCTTCTGTTACAGTATATCCAAATGTTTGCATATAGACAAGGAATCTCATCACATCATCTGGAGTGTGAATTGATTTTGCCACCAAAAACCAATCAAAAATCTTGTGACTTGTTCTAAGATGAAATAAATCATCCACAATGCTATAAAGAGGATATTTAGAAGTCATATCTTCATACCACTCTGCAACATAGAAAGGTACTTGGATTTGCAGACCTCTCACAAAAGTTTAAAAGCATCTCTGTCAATAATTTGCCCACGACCCATCGCACACTCTAAACTTTTCTTCAATTTGTCTAAAAATATTTTTATCCATGTGTCACCTTCACTATATCCCAATCTACCTTTAGTAATTCCATAACTTTCTTTGCTTCTTCATTTGTGAAAATTGTACCCTCTGACTTGTATGGTGTCATAAAATAACAAGTATTCTCATGATAATAATTTCTATACACATAATAGGGCATCATGATTATCCCAAGTGGATGGTGTTTGAACATAATACTCATCCTTGTCAATCGTATATCCAAATTGTGCCATGTTTGATAAAGTAAAGAAAACTTCATCCTCAAAGCATGGAGCATTCCAATAAACCTTAGTAAACCAATCGTAAACCGATTCAAACTCTTCAGCTTCATCACTTAGCAATTTCTGTGTAAGTGCATATACACCTCTAATATTAACATTTTCAACAAAACCAATCAGCTACAAATTGTGGTACTTCAAATTTTGAAACTTCCATAATATCACCAACCCAATATTTTTCTCAAATTTTTCTCGCTCTTTACGCTCTTTACGCTCTTTGATTGCTATTTTTAACATAATGCAAACGCAGTTAAAACACTAGACTGACTATTAATCCATGCTTTAACATTTTGCGGTGTGTCATATCCATATATGATATACATTAAATCTTTTTCTAATACCATTCAAAGGTTCGGGTACACTAACCCACCACTCGATTACATAGTCTGGTACTTCAATGAACAGTCCTTCAAGTGCAGAGTAATCACCATCATCTAATTGAGCAAACATTTCATCATACTCTTTTAGCCATTGCTCCAAACTTCCTTCAGCTAACATGATTTACACCTTCACTATAAACCAATTAAGCCCAAAGGCTTTCATAATCTGCTTGGCTTCGTCATAAGTATATTTACTTGCTTCTGAAATATCATGAATCAAAGTACCCCATGATGCTATTCCGCCACCATCATGTTTGAAGAACACATCGTCAGTTTCATCCCATACAAGCGGTGCTTTGATAGCATATAAATCTCTTTTAACAATATCAACTGAAGTTGGATCGTTGTAATAACTGACAAATGTTTGAACATTTTCATTGTCCGATGCTAACCATTCTCGAACATAATTATAAAGCCTTATCAAATGTTCGTAACAAGTTGATACCATCTTTCTTGCACTTATCAATATGTTTCGCCACCTTTTTCTGGAATGGTTGGACGTTTTGTGTCCAATGGTGCGAACCCTTCTTTTCTCCCAATCAACATGTTTTTACTGATTGGTCTTTTTCTGACCCATTACCCATTGGATTCACCACTTTTCCTTCTCAAACCTACCATAATAACGATAACCCTGTCTACGCATTTCCTCAATTTCTTCTTCAGTTGGTTTGCGTAACTTCAACTCTGGTAACAATCCTGTTGCTTTATACACTGCAAAAAGCATTATAACCTTCTGTGTAAAATTAACTCTGCAACTTCTTCTCGTGTGTCACAACGACTCAAGTAATCATCTTCATCTCCGCACATCGGACAAGTTTCTAATACTTGTGGCTCATTGCAAACATAAACACTCCTGTACAACTTGCATAAACCCAATATTCCATGTTATACCTTCTTTCTCATTTTATTAACCTTATGAGTCTATTATAGCACAAAAAGAGAGCAATGTCAACTCTCTTTTATGATTTTATTCCACTTTCTTAAGAACCATTGATAGTTAAATCTTCTATGTCTTGCATAAGAACTTTTCTATGTTTGTCTGAAAGTAAAGTACGATAAATAATAACACTAACATCTTGATCCGTTCTGTCAATATATGAGGTATCACGCTCTTCTTTACTCAATTCATCGTAGTTGTAAGTTTCGATTAAATTTACTCTTCTACCCTTCACATATAACCATTCTCGTCTTTGCATTGCATATAGAATCTTCGCTTCAAAATCAGAAATAAGTGTCGCAAATAATAGATTGCGATTTCCATCGAATCCTAATACAACACATAAATGCTTTTTGTACATCATGGAATTGTTCAATATCAAATTTACCCACCAATACGTTGATTGTGTTTGCTAATTTCCCAATGCAGTACAACAAAAATAGTGATGTTAACACCCAAAATACAGTTGGAGCATCCAGTTTTTCAGAACCAACAAGTATTACCAATAGAAATGCGATAAATGGAGAATAGAGTCCCTCTAAAAAGGAATCGTATAGTCCAATAAGCTGAAAGTTTATTTCCTTTTGTTTCATTTATCATTCTCCATTCTTAAACAAGTTTCTGAAAATCTCAACCAATACATCAACCACAATAGCATTACCTGCTTGTTTGTATAATTGAGTATCACTATTCAAGTCACGAACCCTGTTAAAATCTTCATCAGAAATGCCCATTAACCGCCAACATTCTAATGGTGTTAATTTTCTGATTTCAAAACTATCTACATCATTGAAGTCAAAAGAACCTTCAATAACTTTTTGGTTGACGATTACCACCATTCATCGTTGAAAGTGAAGGTGATTGACCGTCTTTACCATATACTCGACCTGCTTGTGAATTGTGAGTGTTGTTATAAATATTACCAATATCTTGTGTCGCAGGATAAATAGTTTTTCTTAGGGTCTTTCCAATCTGACGATAATAAACTACCCACATGATAATTTTGGATCGTATACTACACCACGATAATTGTTGCTTGATTCATTGTGGTAGATATTACCAATGACTCTAATATCACCTTTGGACTCAATTTTATCTTGCACGTTCTGTACAAACTTTTCCTTGATACTTTTAGACAACAAGTATTTAGAATCATAATCATCTACAAGAATATCCCATAGTGAAGAAGTTACTTCATTATTGTTTGGAAATTCATACGGTTTGTGCTCTCCTAAAATAGAAATCATAAAAACACGTTCTCTATTTTGAGGAACATTTCATAATGTTTCGCATTCAACACTTGGTAATAATTAGTGTAACCAAAATCTTCTAGTACCTTGCACCACTCTAAGAAATAAGGTTTGAATTTCTTACCCACTAAATTCTTAACGTTTTCCATGAGTAAATACTTTGGTTTCTTCTGCTCGATAATATCTCGACAATACTATAATAAACTAGAAGTAGTGCCAGAACCCTCTGCTAACCCTTCTTTCTTACCAGAAATGGACATCGAAACGCATGGAAAACTATATGTAAGTAAATCACAATCTGGCACATCTTGTGGGTCAATCTTGGAAATATCACCTAAATTCAATGTTTCGCCATGAATTGCTTTGTAAGAGTTAATAGCGTATGGATCGATTTCTGAAATTGCCACTACATCATGTTCAACTCCTAATCGTTTTAAGAGCCATACGCTATGTACCAACTCCTGCAAATAATTCAACTACTTTAAGCATTCAATCATCCTTTACTCAACTCTTCTCAACTTTACTCAACTCTTCTGCGTTTTTCTCAATACCAAGCAACTTAGCTCCTGTTGCAACCTCTTCTTTTGTGAACTCTATATTGTCTAAGTCCAACACTTCAGAAATGATAATCCCCATAATCATTCACCCAAATAGCATCAAAATATTCGTACAAATCAGCACTTAATAAATAGTAGCTATCATTATTATCACCCAAGAATGTGCACTCTGCAATTTCTTGGCAAGTACCTCGATACTGCTTATAAATCATCTTTACAGTTACAAAGTCTACCTGTTAGTTTTTTTCTTTCATTACCATTGTTAATACCCTCGCATTTCTTTTCACTCTTTCTGTGATACCAAACCGATTATATAAATCATCAACTTCTTGTTTGAGGTCTAGCAGATTCAATCTCACCCCAATTAATTTTACAAATCATGGAATGTACTAAGTTGGAGAAATAATTAGCTTCCACCTCGATAATAGTGGAATTCATACTGTTTTTAAATTTCCATCAGAAAACAAAACATCTATTTGAATATTTTTCAGAATAGTATTCACACTCATAGTAAGTCTTACCTTCAAGATGTTGAAAGACCGTTTTTGCACCAACATTTGATTTCTTCTCAATACTTTTTAATATAAATATCTTTATTCATTTTTATCATCCCAAAATACACCAATATACAAGTATTTAGAAGTTGCACCACAAGCAATACTTAATTCTACATCCATATAATTTTCCTAACAGTTTTGCCAAACCCTCTTCAAATTGATGTTTTTGAACGGTGTTTTTCAAACTTACCAATCTCATCTAATGGAATTCTAATGTTTGCATAATTGTAGTCTTGTTGTGCATAAGCCATCATTGTATTTGTGACATAATTCATAACTGCTGAAGTAATAAATTCTTTACCGTGCTTATCCATATTTATCACATCTCCTTACTAGTAGTAGACATTCTGCCTACCATTTCCTCTACTTGAATCATCATAGCTTCTTTATCATATTCTTCTTCAAACTTTTTAAAGTCCTCTTCAAAGACTGCAATAAATTCCTCATCACCCGATTGAATCCGCACAATTAAGTCATTAATCTTATCTATTGCACTCATCACCACTCAACCTTTCTATGTTTCGGCTTGCGTTGGAAGGAACCTTTACCCTTCTTAGGTTCGATCACTACCAACACCACGGTTGAGGTCTTGGTATACTCACCCACATTATCCAATTTTATTTTTGTGGATGGTTTAAATTTCTTTGTTTCAGTCTATAAAAACACTTCCCTTCCTTTATGATATAATTATACCACAAAAGATAGGAAGTGTCAAGAGTTTTATTCAAATTACATATCTTTTAAACTTAATCCCGTATAACTATGAACAATATCTTCAACAAGTTGTCTTGTATAGTGCATATCTTGCCATAAGTGCTCATCAATATCAACGATTAAATTCATCACATCGTCAATTGATTCAAATTCATAATCGCAATGAGAAAGCTTTTGCAATGGTGTCAATCACAAACTCTAGTTGATAATCGTCATCTATACCCTAACATATAGGGTAATTTGTTTTTGATACTGTATGAAAACTTCTACTCGTTTATCTTGATCAACACTTCTAGAATAACACGGTGCACCCAAATGATAAACTTCTTCAGTCATCATTGTATAAATTTTTACACTTTGAATTGCATCTTTAAATTTCATCGCCATCTTCTCCTCTGAAGTCAATTGCAAGGCTCTGATTCCAATAATAACACCATTGTTTCATGTATTTCTTTTAGCAAGCATTTGTAACAACACACCTAAAACAACAATACAACCAAAGAATATTAAAAGCAAAAAAGAAATAATATTGCTAACTTTAACATATTTCAACCTCTTCCTAATCATCTAAATGGAAGAATTTCATGATATATTCCATTAAATCTTTATATTCTTCCAAGTAGTAGTTATCATATTCATCTCGACCTTGAATCACTCGTTCAAATCGTGTTAACGTACCAAAGAAACGATCACCCTTATTTTCTGACACCATTACTTCCACCATGTCGATTCATGAATGCAGTGATGGGTGCGTTGAATTCTCCAACAGGATGGATGGTAACATAATCTTGACTCTTATTTAACAATCCATCTTCAATATATGTTTTACCATCTACTACTGTATTTTTATCAATGACCGACTCACCACATACAATTGCTTGACCGTCAATTCGTGCATACCCTGTGATATGAGCATAATCTTTGATTATAGCCATGCCACATACTCTAGCGTTGCTGTCAACATATGTTGTGTCAAGGACTTTTTGCATATTCGGCAACGGTAGCACCACCCTCTACAATACCCCTCTACAATAGCATAATCACGTACAACAGCCTTCTCATTGATTTCTGCAAGACCCTTGATTTGAGCATTATTGTGGACTTGTGCATCACCAGTTACTCTAGAATAACCACCAACCTCTGCATTGTTAAAATACCTTTGCGTTATTCTTTACCTTTGTATGATCATAAACAACTGCATCATCATACACCCAACAATTACCCTTGTGACTTAAATGCTCTTCTGATTGAATATATCCACCAATATCACCAGCCTTCACATCACCAAAATCTTTTAATGCTTTGATACGATATACTGTGTTGTTGTAATAAGGTTTGTTGTCACCTCTAAAGAATTTCATATTTTTATCTTTCATAAAATAGACACTCTCACTAATCATTATCTATGTAAATAATTACAATGCCATCAACAATAAATTTTTCTTCATAATAATATCCATGTAAATGGATAGTAAATTCTTGCTCAAACATTTTTCGTTTAAGGCTTTTTCACCTTAAATTTTAAATTGTGCCTTCTTAAGAAAGCTATCAATCTCACCAAACTCTGGTACAACCTTTACCAAATCATGAAATAAAGAATTGATATTCCATTCCTTTGTCCGTTTGTTTTCCAGTTAACAAAGATGCTAAGACTCTATGATATAACAATAATGTCAGTTTATTATCTTCTGTATGGTTGTACACCCATGCCAAATGTTTTTAAATCATGTTTTACAGTCATTACAATTCTCCTTTGAGCGTTGAACTCCCAACTTTCATGCAACATTTTCCACATCATCGAATAAGAAATGAAACTCGTGAATGGTACACCCATTTGCTTTCATATCTTCAAAAATATTCCGATTGACCAACAGACATTCAATGTCATAATCTGGAATTTCTACATCTCGCTCTTTTGGTATTCTTAATATCATTCTCCATGGCTTCCAACATGGATTCAATATGTCCTGCCATTACTTGTTTCTCTTGTGTTGTCATAAGTAAACCTCTTTTTCAAATTTGCTATTCTATCCTAATCAAAAGTAACCCAGTCATTATATAATGATAAAACATGGGCGAACAATACTTCAAAATGAAAAACACATCACTACATTCTGTTAGCTTATTCCAATAGTGAGATACCAAATTTTGATCGTACTCATCTGGTTTTCCTTCCATATCAGATAGCAACGATTTAATGTTACTCTTTAGAATTTCTACACTATCCATAAATAAAACACACCCTTTCCTACTATACTATAGTATAACATAGAATAGGGTTGTTTGTCAACTACTTATCTCAAATTTATTTGTATTTTTGACTAGCATATTGTAGACTTTTTCTAAATGCTTCTTATCTTTAGTGTTTTCAACCTCATCTAGTAAGTGGATAAAAATCCGTGGTGAAGCTGTGACAACACCATCACTACCAGAAAGACGCACATCCACTACAAAAGTCCATCTTCAAACAAATCTTGCAAGCCTTTGAAAGTCCACTCTTCTAAGTTTTCAATCAAATCAATCTTGTAAAGTGAACGCTTGTTGTACGGTTTTAAGACTTCTACAAAATTCATCTGCGTATAACACAAATTGTGCCAAAGCCATGATTTAAAGACATCTTCCACATATAGTTTCAACAAGTCTTTGAAATCCCTATAAAACTTATTTTTACTCTTGCCTAAATCATAAAGAAACTTTGCATTAATTTTTGACATATAAACTATCTCCTTAGTTTTTATTTTTCTTCTTGTTTAAAAATACAATTTCAGACTGGTTTCATCTCCATCACCTCCTACAAACAAAGTACAAGCGAACATTTTGTATTCTTGGCGAACCTCAACACCAATAATGGTATATGTAGATTTCGATCTGTTCGCCATTTGCCAATGATAGTAGCCGGTAAATGGTTGTACCAATTAAGGTATTGCAATACTCTATTGCTTCCTCTATATTAGACAACAATATCGCTCCTTTGTGATTTAATTCTCAACATTTATCTATATTATACCGCATTTTCTCATATTTGTCAAGGTCTGAACCGAAAATTTGTTTAATTTCACTAATTTTAGCATGAGGTGCTAATCTACCAAACGCTTGTTGTGCATCACCAAATCTACCAAACATACATGAAAAATTATATTCTCCATAGCACCATAGAGTTAACAAAAAGCCCTTATTTACTTCACTATCATTATAATACTCTTTGACTACGGATAATCGAAGTGATGCCTTATTAGTATCAGACAAATCAGTTGTCACCATCATACCTTGTAAATAGTAATCTTGACTAAACATCCTCAATCACCTCAAACTCCAACATATCTAGAAACTCCATAGTGATGCCAGACTTCATTGCCATGTAATATTCCATAATCATAAAAGTAATTATAGGACTTATATCTCATATGGATATTGTCAGAGGTGTAAACATCAATCCTGTAAAAATGGATTGTACTCATAGTAAGCATCATGCTTATGACATTTTGAAACTATAACATTCGCCTTTTGATTGTTGTCAGTGACTTCAACTTCACACCTATAATACGGAATAACGTGCATCTATATGCTCACCCCATTCAACATTGATATTGTTATGAAGTTGTTCAACCTCTACAAGAAAAATGATTAGAGAAATTCTTTTTCAACTCTTTCTCAAGCATTTTTGACAAATATATGTGCATATTTGCGATCACCACCAATTTCAGAAATTGGAAATCTATATTGGTTATTACCTTCTAGAGCACTTTCAGAAATACGAACAACCAACGCTTGAAGTATATCAGCTTCTTTGTCTTGCCTTACTCCTTCACTTACTTTTACGCAATGAAGGTTTGATTGGCAATCCTAATAATCTTCGTAAAAAGTTTAACATTGCATCATCTCCACTCAATATACATCATCGTATATTCCCATCTCGCATATACGGAAAAGGAATTATCATATTCATCTTCCAATGCCTTTAATAACATACGTTTGAATATCATATATTTAGATTTGTCGTTAGGTTTAATAATACTTCGCAAATCTAATTCATAATAATCTTTACTCTTTACTGCTTCAATTAGAATTTCTTCAACGCATTTATCAATAAGTGGTTGGAACAAGTTTTGTAAACCCCCTATCTACAATCTCATTTAAATTCTTCTTCTGTTTCTCATTGACAATCTCTTGTTCAACACGCTTATTCTCTTCTTTTGAAATCTTTATAGACTGTGTACAAAGTAACTACTGCAAAAACCTACGAAAAAACTAATTACAAAGGCTAACATTATTTACCTCTTCATCTTGAGTAATTCGCTCCATGTGATTGTTAATAAATTTGATAGCCTTGGCAATACCTTCATTGTCTAGCTTGACTTTCAAATCATCCACCCACTCATTACCGTCTTTATAGTATTCTGCATACACAACTACATCCATCAGTGGCAAGCCATTCTTATAGTTATCAAACAAACTACCTTCAGCAAGGCTAAATTTAATAGTCATACAATTATCGGTATAGTCTGGATTCCACTCATAATAATGACCATTAAAAATTTGTAAATCATCTTTATAAAGTAGGTGGTCTAATACTGCTTTATATGTTCTGTAACCCTAAAATACTGATAATATTAACTCAATCCAAATAAGGTGATTTGGTTATCATCTGATTCTCGTTTTAACCCATCTTGTAATAACTCGGTTACTTCTTCAGCTTCACCAAAAGTCACACCATCACACACATATGTTCGATCTGCACATACAACTTTCAAATCATAAATAGGTGGTTCGCTTTCAGTAAATGAATACTCATCAGCTTTCTTATAGTAAGAATGAGAATTGGTTGAATCAAGTCTATATCCAAGAATATGATTGCGGTCTACTAAGAATTCTTTGTCGATACCATCTAGACTCTCCATATATTTAGCAATTGTAGCTGTATGTTCTAATTCATTGCCTAAAACTCGCATTTTGCGATACATCATCAAGTGTTTTGTGGTTAGTTAAAATACCTAATAGAACAAACTCTTTCCCACGTTTTTCTACTTTATATAATTGGTTTAGACCCTTCTCTGTTGGGTCAATTAGAACATCTTCCTCATAGACTTCATTACCGTCCACATCTTTTACACCTGTATAATCCATAACTACACGGTCTTGAGTGTAAACAGGAAATTCCATCATCACATCACCGTCTGAATTAACGAAGCTAACAATCTCTCGTTTATACACCATCTTTTGTGTCTTGTTATGCCATGTTCTAAATTTATTCATCTGCAATCTCCACTCCATCATATTTCATTCTGTATATAGTATCAACAATATCATCTAGACTATCAGCCCAATCAAGAACTTCCATAGCTAACTTGTCATGAGTATATTCTTCTATACGATCATAAATTCTCAAAAACACCCTCAACAATAAAGGTTGTTGAGCAATTCTTTCTACCTAGAAACCAATTATAGATATTCTTAGGCACTTTGATTTTTAGTTGTCTGCATATTTTCTACTCAACTCCACTAATGCACTCTCTGCGGCTAACAATACATTAAGGTAATGTTTTGTAGCATTCTTTCTACTCAACCCATGATCTTCCATCATCATTGCAACCATAGCTTGGTGACACCAAGTAGTTTCAATACGATGCAATAAGTCTTTCATAACGATATCTCTAAAACCTTTAGTTTTCATCAGTATAGACCTTCTTAATAGTATATTGTTTAACGATAAAGGCTTCTGCTTCTTCCTTGGTGTTAAACTTGATAGCGTCAACAATATCAACTTCATCAAAAATCTTTGTCAAGGTATTCTGTATCAAAGTATTCTGTGCCAGTGTGTGCAAGTACAACGAATTGCTTGTCTGTGGTCTTGGATTCATAACCATATTTATACACATCTGCTAAGAATAGGAATAGGTTGTTATACGATCCACTACCATTCATTAATTTTTGTACCCATAACGCTGTCAACACATCTGCATATTCTTCTTCGTCATAAGCACAACGGTCATGCCATTCCATATGAATATTTTGTAATGTGTTAAATACTTCACTTAATCCGTGGTGCAGGGCATCTTGTTTATCTAAGAAATCCTTAATATATGATGGTACTTGTAATTTTTGTTCTTTTGTCATGATTACCACCCCTAATCTATCATTTCTTTAACTTGTTAATAAATTCTTTTTACAGTTAGTATACTACATGTAACAAATTCAAGCATAAATCCATAAATCAACATGAAAAATGAAAAAGGTTGATTAATGCAAAGAATAAGATACGTGCCAAATCCCATAAAAAACATAACAATATCAGCCATTTATTTCACCATACCCAATCCATCGATCATATATTCTGATAAAGTTTGTCTACCCAAACGATACAAATAAGTATGTTCTACATCACAAAGGTCAATGTCGGCATCCACATCTTCATAAATCAACCACGGTTCTTTTCATAAACTCAAATAAATCATTCAGCCACTCAAGAGCATCATCTTCTGTTGCATATTCATCTGTGTTAATCCATCTATCATAAGACGGACTGTATGCAGTTTCTGTTGGTTTGAATTTGTCAATCTCATACTCAAATTCTGCAAAGAAAAATGGTTGTGGTGTATCGGATTGTCTACCATCCTTGTGTGGGAAGCACATATACCAAACCCCAAATCTAACTAATGGAATTTCTTTGACAGTAAAAATTTAGAATTGATATGCTCTCATCGAAACTTTCGGTTAACACCTTATAGTGAAAATCATTCTCTTCCAACCAATTAGTAATTCTCTTACAGAATTGATCCCATTGCTTTTTGTTTCATGTTTGTTTACCACCATTACATATAATTGATTGATATACTCTGTGACACCTCGTGGCTCCTTTTATGACCGCTAGTAAATGTTTGAACCACCAAATTTGCAAACGATGTGGCTTGCTCATCAGTACCAAAAGTAATAATATAAAGTATCTAATTCTGCATAGTCAATTGACACCATATATTCAAAATTGGATGACCTTGGTAATTGCTTCATAGTTCGATCATAGACTATTGTGTCTTGGTATTGGGTTTTAACTACTGATTTTAATTTCATCCTTTCTTCCCTCTTTCCTTAACTTATATACCTATTATAACACAAAAAGTCTATTATGTCAATAGGCTTTCATCATATTTTTTTACTTTTTCAATCATTTCATTCACTTCAACAAGAAAATCATTGACACCGTCATTAGTACACACATACTCTCTCTTGTATCTCTTCATAGGACATTGCCATTCACCATCAATAAACTCCATGATCCTCTCCAAATCTTGCATAGATATAGAAAAGTGGTTCACCATTAGCAATTCTTGTATAGACATCTTTGTATGGTTTAATATCCCAATATACACGACCATGTGACATATTCAAATTATACCATGAGTCATCATACCATTTGGGTGTCCAATCAATTTTCTCACGTATAGAGTATTGAGTGTATGTTTTACAATTGTGAAGTAAGTGGTGCATCTGTTGAGGGGTTAAAGGGAAGCGACCATCCATACGGCTTACTTCAGAAATCATATCAACTGCAAATTGTAAATCTCCTTTCTAGCTTCTGATGAATGATATTGCTCACCGTTTTTTTGAACATTAATACAAAATCATAATAACAGTCTTTGTCATTAGTCTTTTTCAACAAGTTGAGCATAATCTCCACTCAAGTCATAAGTTTCATAGTCTAGAAGTTGCTTATAAAGGTAGATTTCTGTAATTTCACTTAAATCCCATAACTGCTCTACCATTGGTCTACCCTCTCCTACATCATGAACATAATCTCTTTCATAACCTTCTAGCACTTTATCACCGTTCGGCATAATATAATAAGTATCATACTCATATATTTCTTCACCTTGGTAATCATAGCCAATTATTTTTTTCTTCCCTAGGCTCTAAGGGAATACCCATGCTTTCGTACATTAAAAAAACCTCGTAACTCTTATAATCGATCAAATGCTTTTCTTAATATCTTCAAGCGATAAAGATAATCCATTAGTTTCTACTAAAACCCAATCTTTATTAAAATGCACTTGATATTGAATTTTTCCCATTTTCGCTATATTCTGGTATAATGTTTGTAATTACACAACCATAGACCACTTCACCCTATCAATCCAGAACCATAAATAGCATATGATAATTCAATTAAAAAGCCAGTCTTGTTATAATCATTGTAAAAATCGACATCAAGAAGAATTTTAAGGAATCCAAGTTGATGATAAATTCTAGGATTAATTGGTATTTCATACACCCAACCATTATCCAACGTGAGGATTAAGCAATCATCTTCATCTTTGATAGAATTAATCCTGCTAAAAATATCATTACTCACTACTTACACCTCATCCTCTAATGTTTCTTTTGATAAATTCCAAATTGAGAAAGTCTGTAACAATATTAGTCATATAGTGTAAACCATCTACCCATACAGAATAAGTAATGTTACCATTCTCATATTGAGGTGTAATGGTTAGAATCTCATGTACATCATCAAACTTGAATCCAAGTAAATTGATGCAATCACTTTGTATGAAGCCTTGATAAGTTGATATACGACCTCATAATCGTCATAAAAATTCTACATTATGTAAAATTCCATACATATGCAAATCACAATAAGGGATTCTTTCATCTGCAAAGAAACAATACTCCCACCCATTGTGCAAGGTAATTGTCATTTTATCTCCCTTGTGAGAGATTGTATCCATCATCTCTTTAATACTTTTCAAAGTAACCACCCTCTTGTAATTTTGCGTGAATCTTTTCTTTCACCTCATCAAAAATTGAGGTTGTTAATTTCTACCCCACTAATATGCTCATCGTTGTGATACCATACAGCATATCTGATATTACCACTTTCCTCATAATAAACAGGGTAAATATCAGTTACAAAAATTCATCAATATCTAAGTAGACACCGATTAAGTTGGAAACCAAAATATCATAACAGGCTTTAATTTTCTTAGCCAAAGCATCATGCGACTCGGATGGAAAATGTTCACAGTCATGTAATCTTCCCCACATTTGTGGAATAAGATTGTTGACTTTATCAGTTAATGTGATAGGTATAACCAACCCATCTTTTAACTTAACCTTTAGTGTATTTAATGAAACTTTTAATTCACTTACAACGTTACTTGCTAAACACATTTACATCACCACATCAACTTTCCTGCTTTTGATATTATCATTAATTGCATCTAAACTCAATGAAGAAATAAAAAGTGCTCCAAGTGTCAAATTCATTATTTTGTACTAACACTACATATTGAATATCATTTGATATTTCATTATAATGAGGAATTACCTCTACAATCATATATTCATAGTCATCAGTATAAAGACCAATTAAATTTGAGCTGATAATTTCATAGCAACAATTAATAATGTTCTTCATTACATTATAATCATTTGGACAAGTGATTGAATATAATCTACTCCACATTTGCGGAATGAAATTGGTGTAATTGCAATCACTATACAAATCAATCTCAATTTCCATTCCACTCTTCAATGTTGCAATCAGTTTGTTGTGAGAAATTACCATCTCTTTGATAGCTTTTCTAATTTCGATCATTTGCACTCACTCTATTTCATTTGACCTAATTTATACTGAATAACTTCCAACATTGGAACATCAATATTGAATCCAATTTCCCGTCCTTCATCTCTAACAGCAACGGTGTATCTTAACTCATTATCATAGTAAAAGGGATAATACGTAAAATTTTGACAAATCTCTTTATTTAGCATATAAGTATAACCCATCAATTTGGATTTAGCAACCTCATAAGCACCCTTTACTAAATTTTCAAGCGTCTTATATTCATATGTTTCATCAATACGATCTAACACTGTAAGAACCTTATCAATGTCACCACTTGTAAAATCTTTGTCTACTTTAATAACAGCTTCCATATCATTTGCCAAGTCAATGCGAAGAATGTTATTTTGCTCAATAACTGCTTTTTGTAACTAATTCACCGATTGTCATAATGTACATCTCCTTTATCTTTTGATTAATCTTACTAATTTTCACCAAATCATGATAAATCTCTGACTTATCCAATTTCTTATAGACTTCAGTAGTCCTACCAAATCGATCTGATGAAAAGGTAACACGATATGCCGATACATCAGGGATCATATCTAATCTCTGATACTTGCCATCCCACATACCTTAGTCCAATAATGCGGTCTGATTGAATGCTGTAAAACTCTTCTAGCACATTTTCATCATTGTCGTATGGTTCCCAATAATCTAAATACTCACGTATAGAATAAACAAATTCATTCATATCATGCTCTGACATGAATCTATACACTTTACGTTCATCATTATTGAAATAAACAACCACCATATAACCTGTAATAGTTTGTGTATAGTCGTATGTATAGCCATCTATAACCTCTTGAGTAACATGAGTGACTATCGTTTCTACATTGTTAATCTTTCGACCCATATTTAACCTTCTCTACACTCTTTAGTAATTTCTTTGCCTTCTTAAATGCTTGTCGGTAGTGGAAACCCAAACCAAAGTAACTAGTAATCAATCTTGGATCATGAGTATCATCAAAGTGACCGTACACCTTATATGTAGTCACACGATATTCTGTTTGTTGTTGGAATAAACCTAACTCCATACTCAAATCAAGAAAGTTCGCTTCCCATTTTGTAACAGTCGCTCGACTGACTAATTCATCTTCATTCCACAAATCTACCGTTTTTCAAGTTCCATTTATTTACCTCATAAAACTTGTCGGTAACATACCCGATGAAAATTGCATAGTTATATTGCCAACGACCTGCCAACACCATTGCAAAAATTTCAAATGCAAGCAGAAATAATGAATCTAAATTAAGACCATGTAATAAAAATCTGCGTACCCCACAACCCCAATAATATCAATACGGTAATTTGATACCATCTGAAAATCTTATCCGTTAGGAGTGTTCGTACTGCCCAATAGAATGATGCTCTCATCTTGTTTTGTTAAACATGATTACCAAACTCCTTCATACTCTCACATAGTTTGTTCCATTTTTCATTAAAAATCCGATTGAAATTCCTTTGCACCTTTTGTACTCGTTAATTCTACATATTGACTAAAGTCTTTGTGGTAACGTTCCAAAAGCTGATTCTAAGAATTTAATTCGTAAAACCGTAGGAATAATATAAAGAACCAACGCTACAATCACCATTAACAGAACAGCAATTACAATCTCCTCATTATTCATAACAATCATCCTTTCATTCATTGTATATTCATTATACTACATTAATCAATATATGTCAATAGGAATCTATAAAACTTCTCCAATTCTTCTAACAACCTCTGTTACTAAGGCATTACCCATAAAGAACATTCGTGAACGGTCTGAAACTTCTTCAATACCATCTTCAGTTTTCTTTATATCTAGTCCAATCATCATCAAAACCTTGTAACCGCTCTGCTTCAACAGGTGTTAAAAATCTATATCTATCACCAATCTTCAGTAGGTGTGTTGATACGTTAACAGAACCCTCTGAAGTCAACATTGTTCTTGCGGGCAAATCAAATGAATCGTAAGGTGACATCCCACCTTCTGAATAAACATACTTATGACCGTCTGCATTCACACGTTCAATCTTCTTTTGCACCTCGAAGATAATTGAATTTCTCAATCTTCTTATCATCAGTGATAAAGTATTTCTCATTAACCATTTCTTGTGCAACTTGACCTAATGTAATAGGTTCCTCAAGAATTGGATTCACTTTGTAAGTAGTATAAACACCGTCAATCATATAGCCATAATTGTAGAATTGACCTCTAAATGAAGATGACACTTCTGCAATATCCACAGACACATTACCTTGAGTTGTAACATATTCTTCATCTTGAATTGGAAATGCTTTTATTCAATGTAGATTGGAAGGGTTCTTTCACTAAATCATTTTCTTGTGCAAAGAATAAACACCCTACGTCTGCGTTGACACCAACCATATTCAGATGCGTTAATCACTCTCCACTCAACAGAATATCCTAAAGAATAGAAAGTTGAAAAGCATGATAGCAAAGTCACGACCACGTTGTTTAGATGGTGCAATTAATAATCTATCTACATTTTCAAGTAGTAGATGCTTTGGTTTAATCACACTAGTTACTCTAGCAATTTCCCAAAAACAAGACACCTTTCTTACCTTCAATACCCAACTCATTCTTTTTAGATCTTTTGCAACAGAATAATCTTGACATGGGAAGCCACCAACAATAATATCTGCATCCATTTTTCGTAAATTGCTCATTGGTAATTTCTGCAATGTCAATGTTGAGATTTTCACTTTGTGGATAGTGGTAGTCATACACTTGGAAGGCTTCTTGCTTCTTCTTATTAGGTTCGTATTGGTTTTGCCCATAGTGTTTCAAACAAATTGTTCTTACACTTTTTCTAAACCAACTCAGAACCCCCACTCCAACAAAAAGTTCTAAAACTTTAAATTTAGACATCAAAAATCCCCTTTCATATTATACTCTTATAGTATAACATAAATAAGGGGATTTGTCAATAATATTTAGTTTTCACTTGATCAGAAATATGTGGTAAGTTTCAAATCGTATAAAAGCATATTCAATACTTGTCTTAAAAATCATACTCTCCAAGTAATTCAGACAACATATCAAAAATATCCTCACGGAATTTTTTTCGTCATCATATCCATTATTGAATTTGATATGTGTTGCACGTAAAGTGTCTAATACAATCATGCCACAATATAATAAGGCTTTACTTCTATATAAATCTTCTGCATAGTTTGGTTTCACCATCAGTTTCCTCAAGAATATCACCAACTCTAATTTTTCATCAACACCGCTGTTAATAATTCAGTTGTGTAGGTAACATCTCCATACAATAACTTAGCTTGATCCTTTGTCATATTATCCAAGTCATAGTACTTCTTCAACTCTTCTGTTGTTTTTATCAATAATCTCTTGATATTTACTCATGTTAGACCATCTTCTTTCCTTGATTTAATGTTTCAGTGAAGTATTTCATATCATCTTCTGTTGCAAGTCTATATTCTACAATTGTATTATTTCCCTTTAACTTGTGGAAGTTTACACCTTTGGTATTCTTTTGAATCTTTGCTTGCCAAAAAAACTTGTATTGCGGACAACTGCCTTGCCATCTGAAGTAATAGACATCAAATTAATATCTTCTGTCAAAGGATATACAAAGACTAAATCTTTACTTGCCACTGCCTTAGTTAGTTTAGTTCGATTGGTTTTTAGTTCTATATGATTCTACATCCACTTTCGCAACCTTACCATCCGCAAATCCAAACAGAATAGACTTCACATCTTGTCCAAGTGGTACAACACCTTTAACAGTTTCATCTCCACTGATAATGTTTTGTGCATAAACACCTAGGTCACTCAATTTGCAATCAGTTAAGTTAGTATTCAATACTTTATAAGCGTTGTATTGATCTGTAAAGAGTAGTGTTTCTTCACTATTCACGGACTCAACTTCATGAGCAATGAAGTCACCTTCTTTTTAGCTTGTGTTCACCATTCCTCTTAATGAGGTTAAAGGTACTTTCTTGATATACAAATCGTTAGTGACATACACCTTGACATTATAATCGTTTACAACTGTCTTAGCTGCACTACCTTGATATGATTCAAAGACATCTACGATTTCTGTTTGTCGTGGAATGTAAAACTTGTCAACAACCTCATCTAAACCCTTCATAATTTCCTTGGCAATGAGTTTTTTTGCTGTTTAAAAATCTTAGTTTTATCATCCAACTTTTTCTTCAAGTCCCTCAATTTTTAGCCACCATTTTAGCCATATACGTGCGATTTAGCTGACTTAGAGGACGATTAATGATAAATGTTGCCTGCTCCTCGTTAAACGCAAAGGAAGCCATGATTTTGCCTAATAATTTTGACTCATCTGATTTTTTTGATAAGGTCTGTAATCTCATCAATGATTCCGTGAGCCTTTCTCATACCATAAAGCAAATTCAACTCTTTTTTCAATTTCTTCAATCTCAAATTGTAAAATGTGTTGAATAGTCTTAACACGAAAGGCAATCCACTCTTTGAGCACATCATCTGTACCATATTGTTTAGGACAATTATCTTTATCTAAAAACATATAAGTTGACAGGGAAAGTTTTTTTCTAATTCTGTTTTTAGCATAGAGAAACTTCATCAAATCATCTTTGTCTACATACTTCTTACAAGTAATCTTTAAGTCGAAACCGTCAACACCGCAATCGTCATTGACATACACGATACCACCGACTTCTTTCTTGTTGACTAAATCAATAATGCGATTGATAACACTTTCAACTTTTTGCACCGTATGGTAATGATCTCACATGAATATCGTTTCCATCCACGGTGTAGGTTGCTCTTAATTTATAAGACCCTCTACCGCTAGTCTTTACAGACTCTGCTACTGCTTCATCACGTAAGACTAATCCACCTGTTGCAAAAGTAGGGTACATCAATTCAGTTGGTTTGTTATGAAGAATATTCTTCACATTATTTACAATATCTTTCAAGTCAAAGGAAGGGATATTTGTGGAGATACCACTAGCAATACCCTTATTTGCATTGGCTAGAATTAGTGGAAATTGTGCTGGTAATACAATTGGCTCTACTGTTTTTTTCATCATAGGTTGGTGTAAACTTTACTGCATTCTGCTTTAAACCATATGTTAAGTGGTTAGAAATCTCTGCCAATCGACATTCTAAATACCGTGCACTACCACCGTTATCTTCATTACTTGTAATAGTTCCGTATGCACCTTGACCGTCAACCAATTTATATACAACACTATCATTACCAAGACGCTTCAATGCTTCTTCAACTGAAGCATCACCGTGAGGTGTATATGCCATAACACCACCAACTGCATTGATATTCTTCACACGATATTTATTATGTAATAATCCATTTTTAAACATGGAATAAATAATTCTACGTTGTGAAACCTTCAAACCATCTGTCAATGAAGGGATTGCACGGTCAGTGATTGTATATCTACTGAAACTGACCGCTTTCTCTTCAATTAAACTTTTAATTCTTCTTTTTTTCTGCATCATACTCTCCTCTATACAATCTCAATTGATTCAAAAGTGGATAGAATATATTCTTTACGTGGTTCTACATCTTTACCCATGAACAAATTAAGTAATTCAATTGATTCACGTTCGTCATCAACCCTAATTTCAATAGTATTGTTATGTTCTCTAGACATTGCCATTGCAATACCTTCTGGTGATAATTCCGCTAAACCCTTGATATAACCAATTTCATACTTGGTATTTTTGAGTTCTTTCTTGACTTTTTCAAGGTCTTTATCGGTCATTGCATAGCGTACATCTGATAAAGTTTTCACCATATATTTAGGTGTAACACCTAATTTAACACGACCTTCACGAATTAATGTAGGGTGATAATCTCCAAAAACATTGCTAATAGCAATGGTAGAATGGATCCAACTCCATCCTCATCAGCATCCACATAAATCTCAATATTTGGAAAGTTTAATTTACTAATGTCAAAGGTATGAGTCTTACTTCCCACTTTTACCAACTTCCATACCACAACCCAATACTTTATAAATATTGACAATTACTTCATTTCTGAAAAATCTCATCAATACTTGCCTTAAAAGCAATTCAATACTTTACCACGAATAGGAAAAAAATAGCATGATACTTAGTTCGACCAATACGCAAGCTAGACAAGGCAGACTTACCTTCACAAATTGCTAATACGTGTTTGTCTTTTTCTTCACGGTCAGCACAATTGATAAACCCATCAACACGCAAACTAGCACTCATTGAAGTAATATCTGCTTGAAGTTTCTTCTGAACATTAACTCTTGTTTTCTCTGCCTTTTCTCTTGCACGTTTATTCACCAATACTTGTTGACAAATAGCCATAGCATAGTCTTGGTTTTCAAACCAAGAAAATAGTTAAGTTCTCTTTCAACAACTCTGCTAATTTATCCTTGACAAATTTGTTTGTAATAGCAAATTTAGTTTGGTTCTTATAAGAAACTGCTGTTGAATAAGTATTGGTAACGACAATCAAACTATCTTGAATATCATCAAATGATAACTTTTTCTTCATTCTTATTATATAATCCAAATTCAGTAATCTTATTATGTAAGACTGCTGTAAATGCCTGCTTCACTGCATCATACGGTGCTCCACCATCTTTCAAATAAGATGAGTTATGAAAGTTTTTCAATACGTGCGTGTTTATTGTTAAAAAGCATAAGCAAATTCATATTTTGAGCGATATTCTGGTTTCAACTCTGCATCACGACCGATAAATTCACCGCTCTGATAATGCACTTGAGGAGTAATTCCATCAATATTAAGAGTTTCCATATAGTCTTGAATACCATTCTCAAAACAGAATGTTTCTTCTTTACCTTTATAATTCAATGTAAGTGTTAAACCTGCATTGACAATTGCTTGTTCTTTAAGGTAATTAGTAAACCAATCATGAGGAAAATCATTTTTCATCAAACACTGTCAAATCTGGAATCCAAGAAACAGTTGTAGAAGTTTGTTCTACATTTGTCTTATTCTTCTTGACTTCTTCATATAATGGTAAGCCTTCCTTCCACTCCATGACATATTCATAGCCATCACGAATAGAAACTACTCTAGCATAAGATGATGAAAGAATGCTTAGTGCGGCCCCAATACCATTTAAGCCAATAGCATAGTCATAGCCTGTACCCTCTTTTTCTTGTACAGACCCTTTACCACCTGCATTTAATTCCATAAAGATTAATTCATAGTTGTAGGCTTTGTTCATTTTCGTTCCAATCCATTGGAACACCTCTACCATTATCACGAACAGTAATCATGCCATCTTTATCATATGATACATGAACAATCTTGCCATGACCCTGCTTTGAATTCATCAATAGCATTTGACACAATCTCATGAACAGTGTGGAATGCACCACGTTTATCTGAACCGCCTGCATAGTTAAACACATTGGCTCTGACCGCTTCGTGATGAGATTTTCGTCTAATGCTTTCATTTCCGTAACTCATAACATTCTCCTTTTCATTAGTATAATAGCATTATATCACAAATATTTATTTTTGTCAATAGAAAAAGAAGGGTTTTGACACCCTTCTTGGTTTATTATTGGATTTGACTGTTAATTTATCAAATAAAGGAAATGTAACTAACAGAAAACAAAGAAAAAGAGAAACAAAGGAAGCACTTGTCAAATCCAATACTAGAAATATCAAAAATAAGATTGCAATACAATGGTAAGCACACCCATTAGGCGGTTTTGCAATCTGTGGACGCAAAGGTCTGCAAATCATACTTTTACCACCTATAAAGTATGACCCAGTAAATGTTGTGAATGTATGGGGGCTATACCCCGAATAAACGCAAACTTACTAGTCCCTAGGACAGTATCTCAAATTCACAACATGATTTACTAACAAAACTTCATTTTTGTTAGGGGCTAATGGAGATTTTTGTCTAGGATCTCTCAAACCTCTCCATGTGAGTATGGAGCCTACTCGATTATAGGATTTACGCAATGTGTGCATACATTGCTACAAGGACACTAGGACTCGAACCTAGAACAATTGGGTTGGAGCCAATTATTTTTGCCAATTATTTTGCCAATTAAACTATATCCTTAGCACCACTAAGATGTATGGAATTAATCCACAAATATCGCAGTTGTTGAAATTTAATTTCATCGTTAGTGATAACATCTTAGAGTTAAGCAATCCACTGGAATAAGAGTAGCGGTTTGCTATTAATTCATATCTTTTGAGCAGGCTTATTCCAATCCCGACATAGGTGATATGATGACCTTACACTTCCACTAGGAATCGAACCTAGATACATAGCTTAGAAGGCTACTGCATTGTCCATTATGCTATGGAAGCATTATTTGATTATATATGTATTATAACATATCTTTCTCTTATTGTCAAGAGATATTTAAAAACTTTTTTGAAAAAGTTTAAAGCGTATTGAGGAATCGAACCTCAATGACTAGAACCATCTACGCTCCAACACTTTAACGTTAGTGTCATACGAGATACTTGGATAACCTCCTTATCAGTTTGAATGTTTCAAAGCGGTTATCTCCTTTCTATATGTATATTATATCATAGTATACATATTAAGTCAAGAGAAATATTAGAATTTACCAACAATTTTTCCTGTCGATTTCTCAATTAATGATCCATCTTCAGCAACGGTAATTTCAGTATTTTTCTAACATTTCACCATCAGCATTAACATAATAAAGTCTGCCATCTTCACCTGCAACAAATTCTTTAGATGACAACTGACCGTCATCTTTCAAGTGATACCATTTTTTTCATTAAGTTTATGCCAACCTGTACGCATCCGACCATCTTCATCGAATAAGTACCACTTGCCATCTTTTTCAGCCCATTCATTAATATAAATGTAACCTTTTTCGTTGAATAAGTACCAAACACTATTGATTTTCTTCCAAGCGTCTTTGACATATTCACCGTTTTCTACATACCACCAACCATACTCATCTTGATGCCAACCTTCAGCATACTTAGCAGATGGTACGGTTACTTCACCTTTCATGATTGCAGAAACTCTTGATTGAACTTCGTTATAGTTATAACCAGCTTTTTCAAGTTGAGTCTTACGGTATTCACCGTTACCCCATTTACCTGCAATAACTTCTCTTGCGATTGCATCAGTGTTAGAGTTAGTGGATGTTGGTGTGTAGTCTGCAACAACAGCATCAGTTGGTAGATAATCTTTCTGCGGAATAGGCTTCTTACCTGTTAAAACATCAGTCCAAAATTGGATTCTTGAAACAAAATAACGTTTCAATAGCATTTGGTTAGCAGATGTATTAGCAGTGCCTTGTCCAACGTGAATATCCCAAGATCTGTGAGGACAGCTTGTAGAAGTAAATTCACGGTGAAGTCTTACAGTGTCAGTATTAACTGGCAGATTGTAATAAAGCAAATCTTCAGCCGCTTGGATAAATACAACCTCTTCATTTCTCAAGAATTGATTGTAAGATGCGGTTAAGGATTGGTCTACTTCAAAACCGATTAGGTAGAAGTTACCAAAGTTACCATTATTATAATCACCTGCGTGATAAGCCCAATCAGTAGTTGGAACCGCTCTAAGCATACAAGCAGTATCACCATAATAGTGAGCATAACCTAATTCTGGATTAGGAATTCTTGCACTAGATAACCATGATTTATATCCAAAACCATTAGCAGATCCATAGTCATTATGGATAATTACCCCTTTAGGATTAGCACCTCTTCTACCAGCAGTGCCAGGCACTCCAGAGAAACCATCCCAATTGACTGTTTGTGTACCGTAAACTTGCTTCATAACAGATTCAGCAGATAGTACCATAAATTAGCCCCTTTCATATTTAGGATAATTATATTATATCACGAATAAATATAAAAAGCTAATTTTTATAGTACTAAATTTTTGACTTAGACTCTATCATGCCTTATTTCGCCAAAAAAGAGGCATATTAGCCCCTTTACTTAGTTTTTTTGATTTTTTTGTCCTTGCTTTTCTTTTTCTGCGAGGTCACGCTTGAGTTGTTCGGCTTGTTTTTTTGCCATCTACCTCAATACGGCTGATTGCTTTCGCCCTAAAGCACGTTGTGTTTTCTTATCAAAAATTGACATATTAAATTCTCCTTTAACCCTCTAAAATTGGATAATGAACACCATCTACAATGACTGATACTACCGCACCACTTTCACTTTCGTGTTCATAACCAATGTAAAACTCCACTTCACAAATCTTGTATTCACCATTGTATAGGTTCATAGTAGTGTACGATTCATGATTATAATAGCCATGAGGAACACTATCAGCAAAATCTTCAAACACAACATCTGTTACATTTACAAACACATCACATTGTGTCAAGTCAAAAGTTGCTACCGCATTTTCATGACCTTCACTCTTGCCAAACTCTACTCTAGTTTCATCATCAAGAATGAGATAACCCTTGCCAAACCCAATGATGAAGCGGTTTTGGAATAGATAGAATAAATCATCTCTATCTCCATAGTTTAGATTGCGTAAGTGACATTTCATATCCTTTGCCATTAGACTTCTTCCTTTCATTCATTATGGTATAATTATACCATATAAATCATTGATTGTCAATGGTTTTTAAACGATTTTATATGTAATCTTCTTTACCAAAAATCTTATCTAACTTGAAAGTTTTTCAAGTCTTTCAACGTATGTTTAATTCCATCTTTCTCAAATACCTCACCGTCAATCATGAAAAATAAATCCATTCTCTGCGGTGGTCTTGAATGCTTTGGTGAAGGTGAATCCGATACCTTGGACTGCATAGTTTAATCCAAGGTATTCTCCTTTCTCATTCACTAACTGTACTAGTACAGCCCCATCTTTTTCGACTGTACTGCAACCCATTGTGTTTAAATTCAGTTTTGTAATAAGTGCATCTCAACTCTCCTTATGAATATCCTCAATAATAATTTGATTGGTAATGGTGGTAACTTTGGTCTTGAAATTATAGAATACATTAATGTTAGGTGTACCAATGACTGAAACCTCATCAAATGTATCAACATCATCATACCATGATTCACTCACTTTGAATTTGATTAACACTAATTCATTGTCAAGAGTGAATTTAACTGTTTCTTTGGTTTGACCTAGTACTGCACGATCTTCCACGACATTTTGACGAACCAATACTTTAACCTCTGGGAACCCATTACCAGTAATCTTATTGATATTTTGAATTTCAGCAAAAATCAATACCAATCTCTTCATGTGGTACAATCTCAATATCATAAATCAATTCAGTCATGGTTTGCTTATCTAAATCAATTACTTTGTTACAATGTTCAATAACTTCATCTAGCTTGTCTTTAGGAAATTCAATACCGTGCGACTGTTCGTGACCCTTAGTAACAACATAATCTAATTCAGATAGAATTGTACGTGTTTTAATATCACCATACGATCGACCACTACCCATGTATAAATCACCGCAATCTCTTACAACGAAACATGGTCTTTGGAATTCTTGTGCCAAGTTTTGTGCTACAATACCGCTATACCCTTTTTGGAGCATCATTATCTACCACAATTAACACTTTGTTTGACAAATCAGCTTCCGCTTTATATTTATCAACTAATTCTTGTCGCACTTCACGTTGTTTCTTATTGAGTTTGTCCATAGCTAATCGTAAAGGTTTAGCATCTTTATCATCTTCAACTAAGAAAATTTCAATTGCCAACTCAATTTGACCCATACGTGATGCGCCGTTTAAGAGTGGAGCAACACTAAACCCAATATCTTTTGTACAATAATAATCTACATTTACCTTCGCACCCTTGAGAATACGTGTTAAACCAATGTTTTTAACATTCAATAATCCTTCAGATACATAATATCTATTCTCTAATGAAGCCATATTCATGACATCACCTACAAGACCAACTGCCACAAGGTCTAAGAATTGAGTTGCCAATTCCAATTCATATGCATCGTCCAAAAGCTCTGATAAACTTGTACACAACCCCTGCACCACTCAAATCTTTTGTTTTCGTAAATGTCACCGCTTTGGTGTGGATTGACAAGTGTAACCTCTTCAAACTCATTGAGTTTAGTTTCAGCTTCTTCATCTTCAAATTGGTGGTGATCAAGAATGATAATTTTTTTAAATCTTCATTCATTTCCAACACTTCTTCAATACCTTTAATATCACTTGAAGAACTATCCACAATGATTAGTAAATCAGCATCAGAGATAAGTTGTCTATTCTTTTTCGTTCAATTCTTTTCTAGCTTCATCTGTAACATCTTGTTTGATTTGTGTTGAAATACCGTGTCCATCTTCACGCTGTGAATAGGTGTATGATACATTAAATTCAGCACCATAATGTTTAGCAAACTCACGTAAATAGTTGTGCATCACTGCTAATGAGGTGATACCGTCCGCATCTGGATCTCCTGCAATTACAATGTTACACCCATTGAAGATAGTTGTTTTGAAAGACTTCAACTGCCTTTTTCAATGTTTTTCAATCCTTTTCCATGGTAACTCATTGGTAATATCGGGCATTAAGAAATTGTCAATCTCATCTTCATCATACCCTCTAATCTTCATAATCTTATCTAAAAACAGAATCATTCTTACGTGGCTTAATGATTGCTGTCCGTGGCTTCAAATATATCCCATAAATTAATCCCTTTCAATTTCAAATTGACACTCTCTATATAACTTCTTCCAAACCTTGATACCTTCATCAATTGGTGCAGATTTTTCAGACAACAACTCTTCTGTATCATAGATATAAGAAACCTCTCTACCTCTGATTTTTAATCCTGTTTTTGTGAATCTCCTTTGGAGTCTTGTCAGAGTCATAGGCTAATACAAATTTAATATCTAAACCTAGTGATAATAATGTATGTAATTGTACATCAGTGAGGTCTGAAGAACCTCAAAAGCCACAACATTGTAAATACCATGCTCATAGAATTTCATACATGACTTTTCACCTTCAACAATGATCACTTCCTTCTGTTTCTTAATATGTTGTTCAGCAATCCATAAATTGAATAACTCATAGGATTGGTTACACTTGAATAGAAACATATACTTAGAATTACTTTCATTGTCGTGGAAAAATTCTCCCTTTTACTCCTACCAACTGCCCAAAACGATTACGTAAAGGCACGGTAATTCGACCTGTCATGAGGTCAAATCCTATGTCATATTTACGTTGTGTGGCTTCAGAAATTCCTTCATTAGCCCATAATACATTTCCTTTTTTTGTATGAAATTATTAGTCAAGACACTCTCATTAATAATCTTATTAACTCTAACTCTGCGTACAATGTTCGTATGTTTTGATTTTAATTTCTGTAAAAATCTGCGTTTGTCATTCTTAAAACCCTTAGATGACTCTTTGATTTCCCAACCAAATAAGTCACAAATATAGTCTTTAGCATTGACAATGTCATGTTGTAAGGCATCAGTATCAATATCAAAAATAAATGAATGAAACAAGATTGAAAATGTCACCTTCAAAATCCGAACGATTACGTATTTTTGCAAGACAAATTCTTCGTGTTTTTTTAACCTGCACTGCACGTTTATTATCTGATGCAAATTTATCTGGTAATTGTGCCACAATCAAGCGTCCTTGTTGTTCGACTCTCACATTCTGACATCCAATACCTTCTAATAAATCTTCAATCTTACCCTCTTCATAAATTCTATCTTTAACTACTGATAATTCACTCATGATCCACCTCTAGAATGAACGGTGAATTTTGGCATAACCAATTTCATAGAATGAGTTATAGTTAAAGTTTGGCTGTAAGATAATACAATCCTGTCCTGTATCAGTATTTGCCCTTGCCTGTTCTTAGGAATGAACAACACATAGTAGGTCTTATCTTCATCTAATGTAACGATTTCTTTTTGTAGGTTGTTTTTCCAAGTCCTCTGACCCATCTATAAACTTCCAATTTCTCATATTCATCTGCAAAAAAATGGTCTAAACATAAGTAAAGTACTAGCTTCATTCTTCATAGCTTTACCCTCACCAATTGCATCAAAAACTCAAGAACTTGTGACTCACATAAGCATCAGCTAATTGGATTGATAGAACTGTTCTAAGATTAAATCCACCTGCTTCAGCTCTTGTCATCTTATAAATCTCTTTGGTAGATTCCACAAATGCTTCCCAACGTGTATTCTCTCTATAACCGTCTGGCACTTTATGAGTATCGACAATCAAATTGACATACCCTTGAGTTGCATAGAATCGGATAATGTCTTTTAATTCAGTAATTTTATATTGTTCCATATAAACTACTTTTAATCTTAGACTCATCACCGTCAGTTAACTCTTTGTACTTTTCCCAACCTTTAATTAGCAACTCTCTTTCGTCCTCACTTAAAGATTGAGGTGATAACATTTTTCTTACGTGAGAAGCCCTTAGCATCAATAGCTTGTAATTCTTCTTTCATTTCATGATTTAGAATTGAAAGAATCAAACGATTTCTAAATGCCTTTTGCAGGTTCTTCATTCAATACAATTAAGGTCTTATCACCCGATTTCAACATTGACATTAGGATCTTTATCAATGATAAAGGATGATTTACCAGAGTTACCAAAAGCCACCTACAATTGTAACTTCACCTCTAGGAATGCCCTGTACCACATTATTTAAGTAGTATGAGGAATAGAATGGTAATAACTCTGAATTGTCGCTCTCAAGGTCTTGTAAGAATTGTTCGCCATCCACATATAAATCTTCAGTTGCATAGCTTTTACCTAAGTTTAAGGTTGCAAGACTCGATTTTGCTTGCCAATAGGCGGTCAATTCATCAACTGTCATATCCTTGAAGCTGTATTTTTCAGTATCAGTAACTACCTTCTCACCATATAATTCAAATAAATTGATAATCAATCTATTTTTCATTAGTTTTTCAAAGTACAGTTCAGCATTCATCTCTCCTGCTTGTACAATTGACATCAAATCGGTGAGGACTTCCCAACCGCCATTCTTTTTCAAAATCCTTTTCAATACCCTTTTCTTCCAAAAAGATATTAACAGTAATATCATCTAGTTGTTTTGCACCATCTTCAATGATACGCTTACCCAATTGGAACATAAATGCCCAATTCTTATGTAAAAAAGTCTTTATAATTAATCTTTTCAGCATATTCATAGTACTTAACAATGTTAGACCATAGGATGCCTACCAAATATGCTTCACTAGCTTCTGCTAATGATTTGATCTCGATCGATCTCTGGATGCGTTACCTTATCCTTTTTCGTTTTGCTACCAATCCATTTCACCGTCCACTTCTTCCTCTACATCAAGGAATTTACTTACATCAGTTGTTTTTGAAACAGTCTTATCCTTATCAGTCTTGTAAACAGTGATATCTTTTGACACTCTTGTTCTACGTTTCTCTGATTGTTTCTCATTCCTCATTCTCTTTAAAGTCTTAGGTAAATAGTTTAGTAATACAATTAAGATATATTTAAACTCACCTGCCACATCTTGAAACCCCTTATCACGTTGAATCTTTCTGATGCGTTCACTCTGCTCTTTTGTAACACTGTTTGATTACTTCATAAGGCACTCCATTAGCTAAACGCTTAGTTAGTTTAGTATTGTCAAAGGGCTTTCTACCTGCATTTAAATTTCTAAAGGCTGTATAAAGTAGTTTAGGAATCATATTCTTATTAATATCATGAATCTCTGCCACATATTCAACTAATTGGTTTTAATTCACGCTCTGATTGTAAATATTCCTTATATTCCTTTTCAACCTCTTCTAAACAATGATTATGGATGAATCGTTTAGGATATTTCTTATGGAATCCATAATTATCATCTTCAATATATTTTTTTCACAATGCGGACATTTTTCTCTTTTGCCAAAGGTAACACTCCTTTCACATACAATTATAACATAAGATTGCCAATTTGTCAATAGAAAAAGAACCCCCAAAAATGAGGTTCTTTTTCAACTTTATATGTCTAATTATTCATCATCATCTTCATCTTCTTCGTCATCGTATTCCTCTTCATCATAATCTTCATCATGATCTTCAGAATCTTCTTCTAATTCTTCAAGAATTTTCTTTAATTCTTCTAAATTATCAGACTTACGATAATCAAGAATACCTAAACGCTCTTTGAAGGTCTTACCAATTTCCTTCTTCTCGTCTTTATCCATGTCAGAAATGATATCAGCTAACTCTTGTTTAACCTCTTTCAATTCCTCTTCATGTTCAGCATCGACCTCTTCAACCTCCTCTTGCTTTTTTTGATAGTTGGTTTTGGTTTAGCTTTTTTTCTACTGGTGTAGAAGGTTTTGACGGAATTTGTTCAATTAACTTAGCTTGATCGAGGATAGCTTTCTTGATTGTTTCTAAGAACAATTCTACATCATATGGAATTGTTTCTGGAATTTCAGTGATTCGTCCACCTGCTTCTGTCGTACCATCACCACGAAAGCGGATAATACGATTTTCAACAATCTTATTGCTCTTCTTACCCTTTTTTTCTTCTTATCCTTTTTGGATCGTTTTTGATTTCTTGCCTTCAGTTTCTTCTGACTCTTCAGTTTCATCTTCAGCATTTTGTTTTTAATTCTGACTCACGTACACTCTCAACATCAATGAAAAATGAGGAAGTCGGATGAATTCTTAACGTAGTCACCTGCACGACTTGAAACAGACATTGTAGTTTTTTCATACTCTAAACCAGACTTTTCCTTAACTGTACGGTCTTTGTCATGAGTAATGAAGAATAGTCCAAAGCCTGCACGTTCCAAACGTGACATTTGTTCTGAAAAATTCAGTTTCAAGTAAGTCATATGCCTTACCAAATGGAATATCTGATAACTGCTCATACTTCTTACCATCTTTACGACCTTGTTTGCGTAAAATGTATTCAGTGCACCATTTCCCTGCAATATCAACTGTATCAATTGCAATGTATTGGAAGCCTTCATTGTCATCTTCAAGCATATCTACCACTTCTACAAAGTGTGCCCAATCTTCAATGTCAATGACATTAATTCCAGGCAACATATTATAACCACGTTCAAAGGCTAATAACAGACCTGTATCAATACCACCTTCACGTTTTAAAAATTTCATAGAACAATGAAGTATTATGTGTAGGAATATAATCATCCAATAAGAATAATTTATCCTCTGCATCTACCTTTGAAGCATACCATTTCTTGAACATCTTCTAAATCTTCAATTTGTGCAATAGCTTGAGGTTGTACGAAAAATGGTTTGGCATTAGCATTAATTTCTTTGCTAAACAATTCTTTATGCTTGTATGTAGTAATGATATTTCTTGTAGGGATAAAGTCAATGTATTGTGTGAATTGACCTTCTACTTGTTCAATATAATATGAAGCATTAAATCCTAATGACAACATAACTGATTGAATTTGCCATGGAATATCTTGGTATTTAGTTTTAAATTCTAAATAATGTCCAAATGATACTTGTCCATCATAGTAATCAAAGAATACATGACCTACTGATGCAAAGAATCCTTCCACTAATCCTAAACGTGTGGTATAATTCCCATATACATAATCATCCGATAATCGATCGGCAGTGAATAATTCTTCTAATAATTCTAAAAGTAGAATCATCTTGAATAACAAAAAGTGTAAACATCCTTAGCTAGATGAGGTTTTTACAAGTAAGATATGCTCTAAAGTATCAAGAATATCTTTTTCATTTGTTTTCAAAACTAAAAACATTATTTTCTAATTTAGCTTTTTAAACTTACTTTTAGACCTACTAATACTCCCACAACCCATTCGTTTAGTTTTGGTAATGGTCTTTTATCAAAATGAACTACTTCTACTCTTGGTAATTCATAACGGTAAGTGGTGAATTTCTCACCTAAAACAACATAATCCTCTAGCATTTCTTTTTAGAGTCTTAGATTTCAATTCACCATTCTCTACATATGGAATGATATGCTCATCATTACAAAATGAATGAATGACCTTCAGTAGTAGTTACTTCATAGGCTTTTAATTTACCTTGTGGATAAACACCTACTACTTTAGTTGGTTGACCGTTTAAACCAATTAATTCATCGCCCTCTTTGATTTCAAAAGGCATATTTTAAACCTTGTGGAGTGACTACTTTTTGTAGTAATAGGAATTGCTTTACCAGATTTTGGTCTACCTGCAATCGTCATTTTTAACCGTGAAAGGTCTGCTGTGACTTCGTTAACCTTTACACTATCTCTTAAACCCATTAATATTAATCCCCTTTTTTCTCAAATTACTTTTGTTTTTAAAACTTTCGCTTACATTTTAGTTTTGTTTTTAAAAACTTCGTCTCACATTTAAGGTGAAGGGTTAAGATACCTCAACCCTCACCCTACAATTTTAGAATGGTAAGTCATCCTCGTCAATGTCGATGACTTCATCTTCATCTTCTTTTAGGCTTCTTACGACCTGTTAAGCCTTTAGGTTTTTCTTCTTTTTAACGAACTCACTTTCGTCTTGTGCTTGTTCAATATCCTCTTGTGTATATTTCTCTGATTCAATAGAATCGAAACCTAAAATTACATTTTCACGAACATAATTCTTAATAGTTTCTTTCTTCTTACCAGCCAAGCCACCAAGTGATGGTGTATCATCTTCAACCTCTTCAACACGGTTTACTAAAACACCATGAACCTTACACAATGTACCGTATTTCAATTCTTTGTCCTTGACAATTGCTTTGGATCATGCTTTCAGCACCTTCAATATTTTCCTTGATTTCTTTTTCAGTATCAATGAAAATTGAATCGTCTGTTGTAATTGTATATGTAACAGGTGTTGGCTTGCCATTGTAACCAACTGCTAAACCATAAATATACAACTTGCCTTCCTTCTTGTCATACTCGTGATCGAGTATAAATGAATTCTGCATCAAACTTAGCACGTTCCACAAATTTCTCATCTTCAAAAATCAATTTCTTGTTTAGTCAAGTAAATTGAAGTTGGTTCGTAGTTTGTTTGAGTTACTTCTTCACCTTCACGGTTAACATATGTTTGAGTTGTAATGTTACCACGAATCGTAACATCCATGTCATTTTCTAACAAACCATCTTCGTAAATATCGTTAATACCGTCAATTGTAATGGTACGAATTACATTTATAACTTTACCCTTATCATCACGTTCCAACGCAATCGTCAAGTCAAGTGGGAAGAAGCCCTCTTCCTCGTATTCTTCCACGTTGTCTGCCCAGTCCTCGTAGTCCACCTTTTTTAATCTGTCCGCTTTGTCCAGTTTTTTTATCATTATTATATAGGTATACTACATCTTTTTCCAAACCAAACATCCGCATAAAAATAATCTGATTTGGGGACGTTTTGACACCAAAAATTTAAAGATGCCCACTCGACATCTTTATCAGTGACATCCGTTTTTGTAATAATTTTCACGATCTGTACCTGTTACTTTTACCAGAAACGGTAAAAATATGAGCGTGTTTGGGCAAGAATATTCTCTTGCCCTTGTTTATCTTTCTTCTCTTTGTTACGTTTCGATGCTCTAGCCATCTTATAACCCCTTTACTCTCACCTTGTCCAAGGTGTATAATGTTATATTTAATTTTTCGTGAGTATTCTCTACTTTGTTTTTCCATACGGTTACAACCGCATTTTTTTCAAAAGCAATATGATAATACCACGTTATAGCTGTCAATATTTTGTCTGCCACGCAAGACCACTCTATGTAGATTTTCACCGTTTATACAATCGTTTGTAAATTCAACAATTGTATAATTTTCAAAGACATTCATAACATCTTTGATTTTTGACCTTTCTTTCAATCATTCTTTCTTGTGAATGTTTTGAAAAGATTAATCCACATTCAATCTCATTTAAGACTTTACGAATCATTCTGATTTCGTATTTGTCCATAGTAGATGCATGTTTCCTTTCCGCTCTATCCTTGCTGGCAATCATAATTGACCGCTCCTTTCTTTTTGTTCTGACTATATTATAGCACAAAAAAATTAAGCGTGTCAAACGATTTTTGATTTAATGAAATTTAATAAAAAAACCCTATTTTTATCGACCAATTTTTTTCTCGCTCGTCCAAAATTGCGTCTAATTTTTGTTGATTTAACGGGCTTTCTAGGAGGTATAAATCGATCAATTTTTTTCGATACGGTAAAAAAATCGGCAAAATTTGTACAATTTTTCCCATACAATCGAATATATTGATCCATAGACCTCAAAATCAAATTTTTTTCGCAATTTTTCGTCAATTAAACGACGTATATTGCAAATTTTTTTGATTTACCCTCATTTCCGTCAACCTCATTTCCCATTAAGGTTGACGGATTATATTCCACTGCTATAATTTGTCTAATTTTTATCTGGATCCCTCTTACCATGAAATAATCCCCTACTTGAAATCCCTTCATAATATCACCTCTTATTTCCAATTGTAATAGTCATCTTCCATCATTTCTTTAGCACGTTTCAATGATTGGATTAGTTTATCAATCTAAAAATTCATTTAAGCAATCAATAGTAACTTGTCCATCAGTGATTGATACAACTCCATTAGCATTATCATAATAAGCTGTTGGTTCAAATTGATAGCTATAAGACTTAGGTTTACCAACAACACTATTAGTAAATGGTGCTTCCTTAGTCAAGCCTTCATTAATTGGTTTGTGAAGGTTTAATAACAACTCTGAAGCAAATTTGATTGTGTTTTCCAATTCATCCAAAAACTAAATACTCATTGTCCGTATGTTCGTTATAATACCCTACTGACAAGTTAATTGAATTGATACCCATGTCATTTGCGATTGTGTAGGCATCGGAAATTCCACCTTCCACACAAGTAAAAGTTATAGCCTTTTTGGATTGAAAACTTGTCTAACCAATCCACCATAACTTGATTTGAGAATCCTACACCATAAGTACCTACTACAATATCACTATTTCCTCTACGGTCAAAAAGTGATAGCAAAAAATCGGATTGTTGTACAAATTCAAAAATCGGATTTGCTTGAACCTACACAACCAATTTCTTCATCTAAAAAGAATGATACTAATAATGTACCCTTGAAAGGTAACTTTTTCTTGACAACAATTTGATCCAACAATTCAAAAATTGCGGTTACACCTGCTCTATCGTCAGCACCAAGAATAGCACGTTTATTTTTTTGGTAAGCGTAAAACGATACCGCCTAATTCCTTGATAGTACGATTCTTTTTGTGTTCTTGGAACCGTATCAAGGTGGCTATTCAAATGGATTGTGACCCCTTCACCACAATTGAATTGTGCGTGAATATTTCCGTAATAGTCAGTGAAAATGTTATCGGGATTCAGTGAAGCTAAAGTCACCAAAAACTAAAGTTGAAATTTTTATGCGTGTTACCACTAGGACTATACACGCTTACATACCGTTTGAAGGCATTTAATAACTCTTTATTTACTTGAGATTGTTCTTTGTTCTTTTTCATAATTATCTCTCCTCTTTAATTAAATGAAAGGGCTAGATTTACTAGCCCCATTTTTCTAGAATACCATATAGTCGCTATTGTCAACGGGTTCGTGTTCATAAATTTCGTGTTCCAACATTGGAACTTTTGGTAGGTTGGTTAGGAATTCTTCAGCTTCCTTATGTGTATTGAATTCAGCTACTAATTCAACCTCTCCCCATGGATCCAAAGTCTTACTTACCACTTTATACTTTTTCATTTTAATTTCCCTTTCGTTTCTTTCTATATATATTATAACACGAAAGGGAGTGTTTATCAACACTTTTACTAAACTTTTTTCTTAGAAAAGAGTCGCTAGATAAGCGACTACAATTTGATTGCGTTAGAGTATCATATAAGGCAATAATACGCTTATGCAATAACTCATGATACACGTTAAATGAGCCTTTGACGTGCTTTTTATGAGTAAAGTAAAATAGTTAACAAGGTATTTTTGTGAGTCGTAAAAAGTAACCTTCATACCATCCACTTTATAAAAACAAGGCACTAGGGCAATTTGTTTTTTTATATTGATTCTGAAGCACCCCATGAATCTCCTTAAGTGCTTCCGTAAATTCCCCGTACAATATTAATAATCTCCTTTCAACCACTCAATAATACGCTTTTCACCAATCCTAGCGATTGCGGTTTCTACCGCTGTTAAGTTAGCAAAAATAAACGGTATTCTGTTTTTAAATTAGTGGTATTATTCACAATCAATTCATCTTTATCTGCATTATAGCATAAATAAAGGTTGTTCTGATGCAATAAGAATGGTCTACCATATTCTTTCAAGTCGTACAATGTATTCATTGACTCTTGAAAATGATCTAAATCTTGGATTCCTAGCGTGACTGAACAACTTTCTTGCATAGGCATTGGATAGACAATCTCTTGATTGAGTCTATCCATCTCCCATTGTTTCGCTTTTTAATTCATCCACTAGGGCTTGAATTTCCTTTTTGTAATTCTTCTTTGCGTGACAATCCTATTGCACTCCTTCTCAAAAAAATAGTGCCTTTGCCTAGTGATTCTTGCATGGACTTAGCTTTACCTAAACTACCAAATACCATACATTCTTGTTTCTTGCCTGTTCCAAAAACAAGAACATAGACTACATTTTCATCTGAAACCAATTCAGACAATGGAACCTTCAAGGCATCTGACAATGCTTTTAAGTTTTTGCTAGAAGGTTTTAGACCTTCCCGATTCCCAATGGTGCATATTAGCACTGGGAAAGTCCAAGCATATTACCTAATTCTTCCAAGGTTAAACCCTTGGAAAGTCTTAGGCTTTTGATTTTTTCATTTAATTTCATGCTATTCAACCCCTTCAAACATGGATTGTGCTAAAGCCTTAGCCATATTCCGCAACATAACTAGGTCTGTTGCACGACCGATTAATTCTTGATAATCGTCATCTGAACCGTCAAAGTTTTGTTCAAACAACTCTTGCAATTCATCTTCAAGACCTGCTTCTCTAGCGGAATCAAAGTGTATCTTGTCCACCAGCCCATGCTTGAAAAATCCATAATACCATTGCAATCTTTAATTTTCGACTACTTGAAACATTTTATATTACCTCTTTCCTTTATCTTATGTATTTATTATACCATGCTTTGATCCATTTGTCAACACCTTCTCTAAACTTTTTAGCAATTATTTTTTTGTGCTTGTCGCAGGTCACGATAAGCAAAGCCTACAATTGCTTCATAATTGATAACTTTTTTGGTTGCCTAACTCGATTTCAATGTCATTAGCATATGACATGATTTCAATTACCGCTTGAGAATCGTAAATACTCTTGTAAAAAGTATCATAAATCTCAAAGTTATCCAACATATAGTGTAGGTAAACATAGTCTTGCATTGCTTGACCTACATTCTTTTCATAGTCATCAAATCCTTCAAGCAATTGTTTTTGCTCAGTTAGGGATTGACGCTATATAAGCTAGCGATTAATTCCACTATTTCTTTTTTTCAGAATAGCGTTTGATTTTTGTAGGCTCTACAAGTTTCAACGTTGCCTAATTCATCCTTAGCAATGAATGTAGTGCATTTGCCATAAGTTTTGATATCATAATAGAATTGATTTGCCATGATAGATTACCTTCTTTCTTGTTTCTATATACATAGTATAACACAAAAAAGGGTGCCTTGTCAACACCCTTTGTAAACTTTTTGATTTTGAATTCTTTTTCTTTGCCTTAGATTATAAAATTCTTCATACAATGCTTTTTGAGCATCATATTCTTCTTGTGTAATGTATTTATAACCTTGATAACGATTCATTCTTTTTCTCTTGGTTCAGAAAAAGAATGTATCATTTCTTAGAATACCGTTTTCCATATATCCAAATCTAATCATGACAATTCATCCTTTCTTATGGTAAGAGAATTTCTACATTCTCATAGAAATATCCATTGAAGATTGAAGCAATTTCTTCAATGCTTGGATTTTTGATTGTAGGAGTGATGCCGAAACCACCTAAGAATTTCAGCATCTCTTCCTTTAATCCTTCAAGAGTTGTTGCGGTGTATGTTTCAAGCACCCCATCAACCATTTGACGGAATGCGTATTGTTTTTGATTTTTTTCATTTTAATTTCCCCTTTTCGTTTCTTTCTATATATATTATAACACGAAAGGGAGTGTTTATCAACACTTTTAATTAACAAAAATTCATCTTTAATTTTCAACCACTCACTATCATTGAATACAGGTGCGTTATACCCTCTATCATCAATATATACGCTTGCACCAATTTTAATACCTTGCGACTCATAGCGACTTAGCATATAATCAGCATGAGCATTGATTTTTACCTTGTCAGTGTTTAAACCGTATTGTTTAAGGTGTACTATAACAGGGTCTAAATCTTGTCTTGCTGTCCAAATCACAATCTCATAGCCTGCTTCAATCATATCATTTACCGTATTAATACCTTCAGTGAAGGGTGTTCCTAGATCCGGAAATTGGTCTTTGACTAAGGTTCCGTCAGAAATCAACCGCAATCACGGGATGCGATTGCGGTGTATATTTTACTTTGTTTGTCATTCATTACCTCGCTTAATCCTCATCATAAAAATCGTCATCATAACAACCTCTATCAAGGTCATCATATTCCATTTGTTTTAATTCCCTATTCAGAATCAACTTCATTTTGTAATGACTCAATTTCCTCTTTTGCTTCCTCTAATTCATTTTGCATAGCATCCAATTGCTCTACCATGTAAAGGATATAATCTGTTACTTCCTCTGGTAAATTGTATTTGCGGATAATTTGATTGTGCGGTTTCTCAAATTCATTTATATGATTATTTACAAAAAGTAAAGAAATTATCATCTAAAGTATCGACTCTATGAGATCCTAAAGTCAATCCATAAGTACCGCCATATGCTTCTACTTGTTGTAATTCCCATTCACCGCTAATATCAGTCGCAAGGATTAAAAATATATTCATCCTTGAATTTAGCCTTCATTTCTTTTTACAAATTTTTTTCAAAAACAGATTTCTTTAACATTGTGGTTACCTCTTTCCTTTTCTTTATATACATAGTATAACACAAAAAGGGTGCCTTGTCAACACCCTTTGTAAACTTTTTGATTTTGAATTCTTTTTCTTTGCCTTTCTCTTCTCTTGTTCAGCTTGAATGCTTCTATCTCTCACACTCATAGCCATAGCAACACCGAAAAACATTACAATACTTAAGGCATCTATCTAATAACTTTAAGATATGAGCATATTCTAACATATCTGAATTTTTGGATCTTATTCTTGTCGATATTATCCATATATGCCTTAGCACGATTATAAAATTCTTCATACAATGCTTTTTGAGCATCATATTCTTCTTGTGTAATGTATTTATAACCTTGATAACGATTCATTCTTTCAACGTTATATTCTCTTGGTTCAGAAAAGAATGTATCATTTCTTAGAATACCGTTTTCCATATATCCAAATCTAATCATGACAATTCATCCTTTCTTATGGTAAGAGAATTTCTACATTCTCATAGAAATATCCATTGAAGATTGAAGCAATTTCTTCAATGCTTGGATTTTGGATTGTAGGAGTGATGCCGAAACCACCCTAAGAATTTCAGCATCTCTTCCTTTAATCCTTCAAGAGTTGTTGCGGTGTAGGTTTCAAGCACCCCATCAACCATTTGACGGAATGCGTAGACTTGTTTTTTTATTTTTTTCATTTTAATTCCCCTTTTTCTTTTTTTACTTGCTATTCTTCATATCATCGTAGGCATTTAGAAGGTCTACATACTTGTAAACCATAGGAATCTTCAATGCTTCCTTGATAAAGTTTAATTTATTCTTGTCAGCTTGTGACAAGACTTTTTGCCCCTTGAGTCCTAAGACAATCTCATTCCAACTCTTCAAAGTTGGATAAAGTGCTAGATACTCATGATATTTTTAACCCATCATGTAAAGGGTCTAGCGTGTTGTTGATTTCCCATTTTTGAGCGTCAACAAAATCATTTACATTCATGTTTACCGCTTTAGGCATTGAAAAGCGGAATGGTTTTATCATCCATGTATGACTCTTGATAAGTTAGGATGATTTGTACGTTGTTTTTGATAGATGCTTAACATTTTAGGTTCCTTCTTTCCTTTTTGATACTCTTATTATACCACGATTCAATCTGTTTGTCAACACTAAAAGTAAACTTTTCTTTTGAGAAACTTAAATTTGTTTTGAGTGGTGGATTCCTATTTACACTTTTTGATTGAAAAAAAGTTGATTTTGGTTTAAGATTTTGGTTGCCTATTTTTCACTTTTAGGGCAAAAAAAGTAAAAAAATAGAGTTTTGTTTGAGAATCTAAAAATTCACTTTTGATTGAAAAAAGTAAAAATCACTTTTTGTTTTAAAAACTAGAATCCACTTTAGATTTTTAAAAGTAGGATTCACTTTGCAATGAGAAACTTGCTTTTGATTGGTGGATTTGTTTTTGTTTAGGAAAGTTGCGGTTGTTAGATTGATTAAAAAAACTTGCTTAAACATTGGTATGACGCAAATCTTAGAAGGTTCCTCAGGTGTATTTGAAAATCTTTCTTCTATTATATAGGAGATTTTTGATTGAGAAATTAGCAAGACATTTTGGATTTAGAAATTTACGGTTACATTATATAGTAGGAAATGATTTGAGTTAGGAGTAAACGAGATGTAAATCCATACGGTTAAATGGTTCAATTTGAGTGCTTAGGAGCGGTGTAAGATATGATATAGTGAGATATGCTAATAGATAGTGTAGGAGCCTTAGATTGGATTGTAGGAGTGAATAAGAGATGGATTGACGGATAGTAAGAGTCAGTGAAGGTCTAAAATTAGGCTTAGTTGATAGTATGAAAGTAAACTTTTGTAAACTTTTTAGGAGTTGTTGATTGTGGTTCAATGCAGGAATTCTTGTGAAACATTTTGAGTTTTGAAGGTTGTTTTGAGTGGTTAAATTGAGTTGTTAGGAGTGGATAAGGGAGATATTTTTGTTTACAAAAAGTTTACTTTAGTGTTTGAGAAATGTTGGTGTATTTGTGAAATGAATATTGGTTGTGAGATTGCAGGAGTGATATTTTTTTGATAATAATTTTTGTTGTGTTTGTGTTGGTTTCGTTGTTAGATTTTTGTTATTGGTTATGATGCGGATTGTGCGACTAATGATGCGTTTGTCTAAATTAGTTATGAATTATGAGATGAAACTAAAAAGATAAGTTATAAACGTTGATATAAAAAGGATTTTTAGAAGCGAGGGACTGAATTAGTTTTGAATAGTTAGTTTTTAGTTTTTGTAGGAGTGAAGCGTTTTGTTTATCTAAATTAATTTTGATTTGAAGTGAGATATTAATTTAGATAAGTATATATATGTATTATATTGTAGTTAAGATAGTGTAATAGATCCGAAGTGAGGAGTGTTTGAGGTTGTGAATATTGTTTACAAAAGTTTACTTTGGTTAAGTTGGATTTGGTTGTGAATTTGTTTTGAGTGGATGGAATGAGTAAGATTGTTTTGTGAAACATTTTTGTGATTTGTGAGCGGATGATTGGATGTGATTAAGTGGATTTGTTTAGGATAGTTAGATTTGAATGTTAACAAAAAGTAAACATGAGTGGATAGAATTTTTATGTGAATTAGTGGAGATTTTAGGTTTGGATTTCGGGACTTATATATATTGCTGGTGTATTTTAAATATTATTATATATAGGTTAGAGTAAATTTTGATTGAGAATTTAGAATTTGATTTGGAAAGGGAAATAATTTTGAAGGAAAATATTTTGGTGCGATTTTCGGGCGAAAGGTATATATATATATATATATGCCCCCATTTTTCAGAAAAATTCTATATATAGGTTAGTTGCTTTTCTTTTTGGAATTTTGTTTTGTTGTCTACAATATAATATAAATTCTGGGATCCGATCCGATCGGATCTGAGCGATATTTGTGCCTTTGCAGCAATGAGCACTTTCAAATTTTTTTGGTCTTAGGGCTTGTAATGCTAGTACTGTTATGCTATAATTGATTTATCAAATGAAAGAGGTGTTACACTATGAAAAACAATCAAACTAGTATCAATGGAGCGGACTTATTGCTTTGACGATGTTATGTCAGACCTTGCTAACAAGTTTATGGAGATTCCTATGTTAGAAGCTCTAGAAGATGGCGGACGCTTAGACGCTTTGCCATACTTTGCTTTTGAGATGATGGGAGACAATCGAGGAGCATTTAATGAATGGAAATCATGGATGCTTGACGAATGCACTGATTCCCTTCAGATGAACTTTATTATTGAGTTATCTCAATCTGAATGGATGAACCGCAAAAACGGATGACGGTCGTAAGCTAGGCAAGCAACTAAAAAAACTAGGCTTTTGAACAGTATGTACTTGATTATGACGGTTCTTTTGAACGGGTCAACCTCACCGAGCGTTATGGATTAATTTTTAATCCTTGCGTTTGGGCTCGAGCTGGTATGTCTAGCCTTGCAAAGCTAGGAACATGGAACAGGGTTCAACGGGTCTTCTTGTCAAGATATCCGCCATGATGATTGTTCTTATGTCTGGTCAGTTCTTGGCTCGCTAGTTAATGAGTACTTTACTGTTCAGCTTGTCAGATTGAATGAAGGCGAAAAGTTAGAAGAGCTTAACACCTATGGAGCGATGAAGGGTAGATTACTTTCACGGTCTAACGCTTTTCTTGCTGGTGATGGTACTATCTTTTTAAATGGGGTGTATGGTAACAATGCAACCACTAAAATTTTTGGTGAGTTAGTCGACCAGCTTAATCAAGATGGCTTAAGAATAGCTGACGTGTATGACGTAGGCTATAACAACAGTCGTAAGATTGCTGGAGCATGTTTATCAAGTTTTTGATAAATGGGGTGACGATGATGAGATACCAGAGGATGAGCATCATCCATACAATGAAGGTATAGTGCAAGGCGGATTTATCGTATTACCAACTAAGCGACCTCATGGTTTAGGATGGATTGACTACTTGACTGAAAAGGGCTATTATTAGCCCTTATTTTTTTGCTCTTTGGTCCGCCAGGTCGACCAGGATTTTGCTTATTTTGAATGATTCTAATTAAGAAAAATGGGTGGGTTGCTGCCGTGGGATTGATGGGATGGGGTAGATGGATTTTTCTAGTATGGTTGTGTAATCCACTGAAAATTTTTATTGGTCAAGGATAGCCCAACGTTGGGGCAAAAATGTCCAACTCAGTAGCACCTGGGGAAATTGTAAACCATTACAAATAAGCTTTTTCATGGGTTCCTGGCGGACCAACTGACGAACTGCAAGCAACCTACACCCCCTACACCCTTAACCCTATACCTCGTGGTGTATAATTGTAGTT
>BNJT01002761.1_pt1 | contig 121032 bp, 140 predicted proteins | sample 8540491 | NCBI WGS metagenome assembly BNJT01 (sample SAMD00202455, study PRJDB9452) | human saliva metagenome | host: Homo sapiens | reverse complement strand
CAGTTACGTATTGCTATAGCCCAGGTAGTACAGGGGTACCGTATGTTACATATTTTGTAGCAGTAGTGTGATATAGCTTTTGGAGTAAGATCATCGATTCACGTCATACTACCAGCATGTAAAGTATGATATCACATCCCATATTTTTTAGTTTTGTGATTGCATCTACTATCATCTGAGTGTTATCATATACTGCTCTGTGACCTATAAATATCTACGCCAATTCTTGAGTTTTTCTCTATAACAGGCGTAACTATCTTTTATTCTTCCGTTGTATACTTCACTACCTGTGGTTACTTATACCTGCTCTCACAAATGGTTTTATGTCAAATAATCTCTATTTATAATATTTTTCAGATTTTCCATCTGTTCATATGCAATAGTGGAATTCATTCCTCATACCTGCTAGTTTTGTGCCTTTTTATAGGTGGGCTCATCACCTTTTGTAGAGGCTACATCATTATATCATCTAGCATATTTATTTTTATGTAATAATTCTACACTACAGTAAAACATCCATCTATATTTGATACTAGTTCCATTTCTTCCTTCTTTTACAGGGGTACTTACTCATATCACTAGTAATAGTAAGATCTTATCATACAATAGTGCAGCGTCATTTTCGTGCATCATAGTATCACCCTTTCATCTTCTAATACATAACATGATCTTTCCTAAAGATAATAATACAGGAATATCTTCTTTTGTAACTATATGTCCTTTTCTAAATCTAGCATCTTTTGTCATTTCACCTTTATTATCTGTGTTATACTCATGGCAGCAGTGCATATCCTACTGCATCTCTCGTATCTATTATTTTCATTTTTCCTCTTTATTTACCCCTTTTATTTTAGTGTGAATATAGTAAGATCATCTTCTTTCTTTTATTGTCACTAAATTCGAGAAGAGATTTTTGTACATTTGCACAAGGTTTTGTATCCTTATCTCCACTGGCCTTCATTAGATGATTAGCTTAATCATTCCACCCCATATTCCACACCTCTATTCTTTGTCTCTATTATTCCGTCTGCATATATTGCAAAGAGTTCCATATCTTTTAGATATATTATATCTTCACTCACAATATGTGTCTCAAATATCCCCATAGCTATAGAGTTTGCACTCTTCTAGCATTTTATAACTTCTATTTCCATTTTTATCTTTATATATTGCTATAGGTATAGTATGACCTGCACCTAGAAGAATATGCCTTACCACTTTTAAAATCATACTCATCTTTAGCAGTGATAAATACGTCCATTTTATCAAGTTCTCTTTTGAATAATATGGAATTAAGTTGAGTAAGCATAGTAGATGGTGAAAGATGTCATTGTTAGTATAAGATTTAAGTAGCACCTTTCATCATAGCTACAAACAGTTAGACACAAGCCCGTGTCCCATAACAACAACAGCAGCAATGAACAATACATATTTTCCATCATCTACCTGAGACCTGCATAAAAATCCCCACTCCATATATGAGAGCATGAAAGGTTAAGATAATCTACACCTCTAATATATCATCTTGCTCCATTATCTCATCTTCCATTATAAGTTGCTGTTGCTGATTTACCAGCTCTTAAATCTCTATGTAGAAGTTTCTAATATTTTTCTATTATTTATGTAGATATATATTGATAATACAATCGTGTAGTAGCAAGGCTACCTAATATTCCAAGAGATCATCACTTCTATATTTTCGGAATTTATTAGTATTATTTTTCCTATCATCATCTTTATCAAATTCTCAAATGCTATAGAAGTTATACCACATCTCATCTAATATAGTTGGTACTTCTTCGTTTTGATAGATTTCTTTCTTCGGTATTTTCACTATCCAAAATTCACTAGCGTATTTCACTGAATTACCAAAAGCTTTTCTACTATGGACATGTTGGAGCTTGAATCTTCTACATATATAAACGTACTTCTTCAGAAGCTGTAATTCTGCATATATCCTCAGCTATAAGCTTGAAATAAGAATCTAACCCCTCATTGCCATAAAGTACATCTGCTCTTGATTCTACAGATATTATTGCATCTCTGAATTTTTGCAACAAATCATCTATTTCTTTATTATTATTTATATCTGAGGAAAGTGCAAGTAGGCTAGCTACAGAATCTATAAAATCTATATGTGTTTGTTGTAAAATTCTGTTTCCATCTATGCTAAAACAGGTCATAGCCTTTACACTATCATCACTAGAAACAAGTGGAATTATTAGTCTTCCACGATAAGAAGTTTTTGTGCTAAGTCTTTCTTTTTCAGCAAGGTCGTCCTTAAATACATCTTCAACATAATAATATTTTTTAGTTTTATAGCTTCAGTAAAATAATGGAATATGCTCATAGGTACTTTTAATCCATTTTCCGTTTCTTTCGCCTACTACATATTTAGTAGGTAAATCACCTAATAGTTTCTACATATTAAAATAGGTGTAATCATATGTATTATTTTTAAAATATTTACACAAGCCCTCTTGGCGGTACTACTTCAAGCACCTTTATCTATAACTCAAGTCTTTTATTTTCACTCCTTAGAAGACGTAACTATTTTGATATCTCTACTATTGAGTTTAGCGTATCATTAACACTATTCAAATCACACCTCCTTATCTATGCAATTTAAAACGATCTCATGGACATATGCTATATAAGGTAGATTACGATACATTTCTTGTAATCTATACCATGTCCTACTATAAATTTGTCCTCTATTTCAGAGCCTATATAATCACTTGTATATTACACTTTCTTCTTTCAGGTTTGTCAAGAAGTGTACATATTTTTATACTTTTTAGCATTCTTTTTAATAAGTAATCTTTTTAAATAATTAAGGTAAGGCCAGTATCTATAATATCTTCGACTATTATAACATTTTTGTTGCTTATATCTTGATTCATGTCTTTTAATATTTTTACTATACCTGAGCTAGTAGACATACCATAGCTAGATACAGACATAAAATCTATTTTACATCTAAATTTATAGCATCTCATCAAATCGATATAAATACGCTAGCACCTTTTAAAGCACACCCTATCATCTTTGTCCTTTTATAATCTTTTTCTATTTTTCTGTCCAAGTTCTATCACTTTTTCTTTTATTTGCTTTTCAGATATCAACACATTTGAAATGTCCATCAAAATACCCTGTTCTATATCTAGTTTTATTTATTATTAATTATATCACTTTTTACTATATTTTTGCTATATATTTTTAATAATATGTATAAAAATACATAAAAAACACATATACACATTTATTCCAAATTGTATCCTATAAAACCAAAATTTAATTAAAAGTTTGTATAACAAAGTTAATACTAAAAATTATAGAGATTAGAATAAAATGATAATCATACATATATCAAAAATTAAATAAATTAGGTATACTAGTGTTTAAAATTAAATGCTTGAAAAATAAAATATAATCTAGTAGAAAACATATAATAGATTAAAAACTATCATATAGATTGTTATGCTACAATAGATTTGTGACAAAAAGTATAGAAAGCCAACTGATATAATAAGATTTGTAAAAAAATAAAAGATAATGCAAAAAGCAGCAAGAAAATACTCATGTAACAAGACAGTATGTATATTAGTAGAAGAACAAGAAAAAGATAAAACATTGCTATAGATATCATAGAGCATGAAGGGTTAGCACAAGTATACAGGAAAGTTACAAGAAAAAGGATATACAAGATGCTACGATTCAATGACAAGACAGATAAAATTAAAATTAAAAAAATAACACAAGAGAAAAAAGAAGAAAGAGCAATAAAAGTAACAAGACAGGAGAGCAAGTACAAGTAGATATAAAATATGTACCATTAGAATGCATAGGATTTAAAAAGTGAAGTAGACAGATATTATCAAATAACAGGGATAGATGTATATACAAGAAAAAGAATATTGAAGATAGTAAAAGAAAAAGTACATACGAAACAAGTAATTACTTAAATATATTAGAAAGAAGTCATAGAGAAGATAGTGAGAAATTTTATGCAAATAGAAGATTCAAGAGCGAAGAAGAGATGTATAAGAGTTTTTGAAAGATATGCAAAAAGGCAAAAACAATGATAGCGAAGAAAGTTTTTGAAATTCAAAACTGCAAATGAAATGTTAGAAGATTATATAGAAAAAGAGAAAAGCAGAGTGTGATTTTAGGGTTTAACAATATATGGGGTGCCCCCATATATGTTATATATATGATATCAATAATCAAAATTATATTATAGGCTTAGGTCAAAATATTTGACTTTTTACAGGACAGAATAGAGTGAAGTAACTCCGTATCTTCTAACTTGCAGCCGTGTTTTATTCTTGCAAATATGGCAGAGTAACCATTGTCTTCATCGTTTTATATAATTCATCTCGAAAAGTGTCTATCAGATCTTCCAACCGATTGCCTGTCTTCTGGAGTTGACGAATTTCGATGAGATTCCATTCTTCTTCATCAACTCATCATGGGTTCCACATTGTTCAATTTGCCCTTTATTTATAACGAAGATATGATCTGCTTTTCCTCACTGTCTTCAAGCGATGTCGATCATTAAAACCGTCTTTTTCCTTTGTCAGTTCTTGAATGGCTTCCATAAGATCTCTTTCATTTTCAGGATCTCACATTAGCAGTCGCTTCGTCGAGTATGATAATAGGTGCATCCTTTCATAATTGCTCTGGCAATGGAGATACGCTGTTTTTCACCCCCTGACAGTGATTTGCCATTTTTCTCCAATAACTGTAGTTATATCCATCCGGCAAAGTCATAATAAAATTATGGCAACAAGCTTTCTTTGCAGCCACAATTACATCATCCATCGGTGTATTTGGCTGTCCAAAGCGAATGTTATTCGCAATTGTATTATGGAATAGATATACATTTTGGAATACAAAACTAAAATTTTGCATCAAAGCATCCATCGAATATTCTTTAACATTCTTTTCGTCGAGAGATATTGTACCTTTATCAACATCCCAAAAGCGAGCAATCAAATGGCAAAGTGTAGTCTTACTCTCCACCAGATGATCCCCTACGAAAGCTACTGTAGTTTTTCTGGTATTATCAAAGAAACATTGTCAATAATTTTCTTCTTGTCATAAGCAAAATCAACACTGGATATTTCTGATGTTGCTCTGTTTTTGTGATATATTCTTCGCCAGATATATCCATGGGCTCAATACTCAAGGTTTCTTTTGCTCGTTCTACACACATATCTACCACTCGTAGAAGAGCAGAATAAGCTCCCCATCGTTTCAAGACCTGAAAAATACTATAAACGACATAATCATCATTATAATCGCTGTAAAGTAGTTCCATGGAGCCATTAAGATAAAAGTCAATTGAGGAAATCAAAATAATAACTCCTGTGAGTTTCATCACAATGTTTTGAAACGGAATATATCGGTTACAAATCATCTCAAACTTAGTAGTCGTATCACCGGCCGTACGGATTGTATCGTCTAGTTTGCTTTCTCCAAGATGAAACCATATTGTAAGCTTTTTACTTCTGGCATACCTTGAATATATTCTAGTAATTCTGATATCACTTCTGTGTCAACTGATATCTTTTTATAGCAGTGTCACATTTGCTTTTCGCATTGCACGGTTTATTAAAGAAAATATTAAAACCCTACAACACAAATTATTCCTATTCTCCAATCGAATGCGAGAATCATCAAAACGATAATTGCTGTATTAAGAATTCCCTTGAGTTGTAATCATTACTACACGTGTAGCAACATCGCCTAGTTGTTCCATTACATTAGTGGTAATGGTAGTTATTTGACCAAGACTATTTTCATTAAAGTACCCCATTGGTAAATATCTCAAATGCTCAGCTATTTCAATCCTTTTGTCAGCACACTCCCTATACCCCGCCTCATATTGCAGAGATGGTGGATATGCCCTCAGGAATGATTCAAGAATTACAGAAATGAGCAATATGCTAAATCCTCCAAGAATCCCTATCTCCAGATATACTATTCGAAAGAAGTCCATCCACAACAAGATAAATTGCTGGGAATTTACTTGCTTCGCAAATAGCAATTAAAACTCCAATTACCAGCGTATAATAAAATAGGCGTCGATTTTCTTTTGCACAGAATTTAAAGAACTTTTTGAGTGTAGTAATCATGCGAACGCACCCCCTTCCGATTCATATACGTCTTTCGCATAAACATAGAGCCTCCCACATATTTTTGTAAAGATTGCTGGAATTAAGAAGCTCGATATGGGTTCCTTTTGCCTCAATATTACCATCCTTTATCACAACAATCTGGTCGGCATTAGTTATCGTAGAAAGTCTATGCGCTATCACAATAAGTGTCTTTTCTTTAGATAGTTCCGAAACAGACCTCTGAATAACAGCTTCATTCTCAGGGTCAGTGTAAGCTGTTGCTTCATCAAGAATTAAAATTGGTGCATTCTTTAGCATTGCTCTAGCAATAGAAATACGTTGTCGTTCTCCCCCACTAAGATGAGCCCCACTGCCTCCGACAATCGTGTCAAAAACCATTCTCTAAGTCCATGATGAAATCATAACAACCACTTTTTCTTGCAATATTTTCAACATCTTCGTTTGACGCAGATGGTTTACCGATACGAATATTTTCTCTTATAGAAGTATTAAACAGAAAACTATCTTGTGAAACATATGCTATTTGCTCATTGTAATCGGATAGTGATATATCACGAACTGTCAACTCCGCCGATTTTGATATTTCCAGTCATGTACATCCCACAATGACGCTACGAGGCGTGCTACAGTTGACTTTTCCACTGCCAGAAGGTCCTACAAGCGCAGTCACACTTCCGTTTGGTATATTTAGATTGAAATTATGAAGTACTTCTTTTTCACCATATCCAAAGCAAAACATTATTAAGTGTAATATCATGAGTAACAGGCAAATTTTTACTCGTTTCTGGGCGTTTTAGTTCCATAAGATTCAAAAATATCATCAACTCTTTGAAAAATGGAAGATGCTTTTTGTAATATCATCGCTATAGCTCATCACTGTAATGAGTGGTGTAATAAAGTCCGCAGGACAGTATAATAATCATAATGTAGTCTGTAAGATTAAGAGAGCCATTCATCGTAAAAATTGCACCAATAGGCAAAACAGAAAGCAATGTTGCTGGAGCAATCACTATACCGATTGAGAAAGGAATAATACAAGACCTCATCCATTCAATGAAACTGCTTGCATTTTCCTTTGCAGCATCTACAAATCTCTCGTATGAGCTTTCTGCTTTTCCAAATGCCTTAATAACCTCAATACCACCTATATATTCTACTGCAGTATCATTTAAAATCTTTGTTTTAGTTTGCGTATTTTGAAACTGTTCATTGCTGTCTTTGAACATCCAAATCATTGCAATTGCAGCAATTGGAAGCGTAGCAAGTGACAAAAGTGCCATACGCCAGTCAATCGCCATGATATATATAAATAACATAATTGGTGCACATAGATTGGCTGTGAATTTGGTATTAAGATGGTGATAAAAATTGGTTCCATAGAATCAGTTCTCTCATAGATAATGTTTTTAATTCTCCACTTGGCATCCCCTGTACTGTGCCAAGTGGAAGACGTGGTAGCTTATCTATAAGCAAAATTCGCACATTGCTGATTAGCTTAAAGGTTGTACGATGGGAAGTATTTCGTTGAAAGGGTAGTGAAATACCACTCTAAATATCCAAAGCATAGCCATCAAAATTCCTTCCATCAGATATATATTAAAGTTCCTTTCTCCTGAAAGAAGTTTCTTTACAATATCTCCATTAAAATATATGGGATGAGAGAAAAATACACCAATTACAGCAAAGATAACACTTTTTATATATGCGCTCTTGTACTTTCCTGCGAATTGAAAGATGTAATCCATAATTCCTTTTTCTTTTCCATATATAAATCACCTTTATTTAATGTCTCTGATTTCGATATTCATTTGGAGTCATTCCACATATGAAGACAGCTCCAAATTTTGCTTGGCTCTTATAACCTACCGCCATTGCAATATTCTAATATACTCATATCTTCTTTTCAGTTAAATATTCTTTGGCTTTTTCTATACGATATTCCTTAAGCCACGTGTAGATTGGTTTTCGTATAGGCTCTTGAAACAATCTTTAAGAGCTGTCTGAGAAATATCAAACCTTCTGCTAAACTCTGAATTGTATATTCTCGATCTCATGTTTTCGGAAATCAATTTCTGTATGCTTGCGTCTACACTTTGTCTTTGTAGAAGTACGGATCTTCTTTTGTTATGTTATTTGGCTCGATTACAGACAAGCAAACTAATAATTCCAATACTTTGGTACGGAAATATGATTTTCACACTATCTGGCACCATATATACAAATCCGTAAAAAGACGTTTAAGAGTTTCTTCCTCTATGTATGATGAAATAACCATCTTCTCCACAGAATTTCTTCGTATATCTGTGAGGTCAATAGGAATACCTGCTGCATTCTCGGAAAGTGATTTTTCTGCAATAGAATTTAAAATCCTATTGTAATCCGATGATAGTGATTAGTTGGAAAATAGTTCATTCCTTTATGATGAACACGGGAATCAATACAGATATTACCAGGCTTTTTATATAATACATACAGTTATCCGATTCCATCGTAAGACTGCCCTCACGACAATAATCCACTGCAAACATCTTATCTGTAGCCTGATACATGGAAATGATACTGCGATATCGTGAAAATCGTTATATATTAAAAATACACCGTCAAAGACCCGGTAGATAATCATATCTCCTTTACCTGTCTCATTTTCCAAGCGAATTACAATGCAATCGTCTGTTTGAGCTAAAACTCTATATTCTCCAATAGTTACAACGCTATGAAAAGTAGTTTTTGAAGTCCATCAGATATAGTATTATCATTTCCCATCTGTTCATCAAAAGGCATGAATACCCCTAGCTCATAAGCTATACCTCCTCCATATGAATAACATTATCACAGCAGCATTCTATGAATTCGCTGTCGTGCGTTACTGTAATTATTGTTCTTCCTTTTAATTTGTTTCTAATTTCTTGTTTACTCATAAAAAGTTTAGTTCTTTTCTGATTTCATTAGGTTAGATATAGCTAACCTATGTATTATATAATACCATGCTTTTCATTTGTACATTCCTTTTAGACATTATTATTCCATTCAGTTGAAAAATCGCAAAATGAATATCAAGGATTTTAATTTGCAAATCGAATACATATTCTTGTATGAAAGTTGGCAAAAAGCAACTTTCCGTTGTTGTAGAGATTAAGGAATAAGAAGAATAGCAAGCATAGGAAATGGGTACCTTTCCGTATTTCAACCTATGTATGCTTACGCTATAGGCTGAAAAATTGCTTGTTGGGAAGTGTACCAAATCCTCTATGAAAGAAAACAGAAAGAAAAATTCACTCGATGAATAACAGAAAAGAAATGTTCAGATTAAATTTCGTGTAACGGAAGAAGAACGCAGCTTGATTGAAGAAAAATGAAACAGGTGCCTACAAGAAATATGGAAGCGTACCTTCGGAAAATGGTATATAGTTTAGTTTATCACTAGTAAAAAGCTGCTTTATAAAGCAGCTTCAAATTAGTAATATTAATGTGTTTATTCGTTGAATATTAAGATAGTATTATTAATATTATTATATTACTAGTTAAATATATATTTATTTATGTGGTAACTTTTTATCTTTTTTTAATAATGCAACGTTTAGTACATCATCCATACTTTGAGCTAGTGTAAAAGACATTTTCATCTTTTTACATCTTTTGGTAAATCTTCTAAATCTTTTTCATTTTCGTATGGCAATATGATATTATATATACCTGCTCTATGAGCTGCAAGTAATTTTTCTTTTATACCTCCTACAGGAAGTACTCTACCTCTAAGAGTTATTTCTCCCCGTCATTGCTATATCTTCACGTACTTTGATGTTAGATAGTGCTGATAGTATAGCTGTAGCCATAGTTACACCCAGTGATGGACCATCTTTTGGTGTAGCTCCTTCTGGTATATGGATGTGTATATCTTTAGTTCTATAAAAATTCTTTTTCTATGCTAGGATAGTTTTTCACTTATAGATCTCACATAACTTAGTGCAGTTTTTGCAGATTCTTTCATAACATCACCTAGCTTACCTGTAAGCTCTACTTTTCCGGTACCATTCATTATATTTATTTCTATAGAAAGTGTATCTCCACCTACTTGAGTCCACGCTAGACCACGCACTATACCTATTTGAGGTTTTTTGTTTGCTTTTTCAAATTGAAAAACTTCTTTTCCTAGATAATCGTTAAGTTCACTAGCTTTTTATAGTTACAGATTTAATTTTTGGATTTAATACTTTTTCTTAGCAACTTTTCTACATATTCTAGCTATTTTTTGTTCTAGATTTCTTACTCCAGATTCTCTTGTGAAATGAGTTATTATATTTTTAGAACATCATCAGATATTTTTATAAAAATTATCTTCAAAATTATGCTCTTTTTAACTGTTTTGGTAATAGATATTTTTAGCTATTTGTAGTTTTTCTTGCTCTGTGTATCCACTTAGCTGTATTATTTCCATTCTATCTCTTAATGGTCTAGGAATAGTATCTAATGTGTTGGCAGTAGTTATGAACATTACTTTTTGATAGATCAAACTCTATATTCAAGATAATGATTCTATAAAAATTTTTGTTTTGTTCAGGATCTCAGTACTTCTAACATAGCAGATTCTACACTGCCTTTGAAATCTTGAGACATTTTATCTATTTCATCAAATAATATTACAGGATTGTTTGATTTTACTTCTATTAATGAATTCACTATTCTACCTGGTATAGCTCCTATATATGTTCTTCATGTCCACGTATTTCAGCTTCATCTCTTACACCACCTAGAGATATTCTAGTAAATTCTCTATTTATTGATTTTTGCAATAGATTTTTGCTGATAGACGTCTTACCTACTCCTGGAGGTCCTACAAAACATATTATTGGCGATTTTTAGATTGTTAGAAAGTACTGCAAGATATTCTACTATTCTATCTTTTACTTTCTCCATACCAAAGTGTTCGCTATCTAGTATATTTTGACAGTTTTCAAGATCAATTTTTTTCTTTTGTGCTTTTGTCCCAAGGTAGAGATGTATCTATATAAAGTTCTAGATACCTCGCCCTCAGAACTGTATCTTCCTTCACGTTCAAGTTTTTGATATTTCCTTTTCTATTTTTCTTTTTATACTGTCTTTTATATCTAATTTTTGCTAAATCTTGTCTATATACAAGGGCTTTATTACTATCTCCAAACTCGCCCAGCTCTTTTATTTATGGCATCTAGTTGTTGTCTTAGATAGTGAATTTTTCGTTTTTGTCATCTCACGTCTTATTTTTCTGTGTATTCTTTGTTCTATTTTTGCTATTTTTAATCTCTTCTACTAGCATATCGTACAATAGCTGTATTCTATGAGTTACATTTATTTCCAAAAAATAAATCTAGCTTTTGTTCAAAAATTAAATGGCATATAATAAGACGATATGTCACAAAACTCTCCAACGGAAGATATATCACTTAGCATATTAACTGTATCTTGTGCGTGTCTAGTTCCAACTGATATATATTCTTTCTATTAAATCAAGTGTAGTTCTTTTATATGCTATTTGTTTTGAAGTAGAATTTGGAGAATCTACTATTTTTCTACATCTGCTTCAAAAATATTGTTCCACATCATAAAATGTATTTAAAAAGTCCTCTAGACTGACAAACTAAAAAGTACCCTAATATGTTATTTTGGTAATTTTATTGTTTGTTTAACTGTACATATACTACCTAGAAGATATATACTTCTAGTTGTTGTACATCTTCTTGTTGTTGATCTTTTTGCATAGTTACAAATATTTTTGACCACTTTGCAATGCTTCTTCGACTGCTAGTATTGATTTTTCTTTGGCTATATCTATTTGCATAGATGTATGTGGAAATATGACAACACCAGTTGTTATTATAATAGGCATTTTTCAAAAAGTATCTCTTGCCATTATGTTCTCCTTCTTAATCTATTTTTAATTTTACTGTATTTTTAGAATTATTTACTATTTATATCCAGTTTTTACATTATTTACATACAAAAAGATATAGCCTTGTAAGACCATATCTTTTATGTTAACGAACTTTTTAATTTTTACAGTATCTTTATTTTTAAAAGCACGTAGAAATTCTTCTACTTGATCATCATATATGTATCTAGGATCTATTTTTAAGTATAGTTCTTTTATTATAGGAACTTTTTCTCTATATTTATTTAAATATGTATATTATGTTTTTGAATTTGATTCAGATTTATATATTCCTATTATTTCATAATCATACTTTCACCTATTTTTATACTTTTACCTAGGGCATCATTGCTATTTCCAAAGTATATTTTAGCAGTATATTCAGTGATTACACAACTGTTATTATTTATATCTTCTGCTTGCAAGAAATTTCCGCTACCATAGATATATTTTTTTATATCTTGCAAAATATTCGTTTGTGTAGTTTTATTTCATATACTAGTTTTATCATTACTATCAACCTCTTTAAAAGCTGGTACATCATAGCTAAATATTATATCTCGTTTTTAATGTTAAGTACACTATTTATGTCAAAATTGTTATCATCTTTTATAATTACATAGTTTACCGGCATTACAGCAACACGTATTACAATATAAGTGATAAGAAATATAAGTGTAAGTACAGAAAGAACTATAGACATAACACGCATAACTTCACCTCCTATTTTGTAAAAATAATTAAATTAATTATATCATATTTTTATAGATTTTGCATAATTATTTCTAAAATGAAATTTAAGATGTTTATTTATATATATTTGAAAAACGAATATCTCATGTGATATAATCAAGTTTAATTTAATTATATAAAAATATTGATTAATTATAGTGTTAAAAGACTTTGATCTTTTTAGAATTTTTATAAAATTGGATAAGAGGGCAAAAATGATAAAAAGAAGAAAAACAAGACAAGTACAATGTAAAAATATAAAAATAGGTTCTGACAATCCTATAATAATTCAGTCTATGACAAATACAAAACTAGCGATGAAGAATCCACTATAAGACAAATACTACAATTAGAGCAAGAAGGGTGTCAGATGGTAGAGGGTATCTGTACCTGATGAAAAATCTGCAAAAGCCATATCAAAGATAAAAATCAGTATTAATATACCAATAGTTGCAGATATTCACTTTGATTATAGATTAGCTTTATTATCTATAGAAAATGGAATAGATAAATTAAGAATAAATCCTGGTAATATAGGTAGTGATGACAGGGTAAAAAGAAGTAGTGAAAAAGGCAAGGCAGTATAATATACCTATAAGGATAGGCGTAAACCTAGGTTCGTTGGATATACAAAAGAATACGGAAGAACACCAAAAGCTATGGTAGAATCAGCACTTTATAACATAAGGTTACTTGAAAAATGATTTCACGATACAATTGTATCTTTAAAAAGCTTCTGAAATAGAAAACCATGGTGCACCTATGAGGAGTTTGCAAAAGTAACTGATTATCCACTTCATCTAGGCGTAACAGAAGCTGGAACTCTAAGGGGTGGTACTGTAAAATCAGCTATGGGCATAGGGCACTTGCTATTAAAATGGAATAGGAGATACAATAAGAGTATCACTTACTGCAAATCCGGTAGAAGAGATACCTGTAGCAAAAGATGATATTACAAAATATAGGTTACAATTTTGGGGCAGTAGTAGTGTCTTGTCCAATCTTGTGCGAGGACAAATATAGATATAATAAATTTAGCAGGAATAGTAGAACAAAGCTACCAAAAACATAGATAAGGACATAAAAATAGCAGTGATGGGATGTGTGGTAAATGGACCAGGAGAGGCCAAAGATGCAGATATAGGTATAGCAGGTGGTATGGGGAGAAGCGCTATTTTTAGTAAAGGACAAACATTAAAAAGTAAAGAGGAGCATATAATAGAAGAATTATTAAAAATGATAGATGAATATTAATATTAAGTTAATAAGATGGTAGATATAAATAGTTATAAAAAATAGACTGTTGCTATAATTATCATAACAACAGTCTATTATATTGAAAACTTAGTATATATATATAAAAATTATTTTGACGAAAAAGGCTATAAGTTATTTTACATAAAAATAAACCTTTAAAAATTAAATTTATGTGAAATAGTAATAACTAAGCTATAAGAGTGTATAATCCACTCAAAGTATTAAGTTCCCATTCGTACTACGTTCTCTTACAAATGTCTCTGTAATAAGAATTGTGTATTAGTGTTCTAGATAGCATATATAGTATTTTTGAGAATTCTTCTATATCTAATTTGGACTCTTTTGTCTATTGTTGCAAGAGCAAATATCTGCATATAAGCATAATCTGTAGATAGTTGCACAAGAGAGTCCATAATATTTTCAAATTTATAAAATGGCATTATAATCTAAAGTACTCGTTTACTAGAAAATTTTCTAGAATATATGAGTGTTCATATTTTGTATATTGTTCCATATATATGATTTTTGTATATTTACATCGCCATTTTCTTTTGTAGAATTACATATAAAAGTCTATTACTTGATTTATTTTATCTGGTGGCATATTGTTGAAAAGACTATCCTTAATGACATATAAAGACTCATCATATATTTGTATTTGTTTTATATTGTTGATATTCATATTACCAAAATCATCATTACTTCTTATTTCTAACGAAGATATAAAGCTAGCTATGGTATCAGGTATATATTCATAATTTTTATCATCAATACATTTTTGTATTTTTCTATACATCATACCAAGTAAAAATAAGCCTATTTACTATAAAAATCTTCTATCTTGCAGTATGGTAATAGATGCAACTCTTATATCCCAAAAGTATTTATGTTCCTCTGAGTTATCATCATAATAAAATTTATATTCATAATGCTCTAATATATTATTTTCTTCAATTTCTATATTTTCAAAAAGCCATGGGCTCTTTATTAAAGTGCAGTCTTAGTACTTCTGGGCAAGATGATGTAGAGATATTTCATATGAGTCATTAATTGTGTTTTTGACATCTAGGATACACCCTTGCAAGTAAGAGGCATATTTTTTTGGACCTAATTCTTTTTATATATTTCGCATAAATTATTTTCGTCTAGGAAATGGACAACTATTATCTGCTAGATTTATTTTTTTGCATAGTTGTTGTCATTATAATATCTTGTTTATTCTTTTATAACCATATTATTATTTAAAGGAGAAAAACATAGGTTTTTAGATTTTTAGATTTTTCATCTATTCTTTGATACTTTTCATATGTGTTTTTATCTACTGTGATAGTCCATCCTGCGCAACAGGTATATTCACATTCATTTCCTATACATTCAAATTTTTATAATATTCCGGCACTAATGCTGTATTTTTCCATAATATTTCCTTTTACGTTTTAAGATATTTACAAAATTTAAAGATCCTTTATGAGAAGAGCTTAAAACTATTTTTATATAGCATACCTTCAGTAAAATATTGTTTTATATTAGATATACCTTATAAAAATAAAAAAATATCATGTAAAAATAATAGAAATTTATTTTTAGTTGACAAATTTTTAAAATTCATAGTATTATTAATAATAATTATTATCGTTTTATATTAAGTTTTATAGATACATACGATAAAATATGCTGTTAATTAAATTATTTTGTTTATATTAAAAAGTTTTACAAGATATATAGGATTTTTAATAATTTTAAAGTTAGTATATTTATTACATAAGGAGCAAAAGATATGAAGGCATTGTTAGTAGGAGCAGATACTCTAGGAAAGATACCAAGTACATTAAAAGATTTCGGCATAGATGATTATATACACTGGCAGGGTAGAAAAAGGTATGAGGAATCTCAAAATGCCCGAAGTAGATATGGTTATAGTATTTACAGATTTTATAGAACATGGACTTACTATAAACGTAAAAAGACAAGGCAAGAGAAAATATAGAATGTATATTCTGTAAAAGGTCTTGCACAGATCTTAAGATAAATTGAAAAACTGTAGACTGTGTAGTAGTGATTGTCAAAACTGTGAAAAACTGTCGAGAAAACAAGAAGATAAAACTCGTAGGATAATATAATAAAAAAGAGATGAACTGTTTTATAATTATATTATATGCTTTATACTTTTTCCTAGAGCAATTGCTCTAGGTTTTTATTATTTTTATAATAAAACGTAAAATAGTTTTGTATAGTATATAAAAATATGGTATAATTATTTTTGAAAAATATGTTTTCTAAAAATGTATTGTAATATTTATTAGAAGATGATTATCTTGATTAAATTTTTGAAATTTGTTTTCGACAAAATATTTGTATATTTAGTATATTTCTGATATTTATAATACTTTATTTATCAATATTATATACCTTTGATTTAAAAAGTTATTTGAAAAGAAATAATAGACTTATTAAAACAACATAAAAGAGATAAGAAAAATAAATAATCAAGATTATAAATAGGAGATTACATATGGGAGCAAAATACAAACGTGTATTATTAAAAATATCAGGAGAGGCATTATCAGGCGACAAAGGTTTTTGGTTTTGATGATGATATGCTTTAGGAAGGTTGCTGTATCTATTAAAAAGTATTGGAACAAGATGTACAAGTAGCTATAGTAGTTGGTGGAGGTAATTTTTAGAGGTAGAACCGGTAAAAATATGGAAAAAGAGCTCAAGCGGACTATATAGGGATGTTAGCTACAGTTATGAATTCACTTGCTTTTGCAGTCGTATCTTGAAGAACAAGGTATTGATACTAGAGTACAAACATCTATAGAGATGCGTCAAATAGCAGAGCCATACATAAGAAGAAAAAGCCATAAGACATCTTGAAAAGAAAAGAGTGGTTATATTTCAGCTGGAACAGGCAGTCCATCTACGGACACAGCAGCAGCATTAAGATCTGTAGAGATAGGAGCAGATGCTCTATTACTTGCTAAAAATGTAGATGGAGTATACGACTGTGATCCAGTAACAAATGTATGTGCTAAAAAGTATGACAGGCTTTCATATATGGATGTATTATCACAGAAATTACAGGTTATGGATTTAAGTGCTATAACTCTTTGTATGGATAATAAAATGCCACTACATGTGTTTTCTTTAAGAGATAATGATTTTGGCAGATGTGGTAGATGGCAGAGAAACTGGAACAATAATAGAATAATATAAAAAGGAGAATAAAAATGAAATCACAAATATACACTACAACAAATGATAAAATGGAAAAAACTGTCTCAGTTTTAAAAGAAGACCTAAATACGATAAGAACAGGTAGAGCTAATCCTAAAATGTTGGATAAAATAAATGTGGATTACTATGGTTCTATAACACCAATAAAACAGATAGCTACAATAGCAGCGCGAACCACGATACATTACAAATACAAACCATAGGGACAGAAGTGCCAGGGCTTGATAGAAAAAGCTATACAAACAGCAGACCTTAGTCTTAATCCTACAAATGATGGTAATGTAATAAGAATATCAATACCACAACTTACAGAAGAAAGAAGAAAAGAACTTGTAAAACAAGCTCAAAAATGGGAGAGAATGCAAAAGTAGCTATAAGAAATCTAAGACGTGATGCAAATGAAGCTATAGCTGAGAAAGATGGAAGTATAGCAGAAGATGAGGCAGAGCTAGAAGATATACAAAAATAACAGATGAACATACAAAAGGCAATAGATAATCTAATAGTTACAAAAAGAAAAAGACATAAAAGAAATATAATCGAATGATATAAATAACAAATATATAGGCAGGAGTATTTCTCAGTAAAAGAGGAGCTTTTATACAAGGATATGACTTGGAAATTAAATCTCTAGAGCCTCAAAAAGGATAAAGAGATACTGTTAGATGAAATAGTAGTAAAGATTGATATAAAAGGGAGCTACAATAATAACGTCAATGTTCATATATATATGAGAAATCATATATATTTTGTATTTAAAATTTGTTATTGTATTATGGATACAGAAAAATGGATAAAGTAAAAATTTCAAAAATGATAGAATTTACATTATTATTTATATTTAGAAGTAAGTTGTATTGATAGGTAAGAAGCCGTTTGTAATATGGAAAAGACAAGAAAATTATGATATTATTAAACAACATAATAAGCTTTTAAGTATTTATATAAAAATGTAATAAAATAGAGGAATCTAAATAAAAATATATAATGATGTTATAAAAAGAGGTATTGCAATGTCAGTGAAAATAGTAGCTACCAATAGGAAAGCACGTTTTAATTATGATATAAAAAGAAAATATGCAAGCCGGTATAGAACTTAAGGGTACAGAGGTAAAAATCTATAGAAAAGGAAAAATAAATATAACAGATGGGTATGCATCTATTGATAATATGGAATGTATAGCAAAACAGGTTCATATATCACCTTACGAACAAGGCAATATATTCAATGTTGATTCTATGAGAGTGAGGAAAACTACTTCTTCATAAAAAGTGAGATAAGTTATCTTTTGGGTCAAACTATGCAAAAGGATTTTCTAATACCGCTTAGTGTGTACTTTAAAAATGGTAAGGTAAAAGTTGAGATAGGTCTTTTGCCAAGGTAAGAAAAATTATGATAAAAGACACGATATAGCAAAAAGAGAATCTGATATAAAAAATAAAAAGAGCAATAAAAGAATTTAATAATAGATAATGAATATATGATATAATTAGATTATATTATATATTTTAATATTGATTAGTTTACAAACTCCAAAAAGGGGAGATTATATTGAAATTTCATAAAAAGTATATTTTTGTTATTAGTTATTATGATGTATATGACTTCAAATATAGTAGCTATGGAGAATGATAAAGTGATAACTATGCAAATGTTGAAAAATAGAGACTATAAAAATAGATGTCTACAGGTAAAATAATGCCGATATCTTATAAAAATTATGATAAATAATAATGCATATACATTAAATGGTTATGTAATAGAAGACATATTTTAAAAATAAGAGATTTAGCGATAGTATTTGAAAATCGGATACACCGTTTCATGTGTCATATGATATAAAAGAATAAATCTATAATTATGAAAACAAATCAAATACATAATGAAACAAAATTAGTTGACAAATAATGTCAAAGATTTGAACATAAAAGAAAAATAAAAATAAGATAGTAGTAGACAACATACAATACGATCAAATAAAATCCTATATAATAGATAACTATAGCTATTTTTCTATAGATGATATGATAGAAATTCTTAAGTTGGATGGAAGATAATATAAAAGGCTAATAATTTATTTTATTAGTCTTTTTAATGAAAAGAATTATTATAACTATTGAAATTTACATTACAATTTACATTTTATAATAAATAATATAAAAAATATACAATAGTGATATTTTGTTAAATTATTAATAGTATTTAATAAATTGACAATTGGGATTATAAATATTTATGCCAAATTAGTATATAGTAATTTTTAAAAATAGTTCATATTTTAAAAAGTTATACTCAAATGTATTATGTAATTACTACTCATTTTTATGGATGTTGTAAATATTTGTAAAAGTTGGCATTAATAATTAATAGGGGGTTATATGAAGAATTTAAATATTGATATTTGTTGTGGTGCTAGGTGTACTATGATGGGCGCTATAGATTTACTAGAAAAAGCGGAAAGTTTTAAGTCTGTTTTCCTGATGATAATATATCAATACAAGCAGTACCCTGTACACAAGAATGTAAAAAGTCAAAAAGTAGCACCTATAATAGTAATAGATAATGAAAAATAACAAATGCTACTCCACAAAAGTTGATGGAGAAAAATGATGGAGGTACTTAGATAATGAAAGACAACTATACACCACTCATACAGCTTAGAAGAATGGTGTTCGCTGAAATAGCAAAAATGGGCTATGATGATAGTGAAAATCTTGCAAAAATATAGAGGAAGCTGTATACTACTATACTACCAGGAGAGGTGGCGCAATATAGAGAATCCATCTATAAGGAAAGAGCTATAATAGGCGAAAGAATAAGAATGGGCCTTGGTATGAAAATAGCATGTGCACAAGATGAGTATTCAAGACTATCTGATGGATGTGAAAAATTATAGTAGACGAAAGAATAGTTCAAGATGAGCTAGTACAAGTTATGCCATTTGCCTGTGAGTCTTGTCCTACAAAACACATAGAGTATCGAATAACTGTAGAAAATGTCTAGCACATCCATCGTATACAAGTATGTCCTGTAAATGCAATATCTATGAGCAAGCATTCTACAATAATAGATGAAGAAAAATGTATAAGATGTGGCAAATGTAAAGATAATTGCCCATATAATGCGATAGTATTTTTGATAGACCTTGCGCTGCAGCTTGTGGGGTAAATGCTATAGAGTCTGATGAGTTAGGAAGAGCCAAAATAAATCAAGATAAGTGTGTTACCTGTGGTATGTGTCTAGTTAATTGCCCATTTCAGACTATAGCTGATAAGACAGAAATATTTCAGTTAATACAAGCTATAAAAAGGAGAAGAAGTACATCTATACTTGCACCTGCGTTTTGTCAGGTCAGTTTGGTCCACTTGTTACTCCTGACATGATAAAAGAAGGTATTAAGGTTAGGGGTTTAAGTCTGTAGTTGAGTAGCATTAGGGAGCCGATATAGAGTCTATATGATGAGGCAGAAGAGTTTATAAAAGAGGTACCAGATACATTAGAATTTTTAGGTACATCTTGTTGCCCTTCATGGTATCTTGCTGCTGTAAAGAATTTTTCCTGAGCTTAAAAAGAATATAAGCTCATCTGCAACACCTATGGTAGCAACTGCGAGAATATATAAAAACGGATAATAAAAATGCCAAAAATAGCCTTTATAGGTCCTTGTATAGCGAAAAACAGAGGCATCACAACCACATCTAAAAATATAATAAACTTCGTTATAACATTTGAAGAGCTTATGGGTATGCTAATAGCGCAAAATATAGATTTTTGTGAGTCTAAAGGACGCTGAAAAAGCAAGAGATGATGCGTCTACATCAGGAAGAGGATTTTGCAAGTGCGGGTGGTGTAGCACAAGCTATAATAAATACAATACACAAGGTAGAGCCTGACTATGAGATAAAACATTTTAATGCAGATGGCTTATAGAGTGTATGAAGATGCTAAAAATGGCAAAAGCTGGAAAATATAAAAGGATATTTACTAGAGGGTAGTAGGATGTCCTGGAGGTTGTATAGGAGGTGCAGGTACATAGCACCTATACAAAATCAACTAGAGAGCTTGAAAAATATAAAAATGCATCTGCATATTTTACTGTACAAGAAAATCCTATAGCAGCTGATGCAAAGGAAAAGAAGAAGAGTGGATTAAAGAGCTTATATAGCTCTTTTTTAATGATATATATATTATATTAAAAATATCTTTTAACTTATTCTTATCTACACTACTTGCTTTTGTAGACTCTCTGTTTTCATCTGTAGCTGCATCTACCACTTCTTTTCTAAGCACAGATATGCTCTTTAGCAGCATCTGTCCTAGTTTTACTCTGCCTTCAGATATATCAGATACTTTTTATTTCTATTTTTCACCACTTTGAGTGGTAATCAATATAGCCTCATTTAGTTTTCTTTTAAAATCAAGCATTATTGCTATCCTCCTTGTCACAAAATTCGTATCTCATAGGATAAGTATCATCCAACACAATTTAGTACTCCTCTGTTATTATTGATATATATAGGTGCTTGAAGATTTGTTCTTATTTTTGATATATCATCTGGTATTACTACAACTGTTTTTATAACTACATCTTCTGGTGAATCTATGCCTAATATATGAATAATATTTTCAGGTATATCAAAGAGTAATCCGGTTTTGCCATAAAAGGATCCATAACTGCAAAAGCAACTTGTTCGTCTATATTTTGTAAAAATTCAACGAAGATGTCTTCATCTTTTATATGATAACAAATTTTTCCATATCTTCGTCAGCCTCAGCATACCGCCCACTACAGTAACTATATCATCTTCTTTTTATTTGTATATCTCCGTGATAATTAGTCTTTACTATCATTATTTTTCCTCCAAATATATATTAATAAATTACATATCCATATCTTCAAAAAGGCTTTTAAAGATTCGTTTATATCTGAAAATTCTTTCTATTTCAGATATATACCTTGTAAATCTTCTACAAGTTCTTTTCACTATCACCGTATTTTACAACAAAAATCTTTTTGCTATAGCTAGTGAATGTAAATAACCTTTAAGTGTATCTCTTCTTTGCAATACTTCTTTTACTCTCAGTACCTCCAATTTAAGAATATTATTAATTTCTCTTATTATCTAAAACATTTTACCACGAAAAATGTAATAGTAAAAACACTTTTTCATAAATAATTTATCATACTGCTATAGATACAATAGTTTGTTCTAATACTGATAGCTCCAAATCAGAACCAACTTTTATACCATTGTCTTGTAATATAGATACTACGCTTTGATATGCTAGAAGAGGCATATTATTTTTGTTCTGATAAATGTGCTAATAGTATGTGTACCTTTTTACAAGATCCACAGCTACATTTCCAGCGCTTTCATTTGATAAATCGTCCAAAGTTTGACTTTATTCTTCTTTTTAATTCGTAGTGTATGGACCGCCATCTAGCATATTTATATATGATTTGACTCTAGTACAACTATTTCCAGATTTTTCATCATGTCACAAATACTTTTTGAGTTATTAGCCCTAAATCGGTAACAATAGAAACATTTTCCCATCTGTTATTTTATATGCTACTGGATCTTTGCATCATGATTTATAGGTACAGACACTATATTAAAATCACCTACATCTATACTATCTCTCTATTTATTATTTTTATATTTTTCTTTTTATTAACCCTATTTTTGTTCCATAGCTGCCCATGTTAATTCTGTAGCGTATATAGGTATGTCAGCTTTCTAGACAGTATACCAGCACCTTTTATATGATCGCTATGCCTCATGGGTAATAAAAGTGCTTTTAGATTTGTAATATCTATATCGTGCATTTTCATAGCATCTATAGTAGCTTTCTTCCACTAAGACCGGCATCTATGAGTATACTTGTGGTATCTTTTTCTAAAAATGACAATTACCCTTGCTACCAGAAGCTATAGAAATATAGTGCATATTATCTCCTATAATAAAAATTCAAATTTTCGTTAGAAAAACTTGTTAAACTTATTTAAAAACTCTCCAAAAACGTCTATAAACATATCTGAGAAAAGTAAAACTATTACCACTATCATCATAGGGCGTATAAATTTACTACCTTATTGCAAAACCCGGAGCCTAGATAATTACCTGTAAAGACCACACAGTGCAGCAGGTATAGCTACATAAGAAAAGTATTTTTCCACTCAAATAAAAATACGCAAAAGTGAAGCATAGTTTGACGCAAGATTAGAGTAGTTTTGCATTACCAGATGCTACTTTTAAATCATATTTTCATAAGCATACAATATGCCATAATAGCAAAAAGTACCTGTTCCAGGACCTATAAGACCATCATAAAATCTATCAAAAATACCTATAAAAGCAAGGAAAATTAATTTTTCTTATTTATTGTATGTACTAGATTCTCACTGCCAAAATCTCTTTTATCAGTATTATAATTACCACAAATGGCAAAACGGATATCATCATAGTCTTTAACATTCTTTCATTTATAAGCAATGCTATTTTTGATGCTAAAAATGCAGATATAAAAAGAACCTATAGCTGATATTATAGCCATTTTACATCGAGCGCCTTATTTTTAAGAATCTTATTGTAGATATTGTAGTACCTACTCCTGATGAAAAACTTATTTGTGGCAAGTGCATTATGCGCAGGTAAACCTACAAAAGATATGCAGGTACTGATATAAGGCCTCCACCACCGGCTACAGAATCAACAAAACCGGCCACAAAAACAAACTAAAACAATCTTAGCCATAGGTATATATATCATATACTTTTTCCTCCTAAAAATTATTTTCTTCTACATAGCCAAATTCTCTTATATAGTTTGTATTATCTCTCCAGTTTTTCTTTTACTTTTTACTTATGTTTCTAAAAACTTTACAACCAAATATTTCTTCTAGCTCTGATCTAGATGATTTTCCTATTCCTTTTTAGTTTTTCTCCCGTTTTTACCTATTATTATGTGCGAATCTCTCTCACAGATATATAACGACAGATATTTCTATCATATCTTTATTATCTACTATTTTTCCACTTCAACAGCTGCACTGATCGGTATTTCTTTATCAGTGTAGTTAAGTATCTTTTCTCTTACTATTTCGCTTATCATCATTTTATCTCGACTGATCTGTTGTCATATCATCAGGGAAAAACTTAGGAGAATAGATAAGATATATATAGTAGTTATAAGTTCATTTATATTTTTTCTTTTGATAGCACATACTGGTACTATATCATTAAATATACCTATATCGTCATACATTTTTATAAGTTCAAATACTTTTTCTTGTGATAATTTATCTATTTTATTTAATACTAGTATATTTTACTTGTTTTGATTTTTCTAAATTCTCATTATTTGACTATCTAATTTTCCTATCACTTTCATCAACCACATATACTATTACATCAGCAGTATTAGAAGACGTAGTAACTTCTTTTGCCATATATGAACCTATAGCTTATTTTTTAGGTTTTTGAACACCTGGTGTATCTAAAAATATTATTTGAGATTCTTCATCATTGTATGTAGCCTTTTATTCTCGATCTTGTAGTTTGTGGTTTGTCGCTTGTGATAGCTATTTTTCTCCTATTATAGCATTGAGTAAAAGTGGAGTTGCCTACATTTGAACGACCTACAATACTTACAAAAACCAACTTTGAAAGTGAGAGCTTTCACTAATCAAATTTTTGTAAATTATCCAACATTTTCTCCTTTAATTATGTAAATTAACTTGTCATATTATTAATCTATTATATAGCTTTATAATTAAAAATACAACCTAAAAAGTGTGATGAATAATTTTTAGAAAAATTATATAAAAATCTGTATTTTCTTATATTAGTAATACTTTTAATTTTTTAATTATATTCCAAAAGTAAAATAAATATATTTAAAATATTAAAATGAATACAGTATATTAGTAAAAATACAAGTATTTATGCTCATTTTTATGGTAAAAATAATTCCTTATTGCTTGCTTGAAAATATATATTATATACAGTTTTATATCTTATTTATTCAAATATCACTTTCACATATGTTGTAAGTTATAATCTAAATTAGATAATTTATCAAAGGGGTGATTTCTTGAAAACAATAGATGTAAAGCTATTAGGCACACCTATAGTAACTATAGATAAAAAGAGGTTATATTTCCGCATAGCAAGGTAAAAAGCTCTTTTTATTATCTTGTTATAAAATAATAGAGCCAGTCGTGATGAATTGTGCGGTCTTTTTGTGGTGTGATGATAAAGAAGAAATAGCAAAGAAAAATCTAAGAAAACTATATATATAAGATATGTTTTGATGATGAAATACTACTATCCTCAGACAAATCTATAGTAATGTTAAATCAAATATCACTATAAAATCTGATATACAAGATTTTGAAAGAGACAATAATGATTTATGAATATATATAAGGTGATTTTTTACAAGGTTTTTGTAAAAAGGCTCACAAAGAGTTTGAAGACTGGATTTTCCTATATAGAGAATCGAGTATAAAGAACAGTTTGTAAGAAAAATATGTGACAAAATACAATCGTCTTTAAAAAGGAAAAAGATATATCTAAAATAGAATCTTACTGCAAAAACTCATAGAGCTAAAATGAGTTTGATGAAAAAGCATATAGGACTCTTATAAAATACTATAAATCTATAAAAATATTACAAACAAGCAATAGATGTTTATAATAAATTGTCATCTATATTATCAAAAGAACTAGGTATAAAACCTGATAAAAAGACAAGAGCATTATTTAATGAAATACTGAGATCTTTTAAAATAAGGATAATGAGGGATTCTATGGAGGAAGAGTTTTTCTTTGGCAGATGAACTGAACTTTTGGAATATAATTTTGAAAGCCTATTAGAAGACAATAATGCGAAATCAATATTGATATCTGGTGAGGCAGGTATAGGAAAATCAAAGATTAAAAGAGGAATTTTTAAAAACGTAAGAATGAAAATGTAGTTGTGTTTTCCTAGCTGTTATATAGGTGAGAAACAATATCTTTTAAAGCCTTGGTATAGTTTAATATCTCAGCTATCAGATGTGCTAGTAAATGATAATATATCAATACCTATCTTATGGGAAAATATATTATCAAATGTATTTCCTGATTTTAATAAAGATGAGTCTATATCATATACTTATGCAAAGATGATAATAAGAGTCTAAAATACGATATGATTGAGTGATATACTCTGATATATTGGAAAATAACGGAACATATAATATTTATTTTTGAAGACTTGCAAAAATGCTGATAGTATGAGCATATACTGCTAAGTAGTATAATATGCACCATCGAGATATAATATTTTTGTCAACATACAGAAATGAACATGATGATGATATGTAGAAAATCTCATAACATCTATGAGTTTTATATCAAAATTATTACATATACATCTTGACAGATTTTTCAAAAAGATGAAACAAAAATTTTTCATAAAAACAGCACTATCCTACATACAATCTTACACAGGAAATGTTAGATAAAATATTTACAGAGACAGAAGGAAATACATTTTTCTTAGCTGAATATATAAATACTATAAAAATCAAATGGTAATATAAATGTAATGTCTGCAAAAATACAAGATATAATAAAAAGTAAAATTTTTATCTTTCAGAAGATAGCATACTAATATAGTTTCTTTATTTGTAGATGAGGGTATCTTTACAGATACTGTGTGATCTTACTGGTCATAGTCAAATACATATAATAGATTGTATAGAAGAATTACATATATATATTAAGAGAAATAAAGTTAGACTCAGATATAAAATTTGCCTTTACACACCAAAAATTGAGAGAATTTGTATATATGAAACAGTCTGAGAGTAGAAAAATTACTCCATAACAAAATAGGGCATACGCTTGAAGGATATCTAAAAACAATATAGTAGATACAGCCATATATCACAAGCTAATATACCATTATAAAAAATGCTGACAATGATGCAAAAGGCTCTTAATTTTTCAAATAAAATATTGAACTATTATCTTAATTTTTCACACGAATTATTCCCTATGCTTACTCAATTAGAAACTATGAAGAATATTCATTTACTTATTTTTACTAAAGCAAGGACTCTAGATTATTTCAAAGATGGAAAACACCCTTAAAAATGTAAGAAAAAGAGGATTTACAGAAGAAACTATAAGACTAGAGATAGAGTTTTTGCATATGAAAGGTAGGTATCTTATAAGAGATGGGGATTATGATACAGGTACTAATCTTATACAAGATATGATATTAAAATCAAAAGAGATTCATTATAGTGATTATACTCTGGAGGTTATAAACAAATGATATTTTATTACATACAAACTTATAAAAAGATTTGATGATAAAAATATATAGAGCTTGGTATGATCTTGCACTGGAGCTTAATTATCACAAGGAAGTAGGCATTACTGTTAAGATTGAAAGGTTTATACAAGATAATGTGTTGCGAATATGAAGAAGCAGAGAAAATTATTAAATGAATCTATCAACACCTTTAATATAACAAAAACAAGTAGCTAATAAATATTCTTTAAATATAGCAGCAGCGTATAACTATATAGGGAGATACGAAGGTATAAAATGAAGTTTGATGAGGCTCTTTAGCTACTATGAAAAAGCCATAGAAATATGCAAAAAGCAAAAATTCTTTTGATATCCCTTTTGCAGTATTTTTCTATAAATGCAGGTCAAGCAGCATTTGATATGAAAGACTGTGAAAAAGCTAGAGAATATTTTTGGAAAAGCTGATGATTTATACCAAAGATTTGATTCAATATGGCGTCGCTCTATACAAGAAGCATTTTATGTGTCTATAAATTGCAATAGCCAAAAGTATCAAGAGGCATTTAGAATGCCTAAAAATGCCGTAAATCATTCTAATCAAATGAAAAATCCTCATGAAAATTGGCATAGTATATAGAGTAAAGGCTGAGATAAAAAGTAATGATGAGCAAAAAGTAAAAATATGGAAAAATATTTTCAAAATATCTAAGCAAAGATATAGAATATTATTGTAAAGAGGCTATTCAAAAACTTATCAAAGTCAGGAGATGCTTATGAAATAAGATTTGTAGAGCTACTATGATAAGATATAATGAAATAACTACGTCTAATTGTTAAAATATGTAAATTATCATTTTTAATTAGACGTTTTCATATTTTAGTGCTAAAATATAATTAATATTTGGAAGTTTATTATGTTGCAAAATTTTTGATATTATGACTATAATACATATGATATTACGATTTTTGCAACTTTAAATTATATTTTTAGGAGGATAAAATGGCAAGATTAGTAGAATGCGTACCAAATTTTAGTGAAGGCTAAAGACAAGGCATTAGTTGAAAAATAGTAGAAGAGGCAAGAAAAATAAAAGATGTAAAATTACTTGATTATTCATCAGATGAAGATCCATAATCGTTCTGTAGTAACTATGATAGGGTGAGCCATCAAAAGAAATAAAAGAAGCAGTATTGAATATGACAAAAGTAGCTATAGAGCTTATAGATATGACAAAACATAGAGGCGCACCCAAGAATGGGAGCTGTAGATGTTGTACCATTTACTCCTGTATCAGAGTAACTATGGAAGAGTGTGTTGAGCTAGCTAGAAGTAGAGGGAAGAAATAGGTAAATGGGTGTACCTGTATAGCTTCTATGAAGATGCTGCTACAAAACCTGAAAGAAAAATCTTGCAGATGTAAGAGAAAAGGTCAATACGAAGGATTTTGATAAAATAAAAGAAGGATGAGGCACCAGATAAAGGGACCACAACAAATGAATGAAAAAGTGGTTGTACAGCAGTAGGTGCAAGAGTTGCTCTAATAGCATTTAATGTTAACTTAGATACTGATAATGTAGATATAGCAAGTGCAATAGCTAGAAAAATAAGATTTATAGGTGGTGGACTTAGATTTGTAAAGGCTATAGGTCTTAAACTAGAAGAAAGAAAAGCATAACACAGGTATCTATGAACCTTATGAAATTACGAAAATCATCTGTTTATCAAGCATTTGAAATGGTAAAAATGGAAGCTAGAAGATGTGGAGTAAATGTGGTGGGTAGTGAAGTGATAAGGAACAGTTCCTATGAAATCTTTATTAGATGCTGCACAATACTATCTACAAATAGAAGATTTTGATATAAATCAAAATACTTGAAAAAGATTATTAGATTAATAACGGTAGATATTTTCATTGCATATCATAAAATAATTTGTATTTTATGATATGATACTATGTAATTTTCATGATTATAATTATTTGATATATAAGAGTGTAAAATGCCAAACGTACCAAGTGATATAGAAATAGCTCAAAATGCAAACATAAAACCAATAACAGAAATAGCAGAGGAATTTGGAATATCTGCTGATGATTTAGAGTTATATGGGAGTATAAAGCGAAAATATCTTTTGAGTTTTATAAAAAGTAGAAAATAATCCTAACGGTAAACTTGTGCTTGTAACAGGATAAGTCCTACTCAGCTGGAGAAGGAAAATCAACAACAACTATAGGTTTTAGGACAAGCACTTAACAAAATAGGCAAAAACATTTTATAGCACTTAGCAGAGCCTTCTCTTGGCCCTGTATTTGGTGTAAAAGGTGGCGCAGCAGGTGGCGGATATGCACAAGTAGTTCCTGGAAGATATAAACTTACATTTTACTGGTGATATGCACGCAATATCTGTAGCTAACAATCTTTTTATCAGCAGCAATAGATAATCACATACATCAAGGCAATGAACTAAGAATAGATTCTAGACAGATAGTCTGGAAAAGAGTAATAGATATGAATGATGAAACCTTAGAAATATAGTAATAGGCCTTGGTGGAAAAGGTTTGCGGTTTTACAAGAAGATGGTTTTATGATTACTGTTGCATCTGAGGTAATGGCTATACTTTCGCCTTGCATCTGATCTTATGGATTTGAAAAAGATTAGGGACAAATAATAGTAGCTTATAACCTAGATGGAGGCCCTATAACAGCGGCTCAAATAGGCGTGTACAGATGGTGCGATGGCTATGTTGTTAAAGAAGCTATCAAACCAAACATAGTACAAACTCTGAAAAATACACCTGCACTTATCATAATGGTGGTCCATTTGCTAATACCTAGCATATGGTTGTAACTCTCTTATAGCTACAAACTAGGTCTAAAACTAGGGATATACTTGTAACAGAAGCAGGATTTGCAGATTTAGGTGCTGAAAAATTCCTTGATATAAAATGTAGATATGGAAATTTAAACCTGATGCAGTAGTAATAGTAGCTACTATAAGAGCATTCGAAAAATGCATGGTGGAGTTAAAAGACTGATCTTGGAGCAGAAAATCTAGATGCTCTTGATAAAGGTTGCAAACTTACAAAAACAAGTAGAAAATATGAGAAAGTTCGGTTTTACCTGTATTAGTTGGTATAAATAGATTTGCAAATGATACACAAGCTGAGATAGATTTACTTACTAAAAATGTCAGAATACGGTGTGGAAGTATCACTTAACGATTGCTGGGGAAAAGGTGGTGAAGGTGGTATAGATATGGCTGAAAAACTTGTAAAAATAATGGATAGTGAGCCATCAAATTATAAACCACTTTACGATATACAAGATACTATAGAAAATCGATTAAATACAATAGTAAAAAGAAATATGGAGCTGATGGAGTAGTAATAGAGACTGCTGCAAAAATCAAATAAAAACTCTAGAAAAATTTGGACTTGACAAGTTACCTATTTGTATGGCAAAAACTCAATTTTCATTTACTGATGATCCTAATATAATGGGAGCACCTAAAGACTTTAAGATAACTATAAAAGATGTAAGAGTATCTGCAGGAGCTGAATTCATAGTTTGTCAAACAAGCAATATAATGGTAATGCCTGGTCTACCAGAAAGTACCTGCTGCCAATAAAATGGATATTGATGAAAATGAGTAATAACAGGATTATTCTAAACTTATATTAATACTGGACGTTGTGCTAAAACTAATCAAAATTAATATTTATAAAATATTATTTTAATACATATTATTATATGTTTTTCTATGAGATTTTAGTATTATAAAATAAAAATATATATTAGCATTATTTAAAATAGGAGATACAAATGTTAAAAGACTTTAAGTGTAAAAGATTTTATATGTGAAACTGCTTCTGATTCACCAGCTCCAGGAGGTGGTAGTATAGCTGCTCTTAGTGCTGCATCTTCTGCTGGACTTATAGAGATGGTAGCTAATCTTACTATATAGGAGGCTATGAGCAAGTGAGCGATGATATGGAAAAAGTAGTAGCTGCTGAATATAAAGATAAATTTATAACATTATATGATGAAGATTCGGATTCTTTCAATAAGATAATGGCTGCTTTCAAATTACCAAAAAGATACTGATGAGCAAAAAGCTGAAAGAACTAAACATATACAACAAGCATATAAAAGGTGCTGCAACAGTTCCACTAAATGTAGGTAAAGATGCCTTTGAACTACTTGCTCTTTGATGAGCGAAGTTATAAAAAGGTAATCAAAAACTGCGTAACAGATGGAGCAGTAGCCGCTATGTCTGCTAGAACAGCAGTACACAGTGCTTTTTATAATGTAAAAATAAATTTAGGCTCTATAAAGATGAAGAATTTGTAGCTAATGCAAATAAACAAATCAAAGAGATAGAAGATAAGGTTGACAAACTTGAAAAAGAAATATTATCAACAGTACAATTATAAAATACTCATTTATAAATAATACTATAATTAAAAGGAAGACTTATGTCTTCCTTTTGAATTACTGTCCTATTACATATATCATATATCCTAAAAATACTGATAAATATATTATACCTTGTATTTTTCCTATATTTTTAGTGAACTTAGCAGATAAAAAACACACCAATAGTCACTAATAGCATAAACAAAGTATCAAATAACATAACTTTATCTACATTCATAGGACTTATAGTTCCACCTAGTCCTAGTATAAAAGTATATTAAATAAATTTGAACCAACTACATTTCCTATAGCTATATCTACTTTACCTGCTGGCAATCATAGATGTTACAAGCTCAGGAAGAGATGTGCCTATAGATACTATGGTAAGTCCTATAAGTTTATCGCTAAGTCCAAAAATTGTGAGCTATAGCACTTGATGAACTTACTACAAAAATCTCCACCAAATATTATACAAGCAAGACCTATAATAATAAATATAATTGACTTTCCAACAGACATTTTAGGTTCACTTACTACCATTATACTCCTTTGTTTTAGAGCATCTCTTACCAGTATACAAACATAAACTATTATTCCTAAAAGTAATACTATGGCTTTCATTCTACTTATATTATATCCACATATATAATACCTGAAAAATACTATACTTATAACTATAAGCACTGGAAAATCGAATTTTATTATTTTATCAGGAACAACTAGATTTGCCATAAGTGCACTCATACCAAGTACACTAAGAAGGTTAAATATATTAGAGCCTACTACATTACTTACAGCTATATCATTAAGTCCTTTTAGCGATGCAGATATGCTAACAGATGCCTCTGGTGCACTAGTGCCAAAAAGATACTATAGTAAGGCCTACTATAATAGTAGGTATTTTTAAGTACACTAGCTATACTACTAGATCCGTCTACAAACCAGTCAGCTCCTTTATCAACAATAAAAATCCAACAATTAAAAATAACCCAATTTAACATAACAAATACTATACTCCTTTTTATCTTCCTTGATTTAATACAAGATACTATGATATAAATAAACTTATTTACATATGAAAAGATTGCAATTATAAAGTATGCTTTCTATTAATATTTATTTAAAAAGTTTTTAAAAGTTATAATTTTTGAATATAATTTAATAAGTATATATCAAAAATTAATACATATCATATATAAAAATATCTAAAAATGAAAAATATCATCTTACAATATTACCCATTTTTAGACATTAAAAAATATTTTTATTTAACAAATATTTTTAAGTAAATCTTTGTATGTTACAAGTATCATTATACCTATAAGTAATATAAATCCACCTGCATTTACTATATATTCCATATTTAATTTTTACCTGTAATAAATTCGCAAAAAGCAGTGAGTATTCTAAAACCATCTAATGCCGGTATAGGTAATAAATTCATAATCCCAAGATTAAGAGATATAAAAAGCGACATAATATATAACTGTTCCCAATCCTGAGCTAACAGATGAACTCATTTGTCTTACTATACCTACAGGACCACTTACATTAGAAAAATTTTTACTTTACCTGTAAATAATTGACCTATAAAATTTATCATCTGTAAAGACACACTATATGTTTGATAGAATGCTTGACTTATAGCTGATGATATATTTTTCATACATTGGCATTATACCTATAGTTTTTCTACCATCTGTATCTTGAGGTGTTATTTTTATATCTATGTTTGAAGAGTCTCTTATTACTTTTTAATTTTACATCTCCTGTTGAATTATTTATATTTTTGCGGGATATCTGCCCAAGAAGATACCTCTTACATCATTTTATAGCTACTATTTCATCACCTATTTTAAGTTCACTTTTTACTTGCAGGCGAACTTTTCCATTATATTACCTACTTTTATTTACTTGTATTCCTATCAAGCTAAACAGCAAAATAAAGTGTAACTATAGTAAGAACAAAATTCATACAAAATGGACCTGCAAATACTACAGCCATTCTTTTGAAGTGGAGTTTTTACAAAAGCATTTGATCATCCTCCTCATCTTCTCCTCCATAGCAACTATAACCTCCCATAGGTATAAGTCTTATACTATAATTAGTGTTATCTTTTTCTTCTTTTGGAATATGGCGGGTCCTATACCTATTGCAAATTCATCTTATAGTTATTTTTATTTAATTTTGCTGCATGCTCAAACTCGTGTACAGCTACTACTATACACAAAACCAATAGAGCTATTAAAATATTTATAATTCCATTTATCCTCCTTTTTATTACATAAATTCAATTTGTATTATATACATTAATATATTGTACTAGTTTTTATTCATGTACATAATTTTACTATTACAGGCAGTAAAGTAAATATTGATTTTTAATGAAAAATATGTTAGAATTTACTAGTTAAAATTTTAGGCAATAACAAGCAACTATTGCCCATTATTTATATAGAGTGAAAAATAATGAAATCAAATTTACATCCAGAATTTTGTAGTAACTGTACATTGTGCATGTGGGAAACACATTCAAATCAGCATCTACAGATGATAAAAGTGAAATATAAGTTCTGCTTGCACCTTTACACTGGCCTTATGCAGAAAGTAGTTGAAAAAGGTGGTAGAGTTGAAAAATTCAACAAAATTCAAAAGATAGAAAAAGGCACTGCAGTACGTCTTTGTTTTATTTATAAATTATAAAAGCACGTGTTTTCACGTGCTTTTCCCATTTATATGATTTAGTTAAGATTTTTACTCTTTTCATCTCTTCTTGTGTATAAGGTCTAAAAGCAGATATAAAGAAATTACTAATAATGCTAATATAGTACCCATACTAAATCCTACTCCGCTAAACAATACTACATACCCATTTGATAACACAAACAAAATGATACTACTATAAGCGAATAGTGTTTGATAGCAAAGTGCAAATATAAATCCATTTTGCATCATTCATCTCACGCTTTTATAGCATGACTGCTGCAAAACAAGGTACCTGAGAATAGATTAAACATCATAAATGAGAAAGTTCCAACAGCACCATTACTGAACATTTTGCTGCTACCGCCACGAACTCAGCATTTTCACTGCAGTTTGGTGATTCATTTTCCATTTTCTTTGATACCATACCCACATAGATATTACATTTTTCTTTTGCTATAAGACCTGTGAATGGCTACAGTTCCTTCCCAAGTACCCAAATCCAAGTGAGCAAACAACGGAGCTAGTGGCAGAGCCTATAACAGCAATTATAGATGTATCATATTTTCTTCAAATGATATAAACTCAAAATGATGGAGTAAAAGTTCATAAGAACTATAGTAATATTGTAGACGCAAGTATTACTGTACTAGCTTTTATAGCGTCAGTTTTGCTCCTTCCACATGTACAAGATTTTTTCCAAAAAGTATATGGTATTGTGGTAGTTCCATTATAAATGGTGCTGGATCTCCACTTAAACATTTTGTCTTTTAAGTATTATTCCTGATACTATTATAGCTAAAACACCCATATATAATAAGAGGTCCCAGACATGTGGCTTTTATCAAAGCAGCTACAGCTATTACGCGCTATTATAGAGAGCTATCAAGGCATAAATGATGTTAGTGTTACTGTCATTCTTCTGTCTTTTCATTTCCTAGTAGTTCCTGCATATACCTGGAACAGAACAACCCGTACCTATTAAAAATGGTATGAAAGATTTTCCAGAAAGTCCGAATTTTCTAAATATTCTATCCATTACAAAGGCAACTCTAGACATATAGCCTATATCTTCTAATATTCTAAGCATAGATAAAGAACAATTATAAGTGGCATCCAGCACAGCACCAACATCTGCCACTATACCTCTTTTTAATATAAGACCAGATAATACTCGCCAACACCCATTGATTCCTAAAAGGCTGCTCACTCATAGCAGGTGTACCATCATCTCCAAATATAACGTCATTTACATAATCAGCCATTTACCTCAGAGTACCTACTGTTATGTAATATACTAGCCACATATACCACATAAATATAGGCAAGGCATACCTAGTTAACTATAGAGTCTATCCTATCAGATAAAGTCATAGATCATTTTTACATATCTACTGCAGATGATACTATTTTTGTTTATTACTCATATCTTTCATTGTTAATAGTAGATCCAGAGTCATCATCTAAATTTGTTTTCTACTTCTTCTATCATATTTTCTATTACGCTTTTATCATCACCTGAAAACTAAATGCTTCAAGCAATTTTTCATCACGTTCAAATAATTTTATAGAAGTCCAACGCTTTATTTTTAGAAGATGATACAGATGAAGTGTTAGATATTTTTCTATAACTTGCTCTACATCATCAGAAAATTTGAACCTACTTTTGTCCTGAAAGATGCAGCTTTCTCCACTTCACACTCATCAAGGTATCTATACCTTCTTGTCTATGCGCAGATACCTCTACTATCTTACATCCAAATTTTTCAGTTTTTCTGTATCATTTTATCTCCATACTACGTCCATCATATTAAGAGCTATTATGACAGGTATGTTTAACTCTAACATTTGAGTAGTAAGATACAAGTTAGCTCTATGTTTGCGCTACATCTACCATATATTTAATATTACTATCAGGTGTTCATCTAATAGATAATTTCTGATGACTCCCTTCAAGTGTGTATGGAGAAAGTGAATACATACCTGGTAAAATCTACTATGACAATATCTTTATTTTTATATTTTCCAGCTCTACTGTTACTCCAGGCCAGTTTCAACATATTGTGCAGAACTGGTGCACATTATACATAGTTGTTTCACAGAGTTGGATTATCCCGCTAAAGCTACATTAATTCCCATAATAGTCCTCAATAGATAGGTTTCCCAATTAAATTATAAATATTTTGATATATATATATTATTAGATAATATATATACTCATAAAACAAAAGTAACTTTTAATAATCTTTAGTAAATGATAATATATAACTATAAAAATTATTCTATCTCTATTAATTGAGCATCTAATTTTCTAATAAGTTCATATCCTCTACCGTTATCTCTACAGGATCACCAAGAGGAGCAACTTTCTTATGTATATCTGAGATCCTTTTGTTATCTCCATGTCCATAATTTCTCTTTTTAGTTGCACCTTCACTCGGTCAATTTTCTAACTTTTACAGTAGAGCCTATTTTTTGCATTGTCTGTCATCACCTCCACACTTTCATATAAAATTTTGCTAAAATAAAAATATCAATTTACAGTATAATCACAATATATAATAAATATATTTTAATAATAAGATTATTTTCGAGTAACTATAATCTTGTTAGTTAAATCCTTACCAAGTGCTATATTTTTGATCCCTTTGACTTTAACTATCATATCCCATCATTTATAGATACCACCATTGTTCTCGCAGCTCTTTGTACAAAACCAAGATTTTCAAGATGTGTCTTTTCATTTCCTTTCAAAAAGGCTAACAATAGGATATCCTTATATTCAACATAGATAATGGCATAAAATCTCCTTAATAATTATATGATAACAACAATTAGTATTATAAATTATAATACTTTTATGTCAATCACAATAATATATAAGAAAACAGTCTCATGAGCAAAGATATAAAAATTATTCTATGGACTTATAAATAATAGAAATTTATTCTACGTTGAAATAATTATATTGCTAGAAAGATTTAAATGTGTGTGTAACTTTTTGATATCTATACTTTGAATTCCATCTAGAAAAAGATTTAACATCTGTTATCTCACGTTACTAATTGTCCCATGTCGCTCTCCTATTACCAACAAAAATTAATCAATTTGTTTTTGTATTTCTTCCTGATAATACTGATTCATTTTTTCTTACTAAATCTTCTACAAGGACCTCCTTTCAGTCCTTCCAAAGTAGGCTTTGTCTGCTGATATTTCGTTGCAAGCTCCATAAGTCTATTAAATCCGTCTTTCTTTGACCTCTTGAGATATATGTCCATCCATCTGCTATTGTAATTTTCTAGTAGAATACATAAACATAAAGGCAGAATCATATTCTACTTCTTTTACTAATTTTAGAGTTTTGCTGAAAATCTTCTTCAGTTTCTCCTGAAATCACTATTATATCAGTAGTAAGTGCTATATCAGGCATTACTATTTTTCTATTCTTTTCATATAATCTATTGATGTATACTTTCTATTCATAGAGTACGTTGTCACTACTCGCTTGTACTGCGGTACGCAGATAATCGCTATCAATTTATCTAATTTAGCAAATGAATCTATGTTCATCAGATATATCTTTTGGATGTGATGTCATAAATCTTATACGTTTTATATTTTCTATTTCATTAATTTGTTTCTAGCAATCTAGGGAATGTATATTTATCTTTAGATTATTACCATAGGAATTTACGTTTTCGACCTAGTAGCATTATCTCTTTCTGCATTATTTTGAGATAGTAGTTTTATTCATCGATTATCTTGAGGCTCTCTGCTTTTCTCTACCTCTTGTAAATGGTACTATGCACAAGTACAAAAATTATTACAACCATACATTATATTTACAAAAGCTTTGAAATCATATCTTCTGATAGATGGAAGTCCTTCTACTATATTTCCATCTATATCCCATACATCAACTACAGTTTCTTTGTGTCTATAAGTGATATATAGGTATATAATAACTCAGGAAATTTGTATAAATTATGTGTTCAAATATTATATTTACATGTTTATACTTATATTTGTAAGTTCTTTTACTATATGTGATTCTTGCATCATACATCCACAAGTTGCTATTATAAGATTAGGATTTTTCTTTTAAGATTTTTAATGCGCCTATATTACCGAAAAATCTAGACTCTGCATTTTCATCTGCGCAAGTATTGTATAATATAATATCGGTATCTTCCATATTTTTCAGTTTCGTTATAGCCCATATTTGATAGCATACCCTTTATGTTTTCACTAATTATGTTCATTCATTTGACAGCCAAATGTAACTGATGGTAAATAGTATTATTTTTGCAAAATCATCATCATTTATATTTTTCTACAAGATTCATAATATTCTTGATTTGAAAAATTTCTCTTTATTTAATATTCTACTCTTTCCAATTTTTATCCCTTTCAATATAAACATACTAAGTTTAATTTAATTTACGTTAATAGACATAATTAAAAGTATAAAGCATAGTATAAAAAGCAAAACAATTAGTTACAAATTAAAAATGCTATATATTTTTGTTAATATGTAATATAAATGCTACTTAATATATAAAAATTAATATATATACATATAAATAACACATTCATGATACATTGTTATTTATATTTTTAAATTTGCCTATGATATTATACTATATTAGTCATTAAAAGTATAATTATATTTTATTCATTCTATTATTTCGTCTATAACGAAAAATCTGGTAGATGCTCCTGCTGTTATACCGTACTATATTTTCAAACATACTTATATCTAGCTGATTAACGTTCTATAAATATACTTTTTCTTACTACTAGCTATATCATATAGTAACTTGAACTTGATTTATCTCCATTACTATCATCATATCGACATTTTCATAACTCTAATGCTGCATCTTGTCTTTTATAGCGTTACATATAGTATGTGTACATCTATATTTTTAATCTTTTAACTATTTACTATAGAATCATATTTTTCTATATTAAAAGTGGTTTTGAAAGTACTATAGAATACTTATCATATCTGAAATAACAAGGTTTGATATACTGTTTCTTCTTCTACAAATTGAGCCTGATAATCTGCATAAGAATTTATACCTATCACTTCAGGATGTATTTCTACTGCTACTATTATTTTCTGTAGCCTTTTGTATTGTTCTTCAACTATTTGATGTATACAAATGTACAGGTAGTATCTATTATATTTATATTATTTTCTCGAGCAAATTTGTAAAATTTTCTCACTCCATCAGAGCGAAAATATAATATTTTCCTGCTCTTTATCTATGTCTTGTACTATTTTAAGTCCGTTGTCTGTAAGTTTTTCTACTGCCTTTTTATTGTGTATGATAGAGCCTCATGAATATATATCATCATATTTTTCTATGCTTTCTTGTCCATAGATACTGCTCTTTTTACTCCATAACAATATCCGGAATACTACTAACCATTATCTGCATAAAATCTCCTTATCTCTTAATTATATTCATTATTTCATTTGAAACCAAAAGATAATTGTCATTATCTTCTAATATTTGCTCTTCATATAATATGGCTCGTGATATATTATTTTTATTTTTGAAAATAGCTTGTAATTATTTTCTGGAATTATGGATATAGGTATTACAGGAGTATTAGTTCTTATAGCAAACATACCTATACCAGCTTTTGCACTGTTATCTTTCTTCATTTTTTACTCTAGTACCTTGTGAATATACCTAATATTTCATTGTTTTTAAAACTTTAACATATGGCTGTTAAATCTGTTTTTGATCTATCTATAGGTATTACATATACTCTATCTAATATAAATTTTAGTATTTTATTTTCAAAAAGCTCTTTCCCTATAAAATGTATCTTTCTTTTATTAAAAGTTATTATAACAAGTAAAGGATCGAAAATACTTTATATGATTAGATGCTATTATATATGGTTTATTTTCGTCTACTATATCTCCTATAACTTCTATCTTAAACATTAGCCTAAGTATAGGATTAAGTATTGTTCTTAAAATGCATAGTATATTAACCTCTTGTTTTAACTTTTGTCTAAAACCTCTAAAATCTGTATTTTATTGATGTATGTTATCGCATTCTATATCCATATTTATTTTTGATGTTCTATAATGTCTTATTAATTTCTTTTATTTACTTATTTAATTTTATATATATTTTCTTCATCAGTATGGTAAAATTAACTGTCAATAAGTCAGAATTTGTATGTTTATTTTCTTTCACAAAAATCTGCAGTATCTTTTAAATATCCTTTTTCTATAGCATAATCAAATAAAGGAGAACCTGGATAAGGTGTAATAGGTCTTCAGTTCCAAAGCTGCATGATCATCATTCTTAATCAAAAACTCTAAACCTTCATCTAAGGCTGATAATACCATCTATATTACCGTAAATTATATTAAATCCAGGACTTATACCTACTTCTAATGTATTTTCTATACCCTCTTATTATTATCCTGTAAGAGCTTTATTCATAACTTTAAAGAGTTGCATTGTCAAGATTCTATACCATAATTGATAAATACAACCTCGCTTCTTTCATCTAAAACAATTTTATCAGCATAATTCAATCTACTCATTACATTCCCATTTTACATAATTTTGCTCTATAAAAGCATTACACAAATCCATTGTTCTTTTGCTTTGAACTCATTAACAGTTCATCTGAAAATATTATATATGATATATTATATTTTCTTTAAGATAGTTTATTTACTTTTATAATATTATCAGCACTTCTGTCTAAAGCTATCTAATCTATAACATAAAAATTACATTCAAATGTACAGCCTCTCCCGGAAAGTACAGGAAACTTCTATCTGTTTTTGATACTATACCAGGCATTCTCATTAAAGCATAATAATTTATATCAAAATAAAATGCCAAGCTGGAAAGGGTATTTCATCTATATTTTGTATTAATTCTCTAGGTTTAGTTTTCACCAAAAAGAATTATCTTTATCGAAATAAGCTATTCCATCTACATTTTCATAGCCACTATCTATTTCCCATGGCATCTAATAATTCTTTTATGAGTTATCTCACCTTCACCTATACTCTACAAAGTCTGCTTGATGTTTTTCCATATTTTCGGATCTGATGCAGGTCCATGTCCACCTATCAAGTACTTAAAATCTATTTTAGAATTATTTACTGCATTAGATATTTTAATTAATTTTTCTATATTGGTAACACTCCTATAACACTCTATCTAGCACAATATCATAGTTAAAAATATCTAGTTTATCTGTAAGATGTTCATCTGGATAGTGATATATATCTTGTTGATAGATTTCACAGTATCACCTCTATTTATACAAGATAAGCTACAATACAAGGACCTTGTGGAAACCAAAGTCAAAAATGATTCATTATCGTAAGCAATCATCAATATTTTCATATAAATCTCCTTATTTATTTTTATATAAGATATAATACTTTCAACTACTTCTATATTCATATAACTTGTGTCTATCTGTATTGCATCATCAGCTAATGGTGTTACTGTCTAGTAGAGTCTATATAATCCCTATTTTCTATTGCACTTTTATATCATCTATGTTGGCTGATTTATTTCCTTTTTCTAATTCTTCTTTGTATCTCCTTTTGAGCTTTATGTTACACTTGCTACTAAGAAAAATTTATAGTTTTGCATTTGAAAAACAACAGTACTATATCTCTACCATCTAATATAACTGATTTATTATTACTCATTTTTCTTTTTGCAATCGACCATTTTTCTCTTACAATAGCTAGAGCAGATACAGCAGATACATTATCATTTACATTTTTCTCTTATTTGTTTTGAAACGTCAATATTATTCAAAAAGGGATATTATTTTATCAATATGTATTTTATCTAAGTTCTTTTCACTTTCATCTATATTAGAAAAATCTACATTATTTTCCCAAAAATATAGGCAAAGTACGGCTCTATACATGGCGCGCTGTATCGAGGCATTGTATACCCAATAGCTACTAATTTTTGAAATTGTACTTTTACCTGCACCAGCAGGTCCATCTACTGCTATTATCATATAATCCTCTAGTTAATATTTTTAAAATTAATAAACTTATATAATAATTTTACCACACTATGTCAAAATTTTATATAAATTTATTAATTTTATCTAAAAACATAGTATAAATAAAAGATATAATATTAAAAATTTATAATAGATCGTTATGTTAAAAGGATACCGATAATCAAGTGATTATACAATATCCTCTTTATTGTTTTTCTTTTATAATGATGTTTTGTTCAAGTAGCATATCTTTAACTTTTCATAAGTCTAATTTGCGTACCTCTTTTCATTTTCTATCCACTTTCATCACTATATATTTTATGTTTTGTTGCATTTCTGGTATCATTACACATACTCTAGTGCATTAACTCTTCTCTAGTTTTCTTTCTATTTCACTTGCCATAAGTTGACAAGATTTCATCACTCTGCAAGTTTTGTAATAAATCAGGTAATATATCAGAGAGATACAGAATCATCTAGTTCAGAAGAGGTGAACGACATAACCTAATAGTATATGTCATTACTATCCTCTGATTTTGTTTTAGTTTCAAACACAGGTATAGTAACACTCATAGCGTGCTTTTAACATCAAGATACACCTCTTGTTTTGGCGCCATATAGCTACTTTAAAGGGCCTCTTAGACATAGTAGCAGATGCAAGAGCAAATTGCATATTAGCTTTTTATTTTTCTTCGACATTTTTCTCTTAAAACTTTTATTTTCTCCCTAACTCAAGTCAAGGAATTGTTTCATAAGTTCATCTCTTTTTATCTTTTTAGAGTTTATGACCTTTTACTGCTGTTTTAAGCTCAGTCTTGTAAGCTCCATTCTGGTAGGATTATACAGTTTTGCTAGCCAAAGTTTTTCTCCTTTCTAAATAATAGATAAAATAATCTTGTATTTTTATAAATCAATTAAGATAAAACATATAATTTGATAATGAAAGTTTGTAATTAGAATTAAAATAAAGTCTTGACACAAAATAAAATTATTTTAAAGTCATATTAAAATATATGTTTATTCTAAGTTGTTTAATTTCATATACAGATTATATTAAAGCTTCATCTTACCATAGAATTCATCAAGATACTCATCTTTTATTCTCTTTAACTCTGTTCTTGGTAATATAGAAAGAAGCTTCAAACCTAGGTTAAAGAGTTTCTTCAATAGTTCTATTAGCCTTATAGCCTTGAGAAACGTATTGTTTTTCAAACTCATCTGCAAATTTAGCATATAGTAAATCTATATCTGTAAGAGCAGCCTCATGCCCAATACGACCATAAGTTCTTTTTGCTTTCTTTACCTCTTGCATATGCTGCAAAAAGTTGGTTCATAGTGTCTGCGTGGTCTTTTCTTGTTTTTCCTTCTCCTATGCCTTTATCTTTTAGACGCGATAATGATGGGTAATACGTCTACCGGTGGAGTAAGGTTTGTCTATATAAAATCACGTGACAGAATTATCTGTCCTTCTGTTATATATCCTGTAAAGGTCAGGGATAGGATGTGTGTTGTCATCCTCAGGCATCGTAAAGTATAGGTATCATTGTGATACTGCCTTTAGTATCTCTACCAGCTCTTTCGTACACTAGTAGCAAGGTCAGTATACATATATCGGATACCCTCACGATCCTGGCACTTCTTTACGCGCTGCTGATATTTCACGAAGAGAGTCAGCATAGTTTGTTATATCTGTCAATACTACTAGAACGTGCATACCTTGGTCAAATGCTAGAATATTCTGCAGCAGTAAGCGCCATTCTTGGTGTAGATATTCTTTCTACAGCAGGGTCGTTTTGCAAGATTTACGAACATTACTGTTCTATCTAAAAGGCACTCTGTATCTCTGAAACTTTCTGTAAAAATAGTTTGCCTCTTCAAATGTTATACCCATAGCAGCAAATACAACCGCAAAAGGCTCTGTAGTACCTCTAACTTCTGTGCTTGTCTAGCAATTTCCAGTGCAGCTAGTCCTAAGATCGTGGAAGACCACTTGCTGAAAATATTGGTAGCTTTTTGTCCTCTAACTAGGTGTATTTAGCCCATCTGTAGCAGATACACCTGTTTGTATGAATTCTTGTGGATAATCTCTCGCAGCTGGGTTTTATAGGTACACCGTTTATATCATTCTCTTTTCAGGTAATATTTCTGGACCGATTATCTATTGGTCTACCTAAGCCATCAAATACACGACCCAGATATATCTGGAGAAACTGCAAGTTCCATACTTCTTCCTAAAATCTAACTTTACTGTTTTGAAAGGTTTATACCTGTAGCACTATCAAACAACTGTACAGAGTGCATTAGAGCCGTCTATTTCAATACCCTACAACGTCTTTTTCTCCATTAGAAAGTTCTATTTCTGCTAGTTCATCATAAAGCTACATTTTCAACATCTTTTACCAGCATAAGAGGGCCGGCAACTTCTTGTATCGTTCTATATTCTTTTGCCATTATTCTTCCTCCTTGTTGCTGATTAATGAGTGTACTTCCAATCTAAGATCATCTAGTATTACATCAAAAGATTTGTCAACATCTGCCTCAGCTGTATATTTAAATCTACCTATTTTTCTCTTACAGCCATCTTAACTATTTTATCTATTTTACGCCTAAGTCAAAGAGCATTTAACGATTCATCATAAAAAGCTAATATAAGCTCCATCATTTTATATTGTAACTGAAGTATAGGTATCTATTTCGTGGAATGCAACTTGATGCAACAATCCTCTCTTATAGGAACGTGTTACTTCTAGTTTTAATCTATCTATAGAAGAAAGAGCATCCATACCAACAAGTTTTACTATTTCTTCAAGTTCTGATTCTTCATGTAGCATAAGTACAGAATCTAGCTCTTAAATCCATCCACTTGTCATCTACATTTGTATTATACCAATCAGCTAATGTATCTGTATATAAAGAATAACTTGTGAAGCCAATTTTATAGCAGGAAGTGTCTTCTATATGCTAGGTTTGCATCTAGTCCCCAGAATACTTTTTACTATTCTTAGTGTAGCCTGAGATACTGGCTCTGATATATCTCCACCTGGAGGAGAAACAGCACCTATTACAGAAAGTGCACCTTGTCTTGGCTACAGTACCTAGTGAATAAACACAGTCCAGTTTCTTTCATAAAACTGTGCAAGTCTACTACCAAGATAAGCTGGATAACCCTCTTCACGAGGCATTTCTTCAAGTCTATCAGACATCTCTTAATGCTTCAGCCCATCTTGATGTAGAGTCAGCCATAAGAGCTACTGAGTATCCCATATCTCTAAAATATTCACCAATTGTTATACCAACGTATATTGAAGCTTCACGTGCACGCAACAGGCATATCTGAAGTGTTTGCTATAAGAGCAGTTCTTTCCACAGAGTGATTTACCTGTTTTAGGGTCTATCAGTTCTGGGAACTCGTTACGAACGTCTGTCATTTCATTGCCACGCTCTCCACAGCCTTATATATACAACTATATATCAGCATCAGCCCATTTTGCAAGCTGGTGTTGTACGACAGATTTTACCACTACTACAAAAGGTCCAGGCACGGCTGCAACTCCACCCTTTGCTATAGGAACATAGTATCTATTACTCTTTGTCCTGTAGTAATGGCATAGTTGGGTTTACTTTTTCTATTATATGGTCTACCATTTCTAACAGGCCATTTCTGTAACATTTTACTGGTATTTCTTTACCATCTTCATCTTCTATTATAGCAATAGTTTCTTCTATTGTAAAATTACCACTTTCATATAGATTTTAATTTTCCTTTTTACACCATAAGGGACCATTATTTTTGTACAACTACTTCTGTTTCTTGCACAGTACCTAGTATATCTCCTGCAACTAAATCAGAGCCTATAGTAGCTGTAGCTTTAAATTCCCATTTTTATCCTCTATTAAGTGCTGATACTTCAACACCTCTCTTGAAAGGTTAGGGGCCAACTTTTTCAAGTATACCCTCAAGTGGTCTTTGTATACCATCAAACATACTTCCTATAAGACCAGGAGCAAGTTCAACACTAAGTGGCACTCCTGCTGATTCTACTGGTCCACCAGGTTTTAATCCTGATGTTTCTTCATATACTTGTATAGACGCCTCATCGCTCGTGCATTTCTATTATTTCGCCTATAAGTCTTTCACCACTAACACGAACAACGTCAAACATATTTGCATCTCTCATATTGAGATGCTATTACTAGAGAGTCCTGCTACTATGATTCCACCTCATTTTATTAAATCACCTTCCTCATTTTTAATTGTTACCAAATATTATATCTGAACCTACTGCTCTTTCTACAGATTTTTGACACTTAATATACCTCTTGCCAGTATTTCCTGTTATTCCAGGTATAGGTATTATTGCAGGAAGATATGAATCTGCATAAGCATCTATATATCTTTCCAATTTTTCTTGTAAAGCCTCTGTTATATATATATAGCCATATTCATCAGATGTTATCTTTTTAAATACAGCTACGCTTCATCATCATCTGAAGATACGGCAAAAGTGTCAAGTCCCAGTGTAGCAAAACCCTTGATACTTTCTGAATCTCCATAACTGCATATCTTATACATACATATTCCCTCATTCTCTACTTCTTCTAGGAGCTAAGTTATTCCTCTTTGCTACAGTACAATATTCTCACTGTTTTTATCTCATTTCTCTAGCTAAAATATAAGCTACTATAGGAGAAATTGTTGTAGATGTATATTTCTTTTTATAGATTTCATTATTTGATTATCGCACCAGCATTCAAATGCTGCTAAATCAGATTTTATCAAATCTATAGCTGAACTATAAGATGTTGTTTCAAGATAAGAATATACATTTTCTATACCTTGTACTGCTGCATTTGATAAGTTTTCTATATTTATACCATCGCATTTTATAAGTGCTCGTCAAAAACTCCTTAGTTTTTGTTTTTGCTCCTCTTATAGCTATTTTTATATTTGATATGGCTGCTTTTGTTTGAGCATATTCCTTAAGTAGTCTATTACCACTTTTTCTGATAGCATTATCACTAACTTCAAGAGCACCTTTATCGAGCACTGTATCACAAAGTTGACTATCTCCAGTTTTCATCATATACCTATATGCTTTATCAGCATATTTTTGCATATACTCGGGTATGAAATTTGTATCTTTTGCAGCCATCATCTCTTTATATATATAGAGACTGAGCCATATTTTTGATATATACTATCATCAGGATTTTTGAAAATTCTGACTTTATAGCTACTTTGATATTATGAAAATCTCTCTGCTCTTAGAGTATCAAAAACACTAAGATCTTGTATTGTTCACTTATAAATGTCCAAATCTTGTCAGATTCTCACAGATAACATATCTTCATCATTATCTGTTCCATCTCCCCAGCCCTCTATCTTTTAGTATCTTATTCATAGCTTCCAAAAGAACTAGCAGAAATTAGCTGTTCTATAGTAGATGAGTCAAGTGGGTTTACTTCTTTTGCTTTTTATCCTTGCAACGGCATATATATGCTCATTATTAGACATCTAAACCTCCTTTATGCAAATAAAAATGAATTCATCTTATCTGCAATTAACTCCTGATTACAGAAAAGATAGCTTCTAGAGAGCAATTCTCTTCCACATCACCATATACACAACAAACCTGATTTTTCTGTTGTAAATTCATCATCTACATTAAAGTTCCTTTTGAATTTGATGAAAGTTTTGCATTTATTCTGTCCAATGAACTCTTTTTCCAAATCTTTCACTCATCAGATTTATTTAATTTTAATCTTCCACTTTCACTATGAGCGTGGCTAAGTGCAACTTTTTCATTCTATATATTCTTCTTTAGGTAGATTTTTATATATTCCTTAGAACTTTCTATTACTTCTTTTATTAGTCTTTGTTTTTCTTCTAAAATAATCTTAAAAGATATGGCAGATGAAACGCCTTTATCAAAGATCCAGTTTTATTACTTTTCCATCTTCTTTTCCGTATACTGGCTTCTTTCATCTAGCTCTTTTGTTTTTCTTCTATTATTCTTTTTGGCCTTTGCCTCAGCTTTAGATATTATATTTTTGTATTTCTAATTCATTTTCTTTTCTTATTTCTTCGAGGATTTTATCCAATCCAGCCATTTTCTATCCTCCCAACAATTAAATTTTGATTATCTACACTTATTATTTTATTGCATTTTACTGCAAGTATTGAAAACAAGTAATGCAAGAACGGCATAAGTCTCAACCATAGCTGGGAAATATCATAGCTTTACCAAAATTTGATCAGGTAGCTACTAGCGTATGCACTTTGATACTGCTGCTTCACCTTGATATTTACCTGACATTAATCCTAGCAAATGCTATGGGAAGACAAGCTGCTAAATAAAGTAGTCCCAGCAGGTGTTACTGCTGAGCATCTCCACTAATATACCTATGTAAGTGTTATAAAGTATAAGAGACCATATACTGCTTGTGTACGGGTAACAGTTGAAGTACGATACTTTTACCAAATAATGAAGGATCTTCTGATGTTGACTCCTGCTGCTTGACCAGCTTTACCCAGCACCTATTGATGAACCTATACCAGCAATAAAGCCGCTGCTGCTGCCTAATAATGCAAATACTACTCCGAGATTAGCCATTTTTCTACTCTCATAAATTTAAAATATTTTGTATTCATTTTTAATGGTGAAAATTTTAAGCCCACCACCATCGTAAAACTTACCAAAAAGTTTCACATATTGTATCATCTTGATGAACATATGCTAAGAGCATTTATCAATAAGTTAAATGTGTGTCCAGCTATCAGTATACTTAAAAAGAACACTATAACTCCACCAACTCCGCCAACACTTTCGAGCAGCCATAGCGTCATCATATTTACCGCTGAAGCTTACCTGTCGCAAGTCCCAAGTGCAAGAAGCCTTGAATAAGAAAGCACATCACTAAGATAACCTGATATTCCATAAAGAGCATACAGACCTTGCGCTATTTTTACTCCAAATTATCAGCAGAACCATTGGTAGTACTATACCTATAGCAGGAAAACCTGGCAAGTATCTTCCAACTGATGACAACTATGGGTGGTATTACCGTATAATCATAACTGAATATACTACCTAGCTATTTCTGTTGATACAAGTAGCATTATACAGCCTATTAATATACCATGCAAAGTGAGCTTCACTGAACATAGCTTTATACTCTTTTTGTTTGGCAAGTTTAATAGCTTTCATAAAACATACCTACAAAAGATGATTATACCTACTATAAGAGAAAACGTAAGAAGTCTCATAGGTTTGTACTACAGGATTAAACCACACAGGAGCGCGAGAGACTGTCCAGCATCTAGAGTTTTCCATGCTGGCTGTTACATCTACATATCTCCAAAAGTAACTGCCAGAATAAAATGCCCCAGATATTGTAAAAAGCTCACTGCTAAAGTGTACATTCTAAGAGTTTTCTCCAGCTATCTTCTAAACTGTCTCTAAATAGTATTAGGCCTGCAATAGGGGCTGCAAAATTACAAATCCATATCAGCGTCTGATAACATAAGACCAAACATAAAAGTAGTAAAATATAGATACTGCTAAAAGTAGGGTCAGATCTTTTGCTGATGGTAATGAATATGATTCTATAGCACCTTCTAGGACTTGATAAAAAGTTTGTTGTGATAATACTGGTGCATCCTCATCATCTTCTTTCAACATTTTCTATTCTAATATCTGCTGCAAATTTTGTAGATATTATCTCTCTAACTCATTTACATATTTTAAAAGGTGCGTATCCCTTAGAAAACTGATTAGCATTTACAAGTCTTGGTACTACATCAAATCTATCTAATCTTAATGTTTCGTAATCAACGAATCTAATATCATCTATTTTATCAAGTTTAGAATTTATTTCAGACTCTGATATAGATTCTTGTGCAAGTTTTTAATTGTTCTTTTAAATCTCTTTCCATTTCTAGTGCTGGCTTATCACCATCTATTATAGAGGCATAAAGCCTGCTTTTTCTAAGCAATTCAACTATCTTCATCTTTTCTCAAACATATTAGCGTGAAAGTAAGTAGCACATCTATTGTAGATATTACATTTTACCTCTATAGGCAGTTCATCATCTTTAGACAAATCCTCATCTAAAATCTACTATAACAATATCTTTTTATCTGTATTCTAGTCAAAGATTCAGGTAAAGTACCAACTATAAATTTTGTGCTTGTTCCTTCAAAACTCATAGGAAGTTCTAAATCCATCCAAGGTTTCAAAAGATTCTAATTTTGCATTTATATGTGATATTTCGCTTTTTGATCCTTTATATTTTCATTATCGGATACTATTTGTCTTACAGCAATATCTTTATCATAGTATTCTTTAAGTAATCTTTTTGTCTCCTTATCAGATAGACCTTTCTTCCTTTTAAAAAGAAAAGGTTCAGCTACTTTTACCAGAACATATATATGATATCTATAGAATCTTCAGCATCTTCGACATTACGTCTTTATTTGCTCTCTAAAGTAGAATATCTTCTTCATCTTCTTCAAAAGCATTTCCGAGCATAATCTCTGTTTCGCTAAATCTCTAACTTCTACCATTTCTAACCTTTGAGGTTTCTAAGATATCTCTTCTATCTTTTTAATGCAAATAAGATATACACGCTGCATCTGCAGCTTTGCCATAAATAACACTCCATACCACAATATTTTTAAAATATTACAATTGGTATAAAATACCAATTCAAAAGCAACAAAAAGCATCTATGCTATTAATGACATATAATAAAAATAGCGCCTTGTTGTTTTCTTTCTTTACAAGAGTTTGCAACTTTATCTATCAGCTTTAGCTAGTTCCTTTTCATATTTTAAAACTTCTTCATTTTAATAGTAGTTTTCTTCAAAGAACTTTTTCTTTTTCCCTGTTTTCAGATTTTGAAAATCTAGCTCCACTTTTCTTACTTTTTCTTCGGCATTTTGTATTGTTGTAGTTTTTATCTACAAATGCTCTGGTCTTCGCTCTTCGCATTGCTCTTCATTTTGTCTTATGAGACTAATAATAGAATTTTCAATTAAAACTTCCCTCCTTACGTTCTTATTATATGAACAGGTAAGTTAAAATATATTTTAACTTAACCCTATGTAAACCATAAACATAAAATATGTAATACATTTATACCAACATTTAAGTATTTTAAAACATGTATTAATTGTGCTTTTTATCCATAAGTTATTAAACGTTTAAGATTTCTAACTTTTAAAAATCTTTTTAAAAATGTTAATTAAAATAAATAATATTTCGTTTAATATAATTTTGAAATAAAAATTTCATTTTATAACAAATAATTGTCAAAAATATATAGTGCTTACATATAATACGTTAATAAAAATTTAATAAAATATAAAATACAAAAATCATAAAATATGATTTTGCATTTTTTATATTTGATAAATTAAATTCTGAATTTTGATATTAAATCATTAGAGGTTTTCAGATAAATTTAAAAGTTTTGAACTTTCGTTAGCAATTTCCTCAAAAGACATAGTTTGTGCTTGAGTTGCTGCTGCTATTTCTTGAGTTGATGCTTATTTTCTCTGAGATAATGCTGAAGAGATTTCATTATATTGAATAAAACATTTGAGATTTACTTATATCTTCATTAGATTTTCACTATTTCTTTTAGATATTCTCTAAGTTCAACTATAGATTCTGCTATTCCATCAAATCTACTTTCTATTTTCAGAAACATTTGTTGATTGTTCTTGTACTATATTAGAAGATTCATTATTTTTCAGCTGCATAATTAGGTTCTCTGAAAGTAACCTGATACAGAATTATTAATTTGCTCTTAAATGAGCTTGAATTTTCAGCCAATTTTCTTATCTCTTCCGCAACAACGGCAAATCCCTTCCTGCCTCCTGCTCTTGCTGCTTCTATAGCTGCATTTAGTGCTAATAGATTTGTCTGTTCTGCTATAGATTTTATCATTTCTCCAGCTGCTATTTCATCAACACTATTTTTGAGTTTTATCCATAGCATCTTTTATATCTTTTGATATATTTTTGTTTCTCTAGTTGAATCTAATAATTCTTGCAGTAGTTTTTATACCGTCATTTTTAAGCTCTTCAGTCTTATTAGAGCGTACTAAGTTTTTCTATATTGTATTTATTTTTGTTCTATAAGTTCGCTTTATTTGTTGTGCTGATTTACACCATTTTGAGATGTATCTTCTGCCTGTGATGTGGCTCCCTTGAGCTATGTCATCTACACTACCTGCATATCTAAGCTACTTCATTTGCATTTGCACAGCTATCTTTTTAACAGATGTGATGTAGATCCTACTTCATCAGCTGAATCTTTTTATACTAAGAACTATATTAGTAAGACTTTCTTTTAATGAATTAGTGGCTCATATATATCACTACCTCATCTTTTCTATCAGAATAATCTTGAGATGGTTCAGCTGATAGGTTGTAGTTTGATATTTCTGCCAAATCTTTTCTACGAAAATAAATACACTAGCTAAAGAGGTAGATGTTCCAAAAATAAATAAGAAGAATTGAAATAAGAACTATAACAGTTATAACTAATATCATTATTTTTATTAAGTTATTTAATCCTGAATATACTTTCACTTTCATCCTATAGATACAAAGAACAGTAAATCCTAAATCTTTTATATAAATCCTGCTATTTTATTAGCACCATTAAAATAGTATTTACCGTATCCAAGTCAGATTTTTGAACTCTTGTTTATCTCCTATAGTTTTATAATTAGGATCTTGACTAGCTTTTTCTAATATATTAAGACCATTTTTAACTATATCTTGGTTAGTATGACCTAGTATATTAGTTTCATTGTCGTATACTGCTATTATACCGCTATTACCCCATTTGAAATTAGCGCATATTACTTATAAAGATATGTTCTTGTTGCCTGACACCTTCTATCGTACCATGTAATATGGTGCAGATACTATTATTATCTTACCACCTGTAAGCTTATCTGTTATTATAGAAGTAACATATGTTTCTCCTGCCATAGATATAGTAGTCATAGCCTGAAACATCCATTTTTATCTCCGGATTTTGTAAGGTTTGCAGCTGATCATCTTTGCCTGCAGTGGAAAATAGTTTATAACCTAATTCTTTAGCTCTACTTTCATAAAATTCTACTCTTTTCAGCTTGAGTAAAATCATCATTTGTAAGTATGACAGCTTATTAGCTAATTCTGTTATTATCATCTTAGTATTAGATATGGTTGAATCTCTCCTCTGATGCCTGAGATGTTATTACAGACATATCTGTTTCTATTTGAGCGTCAAAAGACTTTCTCACAAAAATAAGAGCTTGCAAATAGGTAACTAGGCCTACTATTATTAGTAGTAAAGTTGATGTTAGCTTTGTGTTTTTATACTTTTAAACTTAAACACTTTTTATACCTCCTAAAATATTTTATTGTAAGTTTATTTCATATTTTCCCATAACTTTATACCTCTATTTTATTAAAATTAACAATTTTATTTTTAAATTATTAACAAAATTTAATATAAATAAATTTATAATTGTGGTATAATAAGTTTAGATATAAAAATATAAATAACTTTTAGTTTTATATTTTTATATTTATCTAGAAAGGAGTAAGATGAACAGATAATCACATTATTGTCAATATTAGCATTATCGTAATATAACTTCTGCTGCACCTAGTACTGTAAGTAATGATAAACGATAAGCCGCTTGTTACGATACGCAGGCTATTATAAGAAATAATCGTACCATCATGGTACCTTTATAGAGCTGTTTTTGAATCACTTGGTGCCAAAAATATATCTTGGGATGAACCTACTCAAAGTATAGTAGGTAGTGATGGTAATATTACTATAAAGTTAGTAATAGGCTCATATGATATAGATGTAAATGGAAAAATAAGTACTATGGACACACCTCCTATGATAATAAATTCAAGAACTATGATACCTCTATCAGCGGTATCAAATGCTTTAGGTTGCAAAAAGTTACTTGGGATGCAGTATGTAGCTAGATAGTAAAACCTATACAAACAGCATCTAATAATTATAATAGTGAGATTTTCCTATATCTGATGATGTGGCTGAAAATATAAATAAAACTATAGATGCTGGTAATGCGACACAAAATAATACTACGCAAAATGTATCATCTAATTCTGAATCTAATTTTGATAACATATCTACAGTATCTGAAAGTACTCAAATACAGGGTTATTATGCTATGGAAGATTTAAAAAGAAATAAATATGTTTTAAATCTAAAAATGATGGAAAGTCTGAAATGATAAATATAAGCTCGCTCAATAAAGGTAAATGGGTACTTATACCTATTTGAATAATAAATTATCTATGAATATATCTTCGTTTAATTCTACTTATGAAAGAAGATGTGAATTAGCGGACTAATCTAATACTTATGAAAGAAGATACTAAATCACTCACATCTGGCTCTACATTTGTACTGTTAAAAACCACTGAAACAGAGTATAAAAATACGTTAAATAATTTAATTGCCATTGTATTTATGGTAGAATATTCTTAAATTTAGAATAATATTATAAAGAATTAGTTTTAATAGCTTAAATTCGTTTAGAGAATTAATTATTATAGTGAAATCAAAGATTGAGTATACTATGTGTGGACTGGACATCACGCTGAACGTATGAAAGAAGGACTATTTTTAAAAAGAGATAATACTGTTATAGTAGTAAATAGATATGCAGGATAAACTATCAAAGGCTATGTTCAATGAAGAGCAAAATAAAGAAAAATGCAAAAAGTATTTCGCCGAACTATCTAATTTATATGATATACCTGTAATATTTACGAGAGCAAAATCCTAACTCTTTAGGTACTACAAATGAAGAATTAATTAATATACCTAAAAATAAATCTGTATATCCAAAAATGGATTTTAGTGGATTTGGAGAAATACAGGGTGAACTGAAAAATAGGAAGATATAATAGTGATAGGTATAGAAACACATATTTGTGTATATCAAACAGTAAAGAGATCTTGTTTTTAAATGGTTTATAATCCTACAGTATTATTTGATTCTTGTTCTTCAAGGAAAAGAAAAATCTAAAATGCCTTAAAACTTATGGATAAGATGCACAACTGCATAACAGTATAGAAACTGTGTTATTTGATATAGTATCAACAGCTAAAGATGAGAATTTTAAATCAGCTCAAAAACTTGCAATATAGTAAAAAGCTAGTGTAATTAGTAATACACTAGCTTTTCTAATCCTATCTATTTTATTAAAATTATCTTTAAGACTACTATTTGATTAAATACTAGTTTTTCATCAGTGGTATCTTTTGTATCTACACTAAAATATCCATATTAAATTGGAATTTATCTCCTTTTTAGCTTCTTCAAAAACTTTTCAAGTATACATCTTTTAAAATAGTTAAAAATTTTCGTTGTATTCATATTCATTAGTTTGTTCATTAAGTTTTAAATAGATAATCATATAGTCTTACATCCTTTTACATTCTCTTTTACCTACCCAGTGAATAGATTCCTTTTACTTTTTCTACCTGTAAATCCTGTACCTGATTTTGTTTCTTCATCATAAGTACCATGTATTTCTATTATATTTCATTATCATCTTTTTATAACATCAGTACATTTTACAAAGTAAGCATTTCTTAGTCTAACCTCATTACCTACAAAAATCTATAGTATGGTGGATTTTCCATAAATCATCTGATTCTATATTTCTCTTGAAAATGGTACTTTTTCTACTTCCTAATGTTTCATTTTCTGAATTATTTTCGCATCAAGATATTCTACTTTTTATCTTCAGGGTAATTTGTTGCTTACTAATTTTAATGGATTTAGTCAGCCATTTTCTTGTTGCTTTTAATTTTCCTCTTCTTACACAATTTTCTAACATATTCATCTATTAATTTGATTTTGAAACACCTATTTGTTTTGCTGAATTCTCTTATTGACTCAGTGTGTAGCCTCTTCTTCTAAGACCACATAGTAGACATTCTAGGATCGTCCATCCATCTACCATATTATCATCTACAAGTAGGTATCTTTTACTCATTATCATATTTGTAAGCTCAAGACGTACCAAATTCTATCTGTTTTTGGAGGATTTTTAAACTCAGTTTCCCATTACAGCCCAATCATACGATGGTCTATGTTCTTCAAATTCTAGTGTACATATAGAATGAGTAATTCCCTCTAGCATCTTCAAGTGGATGTGCAAAATCATACATAGGATATGCATGCACCCACTTATCCTTTGTTTCTATGATGAGGAAGAGTGTGCTATTCTATATATTACAGGATCTCTCATATTTATATTTGGAGAGAAGACATATCTATGCTCTAGAGTTAGTGTTCCAGATCTTCAAATTCTCCATTTTTCATTCTTTCAAATAAATCTAAACTCTCTTCTATGGGGTCTATCCTGTATGGAGAATTTTTCCTGGAGTATTAAAGTCTCCTTTGTATTCTCTCATTTCGTCAACAGATAATTCACAGACAGAAAGCCTTACACTATAAGCAGTACAGCTAATTCATACATCTTATCAAAATAATCAGACGCAAAACAAAGCTCGTCCCACTCAAATCCCTAACTCATTTAACATCTTCTTTTATGGAATCAACATACTCTACATCTTCTTTCGTAGGGTTAGTATCATCAAATCTGAAGATTACACTTGCCACCATATTTTGCGCAGTCAAAAATTACACCTATAGACTTTACGTGTCCCATATGTAAATATCCATTTTGGCTCTGGTGGAAATCTGGTATACATTTATTACCATAGAACGTTTTCTTCATTGTCTTTATCTATGATAGCGTATAAAATTACTATTCATTATTTCTTCGCTCATAATTCCTCAAATTTTATTTTCTTAATATTTTATCACAGTTTAGATAATTTTCATAGTCTATATTTTAAAATAATAATTTTAGTATTATATCATTTTTATGTCATTTTCGAGAGTAAGTTTCTCTTACCCTTTAAGTCCTATTATAAATGCCATATATCATCGTTATATTCTTTTTATAGTTCTATCTGATGAAATATCCAGCCTTACTTATATTCATAATCATCTTTTGTGACCATCTTTCTTTATTTTTTGTAAGATTTTTATCATTTATCGCTTATATAATCTTCTAAATCTAGTATAGCTATAGAAATAGTCTTTACCCTACAATATCATATGCAATCTTGTAAGAGACTCTTTATCACCAAAAGCTAGAATTTCTTTAGATATTATAAATCTACTATTTCTTTGTTTTAGACGAGGATTTTCATCTAATATTTGTTTTGAACTATATGACCTTTTTATACATTCTTATTACTTGTTTTGTAGATTTTACCAAATATATTTATGTTTTTCTTCCTACTAATTCAGCTATTTCTACGTTAGCACCATCCATAGTACCTAAGGTAATAGCACCATTTTAACATAAGTTTCATATTACCTGTGCCAGATGCTTCTTTTAGATGCTAGAGATATTTGTTCAGATATATCTGCAGCAGGTATTATTTTTGTGCATAGGTTACATTATAGTTTTTGCACCATTACCACTTTTTATATATTTTTACATCTTCATCATTTTCTATAAGATTTTTGTAAACATAATATAAGATGTATTATATCTTTTGCTATAGTGTATGCTGGACTGCTTTTTGCACCAAATATAAAAGTTATAGGAGTTTTTGGATATATACCTATCTCAAGATACTTATCAATTATATAAAATACATTCATCTGTTGTCTTTTATATTCATCTTCAATCTTTTATTTGTACATCATATATAGAGCGTGGGTTTATATCTATTTTTCGTGTTTTCTAATATAGATTTGCTAGTTCTGTTTTTCTGTGTTGCTTTATAGAAGCTATAGTTTTTGGACTGTTTTATCTCTATAAAATTTTCTAATTCTTCTAATTTTGTAGCATCTATATCCATCACCTATAAGAGATGTAATATAATTTTGCCAATTCATTATTTGTGTAATAACCATCTTCTAAATGTTATACCATTAGTTTTATTATTAGAATCGGGATATATAGTAGAAGTGTTTTAATTCTTCATTTTTAGTATCTCAGTGTGCAGTTTTGCAACTACGTTTGTGTGAGATGAAAAATGTATAGCCATATATGTGCCATGCATGGACTGTATGATCTTTATCTATTATCTGTACTTTTTGTCTCTATATTTTTCTTTTATAAGGTATTTAACCTTTCTATTATCATCATAAGATTAGATACTCACTTCTATAAGATATTTGTAGGCCATTTTCAAGAGCTTCTGCAAAGAATAGTATGGTTGAGTGTAATTTTACAGTCTTTTGTCACTATATTTGTTGCAACATCAAAATCAATGCCTTCTAGCTCAAGTAATCTTATAAGTTCAGGTATTATAAGCGTGGGATGCGTCATTTATCTGTATGGCAACATATTTATCTAAATCTTTTACACTATGTCCATTATCCTTTAATTCCTTTAATATTAACTGTGCTCCGCACTTACCATAAAGTATTGTTGATATATTCTAAAGTAATCTACTTTTTCATCGGAATCATCAGGATACAAAAATAAAGTAAGGTTTTGAGATATATCGCTTTTATCAAAATATATTCCGTCTTTTACTATTTTTCGTCCACTGTTTCTACGTCAAAAGATGAAGATTATTATATCCTGTTTATATCCAAGTACAGGAATATCATACATATGAGCTTTTTACTATATGATCTCCAAAAGCTACATCAAAGTGTAACTCAGTATCTTTTTAGGAAGGTTTGTTTGATCATCCATCGATTTATCTCTTCAAATTGCTTATTATCAACAAAAAGTTTGTTTAAATAATCCAAAATGATAATTGAGACCTATACCATCGCCGTTAAGTCAAGAGAGGCTATAGAGTCTAAGAAACAAGCTGCAAGCCTACCTAGACCACCATTACCTAATGATGGTTCATCTTCTATTTTCTTCTATATCTTCTAATCTTATCTTGTTGGATTCTAAAATGATTTTACCTCATCATAGAATTCTAAAGTTTATAAGATTATTAGATAGTAGCTTTCCTATTAAAAACTCTGCCGATACGTAATAAAGTTTTTCTTTGTCCTGTTATTTTACTTTTTCTTTTCTATCTTCTTCTTTTGTGAAAGCCATTAATGTATCGTATATTTGGGTTTTATTTAGTTTTTAATTCTTTTTTATACTCCAAATTTCGCAAGTTCATTTTGGCTTTTTGTTCTATCGATTCTTGTTCACCCTAAAAATTATTTATAAATGTTATAAAAAGTGTTTTTCAAAATACGTTTTTCTTAAAAATGTTTACAAATTAAAAATACAAAACTCAAATATTACTTTCCATAATTATAATAGATGTCATCATGAAAGTTTTTATATTTTTAATATCAGTTTTGAAAGCGCATAAACACCTTCGTTTTTCATTATACCACAATTTGCAAATTTTATATCAAGTTTTTAAAATAATTACTATATATATTAAATTTTATTGTTTGATTAATACAATTATTTTTATAGTCTTAATATATATATTTCTAGATATATAATAATATTTTTGATACAATAAAGTCCTATAAAAATAATAAAATAAAAAGTAGTTTTTGTATAGGAGATATTTATAATAGTATGAATTTTAATAATATTGTGAAAATAAATAATTGACAATATTATATACGGTGTTATTATATATAGTAATAAATAAGTTAATAATTTATTTTTGAGGCAATAAAAAGACTATAAAACCTTATGTTTTTATAGTCTTTTTACATTACTTCATATTTTTCTATTTCGCTTTTAAGCGTATTTACTAAATTAGAACCTATTTCTTTTTCTACGCTATCATACTTGCTTACTATTTTTCTTTCCATAAGTAAATAAGTATTCTCGTCTATATCTATTATCTGAGTACCGTTGTCTTTTTATTATTTTATTCTGTCTTCTAATCTTTTTCATCTGTCCTTGCCCATAATTTTTGATTCTTCTATAGAATCATAGATTATTTTATACTTTTCATTTAATGAGTCCATAACATCTTTTGAGCTATACAAACTTACAGAGTGCAGAATATGATTTGTAAGTATGAGATATTTTTGTTGCTCGTAAAATTTAGGTGCAATTATTGCCTCTAGTGGATTTTCTTGTGCATCTATTGTGCCTTGTTGAAGTCCTATATATACTTACTCGCATATGCCATAGGAGTAGGGTTTGCATTTAGTGAATTCAAAATTTTATATGGTTTTTATTTTCCATAGTACTATTTTTATTCCTTTAAAGTCTTCAAATCTACTTTTTATTTTGAAGTCATCTGTCTAAAAGCCTCGATCTGCAAAACCTAGTAATTCTACATCTTTTTCTAGATAATATGGTTTTAACATAGCCAATATTTTTCCATCTAGAACTTTTCTAGCTATTTCTTTTGTTTTTAAAAAGCCATAGGTATATCAAAAAATAGCAGTTTGCTTTTATGATTGTAGCTTGAGGAGCTGTAGTTTGAAAACAAAACTATATTTCCACTTCTACAAAGCCTCTAGTAGCTCTGTATCAGAGCCTACTTGAGAGTCACTTATATGTTGGACTTTTATTTTTCCATTTGTCTGTTTCTTCTATCCTTTTTGCAAAATCTCTCACTAAAAGGGCTGTTACAGTGTCTGAACCTGAGTCTCAAGCTGCATATAATGTAATATCATCGCCTTGTTTTGCAGAGTGTTCACGTCTTGTCTTAGTATCTAGTGAACAAGCACTTAGAAATATTACAAATAAAATAATTAGTAAATATCATAAAATCTCACTTATTTTACTAATAATAGGCTAAATTGAAATGTACAAAGTAATTATAAGTAATACAACTATAAATACTATAACAAAAGGTATTACTGTATATCTTCCATTTTTATATTTGTTATAGTACTTGCCACAAACAGATTTACACCAAGTGGAGTGTGACAAATCCTATAGCTGAGTTTACTACTATAAACACCAAAATGTAGGGATCTACCCATATTGTTTCATAAGTGGTAAGTAGCATTGGTGTAAAGTATTAATATAGCAGGTGTAGTATCATTATCATACCTATGATTAGAAGTGATATGTTTACTATTATGGTAAAGTTATTTTTATTTGATACGATATTTGATATATTGGTTGAAATTATATCTGAAACATCATAAATATTAAAACTCTTGAGCAGTTGCTGCTGCAATTATAAAAGTATGGTTGAGTATGTTTTGACAGATTCTATAGTATATATATCTCTTAAATTTATAGTTTTATAAACGCAGATAGATATAAAAAGTGCGTAAAATACAGACATAACAGCAGATTCAGTAGGTGAAGCAATCTTTGAGTATATAGAGCCTAAAACTATAATAGGACATAACAATGCAAAGAAACTATCAAAGAGGTTTTCATACCTTTGCACTCAGAGAGAGTTTTGCTATGTGATTTTAGTTTTCTCAACCTCTTTCCATGACAATGGTAGTAAGGATAGCACATAAGGAGCAACAGCAATAGGGTATACCTGCGAAATTATACGCAGCTATAAGCTTTTGATACAGATGTATGCCAGCCAGATTGCCCAAAATATAGGGTATAGATGGTGGTGTGCTACACCTAGTCCTCCGGATGCATTACGACTAAAGCAGTAGAAAAATCTATATCCGACCTTTGTTAGTAATGGTATTGTCACGCGAGCTCCTACAGCTGCGGTAGTAGCAAGGTCCCTGAGATCCTGACCTAGCACCGTCAAAAGACAGAGTTGCCAGCCAAGAAAAGCTGCTGGGTGGTCCAGCTTTTTATCAGCTACGAAATATGCAGTCAAATATAATTTTCGGATATTTTTACCTTGTGACATTCATATTACCAGATAATACAAAAGCCTAGGTACATGTCTTTAGCAAGTATGGAAAGGTTAGTAACTCCATTTAATCATAGAGCCTTATTATATTGTATATCGGCAGGAAACCAAGTCGGTCTATTATTATATTAGAGTCGTGAATTCATGCACCAAGTATCATGCCTATTGGTAGTGCTGTTAAGCAACAATGATATATAAAAGCCATGAAAATCAAAGTAATATACATATATATTGCCTTTCTAGTAGTTGTTTTCTCAGTGGTACTATTTAATATGTAATGTTCTAATGATTGATCAAAAATGAGCTTACCTAGCACTTGAATATACTATGCATCTCAGGCAAATGATTGCAGGACTTTGATTCAGTATATAAGATGTGTCTGTGAGTTTCGTTGAAAGATATAAGAGTATTATTGTAAAGAATAACAGATCAAAGATTTATTCTGTAAATCAAAAATGTTGTATATGGTAATAAATTTATAAGTGTGTTACTTTAATAATGAAGTTTCATGTGTGCAATAAAGGTGTATACCTAAAAAGTAGACCATGCGAACATATACCATACTGGCTCATGAGCATAGTAGACGAGTTGTTAAAACATTTCTAGACTATTATTTAGCAAAAATGGTACGACACTAATACCTTTATCATAACATGAAAACTCTTCAGATCCATCTAAAATTTTAATCAAATTATGCTCTCCTTATATATTAAACACTTATTAAATGTTGATGTAACAATAATTAATTCTTTTAGCGTTATTGATATGTTATATAAAATAAATTATCATCTTTTTCATAATGAACAACATTTTAAAACATAGATTAACTTAGATATAGCTATAGAATTATATCAAATTTTTGATATAATATGCAAATAAAAAGTATTCAAAAAGCAGTGTTCAGTTAATGATTAGAAAAACAATACTAACTGATAGCTTTTAAGTGCTTGAAAAAGAAAATAAGATATATAACTAGTTGTAGAAATAATGCAAATACGAAGTGTATTAATAATATATTTATTGATGGTTCAGAAAATATATCAAGAGTAATAATTGTAATATAGAGCATTGAATGCAAAAAGTATTGTTTTATATAGAATTTGAATAAATAGTAGATGTTTAGAATATTATAGATGAAATTAAATATAGAGCTAGTATTAAAAATTTTTATTTTAAAATATATTATTTTTAAAAAATTTTAAAATAATTATGATTGAAAAACATATATAAAAAATATAATGTTATAATATATATATAAAAGGGATATAATGGAAAAAGAATAACAGGATATACAGCTTATCGGACTTATAGCATATCCTATAAGACATTCTAACTCACCCTAAAATGCTAATGAAGCATTTGCAAAAGTGGGACTAGATTATGCATATCTAGCTTTTTGAAGTGGATAATTTAGCATTGAAAGATGCAGTAAAAGGGATAAAAAGCACTCAAGATGGTAGGTGCGTAATGTATCAATGCCAAATAAGACTACAGTGCAACAATATCTTGATGAAATAAGCAAAGAAGCACAGCTATGCAACGCAGTAAACACAATAGTAAATAAAGATGGAAAACTTATAGGATATATAACAGATGGAGCAGGATATAGATTCTTTAAAGGATAATATATATAGATATAATAGGCAAAATAACTGTAGTAGAGTGCAGGTGGGGCAGGTACAGCTATACAAATACAGTGTGCATTTGATAAGGCAAGAGAGATATCTATTTTTAATAGAAAAGACGAATTTTGGAATAATGCAAAAAGAAACAGTATCAAAGAAAACACAAATTGCAAAAGTAAATTTATATGATTTAGCAGTTTAGACAAATTGAAGAGAAATCAGTACATCTGATATTTTTACGAATGCCACATCAGTAGGTATGGGAGAGTTAGAAAATCTAACTTACATACCGGATGAAACATTTTTATTTGATAGTAACAGATGTGATATATCATCCAGAAGAAACAAAATGCTATCAATAGCTAAAAAGAGTAGGGTGCAAAACTATAAATGGTACAGGTATGATGTTATTTCAAGGTGTCTGAGAGCATTTTGGATTATGGACAGGACAACAAATGCCAATAGAACATATAGTGTTAGATTATTAATAATGAAAATTTGTAAAATATATATTGAAATAGGAAAGGTATGATAAAAATATGTGTACCTATAGTAGATATAAATGAAAATGATATAATAAATACTGCATATCTATAAAAAATATAGACATTGTTGAGTTTAGAGCTGATTATTGTGAGAAATATATCAGATGTAGAGACTATAGAATTATTATAAGAAAAATATTATAAAAATGTACTATTATTTACATAGGAACACAAAAACGAGGGTGGAAAATCTAATATATCTGAAAGTGAATATGAAAATAAATACTGAAATAATACTTTCGAGTTGTATAGATATTATAGATGCACTGCTACATATCGAAGACTGTGGCAGATAATATAATAAAATATAGCCCATAAGAAAAATATAAAAAGTGATAGGTTCAGTCATGATTTTGAAAAACTCTAGTAGTATGAAATAATAGAAAAATGATTTATAGCAGAATGAAGGTGAGATATAGCTAAAAAATAGCTGTGATGCCACAAAAATAGAAAGATACTTTAACTTTGTTATCAGCAACATATAAAATGTACAGCAATTATGCAACAATACCCTATAGTGACAGTATCTATGGATTCTTTTGATTATAATAAGCAGGGTTTGTGTGAGTTATTTGGTTCTTGCATAACATTTGGAGCAGTAGATAAAAATATCTGCAAAAAGGTCAAATAGAATTAGATGAATTAAGATATATATTAAATATAATAAATAAACCACTCACAAAATAGGTATTTGTAGTGGTTTTTATATTATTATTTTTATCTAATTTCATTGATTCTATTATAGCATCTGCTAATTCATCAAGATCACTTTCTTTATCTGATTGCAGAGTTTACTGTAACTTGTGGATCAAGTACATTTATCATTTTCATTTCTTCATCTAAGAAGTCTGATATAAGTTTTCCACTAGTAGGTGCCCAAAGAGCCATTTTTCTAGTTACAGCAACTGTTCTATTTTTGTACATTAGAGCTTTCATATCATAGAAGATAATTTAGCATTTTTGGGTATATTCCAAGGTTGTAAGTAACTGATGCAAGTACAAAGGTGGCTAAGTCTGAGATGTTTCAGATATTAGATAGAAACATCTGTAGTTTGATACATCATATAGATGTACATTAGTCATTCCTCTCACAAAGTTTTGTAGCTAGTGCTTGTGCAGCTTGTTCAGTATTGCCATACATAGAAACATATGCTATCATTACACCTTTTCTTCAGGTACATAAGATGACCATTTGTTATATTTATCAAATGTATATTCAAAATTGTTTCTCCAGATAGGTCCATCATGGTGGACAGATATATTTTATTTTTGGAAGAAGTGGAGCAGCTTTTTAGTAATGCTTGCACAAAGGTGTCCATATTTTTCCAACTATATTTGTATAGTATCTTCTAGCTTCATCAAGATAATCTCTATCAAAGTTTACTTCATCATTGAATAATTTACCATCTAAAGCGATGAAAAGAACCAAATGCATCAGCAGAGAATAGCACTCCATCAGTTACATCTAGTGATATCATAGCTTCTGGCCAGTGTACCATAGGTGCTTTCTACAAAAGCTATCGTATGTTTACCAAATTTGAAAGTATCGCCTTCTTTTACTTGTATTTCTTTTACCTTCTATGTCAAAAATTAAATTGTCTCATAAACATAAAGATTTTTCTGTAGATATTACTTTTACAGTTTGGATATCTAGAAGTACTTCTTCTAAAAGATGCTCCAGTGGTCTGGTTCCATATGAGTTTATGTACTGATAATCAAGATCTCTTCCATTTTAATACACTTGCTACTTTATCTAAAAATCTCTGCATGTAGACCAATCAACAGTATCAAAAGAGCAGTTTTTCATCTAATAATAAGTATGAGTTATATGATACCCCTCTTGTAAGTGGGTGTATTTTCAAAAAGTGCTAATCTGTGGTCATTTCCACCTACCCAATAAATATCCTTTGTTACGTTTCTAACTCCAAACATTGTATGCCTCTAATCTCTATATCATTTCTTGTGTTGAGTATCTAAAATACTATACTACTTTTTATTGTCACACTGTTAGTATTTTTAAAAATATTTTTATATAATCTTTTTAAGAAAAATTAATATTTTTCATAACAATTTAATTATTTTGCATATTCAAATTCCACTTCTATAAAGCTACCTTTTTCTTCACCACATTCTGGGCAAGTCCATTCATCAGGAATATTTTTGAATTCTGTACCTGGATCTATCTCGCCATCTACATCTCCAAACATAGGATTATATTCATATCCACAACCGTTGCATACAACATTTTGTAGCTTGGAGCTAATTTTCAAATTTTGAGCGTTTCATCACTGGAGGGACTTCTTTTTCTTACCAGTATCTAGTGCCTTGCTAAGAAGTGGTAATATTTCCATCAAGTCGCTAACTATACCATAATCGCAGTTTTTGAATATAGGTGCATTTGCATTTTTGTTTCATAGCTACTATAGTTGTTGCATTTTTGATACCTTTTAGATGTTGATTGGCACCAGATATACCACAAGCTATATATAAATTACCCTTAAAAGTTTGACCAGACATACCAACATATCTGTTAAGAGGACATATTTTAAAGTCTCAGCTACTGGTCTTGATGAGCCTATAGAAGCACCTACATTTTATGCAGTTCTTCGATTAATTTCATATGTTCGCTTTCTATACCTTTACCTGCAGATACTACTCTTTCAGATTGTTGTATAGGAGTATTTATATCAATACCTACTGTAAAGAAGTCATAATCATCTTTTTAAGAGCATTTACTAAAGCTTCTACTTTATCTTTAGCTTCTCCATCTTTAAATATTGTTCTTTTTCTATTTCCAGTTATTGATTTTTCTCAGTAGCTACAGCAGATGATTTTTGATTTTTAGATTGAGGAGGTCTTCCTACTATATGAGAGAGGCTATTACAACTCTCATTGTTTCATTTTGTACCTTCATATATAGTAGTGATTTTTGCATCACGATAGAATCTTTCTACATCCATGCCTTTAAGATGATCCACTACCACCATATATTTGAAGAGCATCATGCATACTTCAAGAGCTATATCAGATGCGTATGCCATAGCAGCTTCCATGAGAATAATCAACATAAGGCTTGTTTTAATTCAGCAGCAGAATATATAAGCAATCTTGCAGCTCTTAATTTTGTAGCCATATCTGCAAATTTGAATTGTATAGCTTGTTGAAATGCTATGGGCTTACCAAATTGAACTCTTTTGCTAGCGTAAGTAGAGTGCAGATTCATAAGCACACTTGAGAGCTATGCCAAGAGCTTGAGATGCTATACCTATTCTACCACCATCAAGAGTAGCCATAGCTGTTCTAAAACCTTGACCTTCTTTTCCAAGTAGATTTTCTTTAGGTACTTTTACGTTGTCAAATATAAGTTCGCAAGTTTGTGAAGATCTTATACCAAGTTTGTCATAATGATCACCAAAAGTAAAACCGTCCCATCCTTTTTCAACTATAAATGCACTTTATACCTTTTGTACCTATACTAGGGAGTAGTTACTGCAAATACTATATAAATATCAGCCTTTCCTGCATTTGTGTATAAATATTTTTCCACCATTAAGTATATAGTAATCTCCATCTAGCTCAGCAGTAGTTTGAGTGCCACCTGCATCAGAACCTGCTTCTGGTTCAGTAAGACCAAATGCACCTATTTTTCACCTTTAGCAAGAGTACTAGATATCTTTTTGAGCATCATTGCAAAAAGCAGCTATAGGATAAGAACCAAGAGAAGTATGTGCAGACAATATAACACCAACACCTCCGTCTACTCTCAGAAGTTCTTCTACTGCAATTGCATAATGCAATGCATCAAGTCAACACCACCATATTCTTTTTCATATGGGTATACCCATTATACCAAGCTCGCTATCTCCCATTGCTTTTGCTATTTCATCTGGAAATTCATTAGTTTTGGTCTGGTTCAGCTACAGGTTTTACTCTTTTCGCAAACTCTCTCTTACTACGAAAAGCTTCTATGTTTTTCACTATTAGCATAGCATCATTGTAGAACTCATTGTAACCTCCTAATTGTACAAAAAGTATAAATTAATAAAAAATATATATGCGCATGAAATCATACGCTATGTAATAAAAATCGTATTTCCTAATTTTGACAATCGATTTTCTAGTATATAAAGAGATTATACCATACTTATTAAGTGATTAATCTATATTTCTAATACTTTTTCGTATTTAATTTTTATAAAAATACAAAGAGACTCATACTAAAAACCTATTTTATGTTAAAAATATTCAAAACTAGATTGTTAAAAAGTATACATATTAAGAACGTATATATAATTAATTAAAGTATATATAACTATTATTCAAACTCATATGATTTTGGAAATAGGAAAACGAAAATTTAATTCTGACACTATAATAGTATAAATTTAGTCAAGAAAAATTAAATAGAAATGTTTTTATTTTAATAGACATTTAAAACTAGAGAAAAGAAAATGTTAAATTTTTAATTAATAGGTAGGTTGTAGTATATTGTTTTAGGATTTAATTTTTGCAAAATAAAATACCCTTCAAAATGAGAAGGTATTTTATTAATTACATTTTTCTTATAACTACTAGAAAATCTTAGTATTATAGCTAGATGAAAGTCACCACAATAGCTATAAAGATAATACATAAAAATCGACTTTTGAAAATCTAAATCAAAGATTCTTAATATTAAGAAAACTAATATAAGTACAGACATTATTTTAGAAATGCTGCTTGTAAGTTTAAAACTTTTTCTCTGACATAATATAGCCTCCCAGATATATGTACAAGTTTTATTCCTCAATAATCTAACATACTCATGCTTAAAATTATATTAATTTTCATTATCTTTCTCTTTTCACATTCTTGATTAGCTACTGTGCAAGAAGTTTTTGCAAAGCTGATTGACAAGATGTTGACATTCTCCACATCCACCGTGAGAAGCACTTTGTTTTAATGAACCCTTAGCTATAGTTATTATACGCTTTTTCATAAAAATCCTCCTAAAATAATATAAATGTGAAAATGCAAATTATAAAATCATAGTTTAAACACATTTTTAAGTGTAAAATACAATTTTTACTATTTTTCACATTCACAAGACAGAATACATATGTATCATTTTGTTAACATATTATATATAGATTAAATTTGTTCAATAAAAAATTTGAAAGTAGTTTTGTATTGAGACTATATTAATTGATGAAATTATAGTTACAATTTATAAAAAGCTATAAATAAGCATTTATACTTATATATAGCTTTTTATTCGATAAAAGTTATTTTTGCAAAATTATTTTAAGTTCTAGAACTCTGTTCTTGGGTCTTTGCTTCCATACATAACATGGTTTTTGCCATCTGGTATTATAGCATTTTACATCACCCATAGGATTTTTAACTTTCACATCATATCCCATGGTTTTTAAACTATTTTCCAACGTCTTTTTACTAGGTATCTTTTTCTACTCTTAATTCATCTGGTAAACCATTGCATATGGAATCTAGAGTTGCAGCTACAGCTTCTGCTATATCCATATTATGATCTATTACGTTTGATATTACTTGTGCTACTGTAGTTATTATTCTTGCTCCCACCTGGGCTGCAACTACCATCTATGGTTTTTGTTGTCTTTTAGTATTATAGTAGGGTGACACTTTGAGCTAAGGTCTTTTAGGTTCTATTGCGTTTGCATCTCCACCTACTAGACCATAAGCGTTTGGTCGCCTGGTTTTATAGAAGTCATCCATTTCATCATTTAGTAAGAATCCTGCTCCGTCTACTGCTGCCCACTACCAAAATGTGTGAAGTTTACTGTATATGTTACAGATGCTGCATTACCTTTAAAGTCTGCTACTGAGATGGTAGTGTGTAGTGATTCTGGTAATAATTGTCCTGGTTTTTACTTGTTGGCTTGGTACAGCTACTTTACCAGCTGCTCTTATAGCTTCGTATATATAGCATAAGCTTTTGAAGTAAGTTCTTTTACAGGTACTTTTACAAAATCTGGATCCTTATATATTCTGAACGATCTGCATAGGCATATCTTTCAGCTTCTGCCATAAAGATGTATTTTTCTGATGAACCGTATCCCATAGATTTTACGTCTGCATTTTCAAGTACGTTTAGTATTTTGTATTATGTGAGTACCACCTGAACTTGGAGGTGCCATGAGATATTAATTCATATCCTCTGTAGATATTTCCTTTTACAGGTTCTCTCCATACCGGTTTGTACGCTTTTAGAGGTCAGCTTTTGTTATAAGACACTCATATCTTTTTCTATTAAATCTGCTGTTTCACCTTCATAGAATCCTTTTTGTTCCATTTTAGCTATTCTTTGAAGTGTTTTTAGCTTCAAATCTTTTTGTACTAGTATTTCGACCTTCTTTGTAAGTAGTTTTACCATCTTTTTGAAGAAATATTTTTCTAGTAGAAGCAAAATGGTTGCATTCTTTTTATATTCTTCTATAAATGTTTCAACTTGTCTATCAGAGTGCAAAACCTTGCTACATCTATAGATGGTTGTATAAGATCTTTTAATTTCACTGGTACCATATTTTTCTAACATGAGCGTTAAGACCTGCTACTGTTCCAGGTACACACCTGCTGATTTATATCCTGTCATCGCTTAATCCTTCTATAGGATTTTTGTCTTTGTCAAGATACATATCTCTTGTTGCAGCAGCTGGTGCCATTCTCTAAAGTCTATAGTTGTGTTTTGCCATCAGCAGTATGTATTACGGCAAATCCACCACCGCCTATATTACCAGCAGATGCGTGAACTACAGCTAGCATATATCCTACAGCTACAGCTGCATCTATTGCGTTTCCACCTTTTTGCTAGCACTTTTTGTCCTACTTCGTTAGCTAGAGCATTTGTTGACATTACTAGACCTGTTTTTAGTATTTTTACGGAGTCTATATGCTGCAACATTTACATTTACAGTATTTACTGCGAACATAGACAAGCAAAGAGCAGCACTACTTGCTAGGCTTAGAACTCTTTTTGTGAATCTTTTTCATTATAAATCCTCCTAAAATTATAAAAATTTACATTATAAATGATAAATTATAGCTGTAAAAGTTTGCACCTCATCACAGAAATAACTGCCAATTTATGTAAGCTATAAGATATCAGATAAAATAAAAATTATGCAAAAATAATTCGCTTTATGATCGATTATAACACTATGTTTAAAAATCAATATAAAATTTTACTTTTTAAATTTTTGTTTTCTAATTTCTATCAAAGTTGTATAAAAATATTTTGATGTGCTATAATTAAAATAAAAATTGGAGATATATATGTCTAAAAATAATAAGCGTATCTGGTGGTATATCTGAGTGGTAAGTCAAGATTTGCTGAACAAAAAGCCATATCGGCTGGAGGTGTATCTTGCAACTGGTGAGATAACTGGACGATGAAATGAGACTAAAAGTACAAAAACATATAGATAGTAGATATGGTATATTTGATACTACTAGAAAATTTTGACAAGATTGATGAAATAATATAGACTATGATGTATGTATGATAGACTGTATAACAAATATGATTAATAATATTATGTATCATAGTGGTATTGATTTTGGAAGTTTGCAATAATGAAATTTTTGAAAGTTTTCTTATGATTTAAAAGAAGTATGTGTCTAGTATAATTCATGCTAGTGAGATATTACATTTGTAATAGTAACAAATGAAATGGGATTAGCACCTATATCAGCAAGCAGATATACTAGGAATTTGTACAGCTACCAGGTGAAATAAATCAGATGCTTTTTAATGATAAGTGATGAAGTGTATTTTTGTAATAGGTGGTATAGGAAATAAGATAAAATAATATTTATGTTTAGAAAGATACTTTATGGAAAAATTTAAGTGTGCTATTGGTTTTTGACAATTATACCTGTAAAGGCAAATATAAATGATGAAAAAGATTTTAGAGATATGATGCTCTATTTTCCTTTTTGTAGCTCTTATTCTTGGTATTTTATACTATATATTACTTATATTTCATATCATTATGCAGAATCTAGTTTATTATCTAGTGTTTTGTACGTGGTAAAGTAGTATAGTACTTAGGGAGAGTTACACTATGATGGACTTGCTGATAGCTGTGATGGACTATTTTCAGGTAGAGATAAGGACAAGATATTAGAGATAATGCAAGACTCTAGAATAGGTACGTTTGGAGTTTTAGGGATAATTACAAATGTGATATTAAAATTAGGTATAATATAATGACTTTTTATAGAAAATGATATTGTTTACTTTGCCATTCTTCTGTTATTTTTCAAGAACTATGCAGGTTGTATACGCATATTACTCAAGATATGCAAAAATGATGGTATGGGTAATTATTTTTATAGGGAAAAATAGACAAACAGTACTTTTAATACAGCTATTATTTCATATTTATTAATATCTATTTATACTATATCAAGGGATATAGCTTTTCTTATATTTTGAGTACTTGGTTTAAAAGTTGTCTTATATCAATATTGTTATTGAATTTTATAGTGAAAAGAATAAGTAAGAAATTAGATGGTATAACTGGTGACATATTAGGTATGATAGCTGAAATTAGTGAAATTTTATTTTTATATATATATTGTATATAACTATATTTTAGAAAGGTTTATTATGAGACAAGTTTATTTGATAAGACACGCACAAACTACTATGAATATAGAGCAAAGATATGCAGGTTTATTGGTTGTGAGCTTAGTGAATATGGGTACGAACAATTGGAACAATTAAAGAGAAAAATGAAAATGCTATGATATAAAGGAGTGCTATACATCTCCTTCTAAAAGAGCAAAGCTTACAGCTAAGTCTTTTTGGGAAAATCCTATAGAAGTATATGATTTACACGAAATGGATTTTGAGTGATGCTGATGGTATGAAATTTGTAGAGTGAATGATAAATATACCTGAACTTGGGATGTTAAAAATGGAGATGATATACACTTTTTCCAAATGGGGAATCTCAAGACAATATGAGAAAAGAGCTAAAAGTATACGACGAAATATTGTCAAAATCTAAATCTGATTCAATAGCTATAGTATCACACGCTTGTGTTATAAGGGCAATATTATTTCAAAAGAGGTATTAGGAGAATATTCTCTATCTTGGAAGATAAATATAGAAATGCAAGTATAACAAAGTTAGAAGTATATGACAGCAGCACTATACTTTCATTTTAAAATTTATAGTATAAAAAGAGTATTTTGTTAATATAACTTGCAAATATAATCTTCTTGTTATAAATTGTGCTATTAGGTTTTATAAAAATTAAAATTACGTAGATTTTGAATGATATTTTAAAAATATACAATAGGTGTAAGAAAGAAAAATGAAAAATAATAATAAGCGATATGGATGGTACTTTTTATTGAAAACAGATAGAGTATATCAAAAATACCATAAATACAGTAAATGATAGGAGAGACAAGATATTGATTTTACTATAGCTACAGGTGAGATGATATCCGGTAGTAGTAGATACAGTAGATGAGATGAATATTACTAAACCATTAATACTTTGTAATGGAGCTATAATACAAGATCCTATAACACAGGAGTTTATTATTCTAAAACTTTGGATAATTCTATAGCTGTAGAGATACTAAAAATATAGAAACGAATTGTTATTTTTATTATTATACAGATGATTCTATAAATGCAAAGTCGTTAAAGTACACTACTGCACATTACAATGAACAAATATCAAAGCAAAGAAAGAAAAATAAAAATAAATATGTTAGAAGAAGTTATAGAAAAAGCATGATATAATATATAAAATCGTAGCATTAGACGATAATAAAGATAAGCTAGAAGACATAAAGGAAAAATTACAGAATTCAAAGATTATATAACTATAGTATCCTCTTATCACAATAATATAGAGAGTTTAGTTGCAAAATGGTGTAGATAAGGAAGTGGAGTCAAATTTTTGCGCAAAATTTGGCTACGATATATATATTGTGTATAGGAGATGAAGAGAAATGATGAGTCCATGCTAAAAAGTAGCGGGATTTTCAGTGGCTATAGTAATGCTAATAACAATATGATATGATTTTATCACAGATACCAACGATAACGATGGTATAGGTAAGCTATATTAAATTTGCAAAAGAGGTAGGGATATGAATATAGTATTTAGACCGAAATACCACAAAATACTGGTAATATCATAAGAACTTGTGTATGTACGAAACACAACACTTCATGATGATAAGACCATTTGGTTTTCCATGGATGAAAACAGATCAAAAAGCGTGCTGGTATGGATTATATGAAACACGCTGATATATATAATATGATTGTTTTTGAAGAATATTTTGAAAATATAAAAAGAAGATATGTTCTTTTTCACAACAAAAGACTAGAAAAGCACATAGTGATGTAAAATATACTATTGAGTCACATCTTATATTTGGACCTGAAAGTGAGGGGACTACCGAGAGTATATAAAGAAATATAAATCAAGAAAACAATGTTCGTATACCTATACAGAAACAGAGTTTGTACATTCCTTTAAATCTGTCAAATTTCATAGCCATAGGACTATTTGAAACATTTCGACAAGTTGGTTTTAATGATTTTAATCATAAAAATTTTGTAATTATCTCATACAATAATACAAGATAAATCAAAGGAGAGTAATTGACAAAAATATGTGATTAGAGTCGCTAGGTTGTTCTAAAATCTGTGGTGACGCCGAAGAAATGGTATATATTAAATGAAAAATGGATATGAAATGGTAGACCTGATATACAGATGGCTGATGTAGCAATAGTGAATACTTGTGGATTTATAGAATCAACAAAAGAAGAGTCTATAGAAAACTATACTAGATATAGCATCACATACAATTTCAAAACATCTCATAGTAACAGGTTGTCTAGCACAAAGATATTATAAAGAGTTAAAAGAGCAAATACAAGTAGACGCATTTTTAGGACTACATCATAATACTATACCTAATGTTTTACAAGGTTTAGATATAGGAAAAAGATAATTCACCCATATTAAATGCAAATACAAAAATTAGAACATAAAAATAAAAATACTCAGCAGATAGCTATTACGCATACATACAAAAATAGCTGAAGGTTGTGATAATAAGCTACTTATTGTATAATACCCAGATTAAGAGGTAGATATACTAGTAGGACTATGGAAGAAATACTTGAAGAGAAGTACAAACTCTTACAAAATCAAGTGTAAAAGAGATAATTCTCAAAGGCAAGATACATCAAAATATGGTATTGACATATACAAAGAGACTACCAGAACTTTTAAATAAGATATCAAAAATAGAAGGTATTGAATGGATAAGATTTTTGTACATATCCAGAAGATATTACCATGGAGCTTATAGATGAAGTATAATGAAAAGTCTGTTCATATTTTTGATATACCTACAACATGCAAATGATGGGATATTAAAACTTATGAATAGGGTACAGACAAAAACAGATAATAGAAAATAAATCTTATAAGAGACAATGAAGGACGTTATCATACGAACTACTTTAATAGCGGGTTTTCCAGTGAAACAGAAGAAGAGATTAAAGAGCTTTTTGATTTTGGTACAAAAAGTAGAGATTAAATAAACTAGGTATTTGCTTATTCTAAAAGAAGAAGGTACAAAAGCAGGAAATATGCAAGGACAATTAGAACGAAGATGTAGCAAAAGAGCAAACATAGATAGTGGAATTACAAAGAAAAATAGTAGCAAAGAACAAAAACAGCAAATTTGTAGGAAAAACATATAAAAGTCATAATAGATGAAATATATCAGTGATTATGTAGTATGCAAGATCTTATATGGGACTGTAATAAGTAGATACTGTAATAGTGTAGATACTAAATTACATCACTAATAAAAGGAGATTTTATAAATGTCAAAATAGTAGATGTATTAGATTATGACTTAAAAAGCAGTTGAAGAGTATAAAGACATTTATATATATCAAATTTAAGGAAGGAAAAGATGAACACACCCTAATAAATTAACAACATTAAGAGTTATACCTAGTATACATTTTTATACTAGCTTTTATAACAAGCAAATAAATGCTCTTATAATAACTACTATTATATTTTGTAATAGCTTCTATAACAGATGATGGATATTGTATGAAAATACAACTTGTAACAGATTTTGGTAAATTTGGATCCTTTGAGCAGACAAGATGCTTGTAGCTGCAGCACTTATATGTGAGTGCAAGCAAGTAGGGGTGAACATGGATAGGTAGTGCTTTATAATATCGAGAGAGTATGCTGTAAGTGCATGATAAGAGCAATAGCAGCATCATCTGGAAAGGTACTTGCAGCATCAAAAGGAGAAAGCTAAAACAGCTACACAAATGATAGCTATAATAATAGCTATGCTAGCAATACCATTTGCAAGATTATGTTATGTATGTTGCCATGTACTTACATTTTATTCAAGGTGCTCGTGTATATTTACAGTAATAGACATCTTATAGATATGCATTAGCATATTTAGTAATAATAGTTCTATAGTATCTTATATTAATAAGACATTATAGAACTTTTAAAATTTAAATTAATAATTATGCCTGTGTAGTTGATTCCACTGTCTTTCTTCTGTTGATACGCTATTTACCTCTACTTTTAGGTTTTGTGTATCATTTTTCCTCATTAGTAGCTTGTATTGTAGATGGTTGTACTTTTTCTTTATTTCTCTACCTTTTGATAGTCTTAGTAGGGCACTTTTTCTACACATTTATTGCATTGTTTTACATTTTCATAATGTATAGTAGGTAGATTATTTTCAAAATGTTATAGCGTCAAAAGGACAGGTTTTACATCTGACAGTCTATACATCCACAGAGCATCTATCTTTGTACATCCTTTTCCTTTTCTCTTGAAGTACAGCTTTATATATATTTGCTGTTTTACCAGTATCCAATCTATTATTGATTTTGGACATACTTCTATACAATCGCATACATTTTCTCTATCAACATGAGCTATGCCATCAGTACCACTAATATTGCATCAATTTCAAGCTCTACACAAGTACAAAACCCTATACACCGACTAGTCCATCCTGTCCACTTTGTGCTATTACGGCTTTACAGTCAATATCCAAAAGTACTCTGCTTTTGTGTACTGCATTATCATCTGTACCATTACAATGTACATTAGCAACTCTTCTACTCCTTCTGTGCAACAATTATATCTGCAGCACTCAGCCACTGATGAGCCACCTACAGGACATCCATTTTACAGGGCTTTTTCCTTCTACTATGGCGGTTGCGAGATACCACAACCTGAGAATCCACATCCACCACAGTTTTTGCCAGGTATGGCCATCACATAGTATAAGCTGCTTGTCTAGGATCTGCATCTACTGCGAATTTTTAGATGCTATGGCAAGGACCAGATGCAAATACAAGCCCATGCTGAAAGAGACTTATAACTGAATTTACTATTACGCTCATGATCACCTCTACTTTCCCAAGTCCACTAAATCCAAGAAATACTGTGCCATAAGTGATGCTGATACAAAGGCTATAGGAAACCCTTCGAAAGATTTTGGTATATCTGATAGTTCAAGTCTTTCTCCATACCTGCAAAAAGTACAATAGCGATGTAAAAACCTAAGACTCCACAAGACCATTGATATTGTTTCTATAAGATATGTCCATTTTGTATATTAAGTATGTAACACACGTACAGCACAGTTTGTAGTAATAAGTGGTAGATAAACACCAAGTGATTGATATAAGTTGGACTTGATTTTTGTATTACCATTTCAACAAATTGAACTAGAGCTGCAATTACAAGTATAAATGCTATTGTCTGTGCAAGTCTATTCCTAATTTTACAAGTAGTAATTGTACTAGCCAAGTTATTAGAGGAAACCACTGCAGATATAACAGCCATCACCCATACTATAGCTGTATCTACTTTCTTTTGATACTCCTAAGAAAGGACATATACCAAGGAACTTTGACATACAGAAGTTGTCTACAAGTATAGATGCTAATAGTATTAAAAAGAATACCTTTCATTTTTCCTCCTCTTTTTAATCTTTAACTTTATAAAATTTATTTATTTTTATTTTTAATTTATAAATCCTGCAAATATAAAACCTAATACAAGAAATGCTCCAGGTGGTAATATAAATGTAGATGCAGGTTTGGTAGCCAAATCTTTGTAATAAGTCTATACCAAATATAGAACCATTTCCTATTATTTCTCTTACAGAGCCTAAAAAGTGTAAGGGCTGCTGTAAAATCCTATACCATTACCAAAACCATCTCCAAAAGATGCTATAGGTGTATTTTTATACGCCAAAACCTTCTAGCTCTTGCAAGTATTATACAGTTTACAACTATAAGTGGTATGAATAGTCCTAGAGCATCATCTAACGCAGGTACATATGCTTTTAATAAGAATTGTACTAGTGTAACAAAAGATGCTATAACAACTACGAATATAGGTATTCTTATTTTAGATGGTATTATTTTTCTAAGTAAAAGATGTAAGTAAGTTTGATAGTGCTAAAACCACAGTAGAAGAAAGTCCCATACCAAGTCCGTTCATAGCTGAGGGTTGCAGTGGCTAGTGTAGGACTGATACCAAGCACTTGTACAAATGTAGGGTTTTTCATCTATTACTCCATTTTGAATGCTTTAGCCATTGTCTCCTCCTATTTCAAAAGTATAATTTTTGATTACTAGTAAAAATAGTTATGTCAAAATTAAATATATTATTATCAAAATTATTTATTTAATTGCTCATCAAAAGTTTTATTGATTGATTTACACCTCTAGTAACGGCGCTCTGATGTTATTGTAGCACCAGCTATAGCACTACTATTTCATTATCTTTAGGCGTACCATATTACTTTTAGTTCTTTGGCATCTTTATTTTTGTATTGTCCTATAAATGCCTCATCTTTTTGATTTTGCGCCAAGACCTGGGTCTCTGACATAGTACCAATACTGACACCACTTATTTTATTATCTGATGTTATAGCAGTGATAGTTTCAACTTCTCCACCATACCCTTTTGGTGCAGTTTTATAGTATATCCTACTACTTTATCTGCATCTAGACCTTTATATACCTCTTTTATTTCAGGCCAAATTACTTTCTATTTTTCAAAAGATTTAGCACTAGGAGTATAGATTGTCTTGCTTTTATCTTCTTTTTCTATTTTTGTTGTTCTATTATAGGTTTTGTTATTTCATATGCACTAGCTACACTATAGCAGTAGATATAGCAGTTATAATAAATAATATTAGACCGTATTTAACACTTCATTATTTTTCATTTTCTTTACCTCCCCAAAAACTCTAGGACGTACATATTTTTCCTATTAAAGGTGTGCTACATTCATAAGAAGTATAGAATAAGATACACCTTCCGGGTATCCACCATAATATCTGATAACAGAAGTAGAAGACCACATCCTATACCATATATTAATTGACCTTTTTCGCAGTCATAGGAGATGTAGCATAATCAGTAGCCATAGATATGGCTCCTAACATAAGTCCACCACCAAATATATTGTATAATATCCTAGATGTATCAAATCCTGAGAAAGCGAAAGTAAGTATAGCCACTGTACATATATAGCTTGCAGGTATAACATAAGTAATTACACCCCTTATATGAGTAGATATACGCCACCTATTAAAAAGTAATAATGCACTAGTTTTCTAATGTGCCTGGAATATTACCTATAAACATATCAAATATATTTGCTTTTACTACTCCCTCAGCTCCAGAATTTTTATTATTGCAAGTGGTGAGCAGTAGATACAGCATCTATAGGTGTAGTCCAACTAGTCCTTAAGTACAGGCCAGAAGAAAGTAACAATGCTCTAGCCACAAGGTGCAGGATTTATAAGTAGTGTCAGACCACCAAATAATTGTTTAGCTATAACAATAGCAAATACAGAACTGAAAAATGTCATCCACCCAAGGTGCTGATGCAGGTACGTTAAATGCTAACAATAATCCTGTTACTACAGCAGATAAATCGCTTATAGTTAGTAGAGCTCTTTTCATAAATTTTTAGTATTATATATTCAGCTCCAACTGCTCCAAGTACACGCAGCTATTATATTTATTATAGCTCCTGTTCTAAAAAGTATATCACTACCTATAGTAGCTGGTAGTAGTGCAACAAGCACATCTCTCATTACACTGTACCGCTCTTTCGTTACTTCTTATGTGTGGAAGAGGATGTTATAAGACGTTTGTTGCTTTTCCATTATTTCCTCAAATGTTTGAATTTATATTTTTATAAGCTTAGTATTTTTATAAAAATTTAATGTGTTTTGATTATATAAACTTTAAATTATTTTTACTTGTTCTTTCAATTTTGCTTTTTCAGCAGCTTTTCTTCTATTTGCTAATATTTCCTTTTTGCCACTCTAATTGATTGTAAAGGAGGTCTTTTTGAAGGGCATATAAACGAGCAAGAGCCACAGTCTATACAGTCTAAAGCTCCATATTCTTCTGCTCAAAATTATCTCTCGTAAGTGAGGAGTGACCACTTATATAAACAGGTTGTAAGAATGCAGGACACACACCGACTGCATTTTGCACATCTCATGCAGTTTTGCATATTGTCTATGTGAGCTTTCTTTCTCTCACTGTATAGTATACCAGATGCTGTCCTTTATTGTGCAGGCACATGCTAGTAGCAAAGAGCTACTCCCATCATAGGACCACCACTTATTACTTTTGCAGGTTCTTGTTTAAAACCACTCAGTCATATTTACTATATCAGAATAAAGTGTACCTATTTTAAACATTACATTTTAGGATTTGCAATAGCTCCTCGTTACAGTACATATTCTTTCTATAAGTGGTAGACCAGTTCTAAGTGATTTTTGCTATCTGTGCAGCTGCTAGCCACATTATCAACTACAGCACCAGCATCAGCAGGTAGTCCACCTGATGGTACCTCTTACCTGTACATACATTTTATAGTCAGCTTTTTCAGCACCTTGTGGATATTTTAGCTTTTTAATGATACTACTTTTTATATTTGGATATTTAGAAGCTTTTGCGTTATTATGTCTATAACAATCAGGTTTATTATCTCTCATACCTATGTATCCATTTTCATCTATTAAGTATTTTTAGTATTGCTCTTAGTCCATCTTACTACATCTTTTTAGTATGTTCTAACATCAATCTATGGTCAGCAGTAAAGATATGGTTCACACTCTGCACCATTTAATACTAGCATCAACTGTTTTGTCTTTTTGCGGATTTTAATTTTACGTGAGTAGAAATGCTGTCCCCCATACTCGTAACAAGACCTATTTCTTTTTACTATTTCTAGCAGTCTTTCACGACTAAAGACTTCTATAGTTCCATATGGTTTTGTATATCTCGTGTATGGTGTATTCTTTATCGTTTTCTATTATTACACATGGTTTTATCACCAGTATTTTACAAGTATTTCTTTTTGCATCCAATACTTACCAGATACAGATGAGTGTATAGGTGCAGATCAAACCAAGAGGTTCACCTATTTTGACCTATTTTACAAGGTCATTTTTGCTACCAAGCTCTTACAAGGAACGTCTCAGTTTTTGTATAAGTGGTATGTACACTTTATCAGGCGCATCTAAATATTCTATGGCAAGTCAGTGGTAGACTTGTTATGTTTAAGTATACCACCTCAAATGTTGTTAGTTGCAACTTAGCTCCCCTTTAATTTATTCTTTTATTATAAAAATTGTAGAGATAATATATTAAGAAAATGGAAAGATATATTTTGTCATTTATAATAATATATTATCTGACAATTAATGATAAACTTTTTATACAAAATATTCGTTTATAGCACGTCTTTCATATAGTTTGTTCAAGTTCTTTGATGATATAAATATCATCATCGTCAAAAAATTTCGCACTTACAGGACATGACACAGGGCTACAACATTTCATACATACACCTGTTATATTACGTACATCATCAAAATCTATAGCACCAGTAGGACATAACCTTGCACATAGCTTACAATCAGCACATAGGTCATTAGTTTTTGGTTTTACTTTTTCTTATATCTATAGATCATTTCATCTTGTGTTGAAAAATAAGGTAGCAACAGGATTATTGCCTTTACTGTTACTTTTGACAAATCTATTTATGAGCCTATTTTTCCCCAAAAATCATAAATTTTCTTAAATCATCAGTTTATCAGGTCTACCTTTTCCAAGTAGTTTTTGAGAATGTTCAAGAGGTAAAGCCACCACCTGCTATAACATTAAAACCGTTTTCCATTATTAAACTAAGTTCCATAAGAGAATCATCAAAACTACGAGTGCCAAAAAGTCATTACAGCTATACCTATGGCTGAATTTCCAATTATAGTGTCAAGATATTTTTAACATAAGATTAGAACTCTGCCTGCTATAGTAGGTAAAGCGATAATAACTACATCTTCTTTTTGTAAAAGTAGGTATATTATCTCTATAGAGGTGTAAAATCAAAATATTCTATTTTTCAAAAATCAGAATTTTCAGATATACTTTTAGATAATGTCCTTACTACTTTTTCTGTGAGTTCCAGTACCTGAAAAATACATAGTAAACAGTCTGCTCATAAAAAGCTCCCTTTTATTTATGTTGAAATATCAATAGATAATCAATACTATAACAAAGTGTTATTAAAAATATAATATTAATATGAATAGTACGATAAAGTAATATTGTAGATTATAATAAAAATAATACAAAATTTTTCTCACTTAATAATTGTATAACATTTATCATACAATTAATTTTTAAAATAAATTTTAAATTTTCATTATATAGTATAAAATATTATATAGGTATTTTTATATATACTATTTAATAAAATTTATTCCGTAGGATATTTAATATTTATGAGTTATATACTTTTTATAAATTAGATATTATCTGCAAAATTGGGTATTAAGTAGGCAGATTTATTTATTAAATATTGTAATAAGGAGAAAAAATATGGATACAAATAGCAAGTTTTACAATAGAATCACTTAAGACTATTAGAAGGTATATATGTGTCAAGAAAAGATAAGGTAAAAGACAGCGTTATAACCACATTTGATATTCGTGACAAGACCAAACTATGAACCTGTAATAAATACAGCTGAGATACATACTCATAGAACATTTAGTAGCTACTTTTTGAAATCACAAAGATTTTAAAGATGATGTAATATATTTTTGGACCCATGGGTTGTAGAACAGGATTTTATCTAATATTAGTAGGGAGATTTACAGTCTAGCGATATAGTAGAACTTGTAAAAAGAATGTTTCGAATTCATTAGAGATTTTGAAGGGGAAAGTACCTGAAATGCCACTGCTATAGGGTGTGGTAGATTTTAGAGATAAGAATCTTCCTATGGCAAAAAATATATTGCAAATAAATATCTTGAACAAGTATTATACGTAATAGATGAGAAAAGACTTAATTATCCGCAATAGATAAAGTGAATTAGGAGCAATATTATGAGAAACAGTAGGACTAAGTTTAAATGCTATATTTTTCTTTGTGGTAGTTTTTGTAGGATTAGTGTCTATGAATATGATATTGTTAAATGTCATAACTAAAGTAGATAGGATGCAAGACTTATAAACTACCTCCGGTCTTGTAAGAGGTTCATCACAGTGTTGGTAAAACAAGAATTACAAGGGATAGATGCTGACGATAAACACAGTACATACAGGATATACTATCAGAAATAGATACAGGAAAATGGTAAAAATAATATAATAAAAAGTTAATAACCCTAAATTTAAGTCTCAATTATCAATATTATTGAAAGATTGGGAAACCTCAGTATATATATAATTTAGGAAGATAATGATAAGGATAGGTTATATGAAGTAAGCGAATATATATCAGCCAATGATATGGTGTTTGCCAGCAGAAAGTGTATCTAATCAAAAACTAAATCTTATACTTAGATTAAAAATATTTCTTGTAGTATTCGTTATCATAACTATAATAGTAGTTGTATTGCAGTTGAAACAGACCAATATGCTAAACAACGATGTAAAAAGAGCTGGATACTATAGCAAAAAGATAAGTTGACAGGCTTATATAATAGACGCTTGTGATGAAGAAATAGAAAGATATGTAATGGCAAACAGTCTGGATAAATTTGCTTGTATATGTATTGACCTTGATAATCTAAAATATTTTAATGATAATTATGGACATTTTGTAGGAGATAAGCTGATAGAGTTATTTGCAGAGCATTACATGAGGTGTTTTCTAGCACAGGGTTTGTCAGCAGAAATGGTGGAGATGAATTTGTTATATTCATAGAAAAATACAACCGAAGACAATATAAAAGTCTCTTATAAAAATTAGATGATAATGTAAGAGAAAATTTAAGAGAAAAGATAATAAAAATCTCATACTCCTATGGATATGTATTATCAAGAGAAGAGGACAAACATAGCATATATGATATTAGGGAGATAGCAGATAAGAATATGCTACGATTATAAAAACTTCTAGGAAAAGAAATGGAAAAATGCAAAAATAGATAAAAATATAAAAATAAAATTTTTGGTGACAAATTAAAAATGAAATTATAATATCCGAACAATCTATATGACAAAAATTCTTTGACAGGAAAGTAAATTAATCTAGGATTCCAGCAGAGTAGGCACAGAGTGGAAGGTCTATAATCTGAACTTAATTGAAAAGGACTTGTAGAATACTCTTTGAAATAGTAGTATGAGAGTACGGTCAATCGTCAGTTATCGATATGAGTGAGCTATACATTTTTAGTAATTTTTATTAAGTTTGTTTCTTTGTATATGTTAATTAGAGTGGTACCTGGAAGTTTCATCCGTCTCTTTTGTAGACGATATTCAAAAAGTCGACATTTTTGAATATTTTACCAATTCTATTAGATAGGTAATAGTTACTTATAGTATTTATTTTAAATATTTTTATAAAAAGGAGGATATTATGAAAAAGAATTACTATTTTTTAGGTTTAATGCTTATAGCTACAATATCACTAGTAGCTTGTACAGGTGAAAAAAGGTAAAGAAAAACATCAGATATTAAAAAAGCAAAAGCAGCATCAACAAATAATACACAAAATAACACCGATAGTATATCAAAAGATAGTAAATTAGTACTACTACATCTCCGGATCTATCCGCATATGAATTCAAAACAATTAAAAGATGGTAAAATTAGAAATAGTAGGATTTGAAGTAGAAATGGCCAAAATCGAGATTAGGTGTAGATTTAGAAATAAAAGAAATGGACTTTCAAACTGTAATAGAATCGTAGGTGGGAGGCAGACATAGCTATGGCAGGGTATAAGTCCAACTCCACAAAAGAGCTGAACAAAGTAGGTATGACTGAAGGATATTATAAATCAGGACAAACTGCACTAATGAAGCAGAGGATGTGAATAATATACTTCAAAAGATAGTTTAAAAAGGTAAAAATATTGGTGCTCAAATGGGGAGCTATACAGTATAGCTCAAAGTGTAGATGGAGCTACAGTAAAGAATTACCACTAGTAACAGCACTTTTAGCAGATTTAAAACTATAGATGCAATAGTAATGGAAAGTGCAGTTGCAAAACAATATGCTATAGAAATCCAGAATTTAAAGTAGCTAATTTTGTTTTTGAAAGTGATAGTGAAAGTTCTGTATTAGCAGTAAAGAAAATACAGATTTATTAGAGTTTTTAAACAAAGAAATAGAACAGATTGATATCTGACGGTACAGTAAATAAATTAGTTGTGAGATGCTATGGATATAACGAAGCAAAAATAAGAAAGGATATAAATTATTTAGCTTAATATTAGAATATAAAAGCTTGTTTTTACAAGGTGTATATTATACTATGGGACTTTCGTTTGTATCTGTACTTTTGGGTGAGTATATTAGCACTTGTATTGGCATTTTCAGATTATCAAAAATAAAAATACTTAATATTCTAGGAACTTTGTATGTAGAAGTTTTTCGTGGGACACCACTTCTAGTACAGTTATTTATAGTTAAGTTTGGTTTTGTATGATTTTATGACAGCTCCAGCTAATATTCAAATACCAGATATAGTACTTGTATAATAGCTGTATCTTTAAATTCTGCTGCATATGTGTGTGAAGTTCTAAGAGCAGGTATAGATTCTACGTAGACAAAGGGCAGATGGAAGCGAGGCGTAGCCTTGGAATGAGTCGTACTATGACTATGAGATTAATAATATTACCACAAGCTATAAAATATATTACCTGCACTTTGTAACAGATTTATAACTGTTATAAAAGAAACATCTATTATTTCATATATGGAGTGTTACAGATTTATTCTATACAGAAACTCTATATCATCACTTACTTATAGATCTTTGAGTCTATGATGTCAGTAGGATTTATATTTGATACTTACGTTTTACATTATCAAAACTTGTTAGAGGATAGAAAGGAGATTATCTCAAAGTGATAACCATTAAGAATCTAGTAAAAGTTATGGAAAGAAGTGCTAAAATCTTTAAGTACTGTTATAGAAGATGGTAAGGTAGTAGTAGTGATGGGACCATCAGGATCTGGCAAATCTACTTTTTGAGATGCTTGCAATAAACTAGAGCAAGTAAATGGTGGGCAGATATTTTTCAATGATGTTCAAATAACAGATGAAAAATGTAGATATTGATAAAAATACGACAAAAATAGGCTATGGTATTTCAACATGTTTTAATTTGTTTCCACATAAAGAGTATAATAGATAATATAACATTAGCTCCTATAAATTTAGGAATAATGAATAGAAAAAGAAAGCGAAGATTTAGCTTTAGAGTTGCTTGATGGATTAAAAGATAAGGCTAATTCATATCCTGCGTCTCTCTGAGGGTCAAAAACAAAGAGTAGCCTATAGCAAGAGCAGTAGCAATGAAACCTGAAGTTATGCTTTTTGAGTGAAAGCAACTTCTGCACTAGATCCGGAGATGGTAGGAGAAGTATTAAATGTTATGAAATCATTGGCAAAAGATGGAATGACTATGGTAGTAGTAACTACATAAGTGGGATTTGCTAAAGAGGTAGCTGATAAAGGTACTATTTATGGAAGATGGTATAATATATGAAGAAGGCACACCAAAAGAGATATTTGAAAACCCAAAGAGCAAAGAACAAGAGAGTTTCTGTCAAAGTACTTTGAATATATTTTGCATATAGATAATTTTTAGAACTTAAAATTTGTGATTATAAGAATATATGTGAATATTTTTATTTAATGAGACTCCTCTTAAATAGATTTGATATTTTTAAATAATTTTTATTAAATTTAATATGAATATTTTCTAAAATAAATGACTGTTGTTTTTAAAGTTATAAAACTAAAGCAACAGTCGTTTTCTAATCGAAAAATTTTTAGTACTAAAATTTGAATTATATTTTTAACAAAAAGTATAATTCAAATTGACAAAACATTATGAAACAATATAATTAAGAAAAGTGTAAATATAAAATATTACATAGTTATTTAATATAATAGAATAATGGAGATAGTATGAACGATAGAGATTTTTGGAACAAATAAAGGATGGACGTATATCTATACAAGAGGGCATGGGTATCTCAAATTCAGTATAAAGATTTAGGGTTTGCAAAAATAGATTTTGATAGGAGAGGATTTTCCAAGTAATGATGCTAGTGGAAAAGAATATCATGATCTTTTAGAGATTTTCAAAACGTTTTGAAAGAAAAGAAAATGTAATAGCTACTAGAACTAGTAAAAGAACAGTATGAAAAATTAAGTAAAGAGAAATAGATGGAATAATATATGACAAGTATCTAGGACTGCTAGACTTGAATTTGATAGAAAAGGTCTTATATCAATATGCTGTAGGGTGGTACTAGTGACATACCTGTATGTGAAGAAGCGAGAATAACAGCAGGAGTTTTTGGTGCAAATGTACAGACTTTTATGATGTGAGGTGTATCAGGACTTAAAGGTTATTATCATCTATAGGGAGATAAAAAGCCAATGTAATAATAGCTGCAGTGGTATGGAAGGTGCAGTATCTACATAATGGCAGGACTTTGTAATAAACCGCTCATAGCTGTGCCTACATCTATAGGATATGGTGCTAGTTTTTAATGGTATTGCGCCATTACTTACGTGATAAACTCTTGTGCAGAAGGAATAAATGTAGTGAATATAGAGCAATGGATATGGTGCAGCTTATAATGCGGCACAAATAAATAAATTAATAGTACAAAAAATAATCAGGAGGAAACTTTATGAATTTATATTTTGAAATGTATTCAGGTATATCAGGAGATATGACTATAGGAGCGCTATTGAGATCTTGGAGCATCAAGAGAAAAATTGGAAGAGGGTATAAAAATCTCTTGGAATAGATGGATATGAATTGGTATTTGAAAAAGTGATGGTATTTGATGCATATAATTTTTGATACAAAAATACAAGAAGGACTATGTACATAGACATCTTAGCGACATATATGAAATAATGACAAGGGTTCTTTTAATGATAATGTAAAATAGGGCAAAGAAAAATATTTGACATAGTAGCAGATTCAGAGCAAAAAGCTCACTGATGAAATAAACAAAAATACATTTTCACGAAGTAGGTGCTATGGATTCTATAATAGATATAGTAGGTGTTAGTATATTATTAGATGACTTAAATGTTGAAAATCTATATTTTTCAGATTTATATGATGGTACAGAGTATCAACGCTTGTGCTCATAATGTATGCCTGTTCCAGTACCTGCGGTATTAAATATAATCACAACAATATAATTTACCATTACATTATAATAGATGAACAGAGACATATTACACCTACTGGAGCAGCCATAGTAGCGAGTCTTTACAAGGATAAAATATCTAGCTTTTAAAAATAGATGAGTATAGGGGCAGGTAATAAAGATTTTTGAAAAATCTACAAATATCTTGAGAGTAATGGAGATAGAAACTGAAAAAGTAGTAAAATGCTTGAAACTAATATAGATGATTGTTCTGCAAGAGGTTTTAGGATATGTTATGGAAAAACTTATGGACTATGCCTTAGATGTTTTTACACACCAATATTATGAAAAAGAATAGACCAGCTTATAAACTATCTGTATTGTGCTATGAAAAATATGAAAAGCAGTAGAAAGTACAATTTTAAAAATACTACAAGTATGGGGATAAGAAAATATGGTGTAGAGCGTAGTATATTAGACAGAAAAATAGAACAATTTTATAGATGGATATAAGTGTACACAGGTAAAAGGTAGATCAGTTTTAGAAGATGATATATAGGGTATATCCAGAATATGAAACCACATTAGCTGAGCAAAAATCTATACCTATAAAGCAAGCTTACAAGTGATAAATGAAAAATATAAAAATAAAGACAATACTTTTTCAGTAATATAAGTAAAAATAAAAAGTATAAATAAAAGTATTATAAAATAATAAAATTAGCACTTGATTTTATATAGTGTATTATATTAGAGCAAAATTACACACAATCTTTGTTTAGGTTGATATAGGAAATAACCTGTTTTATGAAGGTGTGGAGGAAAAACCTAAGGAGGAAATAAAATGTCAGTAGTCAGTGAAACAATTATTAGAAGCTGGTGTTCACTTTGGACATCAAACAAGAAGATGGAACCCAAAAATGTCAAGATTTATATTTGCATGAGAAATGGAATATATATATTGACCTACAAAAACAGCAAAAGAAACTAGAAGAAGCTTATAACTTTATGACAGAGTGGCTCAACAGGAAAACCAATACTATTTGTTGGTACTACAAAGCTCAAGATGCTATAAAGACGAAGCGTTAAGAGCAGGGTATGTACTATGTAAACGAAAGATGGTTAGGTGGAATGCTAACTAACTATAAAAGCTATAAAGGCTAGAATAAATAGACTAGTACAGTTAGAAACTATACGCAAGAAGATGGAACATTCGATAAATTACCTAAAAAGAATAGGATTATTACAAGAAAAAGAAAAACTTGAAAAACATCTTGGTGGTATAAAAAGATACCAGAACTTCCAGCAGCTATGTTTTATAATGTAGATCTAAAAAGGAAAGAATAGCAGTATTAGAAGCTCATAAACTTGGAATACCTGTAATAGCTGTAGTAGACACAAACTGTGATCCAGATGAAATGACCACTATCAATACCAGGAAATGACGACGCTATGAGAGCAGTAAAACTATAGTATCAGCGATGTCACAAGCTATAATAGAAGCTAAACAAGGTATGATAGAAGTAGAATCAGATGTTGAAATAACAGTAGAAAGATTTTACAGATGCAGAATAATTAAAATAATAAATAACGGGCAAGGGCAAGAGACTTCTTCCCAAGCCCTTTTTGATAGTGTTGTAAAATACAAAAGCATATTTACATATTTGTGTATGACTGATGTATTTTGCTCAAAAATTTAATTAAGATTTGTTATAAAAACTTATTTTTATGTATTTAATAATTTCTAAATTATATAAAGGAGAATGAAAATGGAAATAACAGCTTCAATGGTAAAAACATTAAGAGAAAAAACAGGTGCTGGTATGATGGATTGTAAAAAGCACTACCAGAAACAGAAGGGGATATGGACAGAGCTATAGATGTACTTAGAGAAAAGGTCTTTCAAAAGCAGCTAAAAAGCAGATAGAATAGCAGCAGAAGGACTTATAGGTGTAGAAGTATCAGCTGATGGAAAATCAGCAGCTATACTAGAGCTAAATTCTGAGACGAGACTTTGTTGCTAAAAACGAAGAGTTCCAAAAACTAGTAAAAGACGTAACAAATGTAGTACTTCACACAATCTCCAGCAGATGTAGAAGCTCTATTAAAATTACAAGTAGAAGGACATACAGTAGAAGAAGAAGTAAATGCTAAAATAGCTAAAATAGGCGATGTCAATCAGAAGATTTGAAAAAAAGTATCTATAGAAAAATGGAAAACTAGTATATATATACATAGTTGCAGGAAAAATAGTAGCTCTTATTAAATTAGAAACTACATCAACAGATGCAAAATAGAAGAACTTGGTAAAGATATAGCTATGCAAGTAGCATGCGATGAATCAAAATATATAAGCGAACAAGATGTAGATAAAGATTATATATAGAACATAGAAGAGAAGTTTTAAAACAACAAGCTATCAAATGAAAATAATGAACTTCCAGAAAATAAAAGAAAACCTGAAGAGATATTACTAAAAATGCTAGAAGGAAGACTAAAAAGAGCTTAAAGAAGTGCTTATTAGAGCAAGCGTTCGCTAAAAGAAGCTAAAAATCAGTATCAGAAGTGGTATCAAGTATCACAAAGCTGTTGGAGCAGATATAAAAAGTGGCTCAAATGGTAAGATACGAAAGTAGGTGAAAGTATAGAAAAAGAAACAAGAAAAATTTCGCACTGAAAGTAGCAAAACAAATGGCAAACTAATATGATACAGAGATATTAAATTTAGTATCTCTGTAGTGTCTATTATATAAAATTTATACAATAAAAATATTAATAGTTTAAGTGGAGTTTGATATAACTATAACTCTTTAAGACCTTTTACTAAAAATGACACTTAACATTAGAACTAATAAAAATAATCTACTTCCAAAAAGTAGATTATTTTTCGTAATTAAATTAAAAAGCACAACACATAATGTTGAGTGATAATATTATACTAAAATATTAATTTTGTCAACATTTCTATTAAAAATTTTAAAATTGAATTTTAAAACAAAATACTATGATTTACTTGACAAAAATATAGTATTATTTTATCATAAACAATTATTATCTATCTACAGATATATAAATTTATAATGTATTTTTATGAGATTATTTAAAAGCTATGGTTAAAATTGACAAAAATATATGAAAAATACTGAATTGGATTAATGAAAGTAGAAATGTAATTTATAGATGTTAAATTGAAAGGTCATATGAAAGATTATATATAAATGAGACTTGTTTAATAAAAATTTGAAATAAAATATATTTAAAAAGAGTTTCTTTAAATATTAGTAAGTAAATGTTTAAATATGGAGAATATAATGAATAAAAATAGCTATATTAGTGGATACAGCATTATCAATACCAAAAGAATACATATCTGAAAATATGTATATAGCTCCACTATACATAAATTTTAAAAATGAATCTTATAAGGATATGATAGATATTAGCCCTGACGAAGTATCAGAAAAATGCAATTAGAAGGGTCAGGCTAAAACTAGTATACCTTCTAGTGGTGATATAAAAATATAGTTGAACAAATCAAAAAGATGGATACAAAATGTAATAGCAATCACTCTATCATCATCTCTTGGCGGTATGTATAATACTATGAATATAATAGCAGATGAGGAAAAAGATATTAATATTAAAGTCTTTGATACTAAAAAATATCAGTCTTTCCAGCAGGTTTTTGGACTTTATGCTCAAGATTTGATAGAGAAAAAATCCAAATATAACACTAGATGAGTTATATTCATATTTAAGTGATAATGTAAATAATTCAAAAGTATTTATATATACAGATACACTAAAAATACTTAATATCAGGAGGAAAGAATAGGAAAAAGTAATGGGTTCTTTGGGTACTTTAGTTAAAAATAATGCCTATTATATCTTGTGATAGTGATGGTGTATATAATACAGTAGCCAAGGTAAGAAATATGAGACAAGGCTATAATAGATATGTCTAGCAGAGTAAAGAGTTTGTAGTTAAAAGTGCAAAGGAAAAATAGCTATATGCTATAGTATATAAAAAGATAATGATATTTTAAATAAATTTCAAGAGTTATTAAAAAATGAGATATCTTCAGCTGTAAAATTTATAAAATGTGAGTCTGTTACACCAGCTATAGGGTACATTCAGGATTTGGTGCTATAGGTGTAGGAGTATTTTGTTTTTAAAGTGTCAAAATATTTGAAAATACACTTGACAAACAACTATTACTAAACTATTATATATGATGTAAAAACGTATTTACAATCAAAATATATATATGGAGATATTTAATGGGCAGAAAAATCGCTATACTTATGGATTCTAGCTGTAGTGTACCAGATGAATTTGTAGGGGAAGATATTTATATGAGTACCTATGTATGTACATCTAAAAGACAAATCCTATAAAGATATATTGAGATATCATCAAGACAGCTGAAAAGATAGAGAAGAGGATATAATTGCAAAAAGCTAGTATACCATCAATAGGGTGATATAAAAGAATATATTGAAAAATAAAAACAGATGGGTATACTGATATTATTGCTATATCTGTATCATCAGGTCTTAGCGGTCTGTATAATGCTTTTAATATGGCTGCAAGTGATGAAAAGAGATATAAATATAAAGGTTTTGATACAAAAATGTAGCTTTTCTAGATGCTTTTTGCTTTATATACACAAGAACTTATAAAGAGAAAAAATATCACACTTGATGAAATATATGATAGCTAAACAATAACATAAAAGATTCTAAGTTATTTATATGTCTAGATACTCTAAAATATCTAATAGCAGGTGGAAGAGTAGGTAAAAGTAGCAGGATTCATTAGAACTTTATTAAAAATAATGCCTATAATTACTTGTGATGATGATGGTGTATATGAAACAGTCAGCAAGGTCAGAAGTATAGAAAAAGCCACAATTGATATATGTACTAGAATAAAAGAATTTGTAGAAGTTAAGGCAAAAGAATCTAAGAAAATATATATCTATCACTTGTTTATAGAGATGATGATAAAGTTCTTAAAAATGGAAGATTTACTTAGAAACGAGATATCATCTGCAGTAAAAATACATTAAATGTAGACTTACTACACCAACTGTTGGGGTTCATTCAGGTTTTGGTGTTATGGCTGTAGGAGCATTTTTGTTTTTAGATAATTAGCATAGAGTGAAACCTATGCTTTTTTATAAAAATGAAATATATATATAAAAATTGCATATATCTAATATATTAACTATGTATATTGTAATTACAAATTTTTGTATAAAAAGATATCATTAATAAACTAAATTAATATTAAATTTAAAATTTTTATCAAAACTTGACTTTTTTTCTGATAAGGTTTTATTATATATGAAGGCGTGAGATACGTTTGTCCGAAAGATAAAGCTTAAATTTTTATATCAGTTTAAATTTATATTTTAATAATTTATACTATCTTAATATGATTTTTCTAACAAACATTCTTATTATAATATTATTTATTTCTTAATTTTTAATTTGAGGAGCATTATATGAATAATTTATTAATGGATGTAGTTGATGAGATAGCTATTGTAACTATAAATAGACCAAAAGGCGCTTAATGCACTTAATAGCGAAACATTAGCGAATTGAATCAAACTTTTTCAGATATTTCGAAGAGAAAGATGTAAAGAGTTGTTATGCTTACAGGTTCAGGTGAAAAAGCTTTTTGTTGCAGGTGCAGACATATCAGAAATGGTAAATGCTAGTGCTTCTGAGGGAAGAGCAATGGGATTGTTAGCAAAAGAGGCTTTTTCAAAATTGGAAGAAATACACAGGTAAGTATTGCTGCTGTAAATGGATTGCACTTGGTGGTGGCTGTGAACTATCAATGAGCTTGATATAAGGATAGCTGCTGAAAATGCAAAATTTGGACAACCAGAAGTAGGGCTTGGCATAATACCAGGGATTTGGCGGTACACAAAGATTACCTAGATTAATAGGCAGGGAAGAGCTAAAGAACTTATATTTACTTGTGATATTATGAGATGCAAATGAGGCTTATAGAATAGGTCTTGCAAAATAAAGTTGTTCCACAAGCTGAATTATTAAATTATTGTAAAGATATGGCTAAAAATAATGTCTAAGGGGTAGCTATGCTATATCTGTAGCAAAACAGGTTATAGAGCGTGGATATGATACGGATCTTAGCACTGCAGCTTGTTCTTGAGGCAGATTGTCTTGGACTCACTTTTTCTACAGATGATAAAAAGAGGGAATGTCGGCATTTTTAGAAAGAAAGGCCGAATTAAAAGATTTTTAATAAGAATTTTTAAAAGTAGAGGTATAAAAAGTGCCTCTACTTTTTGTAGAAAACCCCCGCTATGCGGGAGTTCAAAAAGGCTATGCCTATGAGTGGACAAAAACTCCCTTTGATTAAAAATAGAGTTGCTTTCTGACAATAACAAAAATAAAATCAAAGGGAGGTCATTAAAAATGAATGACAATAGAGTTTATCACATACAAAGTATAATTGCAAATATCATATAGTATTTGCACCAAAATATAGAAGAAAAAGTATTCTATGGGGAAAAAGAAGAGAGATATAAATACCACCTAAGTATAGTGTATCAAGTATAATGGGTTATTTGAAAGGCAAAAAGTAGTTTGATGATATATAGAAAAATTTGGGAACTTGAAATTCAAATATAGAAATAGAGAATTTTGAGTGCAGAGGATATTATGTGGATACAGTAGGTAAGAATGCAAAAAGATAGCGGAATATAAAGAATCAATTAGAAGAAGATAAAAATAGGAGAACAGATGAAAATAAGTTATAAAGAAGACCCATTTATGGGTAGCAAGTAAAGAAGTATAATGCAAATGTCAGAAAGTATGTACGCCTGTTAGGGCGTTGCTGGAAATAGAGCCTTATAGGCGTATGAAAAACCACCAGCTACGCTGGTGGATATTTATTTATTGCATTGTATTTCTATATTTACTGTAATATTTGTTTGAAATTATCATTTATTTTTATTCATTTCTGTATTTTGTTATTTTAACATTTCTATTTTTATAAATTAAATTTCAACTATATCAACTCTTTTATGAAAATATATAGCTATAATTTTAAAAACTATGTTTTACCTAAGTGATAGATAATTTATAATATAAAAAGAAAATGTAAGTTTTAGTATTAATATACAAAATTAAAAAGTTTTCATTTAATATTTAATATTTAATATGTTATAATATTAGATATGTAAAATTTAAAAAAATATAAATTAATGGATGAAAAATGAAAATTACAAATCATGGAGCAAATCTGTCATATTTTTGCAGAAAAATATAATATTAATGAAAGTGAAATAATAGACTTTAGTAGTAATATAAATATATTTAAACCAAATATAAACTACGAAAAAAATAATGCAATACATATATAGGAAAAATACCCAGATATATATTATACGACTTTAAAACAATCAATATCAAAAATATATGATATATCTATAAATAGTATATACTTAGGAAATGGTGCTACAGAAGTTATAGGAGATATATTATTATTAGATAGATTTCATAATATTGCCATATGTGATCCAACTTTTAGTGAGTATAGAGAATATCGAATATTTATAGGAAAAATATAATAAGTATAGATATAGATAAATACAAGAAGAATATAATGATATAAGTACCATATATATAGATAAAAAATGTAAAGCCGGACATAATAATTTGTAATCCTAATAATCCAACAGGGGTAATATACAATTTACATAATTTGTTAGAATATTGCGAAAATGATATATTTTTGTTAGTAGATGAGACTTTTATAGATTTTTGCTACAATGAAAAATATTCGTTAAAATCATATGTAAAAAAGTTATAATAATCTTATAGTAATAAAGTGCTATAACAAAATATTTTTGCAATGACAGGCTCTAGGTTAGGATATAGCTTTTGTAGTAATGAAAATATAAATACGCAATTAGAACATATACAAAAACCATGAGTATAAATATATTAGCTGAGGCTATAGCGTATGAGTTACAAAAATATAGGGGAAGATTTTTCTATAAATACAAAAATATTTTGAAAAAGAAAATAACAGATTATATGAAAAAAATATAGTGATTTAATGGATATAAAAATTTAGTAAAATCCTCTGCGTGTTATATGTGTATAACTTTTGATTATATAGATGTATATGATTTTGCAAGAATACTTGTTAATAAATTATAAGATATTAATTAGAATACTTTATAATTACAAAAATATTGATATAAATTCTATAAGAATAGCTATAAAAAAGAAAGAAAAAATGATTTTTCTATTTGATGCTATATATATTTGCAATTAAAAAGGAAGTGATATATAAAATGAAGCAAATAATAATAATATGTGGACCTACTGCCGTAGGAAAGACGGCAACCTCTGTAAAACTTGCACAAAAATTAAACACACAGATAATATCATCTGATTCTATGCAGATATACAAGGATATGAATGTAGGTACAGCGAAGGTAACTACGGATGAAATGCAGGCGTAAAAACACCATATGATAGATATAGTAGAGCCTAGTAAAGATTTTTAGTGAGTGATTATTGTAATAAGTCGCTTGAGATAATACATAATTTGTTTGAAGAAAATAAAAATTCCTATAATAGCTGGTGGGTACAGGTCTTTATATAAATTCTCTTGTTTATAAAATGCACTTTAATAATGTAGGTAATAATAAATGTATAAGAAAAAATATAAAAAAAGTATATAATGAAAAAGGTGCTGATTATCTATATGAAATACTAAAATCACGAAATGAGAAAAATAGCAAATACGTTAGATAAAAATAATGTAAAAAGAGTGATAAGAGCACTAGAAATACTAGACACATCAGAAGATATGAAATCATTTGACAATGTGAAAGTAATGCAAGATTATAAAAGTAAATATGTATGTATTAAAATTAAATAGAGATATATTGTATGATAGAATAAATAGAGAGTTGATATTATGATACAAAATTCTCTTATAGAAGAGTTAAAAGCTCTTATGGAAAAAGGTCTTACAAAGATACTCAATCTACGAAAGCCATAGGTTATGAGCAGGGTAATATCATATCTTGAAAATGAAATATCAAAGAGAAATGATAGAGCCTATAAAAAGAGATAGTAGAAGTATGCAAAAACAGTATACGTGGTTTAGACGATATGATTTTGCAAAATGGATAGATGTAGAAAATAAAACCATAGATGAAATTTCTAATATTATACTAGAAGATATAAATATAAAATTATGCTTACATAAAAAGATGGATATCAAATATACTAAATTAATACAGTTTTATTTTTAATATAGAGGTATATTTATGAAAAATTATGATGTTATTATATTAGGAGCAGGGCCTGCAGGACTATCAGCAGCTATTTATTCTTCAAGAGCGGCATTAAAAACACTTGTTATAGAAAAAGAATCTATAGGTGGACAGATAATATCTACAGATGGTATAGAAAATTATCCTGGAATAAGCAGAAGGAGAGACAGGTCAAAGTCTTGTGAATAAAATGAAGGCTCAAGCGGAAAAATTTGGTGTTGAATTTTTAAGTCAGGAAGTTATAGATTTTGACTTTAAAGAAAAGATAAAAAGTATTAAAGACAAAAAGAAGAACAGTACAGTGCACAAAGGGTGTAATAATAGCTATAGGTTCAAAAACATAGAAGACTAGGCGTAAAAGGAGAAGATGAATTTGTAGAGCTGGTGTATCATATTGCGCTACTTGTGATGCAGCGTTTTTAAAAGATGTAGAAGTATTCGTAGTAGGTGGTGGAGATACAGCCACTAAGAGTCTTTATTCTTAGCAAAATTTGCATCAAAGGTTACTATAGTTCATAGAAGAGAAGAATTTAGAGCCACTAAGATATTACAAGAAAAAGTAAAAGCAAAACAAAAATAGACTTTATGATGAATAGCAAAATAGTGGAAATAAAAGGCGATGGTATAGTAGGTTCTGTAGTGATAGAAGATATAAAAACTGGACAACAAAAAGAGTACCTGCCTAACAATGAATTAAATACATTTGGAGTTTTTGTATTTACAGGATATATACCAAATACAAAAATGTTTGAAGATAAATTTGAATTGGATCTAAAGGATATTTTTGTAGCAGGCGAAGATATGAAGCTAAAAAGATGGTGTATATGTAGCAGGTGATTGCAGAGCTAAAAATTCAGACAAGTTGTAACAGCTGATATGCAGATGGAGCAACAGCTGCATTAAAGCTAGAAAGATATATAGAATTTTTATTTTGATAAATAAATTTTATATATGAATATTTTATTTAAAAGTTATTTTAAATCTATATAAAATGACTAAATTTAATTATTTATTTTTATTTAAGATATATGTGTATTTAACAGTATATAAGTTTTTGTTTAATATAAAACTACGTTGATTATATTAATTAGGAAGATAAAACGAATAATTTTATCTTCTTTTTATCTCATATAAAGTTAAATTTTTAACGTACATGAGTATATATTACTGCTAAATAAAATTAATACTAAGACTTATTTTAAATCAAAATAAACACTAAATAACTTAAAATATTATGAGTTATTTTAGTATATAAAAATGTTTTAAATAGGCACTAGTATAAAGTTCGTTTTATGTTGGAGGGATTATGCAAATCGATAAGGTGCAATTTAAAAAGATTTATTAGAGCAAGTACAAAAAGATTACTCACAAACTATTGATGCAGTATCAGCAGCAGAAGTGTATCAATCTCTTGCTAAAAATTATTAGATATTATATTTCAGACAAATGGATAGAACATAAGGACAGATTAAGAAATGAACTTGAAAAAAACAAGTATATTATTTTTCAATGGAATTTATGGTAGAGCAGATTTTTGAAAAGAAAATCTGATAAAATTAGAAATACTAGATGATGTCAGAGATGTATTAAAAGAATGTGGTTTTTCTTTAGAAGATATCTTAGACGGAGAAAGAGAGCCTGGACTAGAGTAATGGTGGTCTTGGTCGCCTTGCTGCTTGTTTTATGGATTCTTGTGCTTGTCTTGGAATAGCAGGAAATGGTAATGGTAGTAGATATAATTATGGTATGTTTGAACAAAGATTTAGTGAGGGTAATCAAGTAGAGTGGCCTGATGATTGGCTAAGGAATAAAAATCCTTGAGGAAATAAGAAAAGAAAAACCGTATGGAAGTAGTAAAATTCGGTGGTAGTGTAAGAATGGATGCAGGATTAAAGCCTCTATATAGGGGTTTATGATATAGTGCATCACAGTACCATATGATACACCTATAATAGGAAATGACGGAAAAACTATAAATACCCTAAGACTATGGTCAGCAGAGTTAAGTTTAGATGATAGCCAATTAAACTCAGTAGAATATGGTAAGTTAGAAGAGAAAAACTAGAGATACAAAAAAATAACAAATGTATTGTATCCAGATGATTCTACTGATGAGGGTAAATTACTAAGACTAAAACAAGAATATTTCTTTGTATCTGCCGGTCTACAAAAGAATAGTAAAAGATTTTAAAAGACAAAACTATCTATAAAAGATTTTGCGAGATAAAGTGGCAGTGCATATAAATGATACTCATCCAGCCCTTTGTATACCTGAACTTATGAGAATACTCAGACGAAGAGGGTTTAGAGTGGGATGAAGCAATAGAGATAACAAGAAATACTATGAGTTATACAAACCATACTATAATGCAAGAGCTCTTGAAAAATGGCCTGCACATTTCTTTAAAAAATTTATTACCTAGAATATATATGATACTTGAAGAGATTTGGATAGAAGATTTAATGATCATTATTCTAGTCAAATATCAGAAGAACAACTAAGAAATACGTCTATAATAAGAGATGGTTATGTAAGAATGGCAAATCTATCTGTAATAATGTCACATTCTACAAATGGAGTAGCAAAATTACACACAGAATTATTGCAAGAAAAGTAATGAAAGACCTTAATTTTTTTATTCCCAGAAAGATTTAATAATAAGACAAATGGAATATCATATAGAAGGTGGATAGAGTCTTGTAATCCCTGAACTTGCAAAACTAATAGATGAAGCTATAGGTAAAGATTGGAGAAAAATCCTCTAGATTTAGCAAAACTTAATGATTTTTAAAGATGATAGCAATATGCTGAGACAAGATGAGAGAGTAAAAATATAAATAAAGAAAATTTCTCTAATTTTTGTGAAAAGAAATATAATTTTGATATAGATTCTAAATCTATATATGATGTACAAATAAAAAGATTCCACGAATATAAAAGGCAACTATTAAATGCCTTAATATACTAAATCTTTACCATAAATATTAAGAGCCGGACTTTAAAATGGAGCCAACTACATTTATATTTGGTGGTAAGCAGCAAGCTCATATTATAGAGCAAAAAGTTATAAAGTTTATAAATTCTCTAGCTTATCATATAAATTCTGATCCTAGAGTAAATGGAAAAATAAAATATTTTTCATACCAAATTACAATGCTATCTCTAGCGAAATGATAATACCGGCAGCTAACGTAAGTGAGCAAATATCTACAGCTACAAAGAAGCATCAGGAACATCAAATATGAAGTTTATGTTAAATGGTGCTATAACTTTAGCTATTTCTAGATGGTGCAAATATATGAGATAAAAGATCAAGTAGGTGATGACAACATAGTTATATTTGGTCTAAATAAACAAGAAGTATTAGATTTACAAAATGGAAGTCATTATAATGTACTAGATTTATATCAAAGCGATCAAGAGATAAAAACAGTGGTAGATTCTCTAGTTAATGGATTTTTACCGTATTTAGGATATGATGGTATTGATTTATATGATTCTCTTTTAAAAAGAAAATGATAGATATTATATATTAAAAGATTTTTCATTCATATGAGAAGCATCAAGACATATAAGACAACTATACAAAGATAGAAGAAACTGGAATAAAAATGTCTCTTATAAATACTGCTAACGCAGAGAATATTCTCTTCAGACGAGACTATAAAAGATATGCAAAAGAGATATGGAAAGTAAATGGTAATTTTTTTAATATAGAATTAAATTTTTGATAAATAAAAAGTAAAAAACACAACTTTCAAGTTATGAGAAGTTGTGTTTTTCTCGATCGTTACATTACCAATTTATTTTGTTGTATTTGTAGAAGTTGTTGTATTTTTAGAATTTGCTGATTTGTTAGAATTAGCTGTCTTTTTGTTTTTGCTTTTTGTGTAGTGCTATTCATTTTTCTTTTCTTTATTTCGTTATCTTTTTCTTTTATTTTTCCAGTAGTAGCATCTATTTTTATAATCATATTCTTATTAGTAGTGTAAAACTCTATATCATATGAGCCATCTTTTTATCTAATTTTGCATTGAACATAGTTACATCACTTTCTTTAAGATTAGCATCTTTAAGTGCAGTATTTTTGAAAGCTTGTTCTAAAGTTATAGGATAGCTTTTAGTAGTAGAACTTGTTGTATTTGATTTAGATTTTTGTTTTATTAGCACTACTTGACGAAGAACCCTTTGTTGAATTATGTTTTTAGTAGATGTTGTGTTGAGTGTCTTTGTGTCTTTTTGATTTCATTATCCTTTTCCACAATTGCACCAGTATTAGAATTTATTTCGTAGTCTGTATTCTTTGGTAGATGTATAAAATTCTATATCATATTCGTTATCATTACTATCTAGTTTGGCAGTGTGGAAAGTTACATCACTTTCCTTAAGATTAGCATCTGCAAAGAGCTATAGCTTTTGTTGTTCAAGTGTTATCTTAGGTGTAGTATCAGCAAATGCAAGTGAAGATGATACAATTCCTAGAGCAAGAGCAGAAGCCACACCTATCTTGGATATTTTTAATTTTCATAATAAACCTCCTCATTAAAATACTTCAGTAGTGTTTATACTAATAGTTTATCAAAAATAAATTTATTTTACATTGATTATATATTAGTATAGTAATACTTATATTAAATAATAATAAATTGTTTTCTAATATTATTTATAAAAGTATTTTATTATGAAGTACGTATAAAAAGTGAAAATCACTAGCTATTATTTTTACTTTTTATTTAATACTTAAATTTATTATAAAATAACTACCTAAATTTTAATTAAAATAGAAAAAAATTTTTAATGTTATTTTTATTAAGAACTACTATAGTAAGTTAAAACTTTAGTTTTAATCTCAATATTTTATATGTTTTGTAGAATTTTAAGATAATTTTAAAACTATTGTTGACAATGCTAATGTAAATATGATAATATATAAAAACGTAAGTTAAAGTGGGATTTTATGATTTTGCTGCGTAATACATAAAAATGAAATTATTATGTTAATATTATTTAGGATAACGTTTATTAAAAATGCGTTATACAACGTTACACATATTTACATAAATACACTTTGATGTTAAAATATTTTTAAGGAGAAAAATATGGCGAAAAGATATAAAAGAAAAGGTATATTCGATTTCCTTTCTAAATAGTATTGAAGTCGTAGGAAATAAGCTTCCTCATCCGGTTACTATATTTTTGATACTAGTAGGTATAGTGGTAGTAGTATCAGAGATAGTAGCACGTACAGGAGAGCCTATAACATACTATGATGCCAAAGCTAAAAAGGATGTTACTGTTCAAGTAATATCATTGTTAAATGCAAGAGGGTATAAGATTTATGTTTTAACTCTGCTGTTAATAACTTTACTACATATGCACCACTTGGTACAGTGCTTTTTGCTATGCTAGGTGTTGGTCTTGCAGAAGAAGTAGGGACTTATCAATGCAGTGTTAAAAAGGTAGTACTTGAGTACACCAAAAAGATTTATAACAGCTGTTGTTGTACTTATGGGTGTTATGTCAAATATAGCAGCTGATGCAGGTTATATAGTACTTTGTTCCATTAGGAGCTATAGTATTTTTAAGTTTTAGTAGACATCCTATAGCAGGTCTTGCAGCTGCATTTGCCGGTGTATCAGGCGGATTTTCTGCAATTTACTTATAGGTACTTTGAGATCCACTACTAGCAGGTATTACAGATGAAGCTATAAAAAGTAGGGTGGTTCTGAGTTAACTATACAACCTACTGCAAACTATTATTTCTTATTTGTATCTACTTTCTTACTTACTATAGTAGGTACTATTGTACTGAAAGAATAATAGAACCAAGACTGAGGTGAATATAAAGGTACACATACAACAGATTCTATGGATCTTTCAACTGAAGAGAAAAAGGTCTACGTGCAGCAGGATTGGCTATGCTTGTATTTATAATAGTTATGGCATTTTTAACAATACCACCAGATGCTATAATGAAAACTGCAAAAGAAGAGGGTGCTGTTAAGACACTTAACGAATATATGACATGCAGGGATTTATACCTACTATAACACTATTCTTCCTATTACCGGCTATAGCTTTTTGGTGTAGCAGCAGGAAAAATAAAAATGATAAAGATGTTGTAAAAGGCGTATCTAAAGCTATGAACACTATGGGTAGCTTCCTTGTGCTGCTGTAACATCATCTGATTTATCAATCTTTCAACTATACAAAATTAGGGTACTTTACTTGCTATAAATGGTGCGAACTTCCTAGAATCAGTAGGATTTGCAGGATTCCCACTTATACTTGCATTTATAATAGTATCTGCGTTTATAAACCTATTTATAGGTTCAGCTTCTGCAAAATGGGCTATAATAGCACCAGTATTCATACCTATGCTTATGAGGACTGGGCATATCTCCAGCATTTGCACAGTTGGCATACAGAATAGGTGACTCATCTACAAATATAATATCACCACTATGACATATTTTTGCAGTAATAATCACATTTGCTCAAAAATATGATGAAGACCAGAGTATAGGTACACTTATATCATCAATGATACCATATTCTATAGCTTTCTTGGTTTCTTGGACAGCTCTATTAGGGCGTATGGTATGTAATAGGTCTTCCTATAGGGTCCAGGAGCATTTATAGGTATGTAGAAAATATATAGACTGTTGCAATTTGTAACAGTCTATTGTATCGAAAGAGATGTAATTATGATAAATTCTCAAAGATTAATAGACGATTCATAAAAATATGTAAAAATATCATCACCATCTAAAGTGAAAAAGAATTTGCCGAATTTTTGAAAGTTGAGTTAGAAAAACTTGAGCTTTGAGGTAAGAGTTTGATGATACTATGGAACAAACAGGTTGTAATGTAGGTAATCTTATAGCGAAATTAAAAGGAACTAAGGGAGAACCTATATTATTTAGTTGTCATATGGATACAGTATCCCCAGGTATAGATGTAAAGCCTATAATATCAGATTGTATAATAAAAAGTGATGAGACAACTATATTGGGAGCAGATGATAAAGCAGGTATAGCTTCTATAATAGAAGCAGTAAAAACTATAAAAGAGAACAACATAGAACATCCTGACATAGAACTAGCATTTCAGTCATGTAGAGCTAGGACTAAAATGGAGCTAAGGCATTAGATTACTCTGTATATGGTGCAAACACGCATTTGTACTTGATAGTGGTGGAATCCTGGACAAGTTATAATACAAGGACCGGCTCAATCAAAATGAATTTTACAGTAATAGGTAAAAGCAGCTCATGCCGGTGTAGTGTCCGGAAGAGGGAATATCAGCTATAATGGTAGCATCAGAAGCCATATCTAATATGAAACTATTAAGAATAGATAGTGAAACTACGGCCAATCTAGGAAAAATAGAAGGTGGTACGGTAACTAATATAGTTACAGATAAGGTATATGTTACTTCAGAAACAAGGTCTTTAAAGATGATAAGCTTGATTCTACAAGTAAAAGCATATGATAAGTGTTTTGAAAAAGCGGCTGAGAAATTTAGAGCTAAAGTAGAGATAGAAAATAATAGAATGTACTCTTCATTTTTAATAGATGAAAAATGCACCTATAGTACACAAGATGTGTTTGTTGCTTGTAATAATATAGGATTAAAACCATTTACAGCAGCGTCAGGTGGTGGTTCGGATACAAAATATTATAAATGGAAAGGTAAAATAGCCGTAAATCTAGGAATGAGAGAGAAAAACCACACGCATTACAAGAACACATATATATAAAGATTTAGAAAATACTGCAAGACTTGTAATGGAACTTATAAAAAGTGTATGCAAGTAAATAGAAAACATAAAAAGACAAAATGGATTAAACCAATTTGTCTTTTTTATATGTGAGTATATCATTGCATTAATTCTTTTGCTTTTGATACTACATTTTCTACTGTAAATCATATTTTTGAATAATGTGTCTGCAGTGCAGAGCTCCAGTGTCTATACCTATTACTATACCGTCAAGACCTACATATTTACTCATCACAAGACTACTTCCAGCTTCTATTCCTAATCTTGTTCTTACTGAATTTAGAGTATTTTCTCCTTGTATTCTTTTGGTTGATTATCAAATATGTCACCCTACAAGGCATGAGATACTACTCTTACTGATTTTCCTTCTTTTTCAAGTATATCGGCTGAATCTCTAGCAAAGAGCTACTTCTGAGCCAGATGCTATTCATTATAAGGTCCATATTATTATCTTTTTCTTTTCTTATTATATCCACCTTTTAAAGGCTTCTTTGCTAGATGCAGTGTTTGTCTTAAATTTTGTCTCAGTAAGAGCTATTGCAGTAGGTGTAAATACAGATGTCTTAGCACTATAATAAGCAGCAGCAGTTTCTGTGTAATCACAAGGTCTAAATACATTTTAGATTAGGTACAGTTCTTAGCATAGCTAGTTGTTCTATAGGTTCATGAGTGGGACCATCTTCACACACACCTATAGAATCATATTGTAAGTACATAAGTAGTAGGTAGTCCCATAAGAGCAGCTAATCTTATCATAGGGTTTTATATAATCCAGAAAATACAAGAAAGTACCACTGAATATTTTTATATTGCTATGAACGGCAATACCATTCATTATACCACCACTGGCATGAGTTCTCTCACTCCAAAATGTATATTTCTTCCTGTTCTGTTGTGTCAGAAAAATAATCCACATCATTCATAAGCGTTTTATTAGAAGGTGCAAGGTCAGCAGAGCCACCCTGTAAGTTTTTCAAAAATATTTTAATTTGTTTTATTACTTCTCCACTTGAAGCTCTTGTAGCATTTGGTTTATCAGTATATTGCCAAAATTCTTCATTTTCTAAGTCTTTTATATATATTTATCAGAGAAAAATTCGTCCATTTTAGCTCTTTTTCTGGAAATTTGAATACTCATTAAATAATTTATTCATTTCTTCTATCGCAGTCGGCCCTCTTTTGTAGCTAAATCTTTATAGTGATCATGTATTTGTTTTCATCAACTCACAAAGGTTCTTCATTTGACCAGCTAAGATTAGCTCTTAGCTCTTTTACAAGCTCCTGTCCTAGTGGCTCACCATCTACAGATGCGGTACCAGCTTTTTGGCTCCATATCCTATAACAGTTTTTACTATTATTAAAGAAGGTTGTTCTTTGTTTGCTTTAGCTTCATCTATTGCTTTTTGCTATTTTGTTCAATATCATTCCGTCATTTCACAACTATAGTTTTGGAATCCAAACGGCTTCAAATCTTTTTGTACATCTTCATTAAAAAGCAGTATCAGTATTACCTTCTATAGATATTTTGTTTGAATCGTAAAATACTATTAATTTAGAAAGTTTTAAAGTACCGGCAAAGACATAGACTCAGATGTAATACCACTCCATCATACAGCCATCTCCACCTAATACATAAGTATAATGGTCATTAATTTGTAGTCTTCTTCAAATACACCATGAGAAATGTTGTTCCGCCATTGCAAGACTCAACAGCATTTGACATACCAGCACCTAATGGTCCTGTAGAAATTTCTACACCTACTGTATGAGCATATTCTGGGTGTCCTGGTGTTTGAGCCATCTTGTCTGAAATTTTTAAGCTCGTCTCATACTCATGCCATCAAATCCAAAAAGATGTAACAAAGTATAAAAGAGATGAACCATCGTCCACCAGACAATGACGAATCCTGTCTCTATTTATCCATTTTGGATTTTTGGATTTATATTCATTTTTGACCATATTGTATAAGCCAACGGAGCACAACCAAGTGGTAGTCCAGGGTGTCCTGAGTTTGCTTTTTGTGTTCGATCTGATAATACTCTAACGCATTTATTGAATTTTGTACTATTGACACTAATTTCCTCCAATTATTTTAAAATTTTTAATACATAATAACTACTTACTTTATTTTACAATATTGTATGTTATTTGTAAATTAAAAAGGCAAATAAAAGTAAAATAATATTACAAATACTAAACAAAATGAATTTTATTATAGATTATACTTAAATTTAAAGAGAAATAATAAAATTTTTAACGTAAGAAAAAGTAGTAAGAAATACTATAATGCAGGAGGTCTTATAATTAAAGATGGTGTGAATTTTTAGAAAAATGATACCCTGTAGAAAAAAGCGCTAGAAAAATACTAGAATATAAATATAATATAAAAGTGCTCATGGTGCTTTATTTTGCAAGCAAGATAATTTTGTATGATAAAATTAACTAAGATAGTAAAAATAACAGTACAAGTAAATAAAATACCAAATTATATACTTTGTAAAATGCTAAATAATAGGGTAAAAATGAATAAACAAATCTTGGGACAATTACTAAGACCACAAAAATTAGAAGATGTGTTTGGGCAAAGACATCATCACAGGTAAAAATATGATAATAGATAGAGCTATAAGCAAAAATAATATTCCAAATATGATTTTTATGGAACACCTGGAGTGGGGGAAGACAACAGTAGCAAATATAATAGCTAATAGTGTAAAACAACACATACATATGTTTAATGCTACTCATACAAAAACAGAAGATGTAGTGATAACATCATATATCAATGATATACAAGGCATAAAACCTATAATATACATAGATGAGTTACAAAATTTTAATAAAAACAACAGCAAATACTATTAGATGCTATAGAACAGGCTATAACACTACTAGTTTCAAACCAGAAAACCCATATCAGTACATATATAAAAAGCTTTAGTAGCAGTAGACTACGTTTAGAATTTAAAGCCTGTAAAGGGAAGTAGATATAGATATAAAGCACGTTATAAAAAGAAATTGAATGAAAATATAAAAATAAATATAAGTGACAAAGCACAAAGCCTGCTTAATATCATACATATGCAAATTCAGATGTGAGACGCTCTATAAATCTACTAGAGCTTATAATACAGCTATATTCTGATGAAAAAGAGACAACATAGATGAAAAATATACTAAAATCACTAATATATCAAAACAACTTACTTATGATTTAAACCTCATTAGCTATTGTGATTTATAGAAATTGCATTCTCACAAATCTGTTCGTGGCTCTGATGAAAATGCAGCACCTACACTATCTTGCAAGAGCTATAAAAAGCAGGTGATATAAAACCAATATGCAGAAGGTGCTGTATAGCTAGTGAAGACAGAGCTCTGGCTCCGTATCCAAATGCGATAAGCATAGTAAAAAGTTGTGTAGATAGTGCCTTATTTTTACAGGATTGCCAGAGGCAAAAGGTGCCACTCGCTGCAAGCAACTATACTACTTGCTACATCACCCAAAATCTCAATTCATCAGACGGCTATAGAGATGGCGCATTGTCGATATAGATACACTATGAGCATGAGATATACCAGCATACTTAAAAGATGCACATTATAGTGGAGCGTCAAAAACTAGGCTAGAGGTATACAATACAAATATCCACACACCTATAGAAAATAACTGCCTGTGCAACAACAATATCTACCAGACCCAGCTAAAAGATAAAAAGTCATATTATCAAGAATCATAAATTTGACAAGAAATATGTATAAGAGATAGGTAAATATATGACTAACAGCAGTATACAAGAAGAGATGATTACTATAAAATGACAACTTTAATAGAAAATTAGCAGATGAGTCAGTACTATCCGTTTACATGCCCGATGATTATAAAAGTAAGTGAAAAGAGCAAAGATTATTTATACAAGACGAATAGAGATTGCTATATACAAGGAGCTGCGAGATTGACATGATAAGGTAGTATATCTGCCTATGGTGCAGCAGAATAAGAAACTATCATTCTGTCAACGTTAGGCACTAGGGTGTCCTAGAAAAGTATAAAGGTATACGAGTACTATCGCTTATGCCGAAATGCAATTAAAATATGCGTATAACTGAGATGTAATAGGAAAGATAAATGCACAAGTAGTAAAAAGAAAATACAAAAGCAATAAATTTTATAAAATAACGGTTTTTGCTATTAGTAGGGAGATGGAAAAGAGCGTGTGTGTTATAGATGCTTTATTTTATGATTGTGCTCGCTATGGGATATATAGTGGAGTAATAAAGAATACTAGAATTTGAAATTAGGGAGTTTATGCATAGAACAGATGGCTTTTTGCGGTTTTGTGCACTTAGTACAAAAGAATTTGATAAAAATGAAATAATACTCAATCTACGTATGAGCTTTGGTATTAGGATAAATCCGGATACGGTAGCATGACACGAAAATGAAAATATGATAGTTTGAGTATGAAGATATGTGATATGTATGATGGCTTTGTCCACCGAGCAGACTTGAGGATGAAAGTTATGTTGAAAAGGGCAGAGCTTAACTGGTCGTCTTATAAAACAGCACACATGATTGTGATAGACATATAGCCCACATATTAATAGGAGAAGCGGGAGGAAAAAGTCGCACATACAATCTAGCTATAATGTTTACAAAATTAGCCAGTTCTTGTGTCTTAATCGTTCCAAATGCTATATCAATATACTGTACGCATAATGTAATAGAGGCATTTCGAGAGTTATGTGCAGGAGATCTGATGTATTAAATGAAGATTTTCTTCCTATAGAAAATTGGATATATGTGGTAGAGATGACAAGTCAGGAGTCTTTGGTCTTCTTTACTACAATGTTGGGATGAATTTGTTGCCAAAAAGTTAACTTGAGATAATAGATAGTGCTTGGAAGTAGTTTGGATACTATATAAAGGTTTTAGAATATTAAATGTAGCATATATTATATACTATGATCATGGTAATTGCAATGTTTACACAAGATGAGGAGATAACCTCTAAGTGAGGAAAGAGTAAGAAAACGGAAATGTTATACCACAAAAATTTACTGTAAAATAAGATAAAGCTAAAATATAAAACAAAAATATAGTTTAAAAATAGACTAGAAAAGTTCATTGTCAATATTGTTATTTAAAGAAATACTTACTGACAATGAATGTATTATATTATTTCCTGCAAATTCTTTATACAAACTACATTTTAAAATTATATTTAATTTTTCAAAGACTTCTCGTCTAAAGTTTTGAATAATAGTCAAATTTTTCCCTTATTTATGTTGGAGCCCATATGTCCTATTCTAAATGTCGCTCATATTACCAACACCTTTTGATATTGCTATATCTTTTTCTTTCCTAACATACCTCAAGTATTTGCAGTACTTGTTATATTATCTGCGTTAATACTGCTATGTTTACAGTATTTAGATGAAAATTTTGAGGATATAACTCCGAAAACCCGCTTTTTCAAATAGAGTCCTCGTTACAGTAGCATATCGTGTATCTGTGCAAAATCATTCTCTTATATTGTCAATTGCCTTATCCATGAGCGTATATTATATTTTCATTCATGGTATATGGAAACAAGAATGTATTATCATTGAAGTTATAATATGTTTTCAAAGTTTGAAGTATTATGGGAACTTTTGTAGTTCACTTTTTATTTTCTTTTTTGCATCTATCTGATATATTATGAGCCTATACCTACAGGGAGCTGATATACATTTGGCTGCCACTAGCATTCTATCTATGCAAAATCATCAATCTATATATTCTCTACAAGGCAGTACACAATCAACTATAAGCAGTATAGTATGTTCTTTTAACAACATATAGACTTTACATCATTGTTATGCCAGATGGAGTTTCTTGATTGTACAAGTGTAGCTACTTACGGTATAATACTTTTTCTAAAAAAAGTTTAATTTTCTACATCTACTCTGTACACTAAAGTCATCTTTATATTTTATATAACTACAGCCCCTACATTTTGCCTGGTCATAAAAACCTTCTCCAAAAAACCATTATATATTACAAGTACTCTTTCTGCCCCTTTTCAACTGAGGATACTATAGATGCTTCTAACGTTATTATAGCTTCACCTAACATAAAGAAGGTAGTTTGAGTTTATATTTTGCTAATTTTGATATTTTTTGTTCTTTCTATGAGTATATATATTCTCCAAATCAGGATTAAATTTTTGATATAGCCATTTGTTCTAGAACCATCTTTTTTTATAGTAGTAGGTCCAGCACACAATAATTTCATATAATCCTCCTATATTCTTTTTTACCTAACATTTATACTGATTTTGTTATTACAGATATATGATTATCAAATTGTATACATAGGGTTTTCGCTTGCTTTTTATCAATACCATACCTTCTTTTGGTATCAATGAACATCTTCTGCTGAGATTTATTATTAATAGAAAAATCATCATGTTCATAATAAAAAGCACCATATTTTATCATTAAATGTTTATCTTATATTTCTTCTGCTGTATTAATTTCTAAATTCATAAAATTTTTTCTTATTTTATAAGTCATATAATATTCTACTAATTCTTTATATTTTGTTACATTGTTCCATTTAGTGAGTTGTTTTATCTGGAGAATTGTAACTATTGTGATTATAACTATATCAAATTTTGAACGCAAAACTCTTGACTAGCCTGAATAGATAAACAAAACATGATAAAAATACAAAGTACAGCACCTAATTTTATCTACTTTGTATAATCTCTTTTCTAATACAAAATCACTTAGACAAATCTTAATTTGTCGTGGAATGTATAGTTAATGTAAAACTTCTACACAATTTACTGATTGCCATAGGATGTCAACCAACAGTATTCAATACCTCTATTTACATTAGGATTTGCCATATATTTACAAAGTAGTATTACAACTTCAAGTTTTTCATTCCTCCACCCACGTATCCACAATTTTCTCATCAAAAACACCTTTACAAAATCTCTAAAATCATCTGAAAAAGAATACTTGGAACTTTTATTACATTGACAGTTTTACTGCTTGAATTATATTGTTGTAAGGACTATCTCCACCTGTCCAGCCTTCTCCATAAGTATGATATTGAGGTTTGTTGTTTTTAATTGTTCACAATAATTTGGCGTATCTATGTCTATTGAGCCACTAAGGTCAAATCAGCCATCTAATCGGTCTTTAGCAAAATAACACCAGGCTATCAGCTACTATATATTTTCTAGCCTTGCGCTCTTTCTGAAGCAATTCATTTCCACCCCCCTGAACCATTTAGGTAATATCACTCCAGTGTCTATGAAATAATAATGTAGGAATATTCTTGAAAAGCAAAGTCACCAATAAATGTAACAACGGTGATTATATACGACACATTCTCACCATACCTTTTGTGTATGGACATACTAGTTCTTTAAATTGTCTCTAATCCTAGATAAGCCTCTCACATGGATTGATGGAGTGTAAGCCCCCTCTAATACGCTGGTTGGTGGGATCATACCCCCAGTTATAATACAGCATAACAGAACCCTCATCAGATGTTGCACTTCCAATCCCAATATCGGCAAAAGATGTATATATGGTATACAAGATTTTTTATATTTCTAAGACCACTTCTAACATCCTTAAAAACTATTTTTATATTTTCCTCTGTAAAACTGGGGTACACCTTTATATATATAAAGTTATTGGCGATATCATCTGAAGAAAAATCACGAACGTTAATTCATAAAATATATTTATCTTTTCCTACTATATATCTAAGTATCATAGTGTAAAAAATCATCTGGATTAGTATCCCTGTTACTGTCAAATATCATACCTTTTATATACCATTTGCTCAACAGATTTTGCGTATATATCTATTGTTTCTTCTTCTCCTGATTTATTACATACAGTGTAGGTATAGTATTTTAAATCCCCATCTACTACACCTCATACACCTTTTCCCTTCTTTTCCATTTAAATATATTTGTGCTTTTTGTATCAGTACATTTATTATATGGTAACATTCATTGAACGCCGCAAGGAGACCATACTCTAAATAGCTGTGTTTTGAGTAGTATATATAACCCTAGACTATCCATAAAATATTCATTCTATTTTTTAAAATCCACTGGCCAACTCAAATATTACCATAATTTGATCTCCTCTTTAAAATTCGTCTAAATCATTTTAGATAATATAAATTTTTCTAAGCTCATCCACCTGTTAGTGATGGGTTGCACAAGATGTTGTTCCTATTAGTTTGTTTTTCTTTAATTTTTTTCCTGTATTATTTTTTTGTTTTGTACAAATATATCTTTCATATCATCTATAGTTATATTACCAAAGATACAGTTTCATCGTTATATTAGATTTATTTAGATGATGAGTAAAATCAAAGATAATACTCTATAGATATATTTGATATTTAGATGTTTTAGATAGATATTTTACGCCTTGGAGAAATATGGTGTTAAAGGATAGTTCTTATATAAAAGATAGCATTTTTCGTTATTGAAGTATCAATTCTTGATATTTGTAAAATCTAAAATTTGTCCTTTAAATACGTGGTATTTTTATATCATTTGTATTTTTATTTTGTTTTCAGTGTATGGTTATACCAATTATCTAGCACTTTTGTCAAGATACTTAAGTTTGGTGATTTTATTTTTAGGTTTCATCACCAAGCTTTTCTATTGTATAGAAAAGCAATACTCATCTAACCATTTATTCATAGTTTTTATTTCCGGTTTTTGTAGGTAGTCTATATTCACCAAATATTTTTAATATCTTTCTTAAATTGCATATCTTTCGTTTACTATATTAAATAGGTTATTTTCTAGGTCATTTAAGTAGATATGCCATCTACTATCTATAATTTGATATTTACAACCTCTATTATATTTGCCAGATTTTTGTTGTAATATACAAACTTAGATACTTCTATTACAACATCATAAGCAGGGATCATTATTTTTATTACAGTGTCTATTTTTCTTATATCATTTGCATTTGGTGTGTCTTTTGTGCTTCCCTCCTATCTTATCTTATTATGAACGCAAATTTTCATTTGTTGGATAAAATATTCTTGTTCATGTAAAATATCTTGGGAATTTGCTTATATTGATTATAACCAGTAAACTCTATACTATAGTTATCGCACTAGAGTTTTCTATATAATGCTCTTATCAGGTTACATTTCTAAGTAGTCAAAAGCAGATAAAACTTCCATTATATCAATATTAGTGATAAATGCTATATTCTCTTCATTTGATTTTGCACTATATTTTCTACCCTCTTGCTTTTAAATAGTAAAGTACATATATATTTTAAATGTTCTATCATATATAATATCTGTTCAAAAAAAGTCTTGTGAATATGTAGCATAATATTTTGCTTCTATTTTATTTGATAAAAAAACCATTATTAATTACTCCAATAGAAAAAATTATTTCATCAGTACAACAGTAAGTTATGTTTATTAATAGTATAAAAATAATTTTATGATTCCTGTAAATCAATCTATATTAATTGCTTATGTTTTATAACGCTAAAGCAATTTTTGTACTTCAGTGTATTTTCAAAAACAGAAATATAAAATATGATGAAATACAATATAGATTGGATGAAATATAAAGAAAATATTATAATATTGACAAGTGAGCAGTAAAAAGGTTATAAATCAACTTAGGTTTAAAAGAGTGATTATAGCTTTTTGTGCTATGATTATATTTGAATAGTTAAAAAAGGTTTATACACTTTATTTTATTTAAAACAATTTTTCTTGTTATTAGGTGCAGCATAATTTTAATGTTACTATTATATTGTATTTTTGATATATATTTAGTTGTTTTTGCTAATATCAGTATAAAAATATAAAAATAGGATTATCAAAATAATAAAAATATCAATAATTTGATAATTAGTAAAATCCATATATAATAATAATGAAATAAAAAAAATAAAATCAATAAAACCTTATAAATAAAAATTTAAATAATAATAAAATAAAAAAGTAATAATTGTACAAAAATTGCTAGTAATATTTAATAATGAGTGGTTATATTAGAAAATATATTTTTAAAATGCTACATAACAAAGGGAAATTCATAATGATACTAATTTCATAAAATACAATACAATTTATTTTAAAACGTATATTTTTTTTTAATTTTAATTCTATGAACGTTTATTATGAGATATAGCACAAACTATTTAATGTTCTCATTTAGAATAATATGAAATGGAACAAGTTAGATGGATTATCAGCGATAATTCAAAGTAATGAACAAAAAACAAGTGTTGAAACTTTTGATAAAAGCGAAAAAATAGCAAAAGCTAGAGATTTTCATAAAAATTTGATATTTATGGAGCCACTCCACTTGCAAAGCTGAATTATCTGCTAGCTTACAGGAATAAAGAGTTTTTAGTAAAGTGAGTCAAAATTTGGCCTTAATGCTTTCAGTGTTAGGTGGATCTTGTATACTATAGGTAACTGTAGCTGAAAGACAACAAATCAATATGAGAGAAGTTGATTTTGAAATGTTAAATCAAAAGAAATAAAGAAAATTGGGAGATATAATATTTTACACAGCAGTGAAGAGCCATGGTTTAGAGGGTAGCTTGGGCTGCTAATCAATTAGGACATCTGCAGTGTATATGCCAAAGGTGTCTTCTGAATATAGATTAAAAGCTCTATGACATAAAGCAGAGGGTTCTGATGCTGTAAGTAACAGAGTAACGAATTATGAGTGAAGCCAGTGAACAATAGCTGACCAATGCTAAGAAAACAGGTGGTGCATAGCACTGCAAGATACTGCTTGGGAAGGCTATGTAAAGGTACCAGCTTGGATAATGCAAGGATATGGGCTACTGGCGTTAGAAGCTGTTGATGTGGCAAAATGAAGAGAATATGGAATAGACCTACACACACGTATTTCTTACAAGCCGGTGTTGGAGCCGTGAGCCGGAGCGGTACCAAAGCGCATGACATGCAGCAATATTCCTCAGTGTAATGCAGACCCAGCAACAACAATGACGCTGAGCCTGAGGTGGCTAATTGCTTATGAATCACGGTTCATTGAAAAGCAAAGACAAATAAAAACGGGCCAGGAGATATGTTCACTATAATGGCTATGGACTTGCTCAGGTAGTGAACCTAATCCAATTGGTTGGGATATAATAAAGAGATTACCCAGATGCATTGGTGTATCTCTTCCATGAGGCATGTTGCATGCTGATGGTATGAGGAAGATTGTTTAGGTAATCATCCTATGGGAAATGACCCTAAGGTAATATCAGGAGAATCTGGTGCAGTTACAGCCGGTATAGTATATGAACTACTTACTGATGATACTCTCAAGAAATTAAAGAGAAAGAAACTCAAAAGCTAGATGAAAAGATTTGACAAAGCGCGCTGTGTAATATCTACAGAGGGGGATGCAGATCCACCAGTAACCATAGAAAATAGCGGTTTGATGGCGGGAAACCTCTGCATAGATGAAATTATGACATATCTATATTTCTAAATTGCCACTGACACAAACAGAAATGCAGATTTTTATCAAATTAATAACATAAAATTTTGATATTTTGAAATTATTTTAAAAGTATAGTATAATAACTTGCAAAGATGCCGAGATATAAAGTCTGGAGGATTGCATGAGAGTAATAATCATGAAGCTGGAAGTTCACCAAAAAGCAGGTTACGTCAGCTGCTGTGACACATTCTTAAGAGAGAGATAAGCATAAATCTCGGGCAGCTGTGGAGAGAACACCTCGAGAATATTAAAGAAATGCAAGATCTTGAATTTGTTAGTTCATATAGACAGCGCCAAGGTAAACATGTAATCGCTCGGCGGGTACTCAGGAGATGCGCCGACAGTAGCAACTTTGATGGACATATTAGATGTTGATTGTGTTGGTACGTAGGTGGCAGGAGATAACTCACACGTGTGATCTTTCTACATGGAAAGGGATTTGAAGATGACCCTGCGATATGGGTGGGCGTGGAGTGTCCTCAGCCAATTGTGAGTTATATCTGCCGTTTGTGGTGCTGCAAAATAATGAATTAGACCCGCGCGCAGAAGGATGACAAAGGTGCGAATGGTGGTAGGAACTGTTCAAGAAGAAGACTGTGACGTCTTTGCTGGAATACATCATCAAAAAGATTGGCATAAGACCAGAATTTGTAGTATCTACTGAGCCAACAGATGAGTGGCGATACGAGAGGACAAAGAGGTACGTATGCAGTCAAGAGTGATCTACACGATTATGGCTTGCCACGTTCTGCACTCCTGAAAGAGGCGAGTGCCATTCTATAAATGTCTCAAATAATACAAAACTCTGGGTGACTCTAATGCAAACTCAGCTCATTGGAGTCAACTGCCATAAAGAGTGTACTAAATGCTTGATATATATGACCCAGAGCAGTATGAAGAAGCCAACTTTTCCTTGGAGAGGTACAGCTTAAGCAGCTTTCTCAAAGACCTACACTACATCTCCAAGCCGTCGTGCAGTAGCTGACTCTTGCAGTATCACTGAATGAACGTATTATGACAGCCATGACTCATGGCAAAAGTAGTATAGCTGTGAAATACAAAGCACTTCCGACCTGCACAAAAGCATGGTACAAAGTAAAGCCTCTAGTGGGATAGGTGATGTCATCTTGACACGTGAAGTATATCCAATCGAGTCTTGCTCCAACCTTTGGGTTATAACAAAAGATACACACGTACACAAAGCTCTTGAAAGCGTATGAAGGACTATCTCGTACAGATCAGGAAGAGATGGAGAATAGCGATAACTATAGAGATGAGAGAAGCTAGACCACTTACTGATAAATGGACATTCTCACAAATGCATCTATATTGGGTAGAAATGGAATACCTTGTATAGGATTTGGACCTGGTGCAGAAGCTCAAGCCTCAGGTCTCCAAATGAAATAACTATGGAGACCTTGTTACTTGTGCTGCTTTATATGCAATTTGCACATACGCACATATATATGAGATAAATACGCAATTTTAAAATGTGATGCTCACTTTTCATGAAAGTATCACAAACTATCCAGCGCTTTGCTATAAACGCAAATCATTTATATAAATCAAATACAAAAACTTTACCAAATCTCAGTTTTTGTTTGGTGCTTAATTTAAATTTTGGAGGAAAATACTAATTAATGTCTACACAATGCACACATATAGCAACTTGATAAATCTGTCAGTCGAAAATGTTCCAAAACGACTTTTTGAAGGCTACTGGACAAAAACTCAAGATGGGTTATTAGCTCTGCTTGTGGACAGTAGCGGATGTCTTTAGAACTTTAAGAGAAGAAAATATATCTACAAAAATATTTGATTCAGGTCTATAGGAATATCGTCGACTATCTAGAGATAACTCTGCCAAGAACAAGATTCTACATAGAGCTCAGCTTGCAACCTACTGGACTTGAAGTACAAGATCTTGATGATGGAAAATCACAAATCAGCTCATAAGTGAAACTGCAAGAGAGATACCATTAATATGATAGTATCTTTATGCCAGATGTTATAGGTATCAGAGATGATGGCGTACATCGGAAAGGAAAGTCATAATACATGAGGAGATTATGCATCTTGCGGTGAAGGATACAAAAGAAGGAATACGAGCAAGACTACACTTGTTGACACAATTGCTGGTATGAATCACTAACACAACACCTTGGATGCTCTATATTTATACACGAATTTGGGTGGATAGAAAATCTGGTAAAAAAAAATAGCTATGGCTTATGGGCATATTCTCCATCATACGGAAGGCACTTTCAGGTACCTCAAATTACCAGGTCTATTTGCAGACTAGGAATGGGCTCTCAACCATCAGAGGTTTGCTGACCATGCCAAGTTGGAAAATAGCTAGAAAAAAATACTGAATAATAGCGGAAAATTTTATGAAAACTGCTCTATATAGGCTTTCAAGATGCTGATATAGTACCATCAAATCTTGAACCATTTGCTGGAAAGAACAGTGCACACATAGAGTGATCAAACGGAATGGTACTCTTGAAAGACTTCTTGCTTTCGGGAAGCCGCGAACACTTGGGAGGTGTGAGATGTACAGAAAATTAATGGCTACAACTAAAATGGGCTCCCCCATCGTGCTGTTTTAATGATACTCTTCTGGATTCAGCTATAAAGAAAGGAGGTTGCAAACTCTGTATTTGATGAATGTACAACTCCACTTTACAAAGCAAGCTGGAAGCCATACCATGCTGACGCTGCTACTGATGTCTTGCTAAAGGTAGAATCCTAGATATCTGCAGATGCAATCTAACAAAAAATAAGATGGATGAAAATAATATAAAAATTACCTGCTCCCTATTTTGTAAATGGGGAATATTATAACTAATGTTAATATGTTG